>ERZ1645185.109-NODE-109-length-35761-cov-5.378872_pt1 | contig 35761 bp, 26 predicted proteins | sample MGYA00575351_ERZ1645185 | MGnify/ENA primary metagenome ERZ1645185 (study PRJEB40838, sample SAMN11284767) | freshwater sediment metagenome | isolation source: river sediment | host: Sediment | place: India: Jana village, Kanpur | collected 2015-12-17 ... | reverse complement strand
GCGCGCCTGCGCCAACTCGAGCTGCAGCCGCTGCTGCACCACCAGCGTGTCCTGCAGGGCCGCGCGCGCCTGGGTCTGCAGCGCCGTGAGGAACTGGCCCGTCACCGCGTTGCGGAGGAAGTACAGCGAGGCGTCGACGTCGGCCTCGGCCGCGTCCATCGCCGCATTCGCGCGCTTGATCGTATTGAGCGTGTTGAGGCTCAGCTGCGCGTTCGCCGAGAGGTTCCAGCTCGACGAGACGATGTCGGAGGTGGCGCCGAAGGCGACGCCGCCGAAGAACTGGGGACGGCCCTCGCGGTAACTCGCCCCGAAGCTCGCGTCGGCACTCGGGAGCAGGGCGCCGTAGGCCGACCGCAGCGCCGCCGAGGCCCGGGTCCGGCCCGTGATCGACTGGAGGTAGGTCGGATTGTTCTTCTTCGCGATCTCCAGGGCCTCGGGGAGCGTCAGGGTCGGCCGGGACTGGGCCGAGACCGGGAGCGCGAGGCCGAGCAGGAGGGTCGCACGCCACAACGATCGCATCAATACCTAAGTCCTGTGAGGATGGGGTCCGGGGGGACGTACGCCGGGCCGGACCCGGTGGTTTCAGCGCGGGGGCTCGTCGCGGAGGGCGTCGACGCCATCGGACGGGAAGCGGACGCGCAGCAGCCGTCCCTGCGCGTCGATCCACGCCTCGCGGTTGACGCTCCCGGTCCCTCCGATACGCACGAGCCAGCGGGTCGCTGGGATCGCATCGAAGCCGATGGTGACCGTGTCCGCCCCTGCCGCCTCCACCCGCAGCGCCTGCAGCGTCAGCGTCCCCGGTTCGAGCACCCGCACCCCCGGCCGCTGGCCGAACCGCAGGAGGAACCAGGTCTCATGGGCCACCCCGGTCGCCGCGGCCAGCACGTCCGTTGGCAGGCGAAACTCGCGGCCGGACTCGACGCCCCCGCGCACCGTCCGGCCCGACCACAGGCCGCGCCGGGACTCGCCCGAGAGGGACTCCGAGACGCGTCCCGAGACCGAGCGCTCGAGCTGGAAGCGCAGCGGCTGCCCCGCCGAGTCGGTGCTGAGCGCCACCGACGACCGGCCGTCGCCGCGGAGCACGTGGCCTTGGGCGACGAAGCCCCCCTCGGCGGCGACCGCGCGGCGGATGCTGAAGTCCTCGCGGCCCACGCGCACGCTGTCCTTGAGCAAGGAGAAGGTCCCCTCGTCGACGACCACGACCTGCGCGCCGGCGGGGGAGCCGAGCGCGAGGAGGGCGGCGAGCGGGAACAGGAATCGGCGGAGCGAGCGCATCATCGACAAATCTAGCGGGTGGCGCACCACGGTCGCGGGGGCGCGGCGCGGGCGGGTATAATCCCGGCGTGATACCCCACGCGCCGCTTCCCAGGACCCCCGCGTACCGGATGCCCCGGCACGCCTGGTTGCTCGTGGCGTCGGCGATGCTGCTGCTCGCGGGCCGCTGGGTGCAGTCGCTCGGGGCGGCGAGCGCGGCGGGTCTCACGCTCGGCGTGCTCGTACTGGCGGTGCTGAGCTGGAAGGCCCGAGGGACGGCGTGGCGGCGCCGTGCGGCCTTCGTGATCACGTCCGGCGCGTTCGCCGCGTCGGCCGGGCTGCATCTCGCGACCCTCTCCCGCTTGGACACCGCCGCCGCGGACGAGCGCGCCGCGCGCGAGCGCCGGAGCGGCGAGGCTCTGGTGCAGGCGGTGCAGGCCGCCGGCGCCGAGCTGCAACGGAGCGCCGCGGCGGCGCTGGCGCTGTCGCCGGACGCGGCGGGGACTGCCGAGGCGCTGGAGCGTCTCGTCGAGGGTCCGGATGACCGCGCGGTGCTCCTGGCCGAGGGGGGACGGCCGCGCGCCTGGGCCGGACGGCTCGTCGTGCCGGTCGACTCGCTGCCGGGGCCGGTCGGCGCGGTCGCCACGCCGTTCTACATCGTGGGGTACGCGATCGCGACCGATGGCGCGCGGAGCGCCGTGGCCACGGTGTTGCTGCATGCGGAACGGCCCGCGGGGCAGTTGAGCCGCCCGCTCGATGCCCGCGTGGCGCGCGCGACCGGCGTGACGGGGTTCGCGTACGGCGGCGCGGGCGCGGCGGCCTCGGTGCCTGGCAGCGTGGTGCTCTCGCTCGCGGAGGAACCGCTGCTGGCGGCGCGGCCGCTCGTGCCGGGGGCGGAGGTGCTCCGGCACGACGCGACCGAGGCGGCGCGCGCGCGCGCGGCCCTGCTGCTCGGGGTGATGCTCGTGCTGCTGCTCGCCACCGCGTGGCGGCGCGAGGAAGGACTCGGCGCGCGCCTGGCGGTGCTCGTCGCGGCCTTCGTCGCCGTCGGCCTCGTGCCGCTGAGCGCGCTCTCGAACCGATGGGCGGTCTTCGACCCCACCTTCTTCTTCGTGCGGGCGGGTGGGCGGTTCACGGCCAACGCCGGCGTGCTCGCGCTGGCGAGCGCGCTCGTGCTGCTGGGGCTGCTGTCGGCGCTGCGCGAGGGCCTGCGGCCGCGCTCGCGGGTGCAGGCGGCCCTGGGCGTGCTCGCGGTGGCCGGGGTGGGGCCCTTCGTGCTCCGCGACCTCGCGCGCGGCATCCAGATGCCGGTGATCGGCGCCTCGACCGGCCTGTGGCTGGCGTGGGAGACGACGCTGTTCCTGGCCGCGGTCACGGTGCTGTTGCTCGGCGTCACGGCGGGGCGCGCCGCGCTCGGCGGCGCGCGCCAGGGCCTGCCGACGTGGGTGGCGCCCGCGGTGGCGGCGGTGGCCGCGCTCACCACGCCGCTGGTGCTCGAAGCGCCCGGGCGCCTGCCCGCGCTGCACCCAGCGCTGTGGGTGATCGCGATCGCGGCCCTCGCGCTCACGCGCCGCGCGCGGCTGCTCGTGCTGTCGGTGGCGTTCGTCGCGGCCTGCGGCGCCGTGACGCTGGTGTGGTTCTCCGCCGTGCGCGAGCGCGTGCAGCTCGCCGCCGACGACGTGCAGGCGCTCGGCACGGCGGACCCGACCGCGGCGACGCTGCTCGACCGGTTCGTCGCGCAGCTCGACGCAGCCTCCGCGGCGCGCTCGCGCGTGGAACTGCTCGCCCGCTATGCGGCGAGCGACCTGGCGGGTGCGGAGTACCCCACGGAGATCGCGACCTGGGCGCCGGACGGCGCGTCGATGGCTGAGCTGCGCGTGGGGCGCGGGCCGGGCTCGACCTGGGGCGTGAACCTGCTCGCGGCGGAGGCACGGGCGAGCGGCGCGCCGATCCTGCGCGAGGTGGCCGGCGAGCCGGGCGTGCACGTGGTGATGGCCCTCCCGCATCTCGACGGGACGGTCACCACGGTGGTGCTAGCCCCGCGGTCCGCCTTGGTAGGCACCGATCCGTTCGGCGCGTTCCTGGGGTTCCCTCCGCCGCCCTCGCCGGAGCCGCCGTACGCGCTGCGGGAGGGCGCCCTCGAGCCCGCGACCGGCGAACCCACGCCGCGGCTCGGGCACTGGCAGCGCGAGGGGAACGAGCTGCACGGCGACTGGAGCATCCCGGGCGTCGGCGGCCTGCGCCGCCGCGTGCACGCGACGGTCGAGCTGCGCAGCTTCGACGTCCTCGTCGCGCGCGGCGCGCTGCTCGTGCTGCTCGACCTCGCCGTGCTGGGCCTCGTCTGGCTGCTGATGGTGTCCGCGGATGGCGTCCTCTGGCGCTGGTGGCGGCTGCGGCGGCGCGACCTGCTGCAGAGCTTCCGCGTGCGGCTCTCGGGCGCGCTCTTCGCGGCCTTCGTGGTGCCCTCGGCGCTGTTCGGCCTCTGGTCGTTCCAGCGCGTGCAGGCCGACGACAGCCGCTCGCGCGACCTCGTCGTGCGCGAGACGCTGCGCGGCGTTGCGGCCTCGACGGACTCGGTGCAGCTGGCGGAGGCGGCGCTGCGGTTCGACACGCCGCTGCTGCTGTACGCCGACGGGCTGCTGGTGGGGACCAGCGACCCGCTGCTGGACGCCCTCGCGCCCGTGGGGCGGCTGCTCCCGCCACGCGTGGCCCGCACGCTCGACGAGGGCGAGGAACCGACGGCGGGGCAGGTGGAGGAGCTCGGTCCCGCTGCGGTGCGACTGGGATACCGCAGCGAGACGGACGTGAGCGGCGTGCGGTACGTGCTCGCGGCGCCGGCGCGGCTCGACGAGCGGTTGCTCGACCGGCGGCGCAACGACCTCGCCGTCTTCCTGCTCTTCGCGCTGGCGATGGGCGGGATCGCGGCGCTGTGGGCGAGCGGCGCGGGCGCGCGGCAGCTCTCGCGCCCGATCCGGGCGCTGCAGGAGCGCGCGCTCGCCGTCGCGCGGGGCGGCCCGGTGCCCGCGTTGGACGGCGATCCGCCGGTGGAGTTCACCCCGGTGTTCTCGGCCTTCCGCACGATGACGGAGGACCTCGCGGAGAGCCGCGCCGCGCTCGAGACGGCGGAGCGCCGGCTGGCGGCGACGCTGCGCAACGTCGCGAGCGGCGTGGTGGCGATCGACGACCAAGGCCGGGTCACGTTCTCGAACCCGCGCGCCGAGGCGATCCTTGGCATGGCGCTGGGGGCGGGGCTGGTGCTGCGGCCGCAGCTGGGCGACGCGCTGGGCGCGCCGCTCGAGGCGTTCCTCGCCTCGGGGGAGGACGACACCGCGTTCGAGACGGACCGACTGGGCCGCCGGCTCCAGGTGCGCGTGGCGCGGCTCGCGCGCGGCGCGCGGCGCGCGGTGCTCACGGTCGATGACGTCACCGACGTGGCGCGCGCGGAGCGCGTGCTGGCGTGGGGCGAGATGGCGCGCCAGGTCGCGCACGAGATCAAGAACCCGCTCACGCCGATCCGGCTGGGCATGCAGCACCTGCGACGGGCACGGCGCGACGAGCGCGTGGACTTCGACCAGGTGCTCGAGGAGAACACGGCGCGGGTGCTCGCGGAGATCGACCGTCTGGACGAGATCGCGCGCGCGTTCAGCCGGTACGGGACCGCGCCGGTGGAGGAGGCGCCGGCCGAGCCCGTGGACGTGGCGCGCGTGGCGCGCGACGTGCTCGAGCTGGAGCGGATGGGGGCGGAGGGGATCCGCTGGGAGCTCCGCCTCCCCGCGGGCCCGCTCGTGGCGCTCGGGCGCGAGCGCGAGCTGCGCGAGGTGCTGCTCAACCTGCTGGAGAACGCGCGGCTCGCGGAGGCGCGCACGGTGGAGCTCGCGGTGGAGGCCTCGCCGGCGGGCGGGGCGACCGTGACCGTCTCCGACGACGGGGTGGGCATCCCGGCGCACCTGCTGGAGCGGATCTTCGAGCCACATTTCTCCACGCGCACCAGCGGCAGCGGGCTCGGGCTCGCGATCAGCCGTCGGCTGATCGACGGGTGGGGCGGCGCGATCGTCGCCGAGCCGCGGACCGAGGGCGGCGCGCGGCTGCGCATCACGCTGGCTCCGGTCGAGGCGCACTGAGTATCTTGCACGTCGCGATGCACGAACCCGAGCCCGCAGGCCCGAACCGCCCCTCCACGGGGATCCCGCCCCACCTCGACGGATGGGTGCTGCCTCCGGACTGGCGCTGGGGCTCGGCCGGTGTCTACTCGCCGTTCCGTCACGCGCAGGAGATCCGTGACGCGCTGGGCCGCTCGCTCGCGCTGGTGACGGCGCCGGACCCGCAGCACCACGCCTGGCTCTTCCGCGAGGCGCGCGCGCTGGCGCACCGCAGCCATCCGATGATCCCCACGACGTACCACTTCTGGCAGATGCATCCCGGGAGCCGTCGTGGGCCGGGGTACCTCCGCCGGTGGATCACGGGCGAGACGGTCGGGGAGCGGCTGCGGCGCAGCGGCGGCGAGACGGTGCCGTTCGCGCTGCGCATCATCCGGTCGATCGGGTCGGCGCTCGCGTACCTGCACGACTCGGGGAGCGTGCACGGCGCGATCGCGCCCAACCACCTGTACTTCACGCCGACGGGCCGCGCCTGGATGCTCGGGTGGCAGTGGGCCGTGCCGCGCGACGAGATCCCGCCGGGCATCGCGCCCGACCCGCGCTGGACGCCGCAGCCCCCGGAGTGGCAGGGCACGTGGCAGCCGACGGCGGCCTCGGACCAATGGCAGCTTGGCGCGGTGGCGTTCGGGCTCCTCACGGGGGAACTGCCGACGCACGGCGCCGTGCCACCCATCCGGCTGGCGCGCCCGGACTGCCCGGTGACGGTCGCCGAGCTGGTGGACCAGATGCTCGCGCCCTCGCCGGGCGACCGCTTCTCGAGCATCGCGGGGATGCTGCGGCGCATCGAGCGCATCTCGGGGACGTCGGCGCTCGCCTTCCCGGGCACGGAGCAGGCGAGCGGCGAGCACACGGCGCTCTCGGAGGAGGACCGCCTGCGCTGGGCGACGGGCGACGACTACGAGGTGCTCGCGCCGCTCGGCGTGGGCACGTACGGCTCGGTGTGGCGCGTGCGCGACCTCTCGCTCGAGCGCGAGGTCGCGCTGAAGATGCTCCACCCGACGGTGGCGCGGAACGCGGCGGCGGTGGGCCGGTTCCGTCGCGAGGCGCAGCTCGCCGCGCAGCTCCAGCATCCGGCGATCGTCCCCATCTTCGCGTGGGACCAGAAGGGCGACGTGAACTGGTACATCATGGAGCTCGAGGAGGAGGGCTCGGTCGCCGACCTGGTGAAGCGCTCGGGGCCGCGCCCGTTCGCGGAGGTCGCGCCGCAGGTGGACGCGGTGCTCGACGGCCTCGCGGTGGCGCACGCGAACGGGATCATCCACCGCGACCTGAAGCCCGAGAACATCCTGATCGACCGCTACCGGCGCTGGCGCATCGCCGACTTCGGCATCGCGCACGCGATGGGCGGGTCGGTGGCGGGCGCGTCGGGCACGCCGGCCTTCGCGGCCCCCGAGCAGCTGCTGGGCGAGGAGCAGGGGGCCGGCACCGACCTCTTCGCCGTGGGCGGCATCGTCTACTTCGCGCTTACCGGGCGGTCGCCGTTCGACGGACAGGACGGGCGACAGATCCTCGCCGCGCAGCTCGCGGGGAAGCTCGAGCTCGACGAGTTCGCGGAGCCGCTGCAGGCGTGGCTGCGCCGCGCGCTCGCGTCGGATCCGCAGGCGCGATTCCGGGACGCGGAGTCGATGCGCGCGTCGTGGCGCCTCGTGACGAAGCAGGTGCTGCGCGCCGAGCGGCGGCGCGGCGGCCTCCTCGCGCGGGTCCGGCGCCTGCTGTTCGCGCTGAAGAGGCGTCCGCGCGGCGGCTGAGCCCGCCGCGCGACCCGGTCAGGCCTGGTCGAGGACCTCGCGCACGGCGGCCACGGCCTGCTTGGCGGCGAACGGCTTCTGCAGGAACACGTACCGCGCGTCGCCGAGGTCGCGGCGGAGCATCTCGTCGTCGGTGTAGCCCGACATCAGGATGATGCGCGTGCCGGGGCGGACCTGCAGCAGGCGCTGCACGAGCTCCTTGCCGCCGATGCCCGGCATCATCACGTCGGTGAGGAGGAGGTCGATGACGCCCGGCGTCTCCTCGGCGAGGCGCAGCGCCTCGCCGCCGTTGGACGCCTCGATGACGGTGTAGCCGCTCGTGCGCAGCATGCGCGCGAGGGCGGCGCGGATGGCGGGCTCGTCCTCGGCGAGCAGGATCGTCTCGCCGCCGCCGATGGCCATCACGCCCTTGGCGGGCGAGAGCCGCGGGTCGCGGTCGCGCTCGCTCTCCGGCAGGCGGGGCAGCAGGACCTCGAAGGTGCTGCCGTTCCCCTCGGAGGTCTCGACGCGGATCACGCCGCCGGCGCCGCGCACGATCGCGTAGGCCGTGGCGAGCCCGAGCCCGGTGCCGCGTCCGGCCGGCTTGGTGGTGAAGAACGGCTCGAAGAGCAGGCGCTGCACCTCCGGCGCCATGCCCGTGCCGGTGTCGACCACCGCGACGACGACCGCGGGCGTCGCCAACGGACCGTCGGGGCCCGGGAGGATATCGGCGGGGCGGGTGCGGACCATGAGCCGGCCGCCGGAGGGCATCGCATCGACCGCGTTGATGGCGAGGTTCATCAGCACCTGCTCCACCTGGCCGGCGTCGCACCGCGCGAGGAGCGCCTCGTTCGCGAGGTCGAGCTCGAGCTCGATGCCCTGGCGCAGGAGCCGCCGCAGGATGCTCTCCATCCCGCGCACGATGTCGTTGACGTCGAGCACGCGCGGGATGATCACCTCGCGGCGGCTGAAGGCGAGGAGCTGGCGCGCGAGCGTGGCGGCGCGGTCGGCGGCGCTGCGGATGGCGTCGACCTCCTCGCGCGCGGCGGTGCCTTCGTCGAGTCCGGAGGCGAGCAGCTCGCCGTAGCTCTGGATGACCGTGAGCACGTTGTTGAAGTCGTGCGCGATGCCGCCGGCGAGGCGGCCGACCGCCTCCATCTTCTGCGCCTGGCGCAGCTGCTCCTCGAGATGGGTGCGCTCGGTGAGGTCCATCAGCATCAGGCTCGCGCCCACGGGCGCGCGGCCGCGCGGCCGGAGCGGGAAGCAGGTCGCGCTCCACCGGCGCCGCACCTGCGGCAGGGCGGGCAGCGCGGCCTCGATCGTCACGTCGGACTCGGGCAGGCCCGTGCGCAGCACGCGCGCCAGCACCGGTGCGAGGCGGGTGCCGAGCTCGGGGAGGAGCTCCGGCGTGGCGCGCCCGACGTGCGCCTCGGCGGGCTGCCCGCTGAGCGCGGCGAGCGCCGGGTTGCACCGCACGATGCGGAGCTCGCGGTCGTAGAAGGCGATGCCGAGCGGGGCGCTCTCGACGGCCGCCTCGAGGTAGAGCGCGGTCTCCTCGAGCAGCCGGTTGGTCTCGTCCCGCTCCTCGATCCGGTGCTCGAGCTCCGCGGTGGTCTCCTCGAGCTGCGTCGCCTGCTCCTCGAGGGTCCGCGTCTGCTGCTCCATCTCGGCGGCCTGCGCCTCGAGCTCGGCGGCGGCGCGCCGGGCGCGCTCGGCCTCGCGCTCGAGCGCGAGCGCCACGCGCCGGAAGCGGGTCGCGGCGGCGACGGTCGTGAGGAGCAGGAAGGCCAGCGAGAGCCAGGCCACCCGCTCCTGCCGGCCGATGTACGCCAGTCGCCGCGTCGACTGGTGCCGCTCGAGCGCGGCGAGCCGTGCGGTCACTTCGTCGAAGGCCTGCGTGCCCTGCATCGCGATGCCGCGCGTGAACGCCCCGCCGGCGCGGGTCGGGGCGACGAAGACCTCCTCCCAGTGCCTTACCGCGGCGCCCGCCGAGTCCACCATCGCGACGCTCGTTGGATCGTCGGCGACGAGCTGTCGGAGGAACTCAAGGTCCTCCGCCACCTTCGCCTGCGCGTCCAGCGTCGTCGCAAGGGCCGCGGTGTCGCCGCCGAGGAAGGCGCGGCGGAGCGCGCTCTCGAGCGCCCACAGGTCGCGCTGGGCCTCGGAGACGCTGCGCAGGACGGTCCCGCTATGGAACGTGCGCCGCGCCGCCGAGCGCGAGGCGAAGTGGCTGAACACGAGGACCGCGAGGGCGGCCACCACCATGATCGCGAAGCCGCTGCGCCACCAGCGCAGGTTCGCGGCGCCGTGCACGGGGGAGGAGCGGTCGGCGGAGGAGGCGTCGGGCGCAGTCACGGACAGGAACGTTGCATCCCGTCATCGGACCGCGTCAACCAGTTCCCGCGCGGTGCCGCGCTACCAGATGCGGGGCGCGTCGGAGTAACGTGCAGGATGCCCGCACCCTTCGTCCTCAGCGGCCGCCTCGCGGCCGTGCTCGTCCTCCTGCCCGTGGCGCTCGGCGCCCAGGCCACCCGCCCCGACACCGCTGCCGCCGATTCGGCGCGCCGCCAGGCGCTCGGCGCCGTGCGCGTGGAGGCCAGCCGCTCGGACGCGCCGCTCGGCGTGCTGCCTTGGTCGGTCACCGTCCTCGACACCGCCGCCCTCCGGCGCGGGCGCGCCACGCTCGGCCTCGACGAGGCGCTGGCCAGCGTGCCGGGACTCGTGGTGTCGAACCGCTACAACTACGCGCTCGACCAGCGGCTCTCGATCCGCGGCGCGGGCAGCCGCGCCAACTTCGGGCTCCGCGGCGTGAAGGTGCTGCTCGACGGCATCCCCCAATCGCTGCCCGACGGGCAGGCGCAGCTCACCAACATCGACCTCGCCTCGGTGAGCCGCGTGGAGGTGCTGCGCGGGGCGGCCTCCTCGTTGCATGGCAACGGCTCGGGCGGCGTCGTCGCGTTCGCGACCGACCTCTCGGCCCCTGACCGGCTGGGCGCGAGCGTGCGGCTCACCTCGGGCTCGTTCGGGCTCAGCAAGGTGCAGGCGCGGACGAGCGGCCGGTCGGGAAACCTCGTCGGCGCGGTCGCCGCGTCGCGCACGACGGTCGACGGCTTCCGGCAGCACAGCAGCGCTGACCTGCGGCAGCTGTCGCTCGCCCTCGACCAGGCGGTGGGCGACCGGCTCACGCTGTCGTACCGCGTCGGCGTCGCGGAGACGCCGCACGCGCTCAACCCCGGCGCGCTGACGCTGGCCGAGTACGCGCTGAATCCCGACTCGGCGGCGGCGAACAACCTGCGCCGCGGCGCGCGCCGCGCGGTCTCGCAGCGGCAGGCGTCGGTGCGGGCGCATGGCACCACCGCCGTCGCCGACTGGAGCGCCGCGCTCTACGGGATCCGGCGCTTCGTGGACAATCCCCTCGCGACCGCGCCGCCGGCCCCGGCGGGCGCGACCAACGGCGTGCGCGGCACGATCGACCGTCGCGTGACCGGGCTGCGCTTGGACGCCTCGCGCGCGCTCGGCGGCGGGTGGGCGCCGGTGCTCGCGGTCGGCCTCGACGTGCAGCGCTCGCACGACGTGCGCGCCAACCAGCGCACGACCGCCGGCGCGACCGCGCTGCCCACCGACACCGTCTTCCTGCGCCAGGCGGAGACGGTGACGAACGTGGGGCCCTCGGCCCAGCTGCGCTTCACGCCGTCGTCGCGCTGGCTGGTGAGCCTCGGCGGGCGGTGGGACCGCATCGGGTTCCGCGTCGCGGACCGGTTCCTCGGCGACGGCGACGACGACAGCGGCGACCGAACGATGACGGCGGGGAGCGGCCACGCCGGCGTGACGTACACGTGGTCGGATGCGCTGGTGCCGTATGCGAACGTGGCGACCGCGTTCGAGACGCCGACGACGACCGAGCTCAACGCGCGCGCCGACGGCCTGGGCGGTTTCAACGAGGGGCTCGGGCCGCAGCGGATCGCGTCCGTGGAGGCGGGGGCGCGGGGCCGCCTGTGGGGCGGACGCGTCGCGTACGAGGCGACGCTATTCGAATCGCGCGCGCGCGACGCGATCGTGCAGTTCCTCGAGAGCGGCGGGCGTGCCTTCTTCCGCAACGCGGGGCGCACGAGGAGCCGGGGCGTCGAGGCGGGGGTGGAGGTGGCGCTGACGTCGTGGCTGCGCGCGAGCGGCACGTACACGCGCGCGGACCACCGGTTCACCGAGTACCGCGTGCCGTCGGCCTCGCAGCCCGCTCCCGCGCTCGACACGCTCGACGGGCGCGCGATGGCGGGGATCCCCGGGCACGCCTGGCGCGCTTCGGCGACGGCGAGCTGGCGCGGCGCGGTGCTCGAGGTGGAGCAGTCGAGCCAGGGGATGGCGTGGGGGGACGACCGCAACACGGTGCGCGTGCCGGGCTGGGGTCCGGGCCAGCTGAACGCGCGCGCCTCGTGGCGGGGCACGCTCGCGGGGTGGCGCGTGGAGCCGTTCGTCAGCGGGCAGAACCTGCTCGACCGCGACTACGTCGGGTCGGTGACGCTCAACGGATTCGGCGGCCGCGTGGTCGAGCCGGCGCCGCGCCGCAACTGGTACGTCGGCATCGAGCTCGGCGCGCCGGGCGTGCGCTGAACTCCCTCGACCGCCTCGTTAGATTCCGCCGCCATGACCAAGCCACTCGCATTCGAGATCCGCGACTCGCCCATCGCCGGCAAGGGCGCGTTCGCCATCCGTCCCATCAAGAAGGGGGAGCGCCTGATCGAGTACGTCGGCGAGCGCATCCCGCACCCCGTGGCCGACGAGCGCTACGACGACGACTCCATGGAGGAGCACCACACCTTCCTCTTCAGCGTGTCGAGCCGCACCGTGATCGACGCGACGCACCAGGGGAACGAGTCGCGCTACATCAACCACTCGTGCGACCCGAACTGCGAGACGGAGATCGAGCGCGGGCGCGTGTTCATCTTCGCCCTGCGCGACATCGCGGTGGGCGAGGAGCTCAACTACGACTACGCCTACGAGCGCAGCGGCGACGAGACCGAGAAGGAGGAGCGGCAGTACCGCTGCCTCTGCGGCGCCCGCACCTGCCGCGGCTCGATCATGGAGCCCAAGGCGGAGTACGAGAAGCGCGTGCGGGCGAAGAAGCGCAAGCAGGCGCAGGCGCGCCGCGAGCGGGAGCAGCGCAAGGAGCGCTACTCGTCGAGCCACACTTCGCGGAAGAAGGCGGAGAAGGCCAAGCGGAAGGCGACCGGCAAGGGCGCCAAGCGCGCCAAGCGCAGCGCGACACGCTGATCCGAATCCCGTCGTCCACGAGGGCGCGCGTTCCCCCACGGGAGCGCGTGCCCTCGTGCGTCGGGGCCCGCGCTCAGCGCGTGGCCGGGTACAGCCGGACGACGCGCGCGGCGCGCACCTGGTCGAGCAGCGGGAAGTCCTTCGCGAGGTAGGCCTCGCCCTCCGCGCCGATGCGCTGCTGCGTCGGGCCCTTGCCGGCCGGCGCGCCCTCGCCGTACCCGGTGTGCAGCGCGTCCACCACGTCCATCCCGCGCACGACCTCGCCCACCGGCGCGAAGCCCATCGCGTCGAGCCGCGCGTTGTCGCGCAGGTTCACGAACAGCTGCACCGTGCGCGTGTTCGGGCCTCCGGCCGCGAACGTGACGGTGCCGCGCCGGTTGCTCTCGCGCACGGTGTCGTCGGGGAGGCGCCGCCCGCGCCAGGCGCGCGTGGCGGCGGTGTCGGCGGCCAGCCCCCACTGCACGACGAAGCCGCGCAGCGCGCGAAAGAAGCGCGCGCCGTCGTAATAGCCCGCCGCGACGGCCTGTGCGACGCGCGGCGCGCCGTGGGGCGCCCAGCCGCGGCGCAGCATCACGTCGATGTCGCCCTTGGTGGTGCTGAAGCGCACGAGCACCGAGTCGGCGTCGGCGAGGGTGGCCGAGTCGGGAGGCGTCGCGAGCGCGGGGAGCGGGGCGGGAAGGGTGGCCACGTCCGTCGCGCGCGGAGTGCAGGCGCCCATCGCGAGCAGCGCGACGCCGAGGAGGAGGGCGCGGAGGGGCGGGGTCACAGGATGTCGCTCCGGTACTGGAGGCGCAGCACGCGCTGGCGTTGCACGGCGCCGTTGCGGTAGTCGAAGGGGACGGAGATGCGCTGCGGGCCCTCGACGACGCCGTCGAGCATCCGCACGCCCTTGAGGTCGCCCGTGGAGTCGGCGATGAACTTGATCGCGGTGCCGGACACCTCGTAGCGCCCGGTGACCGTCATCGACTGGATGGGCGCCTGCCGCGCGCGCGCGCGGGCGTCGCTGGTGGTGAGGGTGCGCTTGAACCGCACCGCAGCGCGGAACCGGTTGCCCGCGCGCAGCGAGAGCACCATCCGCTCGAACTCCACGAGGTACGTGGTGCCGTCGGCGTCGGTGACGCGGTCGGCGAGCGGCAAGGGCGCCTGGTCGATGCGGACGGCGAGGTAGCTCCCCGCCTGCTGCGCGGCGAGCGCCGCGGGCGTGGCGACGAGGAGCGAGGCGGCGAGGACGGCGGCGCGGACGGGACGCATGGCACGAAGCTACGGACGACGCGCGGGCGGCGAAATGCCCCGCGCCGGCGCGCGACGACGTGATGCCGCGCGCGCGGGCCGTCCTCGCCATCGTCGCGCATGCTCGCCGCCATCCGCTCCGCCGCCATCCTCGGCATCGAGGCCTTCGCCGTCACCGTCGAGGTCGACGCCGCGCCGGGACTTCCCGGCTGGACCATGGTCGGGCTGCCCTCCGGCAGCGTGAAGGAGGCGCGCGAACGCGTGGGAGCGGCGCTCGTGAACGCGGGCTTCGCCCTCCCGCCGCGCCGCTGGACCGTGAACCTCTCCCCCGCCGACGTGCGCAAGGACGGCACCGCCTTCGACCTGCCGATCGCGATCGGCGTGCTCGTCGCGAGCGGCCAGCTCCCGGCCGACGCGGTGTCGGGGCTGCTCTTCGCCGGCGAACTCGGACTCGACGGCTCCGTGCGCCCCATCCGCGGCGCGCTGCCGCTCGCGCGTGCCGCCCGCGACCTCGGCGCGCGCGCGCTCGTGCTGCCGGCGCCGAACGTGGCGGAGGCGGGGCTGCTGCGCGACGTGCGCCTTGCGCCCTGCGACTCGCTGCGCGGGCTCGTGCAGGCCCTCGCGGCGGGACGCCTCCCGGACGCACCGGCGGCGTCGCCGCCCGCCGACCCCGCGCCCGACTGCGACCTCGCCGACGTCGTCGGCCAGCGCATGGCCAAGCGCGCCCTCGAGCTCGCCGCCGCAGGCGGGCACAATCTGTTCCTGGTCGGCCCGCCCGGGGCCGGCAAGACGATGCTCGCGCGGCGGCTCACCTCGATCCTCCCGCCGCTCGACGACGACGCGCTGCTCGAGGTCGTCGCCATCCACTCCGTCGGGGGCATCCTCCCGGCGGGCGCGGTGCCGGCCCGCACCCCGCCGTTCCGCGCGCCGCACCACACCATCAGCCTCGCCGGACTGATCGGCGGCGGACCGGGGCCGCGCCCCGGCGAGGTGAGCCTCGCGCATCGCGGCGTGCTCTTCCTCGACGAGCTGCTCGAGCTGCCGCGCTATGTGCTCGACGCGATGCGGCAGCCGCTGGAGGACGCGCGCGTCGTGATCGCCCGCGCGGCGCACGCCGTCGCCTATCCCGCCCGCTTCCTGCTCGTCGGCGCGGCGAACCCGTGTCCCTGCGGCTTCGATGGTGATGCCAGCGGGCGCTGCCGCTGCTCGGCGGCGGACATCGCCCGCTACCGCGGCCGCCTCTCGGGGCCGCTCGCCGACCGGATCGACCTGCACGTCCGCGTAGGGGCCGTCGCGCTGGCCGACCTCGGCGCCGCGGCGCGGGAGGAGACGAGCGCCACCGTGCGCGCCCGTGTCGCCGCGGCGCGTGAGCGGCAGCGCGTGCGGTACCGCGTGCTGCCCGGCGTGCGCTGCAACGCCGAGGCGCCGGGCCGCTGGCTGCAGCAGCATGCGGGGCTCACGGACGACGCGCGCGAGCTGCTCGGCACCGCCGCGGAGAAGCTGCGGCTCTCGGCGCGGGCGTACCACCGCACGCTGCGGGTGGCGCGCACGGTGGCCGACCTCGCGGGGGAGGAGCTGGTGACGCCGGGCGACCTCGCGGAGGCGCTGATGCTGCGTCCCTCGGCCGACCCGGCCTGACGGGCGGAGCGGTGCGCAATACCTTTGGAGGATGACGTCGACCGCTGCCGCGCCCACCGTCCCCGCCCCCGACGCGACCGCGCGCGCCAAGGAGGCCGCGCTCGCCGAGTGGTTCCGTGCGCGCGGGTCCGTGCTCATCGGCTTCTCGGGCGGCGTCGACTCGGCCTACCTCGCCTGCGTCGCACTCGATGCGCTTGGCGCCGCGCGCACGCTCGCCGTGATCGGCCGCAGCGCCTCGTACCCCGAGGCGCAGTGGACGCGCGCCCGCGAGGTCGCCGACCGGTTCGGCGTGCCCGTGCTCGAGGTGGATACCGACGAGCTCAACGACCCGCGCTACGCCGCCAACCCCACCAACCGCTGCTATTTCTGCAAGCAGGAGCTGTGGGGACGGCTCACTCCCGTGGCGGCCGTGCGCGGGCTCGCGGTCGTCGTGGACGGCACCAACGCGGACGACCTCGGCGACCACCGCCCCGGCGCGCAGGCCGCACGCGAGCAGGGGGTGCACTCGCCGCTGGCCGAGCTCGGGTTCACCAAGGCGGAGATCCGCGCGCTCAGCGCGGCGCGCGGCATCCCCACCTGGGACCAGCCCGCGTCGCCGTGCCTCTCGTCGCGCCTCCCGTACGGCACCGCGGTGACGCCGCTGCGGCTGCGCACGGTGGAGGCGGCGGAGGCGGGGCTGCGCGCGCTCGGCATCGAAGGCAACCTGCGCGTGCGCCACTTCGGCGACGTGGGCAAGGTGGAACTCGACCCCGGGCTGGTGGCGTACTGGAGCGAGGGCGCGCCGCGCGAGCGCCTCGAGGCGGCGGTGCGCGCGGCCGGCTTCGCGCGGGCGGAGGTCGACCCGCGCGGCTTCCGCTCCGGCGGGCTCAACGTGCTGGCCGGGATCACCCCGGGAGGGACCTGATGTTCGGATGCGCGTTCCGGCTGGGCTGCGCGGCGCTGCTGCTGATCCTCGGCGCGCTGGGCTGGCACTTCCGCGACAAGTGGATGCCGAAGGCGAAGGCGATGATCACCGCCGAGGCGCCGGTGGCCGACGCCGGGTGGAAGATGATCACGCCGGCGGGGGGCGAGCGCGCCGCGGCGCGCATCGCGACGCTCGGCCGGCGCAATGGGCCGGCGTACGTGACGCTCACGCCCGAGGAGTTCGCGGCGTACGTGCTCGGCAGCGCGCTGGGCGAGGTCGCCGCCGGGGACACCGCGACGCGCGCCGTCGTGCAGGACGGCATGCTCTACATCCGCACGCGCATCCGGCTGGCCGACATCGGCGGCAAGGAGTCGCTTGGGCCGCTGGCGCGCATGTTCAACGACACGGAGCCGCTGATGGTCGCCGGCACGCTGTCGTCCGTGCGGCCGGGGCTCGCGCAGTTCCGCCTGAAGGAGGTCGCGGTGCGCGAGCTCAAGGTGCCGCGCTCCGCCGTGGGGACCTTGGTGAAGCGCTGGGGCCCGACGCCGCGCCCCGACTCGCTCGCGACCGACGGCCTGCCCGTGACGCTGCCGCCCGACGTGGTCGACCTGCGGCTCGCGGACGGCAAGGTGACGCTGTACAAGAAGGTCGAATGAGCCGTCGCGTCCTGATCGTCGACGACGAGCCGGGCATCCGCGCCGCGCTGTCGCAGCTGCTGGAATACGAGGGGTACGAGGTGCGCGCGGTCGCGAGCGGCACGGAGGGGCTCGCGGCGTACGAGGCGTTCCAGCCGCAGCTCACGTTCCTCGACGTGAAGATGGCGGGGATCGACGGCCTCGAGACGCTCAAGCGCCTGCGGGCGCACGACCCGGCGGCCGTGGTCGTGATGATCTCGGGGCACGCGAGCATCCAGGACGCCGTCGCCGCGACCAACCTCGGCGCGTACGACATCCTCGAGAAGCCGCTCGACACCGACCGCATCCTCGTCACGCTGCGCAACGCGATCGGGCACCTCGACCTGCGCGAGGAGAACGCGCGGCTGCGGGCCAAGGTCGAGAAGCACGGCGAGATCGTCGGGCGTTCGGCGGCGGTGCGCGCCCTCGTCGACCAGATCGGCCGCGTGGCCGGGACGCCGGCGCGCGTGCTGGTCACCGGCGAGAACGGCACGGGCAAGGAGCTCGTGGCGCGCGCGCTGCACGCGCAGAGCCCGCGCGCCCGGGGGCCGTTCGTCGAGGTGAACTGCGCGGCGATCCCCGGCGAGCTCATCGAGAGCGAGCTGTTCGGCCACATGCGGGGTTCGTTCACGGGCGCGGTGGCCGACCGGGCGGGGAAGTTCGAGCAGGCGGACGGCGGCACGCTCTTCCTCGACGAGATCGGCGACATGGCGCTCGCGGCGCAGGCGAAGGTGCTGCGCGTGCTGCAGGAGGGCGAGGTCACGCGCATCGGCGGCAGCAAGGTGCGCAAGGTGGACGTGCGCGTCGTCGCGGCGACGAACAAGCGGCTCGAGGACGAGATCGCGGCGGGCCGCTTCCGCGAGGACCTGTTCTACCGCCTCAACGTGGTGCCGATCGTCGTGCCGCCGCTGCGCGAGCGGCGCGAGGACATCCCGATGCTCGTGCGGCACTTCGCGTCCGGGCTCGCGACGGAGGGCGGGGTCCCGGTGAAGGGCTTCGACGATGCCGCGCTCGAGCGGCTGGCGGCGCTCGACTGGCCCGGCAACGTGCGCGAGCTGCGCAACACCGTGGAGCGGCTGCTCATCCTCGCGCAGGGGCCGCGCGTGACCGCGGGCGACGTCGACCGCCTCGTCGGCGGCCGGGCGGGGGAGCAGCCGGGCGTGCTCGCCGGCCTCGAACAATACGAGACCTGGGAGGAGTTCAAGCTCGCGGCCGAGCGCGCCTTCCTGCAGGTGAAGCTGCGGCAGTACGACTGGAACGTCGCCGAGACGGCGCGCGCGCTCGACATGCCGCGCTCCAACCTCTACAAGAAGATCGAGCGCCACGGCCTGGCGCGGGAGCAGGGATGAGCGATCGCGACTGGGAAGCGGAACTCAAGAAGATCGACAAGCAGATGGAGCGCGTGAGCGACGAGGCGCTCTTTCCCGCGAAGGCCGCGCCGACGCCGCAGGCCAAGGCGGCCGCGGTGGAGCAGCAGCGCGCGACGTCGACGTTCGGCGTCTTCGCGCGGCTCACGCTCGCCGTCGCGCTCGGCGTGGGGATGGCGTTCTGGCCCTATTCCGCGCGGTGCGGCCTGGGGCTCGCGGGATACCTCGCGGCCGTGGCGGCGCTCGTGGTCAGCGGCGTCTGGTCGAGCGTCTGGACCTGGCGACACCGGGCGGCGAAGGCGCACACGCTGTCGCTGCTGCTCGTGCTCTGGGGCCTGGTGCTCGGGGCGGTCGACATCCTGCCGCGCACCGGCTACGCGGTGCCCACCGTGGACCACCCGGCGAGCTGGGGCTGCCCGCAGTAAGTCCAGCGGGCGGCGCGGGCGGGGCCCAGCCGCGCCCCGCCGGTGTTCGCGGGCGGGGAGGCGCCCGGCTAAATTGCGGGCATGACCACCTTCCAGAACTTCATCAACGGCGAGTGGGTCGCCCCCTCGACGGGCGCCTACTTCGACAATACGAACCCGGCCAACACGTCCGACCTGATCGGGCGCTTCCCCAAGAGCGGCGCCGCCGACGTCGCGCGGGCCGTCGAGTCGGCCAAGCGCGGCTTCGAGCGGTGGAAGCGCACGCCCGCGCCGGCCCGCGGCGACGTCCTCCGCCGCGTCGGCGAGATCCTCTCGCAGCGCAAGGAGGAGCTCGCGGACCTGATGACCCGCGAGATGGGCAAGCCGCTGGCCGAGACGCGCGGCGACGTGCAGGAGGGCATCGACACCGCCTTCTACGCCGCCACCGAGGGCCGCCGCCTCTTCGGCCACACCGTGCCGAGCGAGCTGCGCAGCAAGTGGGCGATGAGCTTCCGCCGCCCCATCGGCGTCGCGGGCATCATCACGCCGTTCAACTTCCCGCTCGCCATCCCGACCTGGAAGATGTTCCCCGCGCTCGTCTGCGGGAACGCCTGCATCTTCAAGCCCGCCGAGGACGTGCCGCACACGGGCCATGTGCTGGTGGAGATCCTGCTCGAGGCGGGGCTCCCGCCCGAGGTGATCCAGCTGGTGCACGGCGACGGCGAGGTGGGCAAGGCGATCGTCGACCATCCGGAGATCCCGCTCCTCTCGTTCACCGGCTCGACCGAGACGGGGAGCAAGGTCGGCGAGACGGCGGGGCGGATGCACAAGCGCCTGTCGCTGGAGATGGGCGGCAAGAACGCGCAGATCGTGCTCGACGACGCGAAGCTCGACCTCGCGCTCGACGGCGTGCTCTGGGGCGCGTTCGGCACGACGGGGCAGCGCTGCACCGCGACGAGCCGCCTGATCCTGCAGGACGGCATCCACGACCTGTTCGTCGCCAGGCTCAAGGAGCGGGCGAGCCAGCTCAAGCTGGGCGACGGCCGCAAGGCCGGCACCGACGTGGGCCCGGTGATCCACGCCGAGTCGATCGCGAAGATCGAGCGCTACGTCGAGATCGGCCTGAGCGAGGGGGCCGAGCTCGTGCTCGGCGGCCAGCGCGCGACGGGGGCGGGGCTCGAGAAGGGGTTCTTCTTCCAGCCGACGATCTTCACGAACGTGAAGGCCGGCTCGCGCCTGGAGCAGGAGGAGATCTTCGGCCCGGTGCTCAGCGTGATCCGCGTGAAGGACGCCGACGAGGCGTTCCGCGTGAACAACGGCGTGAAGTACGGCCTCTCGAGCTCGGTCTACACGCAGGACGTGAACCTCGCGTTCCGCGCGCTCAACGAGCTCGACAACGGCATCACGTACATCAACGCCCCGACGATCGGCGCCGAGGCGCACCTGCCGTTCGGCGGCGTGAAGCAGACGGGCAACGGGCACCGCGAGGGCGGCTGGGAGGTCTACGAGTTCTACTCGGAGACGAAGGTCGGGTACCTCGACTACAGCGGCAGCCTGCAGCGGGCGCAGATCGACAACTACTGACGGGGCGTCGGTCCGGGGTCGACCGGGGGGCGGGGCGCCAGGGCGCTCCGCCCCCCGCGCGCGTCCGCCGTCCCTTCCCCGGAGTGGCGGCTCCGGTGTATATCGAATGAGCCCATGACCGCCCCCGAGCCGCTCCCCCCGACGGACTCCGCCGCCGCCGCCCTCCCCGCGGCGGCGGGCGAGGCCCCTGCCGCGGCCGCGCCCACGGCGCCGGTCGCGCGGCGGCCGCGGCGCTTCCTCCTGCGCACCGCCTGGGAGTGGGCCAAGTCGATCCAGCTCGCGATCATCATCTTCCTGGTGTCGCGCGCGTTCGTGATCGAGATGTTCAAGATCCCCTCGGGCTCGATGGAAGGGACGCTGCTCGTCGGCGACTTCCTGATCGTGAACAAGATGCTCTACGGCGCCGAGGTGCCGTTCCTCAAGGCGAAGATGCCGGCGGTGCGCGAACCGGCGATCGGCGACGTCGTCGTGTTCCAGTGGCCCGAGGACCCGAGCAAGAACTTCGTGAAGCGCCTCGTGGGGCTGCCGCGGGACACGGTCGAGATGCGGCAGGGCACGCTCTACCGCAACGGCGCCGCGCAGTCCGAGCGCTACGCCCAGCACCGCGACCTCGCGTTCGATCCCGCCACCGATGACTTCCGCTGGCAGCGCGACTTCGTCGCGCCCGGGGTCGACGTGCGGCGTTATCACCCGTCGCGCAACAATTGGGGGCCGCTGGTCGTCCCCGACGGGCATTACTTCATGCTCGGCGACAATCGCGACAACTCGCTCGACAGCCGGTACTGGGGCTTCGTCCCCGACTCGCTGGTGCGGGGCAGTCCGATCCTCGTCTACTACAGCTACTCGCCGGACAGCGGCTCGGCCTTCGACTGGCTGACCCGGGTCCGGTGGCAGCGCCTCGGTGAACTGATCCGCTGACGGGCGGCCGGGGGGAGCTTCCCTCCCTCCGTACCCGTCTGCACATTCCGCCAGCGGCCCCGCGACGGGGCCCACGGAGGACGCGCGTGAGACGGATGGCCGGTGGGCCGCACAAGCGGCACCTGCAGGACGAGGGATCGCTCGATCAATACCTGCGGGACATCAGCGTCTACCCGCTGATCTCCCGCGATGAGGAGGTGAGCCTCGCGCAGCGCATCCGCCAGAATGACCAGGAGGCGCTCGACACGCTCGTGCGCTCCAACCTGCGCTTCGTCGTCTCGGTGGCGAAGAAGTACCAGAACCAGGGCGTCTCGCTCTCGGACCTGATCAACGAGGGCAACCTCGGCCTCATCCGCGCGGCGCACAAGTTCGACGAGACCAAGGGGATCAAGTTCATCTCCTACGCCGTCTGGTGGATCCGCCAGGCGATCCTGCAGGCGCTCGCCGAGCAGAGCCGCATCGTGCGCGTGCCGCTCAACCGGGCCGGCGCGCTGCACCGCATCGGCAAGCGGGCGAACGCGCTGCTGCAGGAGCTGGGGCGCGAGGCGACGCACGCCGAGATCGCCGAGGGGATGGAGATCACGGAGGAGGAGGTCGCGAAGACGATGTCGATCTCGCAGACCCACCTCTCGCTCGACGCGCCGATGTCGCCGGGGGAGGACAACCGCCTGCTCGACTACATCCCCGACACGCAGAGCGCGACGCCGGACGAGGAGACGATCGAGAAGGCGCTCGTGGAGTCGGTGCACGAGGCGCTCGCCGGTCTCAAGGAGCGCGAGTCGAAGATCCTGCGCCTCTACTTCGGGCTCGACGGCTCGGAGCCGATGACGCTCGAGCAGATCGGCGCGGTGCTCAACATCACGCGCGAGCGCGTGCGGCAGATCAAGGAGAAGGCGCTGTCGCGGCTGCGGCACGTGAGCCGGGCGCGGGCGCTGGAGAGCTATCTCGGGTAGGGCGCAGTCGGCAGTCGGCCGTGGGGCGGGGGCCCGGGAGGGTCGCCGCCCCTGTCGCATCCGGTAGATTCGCGGCCCGGTTCTGGCGAGATTGCAGGGCAGCCACCGCCGTCCGCTCACCGCCCACCGCCGACCATCATGTCCAAGGACGCTTCCTTCGACATCACCACCTCCGTCGACCTCCAGGAGGTCGACAACGCCGTCAACCAGGCGGCCAAGGAGATCGCGCAGCGCTACGACTTCAAGGACGCCAAGCTGGCGACCGTGGAGTTCAAGCGCGCCGAGGGGATCGTGAAGCTCTCCACCGACACCGACATGCGGCTGCGGGCGATGTGGGACATCCTGCAGGGCAAGCTCATCAAGCGCGGCGTGCCGGTGAAGAACCTCGACGCCGGCGAGCCCACGCCGGGCGGCGGCGACACCTGGCACCGCGACATCACGCTCAAGCAGGCGCTCGACGGCGAGACCTGCAAGAAGGTCGTGGCCGCGATCAAGGCGCAGAAGTTCAAGAAGGTCCAGGCCTCGATCCAGGGCGACACCGTGCGCGTCGTCTCGCCCAGCCGCGACGAGCTGCAGACGGTGATGGCCTTCCTGCGCGGCGAGGACTTCGGCGTGCAGCTCAGCTTCGGCAACTACCGCTGATGCGCTTCCGCGTCATCACCCTCGGCTGCGACAAGAACACCGTCGACAGCGAGCGCTACCTCGCCCAGCTCGTCGACCACGGCGGGGTGCAGGTGGACGACGCCGGCGAGGCCGAGCTGATCATCGTCAACACCTGCGGCTTCATCGACGCCGCCAAGCGCGAGTCGATCGACGCGATCGTCGCCGCGGGCCGGATGAAGGAGGAGGGGAGCGCCACCGCCGTCGTCGCCGTCGGGTGCATGGTCGAGCGGCACAAGGACGAGCTGGCCGAGGCGCTGCCCGAGGTCGACCTCTTCCTCGGCGCGAGCGAGTCGGACCGCCTCATCCCGGCGCTGCACGAGCGCGGGCTGATCGGCGACCCCGTGACGCAGCACCCCGGCGTGCGCCTCTACGCGGGGAGCACGCCGTTCGTGCGCTACCTCAAGGTGAGCGAGGGGTGCGACCACGGCTGCGCCTTCTGCGCCATCCCGCTGATGCGCGGCCGGCACCGCTCCTTCGCGCCCGACGAGATCGTCCGCGAGGCGCAGCTGCTCGAGCTCCAGGGCGCGCGCGAGGTGAACCTCGTGGCGCAGGACCTCGCGCACTACGGCCGCGACCTGCGCGTCGGCGAGTCGGTGCGGCTCCCCGAGCTGCTCGAGGCGCTGTTGCGCGAGACCACGATCCCGTGGATCCGCAACATGTACCTCTACTCCGCCGGCATCACGCCGCGGCTGCTCGAGGTCATCGCGTCGTCGCCGCGGATCGTGCCGTACCTCGACATGCCCATCCAGCACGCGTCGGACGCGGTGCTCGAGCGGATGCGGCGCCCCGAGCGGCAGCGCACCATCCGCGAGAAGGTCGCGCGCTTCCGCGAGGCGGTGCCGGGCGTGGCGCTGCGCACCACCTGCATCGTCGGCTTCCCGGGCGAGACCGAGGCGGACTTCCAGCAGCTGCTCGACTTCCTGCAGGAGATCCAGTTCGAGCGCGTGGGCGTCTTCACCTACTCGCCGCAGGAGGGGACGCGCGGCGCCGAGCTCGACGACGACGTCCCGGAGTCGGTGAAGCTGCGGCGGCTCGAGGCGGTGCAGGAGCTGCAGCGGCACATCACCGCGGAGCGGTACGAGTCGCGGATCGGCTCGGTCGTGCCGGCGCTCGTGGTGGAGGCCGCCGACGCGGAGGGCATCGCGCGGGCGCGGCTCCCGTGGCAGGCGGACGACATCGACGGGCTCACGCACGTCGCGACCGCGGCGCCGGCGGGCACCCTGGTCGAGGTCGAGGTCACCGACGTGGTCGACGACTACGACTTCGAGGCGCGGTTCGTGCGCGAGCTGTCGCGCCCGTCGGCGGCGGGACCGGCGCCGGCGCGCGGGCGCGCGCTCCCGATGGTCGGCGCGTCGATGGGGAGCTTCGGCCGGTGAGGGCTCGCCGCGGGCGGGCGCTCGCACCGGTCCTGCTCGCCCTGCTCCCCGCGCTGTCCTCCTGCTTCTCGAGGCCCGTCCCCACCGAGCAGTACCCGGTGCCGCCGCGGCCGGCGCCGCGGCGCGAGGCGCCGGCCGCGGAGCCGGCGCCCGAGCCGATCCCCACCGATCCCGCGCCCCCCGGCCCGAGCGCCGGCACCGGCCCGCTGGTGCGCGTGGCGCTGCGCGTCGCGCGCGACACGGTGGGGCTGGACGCGACGGGGCCGTGGCGGATCACCGATGCCACCGGGGACGTGCTCGGCCGGTCGCGCGCCGCCGAGCGCTGGCACGTGCAGCGGCGCGGCGCGCAGCTGCGCGCGGTGCGCGGCGACGGCACCGCGACCGCCTGGCGCACCGGCCTGCTCGAGCAGTTCCCGGACGACGGCGGGCTCGTGCGCAGCGGCGGCAAGGGGTACCGCGGCGCGCTCGCGTTCGTCGCGACCGACACGGGGATCCTAGTGGTGAACCGCCTGCAGATGGAGGACTACCTGCGGGGCGTGGTGCCGCTCGAGATCGGGGAGCGGCCGCCCGCGGAGCGCGCGGCGGTGGAGGCGCAGGCCGTGGCGGCCCGCTCCTACACGGTGACGCGGCTCGTCGGGGGCGGCCGCGGGCCGGACTTCGACCTCGTGTCGTCGGTGAGCGATCAGGTCTACGGCGGCCAGGGGGCCGAGCGCCCCTTCAGCGACGCGGCGGTGCGGGCGACCGCCGGCCTCGTGCTGCGCATCGGCGCGCGCGTGGTCAACGCGCCGTTCTACTCCGCCTGCGGCGGCGAGACCGCCGCGGCCGAGGAGGTGTGGCGCACCAACGGCGAACCGCACCTCCGGCGCGTCAGCGACCGGATCCCGGGCTCGGACCGGTTCTACTGCGACATCGCGCCCCGCTTCGCCTGGACGCGGGCCTTCACGGCCTCGGAGCTGGACGCGGTCGTGCGCCGGTACATCGCCAACTATGCGGCCGTGGGACCCAGCGGTCCGGGGCGCGTCACCGACCTCGAGATCGCCGGCCGCACGCCGAGCGGGCGCGTGGCGGACCTCGTCGTGCGGACCGACCGCGGCAGCTACCGCGTGCGCGGCAACGACGCGCGCTCGGTGCTGCGCAGCGCGAGTGGCGAGTTGCTGAACTCCGCCTATTTTTCAGTCACGACGGAGCGGTCGGGCGGCCGGCTGGTCCGCGCGGTGTTGCGGGGCAACGGGTACGGGCACGGCGTGGGCATGTGCCAGTGGGGCGCGATCGGCCGCGCCCGCGCGGGCCAGGACATGCGCGCGATCCTGCGCACCTACTACCCCGGCACCACCGTCGGCCCGATCCCCCCCGGGCTCCTCACCCCGTAGGAGATCCACGTGAGTCCCTCGACCCCCGCCGCCACCGCGACCGTCCGCTCGCCCGTGCGCATCGGCGTGCTCGGCCTCGGCGCCATCGCGCAGACGGCGCACCTGCCGGTGCTGGCCAAGATGCGCGGCGTCACGATCGCCGCGCTCTGCGACAACGACGCCGCCAAGGCGCGCTCGCTCGCGCAGCGCTTCGGCGTGCGCGACATCTGCACCGACGTCGAGGAGCTGCTCGAGCTCGAGGGCCTCGACGCGGTCGTCGTCGCGACGCCCAACCACCTGCACGAGGTGCACGTGCTCTCGGCGCTCCGCGCGAAGAAGCACGTGCTCTGCGAGCGGCCGCTCGGGCTCAACGCCCGCGCCGTCGAGCGGGTGATCGCGGCCGCGGAGAAGGCGAAGAAGGTCGTGATGGTGGCGAACAACCACCGCTTCCGGCACGACGCGCAGGCGCTCGACGCCTTCGTGCGCAGCGGCGAGCTGGGCAAGGTGCGCTCGGTGCGCGCGGGCGCGTACCGGCGGCGGGTGCAGCAGGCCGCGTGGCGGCTGCGGCGCGCCGAGGCGGGCGGCGGGGCCTTCCTGGAACTCGGCCTGCCCCTGCTCGACCTCGCGGGCTGGCTCCTCGACTTCCCGCGCGTCGAGCGCGTGAGCGCGGCGGTCGAGCGCGGGCGCGGCGCCAACGCCGTCGAGGAATCCGCCATCGTCTTCATCGAGTGCCAGGGCGGCTTCACGGTCACCATCGACGTCCACGCCAACTACATCGGCGAGGACCAGCGCTGGTGGTTCGAGCTCATCGGCACGCAGGGCTCGGCGCGCCTCAACCCGCTGCGCCTCATCAAGGAGATCCACGGCCAGCCGGTGGACGTCTCGCCCACGGGCGCGCAGACCAAGGACACGGCCTTCATCCAGAGCTACCGCTCGGAGCTGGCCCACTTCGTCGCCGCGGTGCGCGACGAGGCGCCGTACGAGCCGCCGCGCGACCAGGTGCGCGTGTACAAGCTGCTCGAGATGATCTACAAGGCCGCCGACGACGCGAAAGAGCTGCGGCCGTGAGGCTGCTGCTCGTCCTGCTCCTCGCGCTCGCCGCGCGCACCGCGGGCGCGCAGGGGCGCCCCGTCGACCCGCGCCCGTTCCCCTACGGCGGCGCGACGCTGCGCGTCTCGGTCCTCACCTTCGGGCCGGGGGAGGCCGTCTTCGAGCGGTTCGGCCACAACGCCATCCGCATCACCGACGCGATGACGGGGATGGACCTCGCGTACAACTGGGGGATGTTCTCGTTCGAGGATCCCAACTTCCTCGGGCGCTTCCTCAGCGGCGACACGCGCTACTGGGTCGAGGCCTTCCCGGCGAGCTGGCTCATCGAGGTGTACATCGCGCAGGACCGCGAGGTGACGGAGCAGGTGCTCGCGCTCACCACCGAGCAGCGCACCCGGCTCGCCGAGCTCGTGATGGCCAACGCGCTGCCCGCGAACAAGTACTACCGCTACGACTACTTCCGCGACAACTGCTCCACGCGCGTGCGTGACGCGCTCGACACCGTGCTCGGCGGCTCGCTGCAGCGGCGCTTCACCGTGACGACCACGCCGTGGACCTACCGCTCCGAGTCGGTGCGGCTCACCACGCCGGCGACGTTCGCGCAGGCCGGCATCGACGTTGCGCTCGGCACCCCCGCCGACGCGCCGATCACCGCCTGGCAGGCGATGTTCATCCCGATGCGGCTGCGCGACTACCTGCGTGAGGTCACCGTGCCCGGCGCCGACGGCGCCACGGTGCCGCTGGTCGCGCAGGAGGAGCTCATCTACAAGGCGAAGCGCGCGCCCGAGCCCGCGGAACGGAAGGGGCTCGCGCTCGGCGCGTGGGGGCCGATCCTCGGCGCGTGGATCCTGCTGCTCACGCCGCTCACGCTCGCGAGCCGTCGCCGCACGCGCGTGCCCGCCGCGGCCATGTCGGGCCTCTGGCTGGGCTTCACCGGCCTGCTGGGGCTGGTCCTCGTCGCGATGTGGGTGGGCTCGGCGCACGTCTTCTGGTACCGCAACCTCACGCTGCTGCTCGCGTCGCCGCTCGGGCTGGTCGCGGCGGTGCCGGTCGCGCGGGCGGTGCTGCGCGGCGCGGCGACGCCGCTGGCGCGCGGCCTGCTCGTCGCGGTGGTCGCGCAGGCCCTGCTCGCGCTCGTGGCGCTGCTCCTCGGCCTGCAGGTGATGGGCGGGCCGGTGCTGCTGCTGCTCCCCGCGCACCTCGCGCTCGGCATCGCGGTGTGGGGCCACCTGCGCGTCGGCGCGGCGGAGCGCGCCGCGCCGGGCGCGGCCGGATGACCGACGTGGCCCTCGCCGCCGGCGTCGATGTCGGGGGCACCTTCACCGACTGCGCGATGATCGCGCCCGATGGCGTGGTGCGCGCGCGCAAGGTGCTCACCACGCCGGAGGACCAGGGCCTCGGCGTCGTCGCGGCCCTCGACGCGCACGCCGCGCCGCGCGGCGCGGTCACGCGCCTCGTGCACGGCACCACGGTGGTGACCAACCTGCTGCTCGAGCGCACCGGCGCGCGCGTGGTGCTCTGCGCCACCGCCGGCGCCACCGACCTGCTCGAGCTGCGGCGCCAGGACCGCGCCTCGCTGTACGACCTCGCCGCGCAGCACCCCGCGCCGCTGGTCGCCGCGCGCGACGTGGTGGCGGTGGACGAGCGGCGCACGCCGCACGGCGTGGCCCGCGCCCTCGACGACGCGCAGGTCGATGCCGTGGTGCGCGCGGTGCTCGACCTCGATCCCGAGGTCGTCGTGGTCGCGCTGCTGCACGCCTACGCCGACGACGCGCACGAACGGCGGCTCGCCGACGCGCTGCGCGCCGCGCGGCCCTCGCTGACGGTCGTCGCCGCCACGGAGGTGCTGCCCGAGATCCGCGAGTACGAGCGCACCGCCACCGCGGTGGCGGAGGGCTACTCGCGCCCGGGCGTGGAGCGGTACCTCGAGCGCCTCGGCGCGCGCCTGCGCGACGCGGGCCATCCTGCCCCGGCCGTCATGACCTCGGGTGGCGGGATGCGACCCGCCGCCGATGCCGCGCGGCACGCGGCGTCGCTCGCGCTCTCGGGTCCGGCCGGGGGCGTGGTGGGCGCGGCCGCCGTGCTGCGCGCGGCCGGCATCGCCGATGCGCTGACCATCGACATCGGTGGCACGAGCGCCGACGCGGGGCTCATCCTCGAGGGCGAGCCGCTCGTCGAGCCCGGCGGCGCGGTCGCCGGCGTGCCGATCGCCCTGCCGCGCGTGCTGGTGGAGACGGTCTCCGCCGGCGGCGGCAGCATCGCGTGGATCGACGAGGGCGGCGCGCTGCGCGTGGGCCCGCGCAGCGCCGGCGCGCGACCGGGACCGGTGGCCTTCGGCCGCGGCGGCACCGAGCCGACGGTCACCGACGCGCAGGTGGTGCTGGGGCGCATCGGCGCGGGTGGCTGGAGCGGCGGCGTCGCGCTCGACCGCGACGCGGCGCGCGCGGCCGTCGCGCGGCTCGCCGACCGGCTCGGCGCGAGCGTGGAGCGCACCGCGGCGGCGATCGTGCGCGCCGCGGACGCCGAGATGGCGCGCGCGCTGCGACGCGTGAGCGTGGACCGCGGCGTCGACCCACGGCGCTGCGCGCTCGTCGGCTTCGGTGGCGGGGGGCCGCTGCACGCCTGCGCGCTCGCCGAGGCGCTGGGCATGCGCACCGTGCTCGTGCCGCCGTTCGCCGGCGTGCTGAGCGCGGTGGGGCTCGCCATCGCGCCCGAGCGCCGCGAGGCCGCGGCGAGCCTGCTCGCGCGCACGGGCGGCCTCTCCGCCGCCGACGTGGCGGCGGCGTGCGAGGCGCTCGCGGCGCGCGTCGAGGGGCGCGACCGCCGCTGGCAGCTGCGCGCGCGCTACGAGGGGCAGGGGCACGAGCTCGAGGTCGCCGTCGCGCCCGGGGACGATGGCGCCGCGATCGCCGCGCGCTTCGAGGCGGCGCATCGCGCGCTCTACGGCTTCACGCTCGCGCGCGAGGTGGAGTCCGTCGCGCTGCGGCACGTGGCGAGCGACCCGGGCGCGCACGCCGAGTTCCGGCGCGATCCGCGCGCGCCGGCCTTCGACGGCGGCGCCGCGATCGATCACGGCGGTCCCGCGCCGGCCGAGCCGCTCGCCGGCCCCCTCGCGATCACGCTCCCCGATGCCACGCTCTGGGTCGCCGAGGGATGGCGCGCGACGGCGCTGCCGCTCGGCGGCTGGCGCCTCGACCGGGAGGAGGCGTGAGCGCGGACGACCGCGCCGGCGCCGCCGGTCCCGCGTCGCCTGCCGGGCCCGCCGGCCTCGACCCGCTCGAGCTCGCCGTCTGGTCGTCGCTCGTCGCGATGATCGCCGAGGAGATGGGGTCGGTGCTCGTGCGCGGCGCGCTGTCGCCCAACATCCGCGAGCGGCGGGACGCCTCGTGCGCGCTCTTCGACGCCGAGGGGCGGATGGTCGCGCAGGCGGCGCACATCCCGGTGCACCTGGGCGCGCTGCCCGAGGCGGTGCGCGCCGTGCGCGCGGCGCGGCCGGTGGCCGGCGACGTCTTCCTGCTCAACTCGCCCTGGCACGGCGGCTCGCACCTGCCGGACCTCACCATGGTCGAGGCGATCGACGACGGGCACGGGCGCGTGGCCGGCTTCGCGGTGGTGCGCGCGCATCACGCCGACGTCGGCGGGATGAGCCCCGGCTCGATGCCGCAGGGCGCGACGGAGCTGGTGCAGGAGGGGCTCGTGCTGCCGCCGGTGCGCCTGGAGCGGGCGGGGGTGCCCGACGACGAGCTGCTGGCGCTGGTCCTCGCCAACGTGCGCACGCCGGCCGAACGGCGCGGCGATCTCGCGGCGCAGCGCGCCGCCTGCGACGTGGGCGCGCGCGGCTGGCGCGCGCTGCTCGAGCGCCACGGCGCCGCCCGGATCGCCGCGGTCACCGGCGGCCTGCTCGACTACGCCGAGCGGCGCGCGGTCGCGCGCCTCGCCGCGCTCGAGGGGGCCCGCGGGCGCGCCGAGGATGCGCTCGAGGGCGATGGCGTCTCCGACGCCGAGGTGCCGCTGCGCGTCGCGCTCGCCGTGAGCGAGGGGCGCCTGCACCTCGATTTCGCCGGCACCGCGCCGATGGTGCGCGGCAACGTCAACTGCCCGATCCAGGTCACGCGCGCGGCCGCGCTCTTCGTGCTGCGCTCGCTGCTGCCCGACGACGTGCCCACCAACGAGGGCATCGCGCGGCCGATCGTGATCGCGACGCCGGACGACTGCTGCCTCGCCGCGCGCGCGCCGGCGGCGGTCGCGGCGGGCAACGTGGAGATGAGCCAGCGCATCACCGACCTGCTCTTCGCGGCCTTCGCTGACGCCGGCGTGCCCGTGCCGGCGCAGGGGCAGGGGACGATGAACAACATCACGTTCGGCGGCGCGGGCTGGACCTTCTACGAGACGCTCGGCGGCGGCCAGGGCGCGTCCGAGCGCGGGCCCGGCCCCGACGCCGTGCACGTGGGCATGAGCAACACGCGCAACACGCCCATCGAGAGCCTCGAGCGCGCCTATCCGATCGTGATCGAGCGCTACGCCGTGCGCCGCGGTTCCGGCGGCGCGGGACGCCACCGCGGCGGCGACGGCATCGTGCGCGCCTACCGGGTGCTCGCGCCCTGCACGGTCACGCTGCTCACCGAGCGCCGCGGGCGCGCGCCGCGCGGCGCGCAGGGAGGCGGCGACGGCCTGCCGGGCGAGAACCTGCTCAACGGCGAGCGGCTGCCGGCCAAGTGCCGGCGCGAGCTGGTGCCGGGCGACGTGGTGGAGGTCCGCACGCCGGGCGGCGGCGGCTGGGGCGCGCCGCGCGACTGACCCGTCCCGGGGCCTGACGCCGCCCCGCGACCGCGCTCAGTCGTTCGGGACCTCGGGCGCCGACGGCGCGCCGGACACCGCGGGCGTCCCGTCCGGCGTCGGCGGCGTGAGGATCCGCGCCGCGAGCGAGTCGCGCAGCGAGCCCGTCGAGCGGCGCTTCGACGTCCCCTCCGACGGCGAGACCTTCGAGAAGACCTGCGCCTGCACGAACGTGCCGAGCAGGTGCCGGTCGATGTGGCCGCCCTTCGCCTCGGCGTGCAGGATGTCGAGCGCGCGCTCCGCCGTCACCGCGCGCTTGTAGGGACGGTCCGTCGCCGTGAGCGCGTCGTAGATGTCGGCGATCGTCATCATCCGCGTCTGCACCGGGATCTCGGCCTCGCCCACGCCGCGCGGGTAGCCCGTGCCGTTGAGCTTCTCGTGGTGCCCGAACGCGATCCGCGGGATCCCCGAGAGTTCGCGCGTCCACGGGATCTGCTCGAGGAAGCGGTAGGTGTGCGTGACGTGCGACTCGATCTCGCGCCGCTCGCGCGGGTCGAGGTTCCCCTTGTTGATCATCAGGAACCGCAGCTCGTCCTCGCCCAGCAGCGGCCGCTCCACGCCGTCGAAGTCGACGTACGTCTGGCGCCCGATCTCGGCGAGCTCCTCGAAGCTCCCCTCGGGGAGGATCGTCGGCTCGTTGGCCCGCACGATCGCGTCGAGCCAGTGCTGCAGCTGGTCGCGGCGGAGCCGCCGCTCGGCCTCGAGCCGCTGGAGCACCTCGCGGTAGTCGGTGGTGCCGTGCTCCAGCAGGTGCTCGGCGCGCTCGCGCTCGAACTCCAGGTCGGCCTGCTGCAGCAGCGAGTGGAAGCGGTGGCGCAGGATGGTGAGGTCCTGCGGGTAGAGCTTCTTCTGCTTCACGAGCACCTGCTCGCGCACGCCCACCTTGCCGAAGTCGTGCAGCAGGCCGGCGTAGCGGAGCTCGCGCAGCTGCTCGCGCGAGAAGCGCAGCCCCCGGTAGGGGCCCTCGCCCGCGTGGTCCACCGCCTCGGCGAGGTTGGTCGTGAGCGTCGCGACGCGGAACGAGTGGCCCGACGTGGTCGGGTCGCGCGACTCGATCGCGGTGACCGCCGCCGTCACGAAGCCCTCGAACAGCCGCTCGATGTCCTCGTAGAGCCGGCTGTTCTCGATCGCCACGGCCGCCTGCGCCGCGAGCGCCGCGACGAGGTCCGCCGAGCGCTGGTCGAACGGCAGCACCTGCGCGGCCACCGCCTCGGGCGACGCGAGCGGCTCGGCCGCGTCGCGCTTGCGGTTGATCAGCTGCAGCACGCCGATCACCTCGCCGCGGTGCGTGCGCATCGGCAGCACGAGCATCGACTTGGTCCGGTACCCGAACTTCTCGTCGAACGACCGGTTGAGCCGGTACGAGACGTGCTCGGGCAGCAGGTAGACGTCGGCGATCATCAGCGGGTCGCCCGTGGAGGCGACGTAGCCCGCGATGCTCGCGTGGTCGAACGGGATCGAGAACTCGGTGAAGGGCAGGTCGGGCAGCGTGCGGTTGAGCGACAGCTTGAACCGCAGCGCCGTGGCGTGCCCCTGCGCGTCGCGCTCGGTGAGGTAGAGCGAGCCCGCGTCGGCGCTGGAGAGCCGCAGCGCCTGCGCGAGGATGAGCTCGAGCAGCGTGTCGAGGTCGCGCTCCGTGGAGAGCGCGGCGCCGACGCGCGAGAGCTCGCGCAGGTCGAGGGCGCTCGACTGCTCCAGCCGCGACGCGCGGTACGCCTCGATGAGCGTGCGCGCGTGGCGCAGGGCGCCCTGCAGCGCCGCGGCGGCGGCGCCGGGCGCCGCCTCGGCGGGCAGCCAGGCCGAGAGGGCGATCGACCGCATCACCTCGCTCGGCTCGACCTCGCCGGGCGCGCCCACGCCGATGAACGCCACGTAGGGCGCGAGCGCGCCGAGCGCGGCGGGACCGCCGGTGGCCGTGGCGAAGGCGTCGTCGAGCAGCACCACCGTGGGGCGCTCGGGGTCGAGGGCCTCGAGCGGCGGCAGCGCGGCCACCCGTCGCACGTCGAGCGCGTCGCCGCTTCCCAGCGTGGGGAAGGGGCCCATGGCGCGACCGACGGGGGCGAGGATCAGTGGCTGCACGGGGAAGGGCTCGAACGAAGGAACCGCCGGGGGCCGATGGCTCGGCTCCCGGCGGTCACAAGGTTACCGCGCGCGGGCGAGGGCCCGCCAGTCGCGCGTCACGCGCCGCCTTCGAGCTTGGCCTTGGCGGCCTTGGCGTCGGCGAAGTCCGGGAAGCGCGAGATCGCCTGGTTGAAGAGCTCGATCGCCTCGGCCTTCTTGCCCGCGTCCTGCGCGCTGATCGCGCGCGAATAGAGCATCACGGCCTGGAACGGCACCTTCTTCTGCGTCTCGGTGCGCGCCTCGCTGGTCTGGCGGGCCTGCGGGGTGAGGGCGGGGAGCTTGAGGCCGCTGTTGGCCGCCGCGCCCACCTTCGCCACGAGGTCGAGGAACTCCTCGGTCTTGCCGTCGCCGCGGTGCGTCCACTCGATGCGGCCGGTCTCGCTGTCGATCGACTTCAGGGTGAGCACCATCTTGCCCTTGTTGTCGGTGATGAACGAGCCGGTCACCATGTGCTTGGCGCCGAGCAGCTTGCCGATGCGGGCGGCCGTCGCCTCGTCCACGCGGCCGTCCTGCGCGAGCTTCTGCTCGTCGAGGATCTTGAGGATGTTCTCGCGCTCGACGACGCGGATCGCCGGGTTCTGCGCCAGCTCGGTGAGGAGGAGCTCGGCGATGCCCTTGGAGAGCGGCATCAGCTCCGCTTGGCTCGCGCCGATCGCGCTGTTCACGAACGGGAGCACGGCCACGGTCGGGCGCGTGTCGTCCTGCGCGAGCGCGGGGGCCGCGACGAGGGCGAGCGCGGCGGTGGCACGGGCGATCTGCTTGAACATCAGTTCCTCCGGGGAGGGCTAGAGAGTCAGCGTGAGTCCTTCCGCGGCAGCGACCACCTGGAGCGCTCCGCCGCGGGCCTGCACCAACGCCCGGCACTCCGCCAGGCACGCATCCAGCTGGTCGTCCGTCCGGCGCGGCTCGTGGTGGAACAGCACCAGCGTCCCGACCCCCGCCTCCAGCGCCAGCTCCACGCACTCGCGGAAGGTCGAATGCCCCCACCCGCGATGATGGTCGTACTCCTCGGTGGTGTAGGTCGCGTCGTGGATCAGCACCGACGCCCCGCGCACGAACCCCACCATCCGCTCCCGCCAGTCCGCCGGCGACCCGTACCGCGGGTGCGCCGCGAGCTCGTTGTCCGACACGTACACCAGCGCGCCGCCGTCACCGCCGGGCCGCGAGAACCGGTAGCCCAGCGCGCCCCCCGGATGCTGCACCGCGAAGGACGTCACCTCGTACCCCGTGCCGGCGGTCCGGGTGCCCTCCGCGAGGTCCTTGAAGTCGATCGAGGCGTCCAGCTCCTCGAACGTCACGGGGAACACCACCGGCGACATCTGGTCCCGCACCACCTTGTCCACCGACCGCTCCAGCGACTGCGAACCCCAGATGGTGAAGTGGTTCCCCCGCCCGAAGATCGGCGCGAAGAAGGGGATTCCCTGGATGTGGTCCCAGTGCGCGTGCGTCAGGAAGATGTCGCCCTTGATCGGCGCCCCGTTCGACCGCTGCAGCAGGTCCCGCCCCAGCTCACGGATCCCGGTGCCGGCGTCCAGGATGACCAGCCATCCGTCGTCGGTCCGCAGCTCCGTGCAGGGGGTGTTCCCCCCGTACCGCACCGTCTGGGCCCCGGGCGTCGGGATCGACCCGCGCGTCCCCCAGAACCGGATCCGCCAGGTCATCTCGTCTCCCAGTGCACGATGAAATGTCGCGGCCGCGGGGCGGGACCACCAAGGAAGACGGTCACCGCGCGGGCGTGACGCCGGTCACGATGAATCACGGGGTCCCGGGGGCTCAGAGCCGCTGCTGCGAGCGCTTCTCGAGCGCGGCGCGGTCGGTGATGCGGATGCGTCGCCGGGCGGTGTCGATCCACCCCGCCTCCACGAACTCGCGCATCGCGCGCGACACGGTCTCGCGGCTCGCGCCGATCACGTTGGCGATGGTCTGGTGGGTGAGCGGTTTCTCGATGAGCTCGCCGCCCGACTCGGTCGCGGCGTCGAGGATCATCCGGGCGATGCGACCCGGCACGTCGAGGAGCACGAGCGACCCGATTTTCTCGTCGGCGCGCCGCAGGCGGCGCGAGAGCTCGAGCAGCAGCGCCCAGGCGACCGCCGGGCTCTGCTCGACGCGGCGCCGGAAGTCCTCGCGCCGCAGCACGAGCAGCGTCGAGTCCTCCATCGCCACCACGTGGGCCGACCGGGGCTGGTCGTCGATCAGCGAGAGCTCGCCGAAGTGTTCGCCCACGCCGAGGATGCCGAGGATCACCTCGCGGCCGTCCTCGGCCACCAGCACGACCTTCACGCGGCCGG
>ERZ1645185.108-NODE-108-length-36584-cov-7.075091_pt1 | contig 36584 bp, 38 predicted proteins | sample MGYA00575351_ERZ1645185 | MGnify/ENA primary metagenome ERZ1645185 (study PRJEB40838, sample SAMN11284767) | freshwater sediment metagenome | isolation source: river sediment | host: Sediment | place: India: Jana village, Kanpur | collected 2015-12-17 ... | reverse complement strand
TCCTGCCACCTACCGCGTAACCGCTTGCGGCTACGCAACTTACTTCGTTTTTTGTCAGCCACCGTTTCGGCAGCAGATCTAAGTAATAACCTTTTGTTCTTTCGGCGTCAACCCCTTCGCGATCACTTTTCTGATCTTTTTTCGAGATCGAAACGATCGGCGCGGGAAGCGCACATGCACTCGCAAAACCCGGCGAGCGACAGCTCAAGAGCACCGTGCTCATTGAACCCCCTGCCTGCGCAGTCTGCCCGGTGCTGATGTCGCTCGGCATGAGAGCTCGGCGAGACTTCAGCAACCGCGACGCGAGTGGCGGGTCGGGGATTAAAGCACATTGGCTACCCTATGTCAACGGGGGCCCGAAAATTTCTTTTCGAGCCCCCGTCCCGCACCTCATGCCGCCGTGTCGGTCGCTACACACTCACAATTGCGAACCGTGACACTTCTTGAACTTCTTTCCCGAGCCACACGGGCACGCGTCGTTGCGTGGCGTCTGCTCCCACCCCGCTGGTAAGGCCCCCGCTGAAGCATCGGCCAACGACCGCACGCTCCCTGCCCCGATGACCTGCGGCGTTCCCTGCGCCACCACGCGCACCGGTTCCTGAGCGTCCTCTGCATCTGCGCTCGAATCGGCCTCGCCCTCTACGAACTCCGCGTCGACGATGTCGAGTGATTCGTCGATCACCAACTCGTCGGCGGGAATGTCCTCGAGAATGCCAAGGGCGTTGTAGCGCTTGGTGGGGCGCGGCGCGTCCTCTCGCAGGAATTCCGGCATCGGGGGCGGCTCGAAGGCCTCCGTAGGCGCTGGCTCGAATACGAGTTGCGCCTTGAGGAACCGCTCCGTGAACGTGTTCGCGACATCGTGCATGAGATCGACGAACATCGTGAAGGCGTCCTGCTTGTACTCGACAAGCGGGTCCTTCTGCCCCCACGAACGATAGTGAATCGACGCCCGCAACTGGTCGAGATCATAGAGATGATCCTTCCACTTCTCGTCAATCACGTTCAACGTCACGAGCGACAGCAGACGATCGGCAAAGCCGTTCCCCTGCTCGTCCGTCACCTGGTTGAGACTCTCAATCTTGGCGTTGAACGCCAGGTGCACGGCCTCAACCGCCTGCGCCTGCGCCTCCTCCAGCGTAGCCGGCGGCTCCGACGTGAACGAGGGCACCTGCAGCATGTAGTGCATGAGCAGGTCCTGCTGCACGTACTCGAAATCCCAGTCCTCGACCCGATCGAACGTGGCCAACGCCTGCTCGACGCGCCGCTGGACGCCGCGCTCGAGCATCTTGATGGCCTCGCCCTTCAGCTCTTCCCCGCCTTCGAGTGCGAAAGCGCGCAGCGAGTAGATGACCTCACGCTGCTGATTCATCACGTCATCGTACTCCAGCAACCGCTTGCGCGACTGGAAATTCTGCAACTCCACGCGCTTCTGCGCCTGCTCGATGGAGCGCGTGATGAGCGGGTGCGTAAGCACCTCGCCGTCCTGCGCCCCCATACGGTCCATCAGCTTCGCGATACGCTCGGAGCCGAACAGCCGCATGAGATCGTCTTCGAGTGACAGGAAGAACTGCGACGCACCGGGGTCACCCTGGCGCCCCGAACGCCCGCGCAACTGTCGATCGATGCGGCGAGACTCGTGACGTTCCGAGCCGACGATGTGCAACCCGCCGATCTCGGAGATATCGATCTCCTTGCCGTCCTGATCGGGGACGCGCGACGGCTTGGCCTCACGCACGCCTTCACCAAGTTTGATGTCGGTACCGCGACCCGCCATGTTGGTGGCAATCGTGATGGCACCGGGGCGACCGGCGTCGGCCACGATTTCAGCTTCACGCTGATGGTACTTGGCGTTGAGCACGTTGTGCTTGAGCCCAGCGCGCGCGAACATGCGCGCCAGCGTCTCGGAGGCCTCGACACTCGCCGTGCCGACGAGTACCGGGAACCCGAGCTCATGCAGGCGACGCGTTTCCTCGACGATCGCGTTGTACTTCTCACGGCGGGTCTTGAAAACAAGATCCTGCCGGTCGTCGCGCTGAATCGGGCGATTGGTCGGGATGACCGATACTTCTAGCCCGTAGATGGTGTGAAACTCCGCTTCTTCCGTTTCCGCCGTACCGGTCATGCCGGCCAGCTTCTCGTACATGCGGAAGTAATTCTGAATCGTGATGGTTGCGAGCGTTTGCGTCTCGCCCTTCACCTGCACCCGTTCCTTCGCTTCCACGGCCTGGTGCAGCCCCTCACTCCAACGACGGCCGGGCATGGTGCGCCCAGTATACTCGTCGACGATGAGGACCTGCCCTTCCTGCACGACGTAGTTGACGTCCTTTTCGTACAGGGCGTGCGCACGCAGCAGCTGATGAATGATGTTGAGCCGCTCACTCTTGGTGGCGTACTCGCGCTCCACGATGGCGCGACGCTCGAGACGCTCAGCTGCCGAGAGGTCGGAATCCCGATCGATCTGGCCGATGAGCAGTGAAATGTCCGGCAGAACAAACGTGTCCGGGTGATCGGGCGACAGCCAATCGAGTCCGCGCTCGGTGAGGTGCACAGTGTGCCCCTTTTCATCGAGCACGAACAGCAGTTCGTCTTCGAGATCCCGGAAGCTGCGCTTCGACACCGGCAACTTCTTGTCGGCGATGACATCGAGTTCGACGCGCTGCACCATCTGCTTCACGCCCTGCTCCTGCAGGACCTTCATCAGCCGCTTGTTCTTGGGGCCACCCATCTGCGCCTTGTAGAACTGCAGCGCCGCCAGATTCGGATCGTTGGCCTCCATGGCCCGTTCGCCATCGGCGACGAGTTGGTTGACCATTTCGTTCTGCTTCCGGACCAGGCGCTCGACGGAACCATTGAATTCGGCGTACTGCCCATCGCTCTCGTTGCCGACGGGCCCCGAGATGATGAGCGGTGTGCGCGCTTCGTCGATGAGCACGGAGTCTACTTCGTCGACGAGGGCGAAGATGTGCGGACGCTGCACCCGCTGGTCGAGGGAGACGACCATGTTGTCGCGCAGATAGTCGAACCCGAACTCGTTGTTCGTGCCGTAGGTGATGTCGGCGCCGTACGCGGCCTTGCGATCCCACGATCCGGGCTCGGTATCATCGAGACAGGCGACTGAGAGGCCGAGCCAGCTGTACAGGTGCCCCATCCACTGCGAGTCGCGCCGAGCCAGGTAATTGTTGACCGTAACCAGGTGCGCCCCACGCCCGGGGAGCGCGTTGAGGTACAGGGGCAATGTCGCGACGAGCGTCTTGCCTTCACCGGTGGCCATTTCGGCGATGCGCCCCAGATGCAACTGAATGCCACCGATGAGCTGCACATCGTACGGCACCATATCCCACGTGAGTTCGTGTCCGGTTACCGACACCGAAGTGCCGCGCAAACGGCGGCACGCCTCACGAACCGTGGCGAAGGCCTCCGGAAGAATTTCGTCGAGCGTTTCGGCGATGGCGGCCCGCAGTTCAGCCTCGGCGCCACCGCGGCCGTCGACGCCCTGCAATTCGCTATCCAGCCGTTCGCGTTCCGTGGCGTCGGCCGTATCGTGCTTGGCCGCTTTCAACTCCGCGATGCGCGCCGATATGGGACCGGTACGCTCTGCGAGGATGCCGCGGAACTTCGCGGTCTGTCCTTGAATCTCGGCATCGCTGAGTGTGGCGAGACGCCCTTCGATTTCGTGGATTTCGTCGAGGATCGGCTGGACGCGCTTGCGTTCGCGCTCATGGCGCGTGCCGAACACCTTACTGATCAAGCCCTTCAGCATACGGACCTCTGGACATCATGGTCAGGACACCGTAGCGCGGTGTCCTGAGCAAGGCGCCTCAGTCGACCGCGCGATCCGATGTCCGGGAATTCTGGAGATACAACCCGGTGGATGCGATGTACGTCGCGACGGCGTCAGGTACGAACCCCCGGATGGAGCGTCCGTCCTGTACCCTCGCCCTGATTTCGGTTGACGACACATCCACCCGGCGAGTGGCAAGCCATGTAGCCTGCCCGCCGCCGTGAATCTCCTGGTGCGGCGGAACGGCCCCGGCGGTGTCCCGGTACAGCACGACGAGTCGTACCATGCCAAGCAGCCGCTCCGGTTCCTTCCATCGCGACAACGTGGGGACCACGTCGCTGCCGATCAGGAGGTGGATTGGTGCACCCGGCCATCGCCGGCGCACATCATCCACGGTGTCAACCATGTAAGATAACCCGCCCCGTGTGATTTCTACGGGGTCGACCTCAATCCGGGCGATGCCATCGAATGCGGCGCGTACCATAGCCAGCCGATGCTCCGGCTGGGTTTGGTCAGCCCCCTTGAGGGGCTGACTGGCGGCCGGAACGATCAGGAGACGATCGAGGGCCAACGCGTCGATGGCATCCTGTGCGATAAGCAGGTGGCCGATGTGCGGCGGGTCGAAGCTGCCGCCGAAGAGGCCGATGCGCACGGAGAGGCGGGGGTTAGCGCAGGGCGCGAGGCGCCGGGCGAGCGTAGGCCACGGGATAGGAAACGGGCGCCGAGGGAGCAAGCCCTACCTTCACGGAGTCCGCTGGCTGGGTCCCACACGCCGCCTTGACCTCGGCGTCGCCCGGGTAGGCCTTCCACATGGCCGAGCAGGTTTCCGCGGCGTCTTCCTTCCAGCGGATTTTTGTATACAGCTCGTGCAGCCTCAGCCACGACAGGCGTGCCGCCTTCGTGCTGGGATACGTCGTAACGATATCCTTGAGGTAGATGATCGCGCCGTCGACGACCGGTCGCACCTTGATGTAGTGCACCGCCGTCTGGTAGTCCTTGAGCGCGAACCACTCCTCAAGCTGCGTGATCCGCTGTTTGGCGTCCTCGGTTTCCTTGGCGTCCGGGTACGACGAAAGTAGCGCCCGCAGCACCGAGGCGGCCTTCTGCCCCTGTTCGGGATCGAGCGACGGGCGGCGCCACAGACTCTGATAGGCACGCCCGGTGCCGAGCATGGCCGTGGGCGCCAGTGTGTCGTCGGGGAATCCGTCGGTTACGCGCTCGAAGGCCTGGGCCGCCAGGAGGTATTCTTGCTTTCGCTCGTGGGTGAGCGCGAGGTAGAAGTACGCCGGCGCCAGCAGCGGATCGCGCGACGACAGATCGCTGGTAAGCCGTTCGAAGCCGAGCTGCGCGTTGTCCCACTTCTTTTGCTGGAACTCCAGCAAAGACGCCTGGAAGAGCGCCTCGGGGGTCGCGAAATCCCGCGGCTGGAACCCACGCCCACACCCGGCCAGCGCCGTAGCGACGGCGAGCAGGACGAGCAGGCGGAACTCCACGCGGTTGGGAAAATGACTCATGCGGCGAATGATACCCGAAAGGGGCAGCGCAGGTTCGAAACGGGGACGAGGGTCAAACGCCGCTCACGACGGTTGCCCCGGAGGCCAGCGGCACGATGCGCGCCCGACCGGCTGTGAGGCCGGCGGTCACGTTGCGCGTGTCCACTACGAGGGTAGCGTGGTCGACGACGCGCTGGTAGTCCACGACCTTGTGATCGGTCACGACAACAACGGCATCGGCCCACCGCAGCATTTCGTCGCTGAGTTCGACGCCCTTGCGGGAGTGGCCTTCCTCGCGGAACTCGGTCACGAACGGATCATGGAACTCGACGTGCGCTCCCCGTTCTTCGAGCAGACGAATGACGTCGAGTGCCGGGCTCTCTCGGACGTCGTCGATGTCCCGCTTGTAGGCAACGCCGAGCACGAGCAAGCGACTGCCGCGGACGGCCTTGCGCATGTCGTTGAGGGCATCAGCCACCTTCTGCACCACCCACTCCGGCATGTGCGAATTGATTTCGCTCGCCAGATCGATGAAGCGGGTCTTGTAATTGAGGGTACGCATCTTCCACGCGAGGTAGTGCGGATCGAGCGGGATGCAGTGCCCCCCGATACCGGGGCCAGGCGTGAACTTCATGAATCCGAACGGTTTGGTGGCGGCCGCATCAATGACTTCCCAGACGTTGACGCCCAGTTTGTCACAGACAATGGCGATTTCGTTCACCAGACCGATGTTGACGGCACGGAAGGTGTTTTCGAGCAGCTTCACCAGTTCCGCCGCTTCGGGTGAGCTGACCGGTACCACCGTATCGATGCAGCTCTGGTAGAGCGCCGTTGCCACCTCCACGCACGCGGGCGTGATGCCGCCGACCACCTTCGGCGTATTGCGCGTGTGATACGTGGGGTTGCCGGGATCGACCCGTTCCGGACTGAACGCGACAAAGATGTCCGTGCCGACCGTCAGCCCCTTGGCCTCGAGACGCGGCTGCAGCAGCTCACGCGTTGTGCCGGGATAGGTCGTGCTTTCGAGGACGACGCACAAACCGGGGTGCGACTGCCGGGCAATCGCGTCGGCGGCGCTGAGCACGAAGGCCATGTCCGGGTCGCGGGTCTTCGACAGCGGCGTGGGCACGGCAATGGAAATGGCATCGCAGTCGCGCAACCGGTCTTCGACGGTGGTGGCGACGAACTTGCCACTGGTGACGGCCGCTCGCACCGCGTCGGCTGACACGTCCTGAATGTGTGACTGCCCGGCCATGAGCAGATCGACGACGCGCGTACTGACATCGTAGCCGATGACGTGGAATCCGGCCTCGACAAACTCCATGGCCAACGGCAGACCGACATAACCGAGACCGACAACGCCGATAACCGAAGACCGATCGGCAATGCGCGCGAGGGACTGCTCTTTCACAGTGGACATGACAGTCAAATGGAAATCGACTCAGCGACCGAAGAACGCGCGGACCGCGCTGATGACTTCGTCGAGCTGTGCCGTGGTGAGTTCGGGAAACACGGGGAGTGAAAGCACTTCCTTGGCGGCCTTCTCGGCCTCGGGGCACTGCCCTTCGACATACCCCAGATACGCGAAGCAGGGCTGGAGATGCAGCGGAAGCGGATAGTACACGTTGGACCCGATCCCGCGCTCCTTCAGATGGGCCTGGAGCGCGTCACGCTGCGGAACGCGAACAGTATACTGGTTGTAAATCGAGGTGTTGGCCGGATCGACCCACGGGGTGACGAACTCCGGCAGATCGGCGAATGCCGCGTCGTAGTACGCCGCGTTGCGGCGACGTGCAGCGCTCCAGGCTTCGAGATGCGGCAGTTTTGCGCGCAACACGGCTGCCTGCAGCGCATCGAGGCGACTGTTGTAGCCCACGATTTCATGGTAGTACGTGCGACGGCTCCCGTGCGTACGGAGCTTCATGAGCGCTTCGAACAACGCTTCGTCCTGTGTCACCATCATGCCGCCGTCGCCATACCCGCCGAGGTTCTTCGACGGGAAGAAGCTGTACGTGCCGATGGTGGCCGCCTCACCCGCCATGACCGTGCGCCCGTCGATGCGACGGCTGGCCCCGATGGACTGGGCCGCGTCTTCAACGACGGGGAGGCCACCAGCTGCAGCAACCACCTGCTCGATCGGTGCCATCTGCCCGAACAAGTCGACGGCAATCACGGCCTTCGTGCGCGAGGTGATGGCCGGCGTGATGTTGGCCGGCGCGATGTTGTACGAGAGTGGATCGATGTCGACGAACACCGGGCGTGCGCCGACATTGTGGATTGCGCCGCCAGTCGCAAAGAACGTGAATGGCGTGGTCACGACTTCATCGCCGTGCTGCACGTCGAGCGCGCGCAAGGCGAGCAGAATCGCGTCGGTACCATTCGCGCATCCCACGGCGTATTTCACCTGCGACAGCCCCGCAATGCTGCACTCAAGCTGGGCCACCGGATCGCCAAGGATGAACGCCTGATTGTCGACGACCTCCATGAGCGCGGCCACGACTTCGTCGCGAATGGTGGCGTGCTGAGCCTTCAGGTCGAGAAGAGGAACCGCCATATATGCCTGCCGATCAGATGTTCACGCGAAGCGGGAGCGGGACATCTCGTCCCGTCTTCGCCGATTCGTAGATGCCGAGAATGAGTTCCAGCGATTTGCGTCCCGCCCGCCCGTCGGTGTCAGGCTTCGCGTTTCCGCGCAGCACCGACACCACGTTGCGGTAATACCCCTCGTGGCCGAAACCGTACACGCTCGGCGGGTTGGTATTCGCCTGCTCGACGATCTTGTCGTCATCGTCGTAATCAGCGAACTGCCAGTGCTCCACCTTGTTCACGGCGGTCCCGCCGATCTTCACGGTGCCCTTCTCCCCGAGAATCGTAATGCTCCCTTCCAGATTCTTGGGGAAGGTCAGCATGGTGACCTCAATGGTCCCAATGGCTCCCGAGCGGAACTTCATGATGGCGACTCCGCTGTCTTCGGCCTCGATCTTTCGGGCGAGCGTCGCCGTCTTGGCCATGACGCTTTCGACCGGGCCTACCAACCACTGCACGAGATCGACGTAGTGCGAGGCCTGATTCATGAACGCGCCACCGTCGAACTCCCACGTGCCGCGCCAGGGCGCCTGATCGTAGTAGTCCTGTGGGCGCGTCCACCGCACCGTACAGTTGGCCATGTAGATGCGCCCGAATCGCCCATTGTCGATGGCGCGCTTGAGCAGCACGATGGGCGGATTGAGCCGGTTCTGCTTGACGACAAAGAGGTGCACCCGATGGTCGTCACAGGCCTGAACCAAGGCATCGGCGGCAGCCAGGGAGATCGCCATGGGCTTTTCGCTGATCACATGGCGACCGGCCTTGGCCGCGGCGATCCCATGTTGCGGATGCAACCCGCTGGGCGTGGCAACGACAACGGCATCGCTGGGCACCGTCGCGAGCATTTTCTCCAGCGACGTGAACCACGGCACACCAGCCGCCACACCGGCTTGCTCGGCCCGCTCGGACACGATATCGCACACCGACACGAGTTGCAGGTCCGGAATTTTCGCGATCGCGTCGAAGTGGTTGCGACTGATGCGGCCGCAGCCGACCAACGCAATGCGAATGGGCTGTCCTGCAGGAATATGCTTTTCCGTCACGCCGCCTCCTCGATGCGCACCACCACCGTACCGCGCCGCTCGTAAAGCGCGCCAGTTCCGGGGCAGCGCAAACGTTCCGCATCGGCGTTGATAGGCGACACGCCAATCACCTCGAGACGGAACCCTGCTTCCGACATCCAGCCAATGCAGCGGGCAGGCACGCCAGCCATCAGTGCATAGTCTGGAACATCACGATTGACCACAGCGCCGGCCCCGATGAACGCATAACGCCCAATGGTGTTGCCGCACACGATGGTGGCGTTGGCACCGATGCTGGCACCACGCTTCACGAGCGTGCGTCGGTACTCATTCTTGCGTGAGACCGCGCTACGCGGGTTGTACACGTTGGTGAATACCATGGACGGGCCGCAGAATACGTCGTCTTCCAACTCCACACCTTCGTACAACGACACATTATTCTGGATCTTGGCGTTCTCGCCCACGGTCACACCGGTCATGACCACGACATTCTGCCCAAGAGAGCAGCGTGCCCCGATCACGGCACCAGCGTTGATGTGGCAGAAATGCCAGATACGCGTGCCCGCACCGATGACCGCGCCGTCGTCGACATACGCCGACTCGTGTACCAGCGCGCCCGCACCGAGCGTCACAGCCGCGCCGACGTGACCTTCACCGGCGCGGCCGATCATTCCGGGCATTCCGGAGGTTGTCACGCGACGCCGGCGTTCTGGTGTGCCGCGAGAATCTCGTGCCATTCCTGCAACGAGCGGACACCAGGTTCGCGCGACCGCCGAGCGGCAATGGCTTCGACGGCCGCATTGGCTGCAGTCAACGTGGTGGTATATGGCACCCGATTCGCGATGGCAGCCTGCCGGAGCTTTTCATCGTCGACCTGCGCGTGCTTGCCGAGCGGCGTGTTCACCAACAGCTGGATCTCACCGTTCAGGATCATGTCGACGCCGTGCGGTCGGCCCTCGTGCACCTTGAGCACACTCGTGACCGCCACACGTTCGTTACGGAAGAACGCTGCCGTACCGCTGGTGGCATAGACATTGAACCCCAGTTCGTGGAAACGCTGGGCAAGCTTCGCGGCCGTGGGCTTGTCCCCGTCGTTCACGGTGAAGAACACCGCGCCCTCGCTGGGCAAGGCGTTGTCGGCGGCGATCTGCGACTTCAGGAAGGCCATACCGAAGTCGTCATCGATGCCCATGACTTCACCGGTTGAGCGCATTTCCGGGCTCAACACGGGATCGAATTCCCGGAACTTGTTGAAGGGGAAGACGGCTTCCTTCACGCTGATATACGGCGGGACGATTTCCTGGGTGAAGCCCACCTGCGCAAGCGTTTCGCCGAGCATCAGTCGGGCCGCGACCGAGGGCAGCGACACGCCAATGGCCTTTGAAACGAACGGCGCGGTACGCGACGCGCGTGGGTTCACCTCAATGACGTATACCTGACCGTCCTTGTAGGCGTACTGCACGTTGATGAGTCCCACGACACCGAGCTTCTTCGCGAAGGCCACTGTGTGCGCCTTCATCTGCTCGACGGCCGCTGGCGGGATGAGATACGGCGGCAGAATGCACGCCGAATCACCCGAGTGGATGCCGGCGCTCTCGATGTGTTCCATGACCGCACCGATGACCACGTGTTCCCCATCGGACAGCGCGTCGACGTCGGCTTCGAATGCATCTTCGAGGAAGCGATCGACGAGCACAGGACGGTCTTCGGACACGCGCGCGGCACGCTCGAAGTAGTCACGCAGCGACGCTTCGTCGTGCACGATCTCCATGGCGCGGCCACCGAGCACGTACGACGGGCGCACGAGCACCGGGAACCCGATCTCCTGCGCGATCTTCACCGCTTCATCGACGCTGGTGGCCGTGCCGTTGGCCGGCTGCTCGATACCGAGTTCGCGGGCAATCACTTCGAAACGACGGCGATCTTCAGCGATGTCGATGGAATCGGGCGAGGTGCCAAGGATGCGCACACCGGCCGCTTCGAGCGGTCGCGTGAGCTTGAGTGGTGTCTGGCCCCCCAACTGCACGATGACGCCTTCCGGCTTCTCGCGGTCGACGATCTCGAGAACGTCTTCGAGCGTGAGCGGTTCGAAGTACAGCTTGTCGGAAATGTCGAAGTCGGTGGAAACAGTCTCGGGGTTCGAATTGACCATGATGGTTTCGTACCCCTGCTGGCGCAGCGCGAGTACCGCGCGCACACAGCAATAGTCGAACTCCACGCCCTGGCCAATGCGGTTCGGTCCCGACCCGAGAATGACGACCTTCTTGCGTCCTTCGGTGGCCGCTTCGCTCTCCTCGTCGTAGTTGCCGTACAGATACGGGGTACTCGAGGGAAACTCACCGGCGCAGGTGTCGATCATCTTGTACGACGGGCGCACGCCGAGGGCCCAGCGATGCGCACGCGCCTCGAGTTCGCTCTGCCCTCGCAAGCTCGCCAGCTGGCGATCGGAAAAGCCGAGGCGCTTCATGCGGCGCATGATGTCGGCATTCACATCCGACGCGGCGCTGTACATGGCTTCCGCGTCGATCAGTTCCTTCATCTGGTCGAGGAACCAGGGATCGATGCCCGTGATCTCGTGCAGTTCGGCCGTGCCCATACCGAGCTGCATGGCGCGCTTGACCTGATAGATGCGCTCGGGTGTTGGGCGCCGCAGGGCACCACGCAGTTCTTCCTTGGACCCTTCGGTGAGGCGGTCGTCCTGCAACCGTTCGCCAATGGTCCAGCCGGTACGGCCGGTTTCGAGCGCCCGCAACGCCTTCTGAAAGGCCTCCTTGAAGGTGCGGCCAATGGCCATCGACTCGCCCACGGACTTCATCTGCGTGGTGAGCCCCGGATCGGCGGCGGCAAACTTTTCGAAGGCGAAGCGCGGGCACTTCACGATCACGTAATCGAGCACCGGTTCAAAGCTGGCCGGTGTGGTCTTCGTGATGTCGTTGGGTACTTCGTCGAGCGTGTAGCCGACGGCGAGCTTGGCACCGATACGTGCAATCGGGAAGCCGGTGGCCTTGGACGCGAGCGCCGAGGAGCGCGACACGCGCGGGTTCATTTCGATGACGATCAGTTCGCCGTCGCGCGGGTTGACCGCGAACTGCACGTTGCAGCCGCCGGCATCGACGCCGATTTCGCGGATGATGGCGACGGCGGCGTCGCGCATGACCTGATACTCGCGATCGGTGAGCGTCATGGCCGGCGCCACCGTGATGGAGTCACCGGTGTGCACGCCCATGGGATCGAGATTCTCGATCGAGCAGACGATGACCACGTTGTCGGCACAATCGCGCATGACTTCGAGCTCGTACTCCTTCCAGCCCAGGAGCGACCGCTCGATGAGCACCGAGTGCACGGGCGAGAGATCAAGGCCACGGCGCACCATGACTTCGAACTCTTCGCGATTGTAGGCGATGCCGCCACCGGTTCCGCCGAGCGTGAACGACGGGCGGATGATGGCCGGGAAGCCGGTGTTCTCGACCGCGGCGAGCGCTTCGTCGAGGGTCGTGACGGTGGTGCCGGTGGGGCACTTGAGTCCGATCTTTTCCATCGCGTCGGCGAAGAGCTTGCGATCTTCGGCGACACGGATGGCGCGCGCATTGGCGCCGATCAGCTCACAGCCGTACTTCTCGAGCACCCCGTCGTCGTAGAGCTTGAGCGCCACGTTGAGTGCCGTCTGTCCGCCCATGGTGGGGAGCACGGCATCGGGGCGCTCCTTGGCGATGATCTTTTCGACGAACTCCGGCGTGACCGGCTCCACATACGTGCGATCCGCGAACTCGGGATCGGTCATGATGGTGGCCGGATTGGAATTCACGAGGATGACTTCGTAGCCCTCCTCGCGCAGTGCCTTGGTGGCCTGTGTTCCGGAGTAGTCGAATTCGGCGGCCTGTCCGATCACGATCGGCCCAGAGCCGATGACGAGAATCCGGTGCAGGTCAGAACGTCGCGGCATGGAGGAGGTCTTCGATGATGTCGTCGAGTGATCGCCGCGCTCGCCATTGCGTGGCGTGCTGCAGCTTTCGCGGATCCCCGATGAGTACGGGGACGTCAACCGGGCGCACCAGCGCCGGATCTTCGGTGGGGGTGACGCGCGCACCTGTGCGCGCGAGCACCTTCTCGAGGATCTGTTGCACCGAATAACCAGTGCCACTGGCCACGTTGTACGCCTCGCCGGGCGTGCCCCGCTGACAGAGTGAAATATACGCAGCCACGACGTCGCTGACATGCAGGAAGTCGCGAATGGGCGTGCGATTTCCAACCGGCATGGGGGTGCCAGCTGGCGCCTCGGCGAGTGCGCAGGCGCGGTGCACAAGTGCCGGCAGCAGAAACTGCGGTGGCTGTCCGGCCCCACTGTGATTGAAGCTGCGGGCGATCAGCACGCGCAGCCCCGTGGCGCGCCACTGCTGGAGCGCTAGGATCTCCTGCGCCGCTTTGGTAGCGGCGTACACCGTGCGCGGCGCCTGCACGGCGGTTTCGGACAGCGGCATGTGGTGACTGGCATCGCGGCCGTACTGCTCCGCACTGCCGACGATGAGCACGGTGGGGTCGGCCTCACCGGCGCTTCGTTGCCGATCGAGATGGTGCAGCAGGCGAGCGGTCGCCGTGACATTCACATCCCAGGCGAGGGCTGGGTCAGCCGCTGCGGTGGGGAGATGTGAAATCGCCGCCAGATGGATAACGGTGTCAGGGCGCACCTCGCGCACGACCTGCGCGACGTAGCGATCGTCGCGCAGATCACCGTAGCGCCAGTCGATGCCGAGCGGCGGCGTCGGCACCCCGGTTGTTGGCTGGTGGCTCGACGGTTCGACAGCGAGCCCGACCAACTCTGCTCCCTCCTCGGCCAGCGCCGGCAAGAGCCACTGCCCGACGAAGCCAGCGGCTCCCGTGACCAGTACGCGACCGAGGGGGCGCCCGAGTTCCACGTTCACGCCGCGCTCACTTCGCGCCGTGATACCGCGCGAGATCGGCGTCGACCATCATCTCGACGAGCTGCCGGAAGTTCACGTGCGGGGTCCACCCGAGTTCGGTTTTGGCTCTCGACGGATCGGCCACGAGGAGATCGACCTCCGCTGGTCGGAAGAAGCGCTCGTCTTGCACGACATGCTCTCGGTAATCGAGCCCGACGGCCCCGAATGCGAGTTCACAAAACTCGCGCACCGAATAGGTCTCTCCCGTACCGATGACGAAATCATCGGGGGAGTCGAGCTGCAGCATTCGCCACATGGCATCGACATAGTCGCCGGCGAACCCCCAGTCGCGACGCGCGTCGAGATTCCCGAGGCGCAATTCCCGCTGCAAACCGAGTTTGATGCGGGCCACTCCGTCGGAGATCTTCCGGGTGACGAACTCGAGTCCGCGTCGCGGCGACTCGTGGTTGAAGAGAATGCCGCTGACAGCGAAGAGATCGAAGCTCTCGCGGTAGTTGACGGTGATCCAGTGCCCGTAGACCTTGGCCACACCGTAGGGCGACCGAGGGTAGAACGGAGTGGACTCACGCTGGGGCGTTTCAACCACCTTGCCGAACTGCTCGCTGGAACTGGCCTGATAGAAGCGCGCCTTGGGCGCGGCCTTGCGAAGCGCTTCGAGCATGCGGGTGACACCGAGTGCCGTGAACTCGCCAGTGAGCACCGGCTGGTTCCACGAGGTCTGCACGAAGCTTTGCGCCGCGAGGTTGTAGATCTCGTCGGGCGCGGTGGCCTGCACGACATCGGTCAGCGACGTCTGATCGAGCAAGTCGGCCGATACGAGTTCAACGCGGTCGACGAGATGGGCGATGCGTTCGTAGGGCGTAGTGGACGATCGACGAACGACCCCGACGACGCGATAGCCTTTCTCGAGGAGATGCTCGGCGAGATAGGAGCCGTCCTGTCCGGTGATGCCGGTGATGAGTGCAGTCTTGGTCACGAACAGTTCAGTGCGAAGTTGTGGGCTCGGGTCGTGGGTGACAGGTCATCCCCACGTGCAAGTAGAACCCGGGAAGCCGGCTATCGGATACACGACGCGGGGAGACCCGCTGCATAAGCGAGCTCCCCGCGTAGTGAACAGCGACGTGCGGATTACGCGACGGCGACCTGGCCGCGCGGCGCGCGCGGGACCTTGCCGGCGGCAAGGCAGCGCGTGCAGACCTTCACCTTGATGATCTTGCCCGCTTCGAGGGTACGCACCACCTGGAGATTGGGCTTCCAGGTGCGGCGCGTCTTGTTGTTGGCGTGCGAGACGTTGTTGCCGTACGCGACACCCTTGTCGCAGCTGTAGCAGCGATTGCGTTGAATGGCCATGGGCGTGATCTCAGCTCAGGATGAGTTCGATACGCGCCATTTCCGCACCGTCACCCTTGCGGTGGCCGGTCTTGAGAATGCGCGTGTACCCGCCCGGGCGCGTGGCGAACGCGGGGCCAAGCTCCTGGAAGAGCTTGTCCGCGGCTTCCCGCTTCTGGACGTGCTTACCGGCCAACCGGCGCGCGTGGAGCGTACCGGTGCGGGCCTTGGTGATCAGTTTCTCGACGAACGGGCGGAGCTCCTTGGCCTTGGCCTCGGTCGTCTCGATCGCGCCCTGCTCGATGAGCGAGGTCGCGAGATTGCGGAGCAGCGCGAGACGCTGCTCACTGGTTCGCCGGAGTTGGCGATTGGCCTTACGATGGCGCATGGGCGTTAGTCCTCGTCGTCGTCGTCATCGGGCGCATTCTCGGCGGCGCGGCTGGGCGGGGTGCCCATGTCGAGGATACGGACACCGTCCGTGCTTTCCTCGTACCGCATACCGAAGTTGAGCCCTTCCTTCTCGAGCAGCGCGGCGATTTCCTGCAAGGACTTCTTGCCGAAGTTCTTGACCTGCAGGATTTGCGCCTCGGTCTGGCGAACCAGATCGCCGAGCGAGCGGATGTTGGAGTTCTTGAGTGAATTGACGGACCGCACCGACAGTTCGAGATCGTCGATCGGGGTGCGGAACAGCTCGGCCAGGCGAATGGCGTCGGAGTTGGCTCCGTCGCCGGCCGCGCCGGGCTGCGCGGAGGCCGAGGACCCGAAACCCACGAAGTACTGGAAGTGGGTTTGGGCCAAGGCTGCCGCATAGCTCACTGCTTCCTCGGGCGACATCGTGCCGTTGGTTTCGACGGTGAGCGTGAGACGGTCGTAGTCGGTACGCTGCCCGACGCGGGTTTCCGCGACGGTGAAGTTGGCCCGACGGACCGGGTTGTAAATGGCATCGATGCGCACGACATCGACCGAGAGGTTCTTGTCGGCCGGATGCTGGTCGCTCTCGACGTAGCCGCGTCCCTTGTTCACGTAGAGTTCGACGGTGAAGTCGCGCTCGTCGGTGATGGTGAAGAGATGGTGCGACGGGTCGATGACGCGCACGCCGCCGGTGGCGATGATGTCTGCCGCCGTGACGGTACCGGGGCCAGCCTTGAAGATGCGGAGCACTGTCTGCTCGACTTCGTCGGGGAGGGCCAAGGTGAGCGTCTTGAGATTCCCGATGATCTGGTGCACGTCTTCCACGACGCCGGCGATGGTCTGGTGCTCATGCACCACGCCATCGATACGGAACGCCCACACGGCGGAGCCGCGCAGCGACGACAGGAGCAGTCGGCGCATGGCGTTGCCCAGCGTGTGTCCGAAGCCGCGCTCGAGCGGCTGCAGACGGAATTCGGCCAGATTGGGAGTGTCCTCGCGCTTGGTGGCTTCCACCAGCTGCGGACGGACCAGCCCGGAAAGATCGATCGTTGCCATGATTGATGTGTTCGTGAAAGTGGTCTCACCGCTCGACTGAGCGGCGACGCTCTACCCCGCCCCGAACGCGCGGTAGACTCGTGAGGGAGTTCGGGTCCCGACCGACTGCTTACTTCGAGTACAGTTCGACGACGAGCTGTTCCTGCGCCGCGAGCGGGATGCTCGTACGCGCGGGCTTCTCGAGCACGCGACCGCTGAACGACTCCTTGTCGACGGCGATCCACGAGAGCGAGCCACCCTTTGACGCCTGCTCCATCGCGCTCATGACGAGCACGAGTTCACGCGACGACTGCTTCACGCGCACTTCCTCGCCCGGACGCACCTGGTACGACGGGATGTCGAGGAGACGGCCCTTGACCTCGATGTGGCGGTGCCGGATGAGCTGACGCGCGGCCTTGCGGCTCGGAGCAAAACCCATGCGGTACACGACATTGTCGAGACGGGTCTCGAGGGCGGCGAGCAGGTTGTGACCGGTGATGCCGGCCTGCGACGCCACGCGCTCGAACGTGTTGCGGAACTGCTTCTCGGAGATGCCGTAGATGCGCTTGATCTTCTGCTTCTCGCGCAGCTGCTTGGCGAATTCCGACATCTTCTTGCGACGCGCCGTGGCCTGACCGTGCTGACCCGGAGCGTACGGACGACGCTCGACGGGGCACTTTTCGGTGAAGCACTTGGTGCCCTTCAGGAAGAGCTTGGCGCCCTCACGACGGCACTGACGGCAGCTGGGACCAGTATAACGAGCCATGGATCAAACCCTCCGGCGCTTGGGGGGACGGCAGCCGTTGTGCGGAATCGGGGTGACGTCACGGATGGACTTCACCTGGAGACCGGCAGCGGCGAGCGCCTGGATGGCCGACTCGCGACCCGAGCCAGGACCCTGCACGCGCACGTGCACGCGGCGCACACCGGCGGTGAGCGCTTCGCGCGCGCACTGCTCGGAGGCCACCGTGGCGGCGAACGGCGTGGACTTCTTCGACCCCTTGAAGCCCGCCTTGCCGGCCGAGCCCCACGACACCGCGTTGCCATGCATGTCGGTGATCGTGATGGTCGTGTTGTTGAACGTGGCGCTGACGTGGGCGATGCCTTCGGCCTCGACGACGCGCTTGGTTTTCTTTGCGGTAGCCATGGCTTACTTGGTCACCTTCTTCTTGCCCGCGATGGCGCGGCGCGGCCCCTTCTTGGTGCGCGCGTTCGTGTGCGTGCGCTGCCCGCGCACGGGGAGGCCGCGACGGTGGCGCGTGCCACGGTACGAGCCAATGTCCATCAGGCGCTTGATGTTCATCGCGACTTCGGTGCGCAGGGCACCTTCGACGCGGAAGTTGCGCTCGATTTCCTGACGGAGCTTGTTGAGGTCGGAGTCGTTCAGGTCGCGAACGCGCTGCGCGCTCGACACACCCGCCGCCTCAAGGATCTTCTGGGCGGTCTTGCGACCGATACCGAAGATGTAGGTGAGGCCAATCTCGATCTTCTTTTCACGCGGAAGATCCACGCCGGCAATACGTGCCATGTTGTATGCGCTCCCTTAGCCCTGACGCTGCTTGTGCTTCGGGTTGCGCTTGCAGATGATGCGAGTCACGCCCTGTCGCTTAACGACTTTGCAGTGCTCACAGATCGGCTTGACGCTGCTGCGAACTTTCACGGGTCACCTCGGCGCTTCCGCACCGACGGAGCCTCCCGCACCACGAACCCGTGGCCGGCTGGACTCCCCATGCTGTTCATCGCTCATGAAGCATCGCGATCCCGACTGAACGGGAACACCGATTCCGCGCACGAGCGAAGCGAAAGTGGCCAGCGGATTGGCCGGTGAATTGCCCGAAAATGGGCAAGACCTGAAGCCTAGCGGACTTAGGATATCCCCGCAAGTGACGCTCGGACCTGCGCCATGGCCTCTGCCGGATCGGGGGCGCCGGTAACAGCGCGCCCCAGAATGAGCCAGCGGGCGCCGGCGGCGGCGGCGGCGGCCGGCGTCATGACCCGGCGCTGGTCGTGGGCGTCGCCCCCGGGTAATCGAATGCCGGGTACCAGCAGCCCCAACTGGCTGCCGTAGTGCGCCCGCACGGCCGACGCCTCATGACCGGAGCAGACGATGCCAGCGCCCTGCCCTTCGGCGACAAGCCCGGCCAGGCGAACGACCTCCTCCTGCACCTCCACCGCGGTGCGCCCCCAGACCGTTGCCACGCCTCCGGCATCCATGCTGGTCAGGATGGTCACCCCCAGGATGGCGCAGGTGCCATTTTCCTGCCCCTCACTCGCCCCCTCGACCGCGGCGGCCACCATCTCGCGGCCGCCGCTGGCGTGCACGGTGAGTAGCGAGGCGCCGTGGCGCGCCACGCTGCGCGCGGCGCCGCGCACCGTGTTCGGGATGTCGTGCAACTTGAGGTCCACGAATACCTCTTTCCCGAGCCCGCGGAGCCAGGACACGATGGCCGGCCCCTCCGCCGAAAACAGTTCGAGCCCGACCTTGTAGAAGTCGCAGCTTTCGCCGAGCCGACGAACCATGGTCTCTGCCCCTGCGCGATCAGGGACATCGAGGGCGACAATTGGTGTCACCGGGTGAACAGAAGAGGGAGCGGGCGTTACGAGGGCCACTGCAAGGTTCCGATGATGGAGGAAAGGTCGCGTACGCCTTCACGTTCAGCCCAGCGCTGCATCTGCCGGGCGATACGTTCCGGCGCTCGCGGATCGCGGAGGGCGGCGGTACCGACACCAATGAGCGAGGCGCCAGCCAGCAGATATTGCACGGCATCATCACCGGTACTGATGCCGCCGAGTCCAATGAGTGGTACCCCCGGCAACGCCCGACTGACCCGCCACGTGGCTAACAGGCCAATCGGCAAGACGGCGGGACCGGACAAACCGCCGCTGCCGAAACTGATCTTGGGGCGGCGGGCATGTGTATCGATCACGAGCCCGGGCATGGTGTTGACCAGTGTCAGCCCCGTCGCGCCACTGTCTACTGCGACTCGCGCCGTGTCGGCGATTGCCGCGCCTAGCGTGGGCGAGAGTTTCACGAATATGGGGCGAACGGTTTTGGCACGAGCGGCCGCAATTAGCGCGGCGAGTGCCTGTTGGTCGGCACCGAACTCGAGCCCTCCGGCCTTCACGTTCGGACAACTCACGTTGAGTTCGAACCCGTCAATGCCAGGCATGTCGTCGATGGCCTCGACCACCGTGGCGAAATCGTCGATGCTGTTACCCACGACGTTGACGAAGACGCGGGTGCCCGGGTGGTGTGCGGGAAGCCACGGCAGGTAGTCGCGTTTGACGGCCTCGAGCCCGGGATTGGCGAGCCCGATGGCGTTGATCATCCCGCCGGCGAACTCACTGACGCGCAGGGCGGGATTGCCCGCACGAGGCGCGATGCTCACGGCCTTGGTGGATATCCCTCCCACGGCGTCGAGGTTCACGACGTCGTCAATCTCCATGCCAAAGCCTGCTGTCCCTGATGCGAGCACGACCGGATTGCGAAATTCGAGGCCGGCCACCTGCATGGACATGACGGTCATCCACTCACCTTGCGTTCGTATTCAGCCAGATAACGGATGACGGCATCAGCGAGCTTATCCGCGAGCTCGGCCTGCCGCTCGGGGGCCGTCATGTACGCCGCCTCGTTGCGATTGGTACCGAAGCCGATTTCCACCAGTACGGCGGGCATAAACGCGCGCACGAGCACCATGAAACCGGCTTGCTTGACGCCACGACTGGGCCCCGGATGCACGGTGCGCATGCCGCTCTGTACCAACTGCGCCAGGCGTGCCGATTCTCGCAGATGTTCGTTCTGCGCCATGTCGCGCATGATGAAGCCGAGCGGATCATCGCCGCCGACATCGGCCTTGGTTTCAAACTTGACCACTTCGTTTTCCATGGCCGCGACGCGACGCTCGTCTTCGGTCTTGGCTTCGGCGAGGAAGTAAGTCTCGAAGCCACGTGCGCCGCCGGGGTTCTGCCAGCGCGGGTTAGCAGCGTTCACGTGAATGGAGAGGAACAGATCGCCCTTGGCTTCGTTGGCGATTCTCCCACGATCGGCCAGCGCGATCAGCGTGTCGGTCGTGCGCGTCATCACGACCTTCACCCCGCGGGCTTCGAGCGCACGCTGCAATTGTTTCGATACGGCCAGCGTGATGCGCTTTTCGTAGACCTTGGGCCCCGCACCGATGGGACCAGACATCCCATTGTCAGGCCCGCCATGACCGGCATCGACCACGACCACTCGCTGACGCCCTCCACTGCGCGCTTCCGGCGGGCGAACGGCCGTTCGATCCGGCTCGGCTTTCACGCTCGGGTTGTCCGGCACGGTTACCGGACGTCGCGCCGGCGCAGGAGTACGCTTGCTGGCCACGACTGGCGCAAACCGCCGAATTTCGCGCTTGTCCGCATCGATCATGACCCCCGTGCCAACTCGCGGGAGCAGATCGGCGGCCAAAGACAGTGGGACGTACAGCGCGCCAGCGCGACGAACCACGCTGGCGGCGAGCGGCAGGGTGTCGTCGGCTACGATCGCGAATGCCACTCCCTGCTCGATGTCGAGCCCCACCGCACCGACCTCGAAGCGGTACCGACCGGGACGCGCCGCATCACGCAGCAGCTGCCCTCCGAGGGCTTCGGCCAAGGCGTCGGCCCGCAGGGCGAGCCCGCCTTCGGGATGGGCGATCACCGAGACCGCGCGCACGCGTTCGCCAAGGCGCACCGTGAACGGCGCGAGGGCTCCGGTTGGCTGCGCCTGTGCCGTAACCGTGGTGGCTGCCGCGCCGAGCGCGCCAACAACCCAGCCGATCGCACACAGGGCCCGGAAGCCGCGTCCGACGATGGTCATCCTTTTCGCAGCGCGCGCGCAATTTCGCGCTCCGCGTCCCGCTTCTTGAGGTCTTCACGCTTGTCGTGCTGCTGTTTGCCGCGAGCCAGCGCGAGGCGCGTTTTCACTTTGCCGCCCTTGAAGTACAAATCGAGCGGCACGAGCGTGAGGCCTTGGCGTTCCACCGATCCGATCAGCCGGCGTATTTCCCGCTTGTGAAGCAGCAGTTTCCGTGTGCGGACGGGGTCGTGGTTGAAGACGTTGCCATGGCCGTACGCGCCGATATGCAGGTTGAGCAGGAAGACCTCACCGTCCTTCACGTATCCGAAGGCATCGGTGAGATTGGCCCGACCATCGCGCAGTGCTTTGACCTCGGTCCCGGTGAGCACAATGCCCGCCTCCCAGGTTTCGAGGATTTCGTATTCGTGGCGAGCGCGCTTGTTCTTCGCGATCAGCTCGGTCGGGTCTTCAGTGTCCTTGGTCGCCATACGTGTTCGAAACGTAATCGCTTGCTGGCCGTTTCCGGTCACGACCACCGCCGGCATCATCACGTTTCTGCCCTTTGGCGTTGACTTTAGGGGCGTTGTTGTTCTATTCTTCCCGCCCTGCCGCTCCTTTGGCCATGTGCCAAGGAACGGGTTCTGCCGGAGTGGTGGAATTGGTAGACGCGCTGCGTTCAGGGCGCAGTGTCCGCAAGGACGTGCCGGTTCGAGTCCGGCCTTCGGCACCTCGTAACAGCTGTGAAAACGGGCAACAGTCGCTTCGGCGCTGTTGCCCGTTTTGCATTCTGGCACTCCGTGTGACGCAGTCAGCCGCGCAGAGCGCTGGGCCGAACATCTTCCGGGAGCGACGCCGCGCCAAAGGCCGACCGCAGGTGCTCGTTGAGTGAGGAGCGCGTCTGTTGCACGTACTGCGTGGCCCACTGCAGCGCTTCGGCCGTTGGCTCCGGCATTCCGGCCCCGGCCAACAAGACCCGGGAGAGACGCGTCGCGGGCGATTCGGGGCTTCCGCGCACGGCAAAGGCGGCCGTGTACGCGAGCCATCGTTCGGACCAGAGCGCGCCGAGCGACGGCTCACGTCGCGTTTCACTCGCGACCACGGACGCCAGCTGGTGCGCTACGTCAGCGGCCGTGCGGTCGTCGAGGGCATCGCGCTCAGCGACGATGAGCCCGAGGGCGCGCCGGGAGAACGTCAATTCACGCATCGCCACATGACGATCGCCGACCACCGAACTGAGTCCGTCAATGACGGAAGTATCGGACTCGCGCAACACATGGTTGAGGTACACTTCGACGCGTTGCCGCCGCGCCCGCGTTGCTTGCCAATCGGCCCACAGCCCCATGGCGCCGTATCAGGGCTGAAGAATGGGGAGACTGCCCGGCACGGTCGATTCGGGCTCATACACGGGCAGGCCGACACGATCACGCACCACGGATTCGTCATCGAGGAGGTCGCTGAGCTTCACGCCCTCGAGCACTTCATCGATGCGCTTCTGCAGCAGCAACCAGACTGGCCGAATGCTGCAATTCTCCGCCTCGGCACAACGACCGGCATCGACCGGGTGTGAGACACAGTGCAGGTCGAACGTGGTGAGTTCGGACGCCTGAATGACATCGCGCACGGTGATTTCTTCGGCTGCGCGAGCCAGTGAGTAACCACCGCGCGCCCCTCGGGTACTGTTTACGATGCCAGCGCGGCGCATACGGAGCAGAATCTGCTCGACGTAGTCGCCAGGCAGTCGCTCGCGGGCCGCCACGTCACGTCCGGTGACAAGGCCAGTGCCCGCCCGTCGCGCAAGATGCAGGGCACAAATCAGCCCATACTCGGCCCACGTCGTTATCCGCATACCCGAGAGTCTAGATCGGTATCGCTACTCAGACAAGGCACGCCTCAGCCTGAAGGTGGCGTTGGGGCTTCCCTGGTACGGGAACTGGTCAGCCGAGCGGCGCCCGACAGAGGCAGGGGTGCGTGACGCCCGGCACGGTCCCGAAGGCCCCCGGGCGGAAGCGGCCGGCCTCTTGGGCAACATGGGTTACCCGCCGGCACCAGAGGCATGTGCGCCTTCCGGCACACCGATATCGGTCAAGCGCCTCAGATCGAGTACCGCATCGACCTCGCGTTCATCCAGGATCTGTTCGCGCTTGATGAGCTCGCGTATGAGAATGCCTTCCCGGATGCTGCGCTTGGCGATATCAGCCGCAGCGCCATAGCCCAATCGGGGCATCAGCGCGGTGGCGAGTGCCGCGGATCGCTCCACCCAGTATTCGCACATCGTGACGTTGGCCTCGATGCCTCGCACACACCGCTCGGTGAGCACGGTAATCGCCGATGTGATAATGCGCATTGAGAATAGCAGATTGTGCGCGATCACCGGCATCATCACGTTGAGCTCAAGTTGCCCGTGCTCTGCTGCCATGGCGATCGTGACATCGCCGCCAATGACTTGAAAGCAAACCTGGTTGACCATCTCCGGAATGGAAGGATTGATCTTACCCGGCATAATGCTCGAACCCGGTTGAACCGCCGGAAGTACGATTTCATCGAGGCCAGTGCGCGGCCCGGAGACCATGAGTCGCAAGTCGCTGACGATCTTGGACAGCTCGACCGCCAGACCGCGCAAGGCGCCACTGAACGCGACCGCATCACCCATGCTCTGCATCAGCTGAATGCGATCAGTACCAACCCGAAGTGTTGGAATACCGGAGATTTCACGCAATGCCGCGACCATGAGTGCCGGATACTCCGGCTGCACCGTGACGCCAGTGCCGACTGCGCTGCCACCAATTCCGAGATCGTTGAGATAATCGGCGGCCTCCTCGAGGCGACGTCGGGCACGAAAGATGGTGCCGGCGTATGCCGTGAACTCCTGCCCCAAGCGAATCGGCATGGCATCCTGCAAATGCGTGCGTCCGGCCTTCACGATGCCGTCGAACGCCACGCCCCGCTCTGCCAGCGCCCCCTGCAGTGCCTCGACGGCGTGGAGAAGAGCCGGCAACTCCCGCAACACCGACAGGCGGATGTTGGTGGGAATGGTGTCGTTGGTGCTCTGCGCCATGTTCACATGGTCGTTCGGGTGCACCGGCACGTACGCTCCGCGCTTCCCACCGAGCAGTTCATTGGCGCGATTGGCCAGCACTTCGTTCACATTCATGTTGTGAGAAGTACCGGCGCCCGCTTGGTACGGATCGACGACGAACTGATCACGATGGAGGCCAGCGAGCACTTCATCTGCCGCCGCAGCGATGGCTTGTGCTCGCGCCTGATCGAGCCGCCCCGTAGTACGGTGCACGAGGGCGGCAGCCTTCTTGATCCACACCTGTGCCACGATGAACGGCTCAAGTGGCATCAACCCACTGATGGGGAAGTTCTGCTGCGCGCGCAACGTCTGGATCCCGTACAACGCACTCTCCGGCACCTCAAGTGTGCCGAGCGGGTCCCTTTCAGTGCGTGTCACGGGAATACGACGGTGGTATCGATCGACGACGTGAGATGCAGGTTCGCCCCGTTGGCCGTCACGAAGTTCGTGCGCCACCGTACAATGGTGAGCGATCGCTTGGTGGTCGCTACCTGAAACGGATTGAGGAGGCCGCCGGGCAGCACGACCGAACCGTCATCCTTGAGCGCGCAATAGATCTGCTCATTGGCGTAGGTCGAGCTTACGGGATTGGGATATTTGAGTTGGAGGATGATCGCCGCCGTCGCGTCGTTCGTGCCATTCCAGGTGATCGTGAGATTCTGGCCGTTGGACGGCAGCGTCAGCGTGTCTAGCACGAGAGGCTCGGCGAGCTTGACGCTCCCGCTGATTGCGGGGAACGCGCTTCCGTTGCCCGGAATGTTGACTTGGGCGATATCGCCGGCCGAGTACACGATTGGGGAACCGACCGGCGTGGCGTACCGCAGGTCGGCAGTCGAGTACGCCAACTGCCGCGTGTTTCCTCCCACGACCACAGCCACCGCATCGCCAGCGCTGCGATCCCCGCGCGCGGTTTGGGGCAAGGTGTCGACCGCCGCGTAGACGCACTGGTCGTTCTGTTGGAGGCTGCTGTTGGGCACTTGCAGACCGATGGATTCGAAGGCCACTACCGTGGCTGTCGCACTCCCCTGCCCCGAAGCCGTGCGCTTGGCGACGAAGTTGACGCCGCCGTACTTCTGCAGGGTCTGGTTCGTCTCGGTGATGCTCGAGCAGGCACCCATTCCGACGGCCCCCGCGAGGAGCGCGACGAGGGCGACGGGAAATGACCGCAGAGGAGATGATCGCATTGTCGGGGTGCGTGAGAGGACCAGACGCCCCGTTTCGTGATCGCGTCAGGCGCCGATGGGACGCGCCGCGCCGCGGAGAAACGGGTTGGACACGAGCTCGCGTCCGATGGTAGTGGAAACACCGTGCCCGGGTAAAACCCGAGTTCCCTCGTCGAGCGTCGCCAGTCGATTGAGCGACTCCTGCATAGCACGCGGATCACAGAGGGGCAAATCGGTGCGACCGATGGACCCGGCAAAAAGCACATCGCCGGAGATGCACAGCCCGTGCCCGACAAACGCCACGTGGCCGGGCGCATGGCCCGGCACGTGCCAGACGTCGAACGTAAAACGGCCAAGTGACACCGTGCCGCCCTCGGCGAGGTCGTGCGTAGCCGACGGAGGATTCTCTACCGTAATTCCCCAGCGCGCGGCGTTGTCGGCCGCCGAGGCGTAGAAGAACGCATCGGCTGGATGCCGATAAATGGGCACCGCGCCGGCTCTGACGACTCCGGCGACACCGCCAACGTGATCGAAGTGGCAATGCGTGAGCCAGATGGCGCTGAGCGTACAGCCAGTGGCCGAGACCGCCTCGAGCAGACGCTCCGCTTCGTCGCCGGGATCGACGAGTACCGCGAGGCCGGAGGCCTCATCGGCGAGCAGCCAGCAGTTCTCCTCGAGCGGCCCGACCGTGAGTTGCTGTACACGCAGCGTCGACATGGTTATTCGCCCGCCGCTGCCGGCGCTTCGATGCCGTGGTGGGCGAGCCAGCGCTCGGCTTCGAGCGCTGCCATGCACCCCGTACCGGCGGAAGTGATGGCCTGGCGATAGTAGTCGTCGATGACATCGCCGGCGGCGAAGACACCGTCGATGTTTGTGGCCGTACGCCACGACGCCACCTTGATGTACCCGTGCTCGGTGATATCGATTTGCCCGCCGAGGAACTTGGTGTTGGGCGTGTGGCCGATGGCCACAAACAGTCCACCCACCTCCAGTTCGCTGGCGGCGCCAGTGACCGTGTCTGCGAGCTTGAGTCCGGTGATGAACTCATTGCCGATGACTTCGGTGACCTGCGTGTTCCAGATGACCCGAACCTTGGGGTGCGCGAGTACACGGTTGGCCATGACCTTCGAAGCGCGGAAGCTATCGCGGCGATGGATGATGACGACTTCGCTCGCGAACTTGGTGAGATACATGGCCTCTTCCATGGCCGTATCCCCACCACCGACCACAGCCAGGCGCTTGTTACGGTAGAAAGGCATGGCGCCATCGCAGACGGCGCAGGCGGAGACGCCGCCCCCTTGTTGCGCAAGCCGGATTTCGCTTTCGAGGCCGATCCACTTTGCCGCGGCCCCCGTTGCGATGATGACCGTGTGCGCCTTCACTGGCTCCGAATAATTCGGCGTGATGGTGAACGGGCGCTGCGAGAAGTCGACCTGCTTCACCAGTTCGCTTACGACACGCGTACCATGGTGCACGGCCTGCGCCTTGATGCGTTCCATGAGTTCCGGGCCGCTGAGCGGTTCGGGGAACCCAGGAAAGTTCTCGATGTCGGTGGTGAGCATGAGCTGCCCGCCCGGCAACTCCGTACCGACCGGTTCTCCTTCGAAAACAAGCGGGCGCAGGTTGGCGCGGGCCGCGTAAATGGCAGCAGTCCACGCAGCGGGGCCGGAACCGATAATGACGACGTTTTCGAACGACGAAGCAGGCATGACCGCGAAGGGAAAGACGATGAAGAGCCGGAGCGCGCCGCTGAACTACGGCCCGCCGTGAGGATCAGTCTACGGAAAGCACGCCGAGCGCGCCGTGGCAGTGCGACACGGTGCCGACCAGGACTTGACACGGTCCGGCCGCACCGAGTGCCGTCACGCGCCGATCGGCGTCGGCAATGGCGTCGGCATCGATCATACCAACCCCGTGTGTGCGATGTTCACAATGAAAGATAGCCGCGTCGGCGAGACTCGGTTCCCGTGCGACCAGTTGGCGCACCATGTCCGGCATGCTCCAATTGCGCGGCCCCTTCGTTGCCGGGCACTTGGCCGGCTCGATGCAGTTCACCGGGCATGTCCAGGTGGCGAAGCTCACGTAGTGCCGGGCATCGGGCGCCGCCCGCTCCCATGGGGTCGGTGGCACAGACGGGAGCGGCTGTACCGACACCTGGCGCTCCGGCCAACGCGCCTGCGCGCGCGCCACGAGCCAGTCGAGGCAGAGGTGCGGCATGAGCGGTGACGGTACCATGGCCTGTCCGCGCAGCGCCTCAGGGCCGGCCGCAAGCCAGTCGAGCAGGAACGGGTGCCATGCTCGCGTGTCCAGACGAACCGGTGCGGCGTCGTACTCGCCGGCGGCCAGATTCGTCGCCACACGGCAGGCAGGATCGCGATCGACCACGACGATGTCTTGAACACGCAGTGCGTCACGCTCGATCGCGCGCACAAGTTGGCGGGCGTACCAGCTGCCGTAGCAACCGCCGCCGATAATTACGATGCGCGCGAAGTTCAGCATGCGAAGTGGGAGCAGTGGAACGCGCGCCGTTGCGTCGAGTGGCCCACGGTGACCGACCTCACCGGCGCAGATGACGCCCACCGTCGACCTGCAGCACGGTGCCGGTGACGTACAGTGCGTCGACCAGATAGTGCACGGCGAGCACGACGTCATCGGGGGTTCCGCTGCGCGCCAGTGGCACGTCGTGCAGAAATCGCGCGGTAGCAGCAGCCGACATATCGTCGGGTGCCAATACGAGTCCGGGAGCGACCGCATTGACGCGGATGTGAGGCGCCAGATGCTCGGCTACCGCGCGTACCAGTTGGTGCAGCGCGGCCTTGGTGACCTGATGCGGAATGAGGCGCGGGAAGCCGGTTTCGCAGGCCAGATGATCGGCAATCTGCACAATGGCCCCACCGGGCTTCATGGCTTGCGCCGCTGCCTGCATGAGGAAGAATGGGGCGCGCAGGTTGATGGCTTCGGCGCGCGCCCAATCGTCGGGCGTGACGGCGGCAAAATCGCGCGTCTCCATGACGGAGGCGGAGCTCACGACGACATCAAGCCGGTCGAACCGATTGAGAGCCGCCTGCACCACCCGAGCCGGCGCGGAGGAATCGACCAGATCCTCCTGCACGATTTCAACGTGAACCCCGAATTCTGCCGCCAACGCTGCTGCCAGTGCCACCGCCGTGGCCGCAGAGTTGCCATGATGCAGCACGATGTCGTAGCCCCGCCTTGCGAAGCTTCGCGACAACGCCGCCCCGACGCGACGTGCACCGCCCGTGATCAGCGCGACGCGTCGTACCATGGCTTACGACGCGGTGGTGAGCCGTTCGGCGACTTTCGCGTCCTGCCAGTCGAGCCAGACTTTCGGCACGAGCTGCCCGCCGAGCTTTCGCGGCCCCTCTTGTGTGCCGTGCCAGTCGGAGCCACCGCTGGGCAGCAAGCCGGCGTTGGCCGTGTGCTCGACGAGACGCGTCACGAGATACGGCGGATGGCTGGGGTGGAGCACCTCAACTGAGTCGAGACCGCGTTCGGCCAGCCGGCCAATGCGCGTTGGCGTGGCGAGTTCACCGGGGTGCGCCCATACGGCCAACCCACCGGCGCTGTGCACCAGGGCGATTGCGTCGGCGACATCGAACTGCTCCTTCGCCATGTAGGCCGGCCGCCCCCAGCCAATCCACTTGTCGAAGGCCTCGCGGAATTCCCGCACCCAGCCGCCCGCCAGCATGGCGCGCGCAATATGAGGGCGCCCGACGGCACCGGGGCCAGCTTCCGCAAGCACGGCCTCCATGGTCACCGGGATACTGTGCGCATTGAGTGTCGCGACGATTCGTCGGGCGCGCTCCACTCGCTGCTCGCGGAATTCCTCGAGCGCATCCCGCATGGCGTCGAGATTCGACAGGTGGAGCCCCAACAGGTGGAGTTCCTCGCCTTCGAAATGCGTGCTCAGCTCGACACCAGGAACAATGCGCACTCCCAGTCGATCACCGGCCTCGCGTGCTTCGGCCAGTCCCTCGACCGAGTCGTGATCGGTGAGGGCGATCGCGTAGAGAGAGGCATCGGCTGCCGCCTGCACCACAGCGGCCGGCGCCAGCGCGCCATCGGATGCCGTGCTGTGCACCTGCAGATCGACGAATGCTGCAGGCGCCGTGGTCGAATCTGTCACGAGCGGTAGCCTGCCTCAGGGGAGCGGGCGCCCGGCTGCGACGCGCGGAAGAGTTCGAGCAGTTGCACGTCGCCGAGTTCAGCGAGCGACTGCTCGCGCGACCGCACGCCCATTGGCGAATAGCGGGTCACTCGCACTTCGCGCCCTTCTCCCGCGCCTGCCACGAAAATCAACCCGAACTCGTCGCTCACATACTGCGTGAGAAAGCCGGACGGGTACACCTGCCATTCGCGTCCATCGACCGTGATGCGTCGCGTGGGCATATCAACCTCCCCGTACTTCGCGCCAGAAATCGGCGGGCGCGTCGTTTCCGACGAGTTCGGCGAGACGCTGTGCATCGCCGGCCTCGGTGAATTCGACGAAGCGTCCGCGTTCCGACGCATGTTCAAAAACCCAGAAATGAGCAGACGCTGCGGCCGCGCGCGCTGCGCGCGCGGGCAGCGCCGCGAGATAGTCCGCGCGCTCGTCATCGCGAATGCGACACTCCACGATGCTGAGCGTACGGGCCATGTGATGAATCAGACGTTGGCTTCAGTGACCGACTCGAGCGCCTTCTTGAGATCACCCATGAAGCGATCGGCATCGGCGCCATCGACCACCTTGTGGTCGAACGACAGCGAGAAGTAGCAGCAGGTCCGGATGGCGATAGTGTCTTCGCCGTCGGGACCGGTCATGACTTTGGGCCGCTTCTCGATAGCGCCAAGACAGAGGATGGCCGTTGTTCCGACCGGGATGATTGGCGTTCCGGTGATGGAGCCGAACGTCCCGGGATTGGAAATGGTGAAGGTGGCATCCTGCACGTCGGTCGGGCTCAGCTTCTTGCTGCGCGCACGGGCGGCGAGGTCGTTCACGCCACGAGTCAGCCCGGTAAGCGACAGTTCGTCCGCGCGCTTGAGCACCGGCACGATGAGGCCGGTGGGTTCGAGCGCCACCGCGATACCGAGATTGATCTGCTTGCGATAAATGATGTCGTTGCCCGCGACCGCGGCATTGAGCACCGGATGACGCTTGAGTTGCGCACTTACCGCCTGGAGGATGAACGGCATGTACGTGAGCTTCTGTCCGGACTGCGCCTCGAAGTCTCGGCGCATGGCGGCACGAATACGTGCGACGCGCGTGAGGTCGATTTCCCAGAAGGTGGTGACGTGTGCGGCGACCCGAATTGCCGTGGCCATATGATCGGCCGTGAGCTTGCGGATCTTGGACATCGGCTCGACGACATCACCGGCCCACGGCGTCGGCAGCGGGCCGTGCGACTCGGTGCCCGCCGGCGCGTACATAGACGCGCCAACCGGAGCCGTTGACGTCGACGTTCCGGACGGCCGGTTGGCAAGGAAGGCGTCGAGGTCCTTGCGGGTTACGCGACCGGCAATGCCACTACCGGAGAGGCTGGCGATTTCAACGCCATGTTCAGCGGCGATCTTGCGGACGAGCGGCGACGACTTGGTACGCAGGCGTTCTTCGAGCGAGCCTGCGGCACCGGTTGGCGCCGGGGCCTTGGGCGGAAGCGCGGGCGCCGCGGAGGCCGACGCCGCAACGGGCGCGGGCACACTGACCACGACACTCGCCTCGGCCACCGGTGCAGGCGCCGATGCCGCCGGCGCCGCCGCTGCGGCCGTGGCATCGGTTTCGAGTCGCGCCACGACGGTGTTCACGGCCACCGTGAGCCCTTCGCCCACGATGATCTCCATGAGCACGCCAGCCGACGGCGACGGGATCTCTGCGTCGACCTTGTCGGTGGAAATCTCGAAGATCGGCTCGTCGCGCTTGACGCTGTCGCCCACCTTCTTGAGCCAACGCGACACCGTTCCTTCCGCGATGGATTCGCCCATCTGCGGCATGATCACGTCTACACGAGCCACTCGGTCATCCTCTTTACGTGGAAACTGCGTCTTCGGCTTGATCGCGGCGCTTGAGGCGCCAGAGCGAGAACAGCGGGAGCGACAGAGCACCGATGGCGGCGCCCCACCCGGCGTACACCCACCATTCACAGGCAGGTAGGCCGGGCTCAGGTGTGCAGCGGTTGAAGAAGCCCATGAGCTTGCCGATGCCCACACCGGACATCGCGCCGCTCACCGCGCCTATGAAGAACGTAAAACACCCGACACCGATATTGCGCCCCGTGCGATCCTCTTTCGTTGGCGCCGGCATACCCGCGTCGGCCATCAGTAACCGGCCTCGATGAGATGTCGAGGGTCGGCCGTACGATGCAGCCCGTTGAAATAACGTTTCACATTCTTGTCGAGACGGCTCTCACCGACTTGATCGGTGTGCACTTCGACGAACGTGTAGTGCCCGCCTTCCATCTTCACCGTCAGCGAAAGCGCGCCGAGTGTTCCGGTGAAGGTCCGGGAACGCGCATCGGCGCCCCCGCGGACAAGGCCGAGGGCGCCGAAGTAACGATCGGCCTGCTCGAGCACCACGTCGGGCGTGAGCGAACACCGATGAAAATGCCGCATAGTTGGACTCCGAAGACCCCCGTCAGGGCGTCTTCTTCCTGGATGTATCGGGAGCAGCCGGCGAAGTGGCCGAATCCTTGACGCGAGTCGAGATTGGCGTCCGGATGTTGATCCCGGGTTCGTCAGCGGCCAGGATGTCCTGGGTCCAGTCTTGCGTCTTCTGCAATTCCTGCGTGGAATCGCGACGGAACTGGATGGCCATGGCCCACATACCGGCCGTGACGAACATGAGATTGCTGCGATAGGTGCCGAGTTCACCGGTTTCCGAGAACCCGTTGGACACCGTTTTCATGTCCTTGTTGGTGGCGAAAATCCGCCCCTGCCCGCCCTGAATGGGGGCGCCGCTGTCCCGGTCGTGCACGACGACACGCCAGTACACCGGTTCAAGCGCGCGCGTGGGCATGGTTTCCGGGGAGACCCGGATGACGAAGGAATCCGTACGGAACCGGAGCTCACGAATGGGTCGCCGACCGGCATCGCAGCCGGCGCTGAACGCACCGGCTGCTACGGCCACGACGGCGACGCCAAGCCAACGCGCGCGCGAGTGCATCACTGATAGTATTCCAGCCCGAGGTGGGTGATCTGCTCCTCACCCATGAGGTGACGGAGCGTGTTCTTCAGCTTGGTCTGCTGAATGAAAAGATCGTGCTCCGGCTGGAGTCCCGCAGCCACCGTGGGCGCCTTGTAATAGAAGCTTAACCATTCCTGAATGCCCTTCATGCCGGCACGCTGCGCGAAGTCCGAGAACAGCGCGAGGTCGAGCACGAGCGGAGCGGCCAGGATGGAATCGCGGCAGAGGAAGTTGACCTTGATCTGCATCGGGTAGCCGAGCCACCCCTTGATGTCGATGTTGTCCCAGCCTTCCTTGTTGTCGCCGCGCGGCGGGTAGTAGTTGATGCGCACGACGTGCGAGAAGTCCTTGTACAGCTCGGGGTACTTCTCGGGCTGCAGGATGGTGTGCAGCACGGACAGCTTCGACTCTTCCTTGGTCTTGAACGACGCGGGATCGTCGAGGACTTCGCCGTCGCGGTTGCCGAGGATGTTGGTGGAGTACCACCCCTCGAGGCCGAGCATACGCGCCTTCATGCCCGGCGCGATCACGGTCTTCATCCAAGTCTGGCCGGTCTTGAAGTCCTTACCGGAAATGACGACGCCGCGCTTGTTGGCGAGATCGACGAGCGCCGGGAAATCGGCCGACAGGTTGGGCGCACCGTTGCAATAGGCGATGCCTTCCATGATGGCGGCGTAGGCGTAGAGCATCGACGGCGCGATGGCGTCGTCGTTCTCATCCATGGCCTTTTCGAACGCTTCGATGGTCTGGTGCTGCGGGCCCTGCTTGATGTACGTCTCGGTGGAACCGGTCCACACCATCGCCCCACGCGTGGCGCCATTGGCGGCCATGAAGTTGCGGATGTCGGCGCGCAGCTGTTCGGCGAGATCGCGCTTGGTCGCACCGGTCTTGACGTTGGTCGCGCCGGTGATGCGCGTGACGTACCGGCTTTCGAAGACGGCCGGCATGGGCTTGATGCCCTTCAGGAAATCGGCCACCGGCTCCAGGTCGTCCTTGGTCAGGACACCGGCCTTGGCGGCGGCGGTGTAGGCGTCATCCGGAATGGGGTCCCAGGCGCCGAACACGATGTCGTTGAGCGACGCGAGCGGTACGAAGTCCTTGATGAGCGGGCTGCGGTTGTCCGTGCGCTTGCCGAGCCGGATGGTGGCCATCTGCGTGAGCGAGCCGATGGGCACCGAGAGGCCGCGGCGCACGCGCTCGACACCGGCAATGAAGGTCGTCGCCACGGCGCCGAGGCCCGGCGTGAAGATGGCGAGCTTGCCCGTAGCCGGGGCGATGTTCGCGGGGGTCCCGCGGGTCGAGTCGGACACTGCGTTTATTCTCCAGGAGAAGTAGAAGTCGGAGCAGCCGTGGTGATGCGATACACGTACGCCATGCGCTGGAAGAACGTGATCCAGGCCGTCACCATGAGCAGAGTGACGATGCCACCCAGCACCCATCCGTGCAGCGCGAGCCCAAAAAAGGCCTGCGGCGCGGACAGCAGCGTAATGCGCTCGGGACGTTGCAACACGCCCACGCGCGCCGAGAACCCGAGTCCCTCGGCGCGGGCGTTGGTGTACGACGTGAGAAACGTCGCGATGAGCGCCAACGTGGCCACGATGACCATGGCCTGATTGGCGTGTTCGGGATGCGTGGAGTAGAACACCACGAGCCCGCCCAGCAAGAACCCGTCGGCCACGCGATCGAGCGTGGAGTCGTAAAAGGCTCCGAACTGCGTGGTGGTACCAGTGCGCCGCGCCACCGTGCCGTCGAGCACGTCGAACAACGCGGTCAGCCCCAAGAACCATCCACCGGTGCGAATATGCCCCGTGGCAAAGATCACCCCGGCCGTGCATGTGCACAGGGTCCCGATGGTGGTGATCGTATTGGGACGCACACGCTTCGCGACCAGCCAGTCCGCCACCGGGGCGATGACTTTCAGGTATCCGCTAACGATGGCGCTCCAAATGGCTTTCATCAGGGCAACAGTAACTGGATCCGGCGCGGGCGATGCTGGTGCGGCCGGATGGAACGCCCCGGCCACAGCCGGGTTCGGAACCAGCCAACGAAAGCTAGAACTCCCCAGCCATCAACGGTAGAGATGAAAGCGGCGGGCGTCTTTCTCGAAAGTGACCACTTGCGGAAGCAGACGGTCCAACACGGCGTCTGGATCGGCCCCGCCCTGCAACGCCTCGCGCACCTTGGCCGCCCCCATGCGCAGGTCGAAGCCAGGCAGAGTGAGTTTGAGCGAGTCGCCATGCACCCGCGACAGCGCCCAAAGGATGGCTGCGCCCACACGGGCGGGCTGCACACGCTCCCGATCGGTGAGTTCGAGACGAATGCCGGGAATGGTACGCCCCGCGTATTTGTTGTCGCCCGGCTTATCCGGAGTGAATTTGTCGACCCGGAACTTGACCCCGGTGAGCGTCAGATCTTCGAGCAACCGAACCACGGAGTCTGCCCGCAGCCAGGGGGCCCCGAAGCGCTGGAAGGGTTCACCCGTACCACGCCCAACCGAGACATTGCTGGCCTCAAACGGGACGAGGGCCGGGTAGAACAGCGCGGCGGTGAGATTGGGAATGTTGGGAGACGGCCGTACCCATGGCAGTTCGGTATCGTCGAACCACATGCCGCGGCGCCAGTTCCGCATGGGGATCACGGTGAGCCGGGTCCCCATTTTGAGATTGGCGTGAAAGAGCCGCGCCAGCTCTCCCATCGTGAGGCCGTGGCGGAGCGGCGACGGGTACACGGAGAAGCCGTTGGTCCGGTTGGTGCCGGTGGGGTACTGCGCGTTCGCGAGGCTCGAATCGAGCAGTGCGCCCTCGGTCATGGCGCCAGAGAGCGGGTTGGGCCGATCGAGCACGAGTACGGGGATACCGCGACGTTCGCCGGCCTGCATGGCGTACAGCACCACGCCCACATACGTCCACGTGCGTGTGCCGATGTCCTGCAGATCCACTATGAGCACGTCGACGTCCTGCAGCAGACTGTCGGGCGGCGCCATGGTGGTGCGCTGATAAAGTGAGTGGACCGTGAGCCCCGTGCGTGGATCCTTTTCGTCGCCGAGGCCTTCGCGATCGAGTGTACCGAGCGCGCCGTGTTCCGGGGCGAAGAGCTTGATGAGTTTGACGTCGGCCCGCTTCGCGCGCTCGTCGGCGAAGAGCAGGTCGACTGACCGGCGGCCCTTCTCGTCGATGCCCGTCTGGTTCGTGACGAGTGCCACCCGCTTCCCGGCGATGAGCTTGACGCTGTCGTCGAGCAACACGGTGATGCCAGGGCGCACTTTGCGATCGAAGTTGCGCATCCGCATGCCGGGTGGCAGGTCCGCCATGTCTTCGGGGCTCGGGCCACCGTTCGGGCGATTCCCGGCACACGCACTCAAGAGGGCCACGGCCAGTGCGCCGAGCGCCTGCCGCAGCAACCGATTTCGTCCTGCTTTCATCGAACTCGCCTTGAAAACGTTCACGCGCGTCGTCTCCGCACTAAGTTCAGGAACGCTTTTGGCGCGACCTGTCCGGCCGCGTACTGATCGCTCCTGCTGTTCCAACCGTCCGGCGCCTCGGCGCCTTCTGCCTTTCGCCAACACATGATCGGCACGACTCCCCATATCCGGTGCGCCGTTCGCGCCGTGCCTCTCCGGAAGCTACATCGCCAGCAGGGTCGGCGTGCGGCGTGGCTGGTGCTGCTCTCCTCGTTTGCCGGCGCCTGTCATCCGGCTTCGCGTCCGGCACCGCTGACGCCGGTAGCACCAGTTTCTCGTGCCGTGCAGCAGCGCGTACAGGATAGCGTGCGCGCCGTGC
>ERZ1645185.107-NODE-107-length-36622-cov-9.127465_pt1 | contig 36622 bp, 40 predicted proteins | sample MGYA00575351_ERZ1645185 | MGnify/ENA primary metagenome ERZ1645185 (study PRJEB40838, sample SAMN11284767) | freshwater sediment metagenome | isolation source: river sediment | host: Sediment | place: India: Jana village, Kanpur | collected 2015-12-17 ... | reverse complement strand
ACATCCTCCGCAGCATCATCACGATCTCTGTCGCAACGAGTTTTTCAACAACATCAGGCAATTACGGACAGTCGAATTGCATGACTGCGGGAATATGGTCCTAAGATCGTCGTATATTGAGATCTTTTGCGCTCGCCGCGATGCCGTCCGCCCGTCCCCGTTCCTCGGTAGCAATTATTCACTTTTGGGGTTGAGGTGAACGTGCTACCTCCCTAAACTATTCATCTTCTCCTGTTTTCCGGTACGCCCATGGCTAACCGACTCGACGAAGTCTCGGAACGCGATTTCCCCTGGTACGTGCGCCATGTTTTCGCTTACCAGAAGCGCAAATACGGGCAGGTGCAGTCCCCGATGTGGGCCTGGGGTCGGCAGCCCGGGATCATGTTCGTTTTCCTTCTTTTGATCGGACGCTTCAAACGGCTGGCCTCGCCCGATGGACTGCTGCGGACGCTGTTGAGCGTGCGTATCTTGCAGATCAACCATTGCGATTTCTGCGTGGACTTCAATGCCCACAATTTCCTCGCCGCGCACGGGGCGCACGAGAAGATCGACTGCATCGACCACTGGCTGGAGCATCCCGAGATTTTCAGCGAGGAAGAGCGTGCGGCGCTGGCCTACGCCAAGGTGGTGACGCTGAACGACGATGCCGGCGCCGCCCGCGCGATGACCGAGCTCAAGCGCATCTTCAAGGATGACGCAATCGTCGCCATTACCGCCTGGATCGGCGTGCAGAACCTTTCGAGCAAGTTCAACGACGCCCTCGGCATTCCGATGCAGGGATTCTGCCGGGTCACACCCCGTCCACCTTCTGATTGACATCCACCATGCTGAAATCCATCGGGCGTTTCCTCCGCGAGTTTCCGTTTCCGCTCCTGATTGTCATTGCTGTGCTGATGCTTGGCGCGCCCTTCGTTCCCGAGCCGCACCTGGTCGAGAAGGTGCGCATGGCGATGAGCGGCACGCTCGCCCGTCCCATCGACCTCTTCGACGTGGTCTGGCACCTGTTGCCGACTGCGCTGCTGATCTGGAAGATCATGCTCTGGCACCGCGAACGCGCGGCCGGGAAGGCGCTTCCCTCCACCGATTCCAGCAGGTGAACCCGTTCGCCGGCGTGTCGAAGGTGCGCATGGCGGGATAAAGCCGCCATGCAGTAAGGAAGCCGCATTTCAAGCGACCAAATCAGTACAGTCCTTCGTAAAAGGAAGCCGCCATGCATAACACCCTGCCGCTGTTGCAGGTCACCGATTTCCCCGTCCCGCGCCGACAGCGGCTGACGACGCTGCAAGTCAACCTGGGCTATCGCTGCAACCAGACTTGCGTGCACTGCCACGTCAACGCCGGCCCGAAGCGTACCGAGATGATGGGCGACGCGAATATCGATCTGATTCCCGCCGTGCTGGCGGCGCGGGGATTGACCACGCTCGACCTCACCGGTGGCGCACCCGAGCTGCACCCGCGATTCCGTACCCTGGTGGAAGCGGCGCGGGCCCTGGGGGTGAAGGTGATCGACCGATGCAATCTCACCATCCTGTCCGAGCCGGGCCATGAAGACCTGGCCGATTTTCTGGCCGCGCAACAGGTTGAAGTGGTCGCCTCGTTGCCCTGCTATCTGGAAGAAAACGTCGACAAGCAACGCGGCAAGGGCGTGTACGGACGCAGCATCGAGGGCCTCAAGCGGCTTAACGGACTGGGCTACGGCATGCAAGGCAGCGGGCTCGGCCTGAATCTGGTCTACAACCCCGGCGGCGCCTTCCTGCCGCCCGAGCAGACTGGCCTGGAGACGGCGTACAAGCAGGAACTTCTGCAACGTCATGGCATCGTATTCAACCGGCTCTACACCATCACCAACATGCCCATCCTGCGCTTCGGCAGCACGCTGGTTTCGAAGGGCCAGTTCGCCGACTACATGGCCTTGCTGAAGGGCAGCTTCAGCCACGCCAATCTTGAGCAGGTTATGTGCCGTGACCTGATCAGCGTCGACTGGCAGGGCAATCTGTATGACTGCGATTTCAACCAGATGCTGGGCATGGCCGCCAGATTGAATGGCTCGCCGCGCGCGCATCTGCGCGACCTGCTCGAACACGACCCGGCCGGCGCGCCGGTACGGGTGGCGGACCATTGCTACGGCTGCACCGCCGGACAGGGCAGCAGTTGCGGCGGGGCGCTGGATAGCACCGCGCAAACCTCTCTGCCGCTGGCAACATGAAACGACTCGCCCTGCTGCTGATTGTCGTCAGCCTGGTTATCGCTTATTTCATCTTCGACCTCGGCCGTTTCCTGACGCTTGACACGCTGAAGGCCAGCCAGGCCAGCTTCGCTGCCTGGTATGACGCGTCGCCTGTGCTGGTCGCCGGGGCGTATTTCCTGATCTATGTCGCCGTCACCGCGCTGTCCTTGCCGGGCGCCGCGGTGATGACACTGGCGGGTGGCGCCCTGTTCGGGCTCTGGACCGGCCTGCTGCTGGTGTCGTTCGCCTCCAGTATCGGCGCCACGCTGGCGTTTCTGGTGTCGCGCTTTTTGTTGCGTGATTGGGTGCAAAGCCGTTTTGGAAATCGTTTGGCCGCGATCAACGCGGGCATGGCCAAAGATGGCGCGTTCTATCTGTTCACCCTGCGTCTGGTGCCGGTGTTCCCGTTTTTCATCATCAACCTGGTCATGGGCCTCACCCCGATCAAGACGCGCACCTTTTATTGGGTGAGCCAGCTTGGCATGCTGGCCGGTACCGCGGTGTACGTGAATGCCGGCACGCAACTGGCGCAAATCGACAGTCTCGCGGGCATCCTGTCGCCGGAGCTGATCGGCTCGTTCGTCCTGCTCGGCATCTTCCCGCTGCTGGCGAAAAAGCTGGTTGGCTTGATCCAGGCGCGCAAGGTTTATGCGGGCTGGAATAAACCCACGAGTTTCGATAGAAACCTGGTGGTCATCGGCGCCGGCGCGGGCGGACTGGTGACGGCTTACATCGCCGCCGCCGTGAAGGCCAAGGTGACGCTGATCGAAGGCCACAAGATGGGCGGCGATTGCCTCAACTACGGCTGCGTGCCGTCGAAGGCGCTGATTCGCAGCGCGCGTTTCATGAAGACGGTGCGCGAGGCCGAATCGCTGGGCATCGCCAACGCGAGCGCCGAGGTCGATTTCGGTACGATCATGAAGCGCGTGCAGAACGTGGTGCGACAGGTCGAGCCGCACGACTCGGTCGAGCGCTATACCAAGCTTGGCGTCGAAGTGATTCAGGGCCACGCCCGCATCACCTCGCCGTGGACGGTGGAAGTGACAACGGAAAATGGCAAGCAAACCTTGAGCACGCGTTCCATCGTCATCGCCACCGGCGCTGCACCGATCATCCCGAAGATTCCCGGCATCGAGTCGGTGCGCCATGTCACCTCGGACACCATCTGGTCGCTGACCGAGAAACCCGAACGCCTTCTGGTACTGGGCGGCGGGCCGATCGGCTGCGAATTGGCGCAGGCCTTCGCCGGCATCGGTTGCCAGGTCACCCTGCTGGCGCGCTCGGGCATCATGGGCAAGGAGGATGCCGATGCGGTGGCGCTGGTCGAAGCTAGGCTGGCCGCCGACGGCGTGCAGTTGTTAAAGGGCCAGGATACGGTGCGCTGCGAGAATGCCGCTGGCGAGCAACGAATGATCGTAGCGCGGGAGGGTCAGGAACAGACGCTGCGGTTCGACGTGTTGCTTTGCGCGACAGGCCGCAAGGCGCGGGTCAGCGGTTTCGGCCTGGAGGAACTTGGCATTCCGTTCACTAAAGCTGGCACCATCGAGGTCAACGAGTATCTGCAAACCCGTTACCCGAACATCTACGCCTGCGGCGACGTCGCCGGGCCATACCAGTTTACCCACACCGCTGCGCATCAGGCCTGGTATGCGGCGGTCAACGCGCTGTTCGCTGGGATCAAATCATTCAAGGCGGATTACCGGGTCATTCCCTGGGTTACCTTCACCAGCCCGGAAGTGGCGCGGGTCGGCCTGTCGGAAAACGAGGCGAAGGCCCAGGGCATTGCTTATGAAGTCACCCGCTATGGCCTCGACGACCTCGATCGTGCCATCGCCGAAAGCGCCGCGCACGGCTTTGTCAAAGTGCTGACACCGCCCGGCAAGGACACCATCCTCGGCGCGACCATCGTCGGCGAACATGCCGGCGAACTGTTGGCCGAATTCACCCTGGCAATGAAACACGGCCTCGGGCTGAACAAGATCCTCGGCACCATCCACCCGTATCCAACCTGGAGCGAGGCCGCCAAGTACGCCGCCGGCGAATGGAAGCGGGCGCACGCGCCGAAAGCTGCGCTGGTCTGGCTGGAACGCCTGCATACCTGGAGACGCAAATGAAACGCCTGTTCCTGACTGCTTGCCTGTTGTGCTGGAGCGCCATCGCTCAGGCTTATGACCACAGCACATGGGATGCGCTGTTGCAACGCCATGTGCAAGCCATCCGCGCCGGCGTCGCGACCGAAGTCGATTACGCCGGCATGGCGCGCGAGCGCGCCGCGCTGAAAGGCTATCTGGACGGGCTGGCGACGGTGCGCCAGGACGATTTCAATCGCTGGTCGAAACCTGAACGGCTCGCGTTTCTGATCAATGCCTATAACGCCTGGACGGTGGAACTGATCCTCACCGCCTGGCCGGACATCAAATCGATCAAGGAACTGGGCACGCTGCTGCGCAGCCCCTGGAAAAAGGAATTCATCCCCTTGCTGGGCGCGACGCGTTCGCTGGATGGCATTGAGCACGGCATGATCCGCGCCAAAGGGGTGTATGACGAGCCGCGCATCCATTTCGCGGTCAACTGCGCCAGCATCGGCTGCCCGGCCTTGCGCCCGGAGGCCTACACGGCAGCGCGCCTCGACGCCCAGCTGGCGGATGCCACCCGGCTGTTCATGTCCGACCGCAGCCGCAACCGGCTGGAGCGCGGCGAACTCAAGGTATCGAGCATCTTCAAGTGGTATGGCGCGGATTTCGACCGCGTCGGCGGCCTGAACGCGTTCCTGGTTGCCCAGGGCGAGGCGCTGGGTCTGAGCGAAACCCAGCGCCAGTCCTTGCGCGACAAGCGCATGAAGATCGGGTTTCTCGATTACGACTGGAGCCTGAACCGCGTGCGATGAAGCTCTCCATCGTCATCCCCACGCTCGACGAAGCAGAGGCCATCGTCGCCACCTTGTCCAGCCTGCAAGCCCTGCGCGCTCAGGGTCACGAGGTGATCGTCAGCGATGGCGGCAGCACCGATGCCACGGTCGCGCTGGCCCAAGGTCTGATTGACCGGGCGCTGGCTGACCGGGTGCTGATCGGCGCGGCGGGAAGGGCACGGCAGATGAATGCCGGCGCGGCTGCAGCGTGTGGCGATATCTTGCTGTTTCTGCATGCCGACACCCGTTTGCCGGAAGACGCCGCCAACGCGATTGAAGCCGCCCTGTTGTCCAAACTATGGGGCCGCTTCGATGTCGACATCACCGGTCGGTCGGGGGTGTTGCGCGTGGTGGCCGCGCTCATGAACCTGCGCTCGCGCCTGACAGGCATCGCCACCGGCGATCAGGCGATCTTCGTCAGCCAGGGCGCGTTTGCGGCGGCGGGCGGCTACCCCGAGCAGCCGTTGATGGAAGACATCGAGTTTTCCCGGCGCCTGAAAATACTCGGCGCGCCCGCCTGTCTGCGCGAGCGCGTCATCACGTCAGGACGGCGTTGGGAAGTGCATGGCGTCTGGCGCACCATTCTGCTTATGTGGCGGCTGCGTTTCGACTATTGGCGCGGTGTGCCGGCGGCGCGGCTGGCAGACCGCTATTGCCCGCAAAAGAGTTTGCGGGAGGCCGTCGAATGAGCGCCACCCGGATTCTGATCTTCGCCAAGGCGCCGGTGCCCCGACAGGTGAAGACTCGGCTGATCCCTGCCCTGGGTGCGGCGGGCGCGGCGCAGTTGGCGCGGCGCATGCTCGAACACACCCTGGGTCAGGCGCGGGATGCAGGAATCGGCCCGGTCGAGTTGTGCGCCAGCCCAGCCGTTTCGGATCCGGACTGGACGGGCTACCCGTTACCGCATGATCTACAAACCAGCGACCAGGGCGAGGGCGATCTGGGCGAGCGCATGGCCCGCGCCAGCCAGCGAGCCTTGGCGCTGGACGAGCGCGTGCTGTTGATCGGCACCGATTGCCCCGGCTTGTCCGCCCGGCATCTGCGCGAAGCGGCGATGGCGCTGGAGAATCATGATGCCGCGCTTTATCGTGCATTTGATGGCGGCTACCCCTTGCTGGGTCTGCGCGCCTTCCATCCCAGCCTGTTCGCGGGTATTCCCTGGAGCACGTCGTCGGTCGCCGAACTGACCCTTGCGCGCATGCAGGCGCTGGCATGGCGCGTTTGGCTGGGCGATACGCTCGCCGATATCGATGAACCCGCCGACCTCGTTCACTTGCCGGCACATCTGCATCCAGATGCATGCCCTCCGTTCAAAGGCGCCGAATCATGCTGAGTCGTATTCGGGCGCATCGAGTCAGTCTGGCGGTTTGCTGGCTGATCGGGTCTTGTGCTTTGCTGCTCGTCCAGAGAGCGGGCGCGGACGGTGAAGCAGCGGCGCAAGCGCCGTCGGCCTTCTCGGCTGCGTCGGCGATCGGCGGGCTGCCCACCGGATGGCGCCCCTTCACGCCCTCGGCCAAGCTCAAGCCAACCCGCTATGCCCTGGTGCGCGACGGCAACACGATGGTGGTTCGGGCCGATGCGGAGGCCTCCATGTCGGGTCTGATTCATCCCGTTCGAATCGACCCCACCGAGACCCCGTTGATCCAGTGGCGCTGGCGTATCGAACGACCGCTCAGAACCGCCGACATGACCACCAAGGCTGGAGACGACTACGCGGCGCGCCTGTATGTGCTGTTTGATTACGATGTGACGAAACTGCCTTTGTTGACCCGCAGCAAGCTCAAACTCGCCAAGTCGCTGCATGGCACGGACGTGCCCGCCGCCGCGCTCAATTACGTTTGGGACAATCGCCAGCCGGTCGGCACCATCCGGGCCAATGCCTATACCGATCGCGCACGCATGATCGTGGTGGAAAGCGGGGCCGACAAAGCCGGGTTGTGGGTGACGGTAACGCGTGATCTGGCGGCGGATTTTCGCGCTGCTTTCGGCGAGGACGCCCCGCCGGTCATCGGCGTGGTCATTGCCACCGACACCGACAACACCGGCGAGCGCGTCACCGCCTGGTACGGCGACATCCGCTTCCTGAAACGCGGGTCTCCATGAAGCGGCTGCGTTTGGCCAGAGATGGCTCCCACCGAACATCCCTATCCCTATCGTCAGGAGACAGCCATGCATGAATTCGTCAAGGACTATTACGGCCGCCAGTTGCAAAGCACCGCGGACCTGCGCACCTCGGCCTGCTGCGACGCCAGCCAGATGCCGGAATGGCTGAAACCGCTGCTGGCGCGTATCCATCCCGAAGTGATGTCGCGCTATTACGGCTGCGGCCTGGTCGCACCGCCGTTGCTGGAGGGCTGCCGCGTGCTCGACCTGGGCTGCGGCTCGGGACGCGATGTCTATGCCCTGGCGCAGATGGTCGGCGAGAGCGGCCAGGTGGTGGGCGTCGACATGACCGAAGAACAATTGGAAGTCGCCACCCGGCACCGCGACTATCACCGCGAAGCCTTTGGTTTCTCGCGCGACAACGTCGATTTCCACCTCGGCTACATCGAGCACCTCGATCAACTGGGCCTGGCCGACGCCAGCTTCGATGTCGTGGTGTCGAACTGCGTGGTCAACCTCTCGCCCGACAAGGACGCCGTGCTGCGCGAGGTGCAGCGCCTGCTCAAGCCCGGCGGCGAGTTCTATTTCTCCGATATCTACGCTGACCGCCGCGTGCCTTCGGCGCTGCGCAATGATCCGGTGCTGTACGGCGAGTGCCTGGGCGGCGCGCTGTACTGGAACGACTTCCAGCACCTGGCGCGGCGACATGGCTTCGGCGACCCGCGTCTGGTGGAAGACCGGCCGATTGCCGTGACCGACCCGGCATTGGCGAAACTCACCCAAGGCATCGGCTTTCATTCGGCCACCTACCGATTGTTCAAGCTGGACGGCCTGGAGCCGGACTGCGAAGACTACGGCCAGGCGGTGATCTACCGGGGTGGCATCGCCGGACACGAGCAGCGTTTCACGCTCGACAAGCACCACGCTATCGAGCTTGGGCGAGTTTTTCCGGTGTGCGGCAATACCTGGCGCATGCTGCACGAAACCCGTTTTGCCCCGCACTTCGATTTCATCGGCGACTTCAGTCGGCATTACGGCATTTTCGCCGGCTGCGGCGGCGGTCTGCCGTTCGATGCAGCAAACCCGGGCACGGCAACACCCTGTTGCTGAAGCATGGAAAGCGATCGGGCGAGTGCAGTGCTAAGGAAACACTGATTTATTCGCATGCCACTCAATATGCGGTTTAATCTGTGCTTCCCAATCTTGTCCCGGGAAATGCATGTATCCACTAGGTTTATGAGGTCAGTTATGTCCAACATGATTCTGCTCGGTACGCGCAAGGGGACTGTAATCCTTGACTACAAGAATTCCACCTGGTACCCGCGGCCCATCGAGCATGCGGGCATACCCATCTGTTATGCGACACGCGATCCGCGGGACGGCACGTTGTGGGCTTCGCTGGACCATGGCCATTGGGGGCCGAAGCTGTCGCGTTCGCGTGATGGCGGTGCGACCTGGGAGGATGTGCTGTCCCTGAAGTATCCGAAAGGCGCGCGCTACATCGTGAAGGTGCTGCCGACGCCGGATTTCGATCCGCTGGCGCCGGCAGGGCAGCCCGAGTATGCGGACGCAACGGTATTCAAGATATGGAATCTTGCATTTGGCACGGCTGCGCAGCCCGGCAGGCTGTATGCCGGCACGATTCCGGGCGGCCTGTTTGTCAGTGATGACGGCGGTGATAACTGGGCGCTCAACCGGCCGCTGTGGGACCATGAAAGCCGCGGCGGCGACCTGTTCGCGGGCGATGCGACGAGTGAGAACCGCTGGTTCGGCACGCCCGCCAGTATCGATTACGGCGTGTTCGAACCGGGCATCCATTCAATCGTGGTCGACCCGCGCAATCCGGAGCATATCCATGTCGCGGTTTCATCAGCCGGCGTGCTGGAGACCACGGATGGCGGGCGCACCTGGGCGGGACGCAATCGCGGCCTGTTGAACGACTACATGCCGAACCCGGAAGCAGAGTGGGGCCACGATCCGCATTTCGTGACGGGTTGCGCCGGGCAGCCGGATCATCTCTGGCAGCAGAACCACTGCGGCGTGTTTTACAGCGATGATGGCGCGAAGTCCTGGCGCAAAGTCAGCCAGCCCGATGCCGGGGTGCATTTCGGTTTTCCAATCGCCGTCGATGCGCAGGATGGCTGCACCGCGTGGGTGGTGCCCGCCCAGTCGGACATGGCGCGCATGGCGATTGGCGGCGGTCTGTGCGTTGCGCGAACGACGGATGGCGGACAGACCTGGCAGTCATTTCGCAAGGGCTTGCCGCAGGAACATGCCTACGACATCGTGTTGCGGCACGGACTTGACGTGGCGGGTGACAGACTCTGTTTTGGCAGCTCGACTGGGAATGTTTACCTGTCCGAAGACCGGGGCGAAACCTGGCAATGCCTGGGCAACAATTTTCCGCCGGTGTATTCGGTTCGATTCGGCTAAGTGACATGCCTACTGTGCAAATGACCCAGCATCTTTACCGGTTCTTCCCTGTGCTTGAGAACCGAACAATCAGAGTGCCGGCGGGCTCAGTCGCCGAGGTCCTGCACGCGCTCAACGAAATCGCGCCCGGGTTCATCGATTATGTGCTCGACGAAAGTGGTGCGCTGAGGCGCCATGTCAATCTCAGCGTCAATGACACTTTGGTGATCGACCGGAAAAACCTGTCTGATCATGTCCAGGATGACGGGACGGTCTACATTTTTCAGGCGCTGAGCGGGGGATAGGCGCTCAGCTTGTCATAACAGACATCGGGAGAAGCATCCGAACTTTAGCCGTAGGTCTCAAGCTGTCTGCGTGGCTGCCTTTGTCAGATCGGCTTGAGTCGCAGGCCGCAGATGACTGACAAATTGTTCTGTCGCGGCGCGCCAAGAAAACTTTTCCGCATGGGCGCGGGCGATTTTGCGGTCGATCTTCAATGCAGCAAGGCAGGCTTCGCGCAGATCATCATGCATGACGCCGGCATCGGAGTCGCCCAGCACATCGATGGGGCCGGTGACGGGGTAGGCGGCCACCGGCAAGCCGCAGGCCATGGCTTCCAGCAGCACCAGGCCGAAGGTGTCGGTCTTGCTAGGGAAGACAAACACATCCGCCGAGGCATAAATTTCGGCCAGTTCCGGCTGATTCAGCACACCCAGGTAATTCACGTCGGGATACTTCGCGCGCAGTCCGGCCATGGCGGGACCATCGCCGGCCACCCATTTCGAACCAGGCAAATCCAGCTCCAGAAACGCCTCGATGTTCTTCTCGACCGCCACGCGTCCAACGTAAAGAAAAATCGGCGGCTTGGAATCCAGTTTGTGCGCTTCCTGAAGTTTGAATACGTCAAGGTCGACGCCACGCGTCCACAGCACGGCGTTGGTGAAGCCCCATTCTTCGAGATCGGATTTCACTTTTTGCGTCGGCGCCATCACCGCGCCGGACGGGCCATGAAACCAGCGCAGGAAGCGATAGGTCCACGACAGCGGAATGGCGAAGCGAGCCTGCACATATTCTGGAAAGCGGGTGTGGTAGGCCGTAGTAAAGTGCAGGTTGTTGCGCAGCGCGAAGCGGCGTGCCGCGATACCCAGCGGCCCCTCGGTGGCGATGTGCAGGGCGTGGGGCGCGTAGTAGCGGATTCGCTTTTCGACGGATTTTCCTGGAAGCCAGGACAGCCGGATATCCGGATAAGTGGGGCAGGGAAAGGTACGGAATTCCAGCGGGGTGAGCAGATCGACCTCGTGCCCCATGGCTTCCATTTCGCGCTTGGTGGTGGTGATGGTGCGGACAACGCCGTTGACTTGCGGGCGCCAGGCATCGGTCACGATCATTACTTTCATTTCAGTTCCTTATGCGGGGATGGCAGTTTTGCGGTTTTTTCTGGTTTTGGCTGGCGCTTCAAGACACTCAGTCCAGTAGATGATTTCCAGTTCGCCGTCGGCGGTTTCGGCCAGAGCGGACAGGCTTTCCACCCAGTCGCCGTCGTTGCAGTAGAGCAGGCCGTCCATGTCGCGAATTTCCGCCTTGTGAATGTGTCCGCAGACCACGCCATCGCATTCGCGGCGTTTGGCTTCATCGGTCATGACTTTTTCGAATGCAGTGATGAAGCTGACCGCGTTCTTGACCTTGTGCTTGAGGTATTGCGACAGCGACCAGTAGGAATAGCCGAAGCGGAGGCGCACCCAGTTAAACCAGCGGTTAAGCACCAGAGTCAACGTGTAGAGCGAATCACCCAGATAGGCCAGCCAGCGCGCATGCTGCATGACGCCATCGAACATGTCGCCATGCGTGACCAGCAAACGTTTTCCATTTGCAGTGACATGGATGACCTCGTCTGCCACTTCGATATCGCCGAAAGCCAGGCCGATGAACTGCCGGGCCATGGAATCGTGATTGCCGGGCACAAACACAACGCGCGTTCCCTTGCGCGCCTTGCGCAGTACTTTTTGCACCACATCGTTGTGCGCCTGTGGCCAGTACCAGCCCTTGCGCAACTGCCAGCCATCGATGATGTCGCCGACGAGATAAAGCGTGTCGGAATCGTTGTGCTTCAGAAAATCCAGCAGGAAATCCGCCTGGCAACCAGCCGTGCCGAGATGGATGTCTGAAATCCAGAGGGTTCGGTAGTGGCGGTGATTTTCGGGGGAAGGAGGAGGGTCTGAAGCGGGGGGGATTGCGAATCCGGGCAGGAAAGAATCCGCGGACAGTGGAGCTGAAAACGGCGGAGAAGTCTGTGGTGTGTCTGTTTTGTAAAAAGCATGTTGCTTCATGCGAGCATGAAGCCACAGCAAGATGACAGCGCGGTTACGTTTCGATGATTTTACGGTGAAAACTACTTGGTCAGTTTGGCATCCGGACTGGACAGCGCGGCCAGCAATTCGAGCTGGGCGATGTGTGGCTTGGCGCGCGGCGCTTTGCGCTTGTGATAGGTGCCATCGGCATCCATTTCCCAAGCCTGCTGATTGTCGCGAAGATAGGGCTTGAGGCCTTCCTGGATGACGCGCTTCTTGAGCTTGGGGTCAAGTACCGGAAAACATGCTTCGATGCGGCGGAAGAAGTTGCGGTCCATCCAGTCGGCGCTGGAAAGATAGACCTGTTCGTCACCGCCGCTCATGAAATAGAAAATGCGGGAATGTTCCAGAAAGCGCCCAACGATGGAGCGCACGCGAATATTTTCGGACAGGCCGGGTACACCCGGACGTAGCGCGCAGACCCCGCGCACGATGAGTTCGATCTTGACGCCAGCCTGCGAAGCTTCATACAGCGTGGCAATGGCCTGCGGTTCGAGCAGCGCATTCATTTTTGCCATGATGGCGGCAGGTTTGCCAGCTTTGGCGGCAGCGGTTTCGTGCTGTATGGCGGCGATGACTTCCGGATGAAAGGTGAAAGGCGACTGCCACAGTCTGGCCAGTTTGCCAGCGCGACCAAGACCCGTGAGCTGGGTGAAAATCTGATTCACATCGGCCGTGATGGCCGGGTCTGCGGTCATCAGGCCGAAGTCGGTATAAAGCCGCGCGGTGCGCGGATGATAGTTGCCGGTTCCCAGATGCGCGTAGCGTCTCAGCTTGCCTTCTTCGCGGCGGATGACCAGAGCGAGCTTGGCGTGGGTCTTGTGCCCCACCACGCCGTACACGACATGCGCGCCGGCTTCTTCCAGCTTGGCTGCCCAGTTGATGTTGGCCTCCTCGTCGAAGCGCGCCATCAGTTCCACCACGACAGTGACTTCCTTGCCGCTTTGCGCGGCGCGGATAAGTGCTTTCATCAGTTGCGAGTCGGTGCCGGTACGGTAAACCGTCTGCCGGATCGCCATCACCTGCGGGTCCGATGCGGCCTGATCAATGAAGTCGATCACCGGCTGGAACGATTCATAGGGATGATGAAGCAGCACGTCGCCCTTGCGGATCAACTCGAACATGTCGCCGGATTTGGCAATGCGCGCGGGCAGCGACGGCGCGAAAACCGGGAACTTCAGATCGGGCCGCTCCACCCAATCTGGCACCTGCATCAGTCGCACCAGATTGACCGGGCCATGCGCCTGATAGAGATCGTCGCGCTCAAGATCAAACTGTTCCAGCAGGAAATCGATCATCGAATCCGAGCAGTTGTCCGCCACTTCAAGCCGGACGGCGGCGCCGAAATGACGGTGGGGCAGTTCGCCCTGTAGCGCTTGTCGAAGATTCTTGGTTTCTTCCTCGTCGACGAAGAGGTCGGAATTTCGCGTGACGCGGAACTGGTAACAGCCTTCCACCGTCATGCCGGTGAAGAGCTCGCCCACATGCGCATGCAGGATGGAGGAGAGGAATACAAAACCGTACTCGCAACCCGCGATGCTTTCGGGCAGGTGAATCACGCGGGGCAGCGCGCGCGGCGCCTGGACAATGGCCGCGCCGGAATTGCGGCCAAAGGCATCCTTGCCCTTGAGTTCGACGGCGAAATTCAGGCTCTTGTTCAATACGCGCGGAAAAGGATGCGCGGGATCGAGTCCGATGGGCGTCAGCACCGGCATCAGCTCGCGGAAGAAATAGTCGCGTATCCATGCGGCCTGTTCCTCGTTCCACTGGGTGCGGCGGATGAAACGTATGCCTTCGCTGGCCAGCGCAGGCAGGATGGTTTTATTGAGCAGATCGTATTGCCGTGCCACGAGCTCATGCGCCATGCTGCTCACTTCGCGGAATGCCTGCTTCGGTGTCAGCCCGTCCGGCGAGGGCGCGGTAACCCCTGCCTTGATCTGTTCCTTGAGACCCGCCACACGGACTTCGAAAAATTCGTCGAGGTTGCTGGACACGATGCACAAAAAGCGCAGGCGCTCGAGAAATGGCGTATTGCTTTCTTCGGCCTGGGCCAGCACCCGGCGCTGGAAGGCCAGGATGCCGAGTTCGCGGTTGATAAGCTGTTCGGGACGGGGTGTTTTCATGTTTTATGTGTGGATTTGTGCAAGCCCCTGTCACAATTCGGGGTGTGAGCCGGGCTATAGTTGATCTGATGCTAGCAAAAAGCACAGACTTTCATCTATCTCGGAATATGACAGTTTTTCCACAGGAAACCGAACTCAAACTCTGGCTGCATCCTGAAGACGCTGACGCATTCATGAAGCATCCGCGGCTTGGCCGGGCCAGAGCGGCGAGTCAGGCGCTGCATACACTGTACTTCGATACGCCTGATTTCAGGCTGGCAGGGAAAGGGATTGCCTTGCGTGTTCGCAGGGCAGGCAATCGCTGGTTGCAGACACTCAAGACGGAAGGTGAACAGTCGGGTGGTTTGAGCAGACGCCTGGAACTGGAAACGCCGGCAGGCGGCCCGGAGCCGGATTTTTCGCTATTCCCTCGCAAGATCGTGGACAGATTGATTCCACCCAAACGGCGAGCCAGCCTGGCGCCCGTTTACGAAACGCGGTTTGACCGCACGGCCTGGAATCTGCGCGCGCCTGACGGCAGCCGGGTCGAGGTGGCGCTGGATGTGGGCGAAATCATCGCGGGCAGGCGCAAAGAGCCTTTGTGCGAAGTGGAACTGGAATTGAAGTCCGGCTCACCAGACGTCTTGTTTGAACTGGCTGATATCCTGGCGCAAAAAATTCTGCTGATTCCCTACGAGCCCAGCAAGGCGGCGCGCGGCGCCCGGCTGGCGGCGGGTTTGAAGTCGCAGCCGGTCAGGGCGGTTAGTCCGCAGTTGGTAAAGAAGATGCCGGTCTGCGCCGGATTCACGGCCATTCTTCGCTCGGATCTGTCCCAGTTGCAGGCCAATCTTCCAGGTCTTTTGCTGGATAAGGATCCGGAATATTGTCATCAGGCCAGGGTGGCGATCCGGCGATTGCGTTCGGCCGTCAGGCTGTTCCGCAAGCTTTGCCCGGTCCCTGATTCACGGTTTGTCGAAGTTGCGGCGCTGGGCGATGCGCTCGGCCAGTTGCGTGATGCGGATGTGTTTGTGCTGGAAACATTGCCGCGAATTCAAGCGAGCTTATCCCCGGAACAATTCGGGCTGTTGTCGCGGCGCGCGAAAGCCCATCGCCTGGGGCAGCGAAAGGCAACACTGGCTGCCTTGCATTCTCCCGCCACGGGCGCATGCCTGATCGCGCTTCAGCGATGGTTTAGCAGGATGGAGTCCGCATCAACCGAAGTCAGGCTGAATCGTTACGCTGCAGGCAAGCTGGAAGTGCTGTTCGACCGTGTCGCCATGTCGGCGGGTAATTTTGCGCATTACTCGGCCGATGAACGGCATGCGCTACGTGTCCAGGTAAAAAGACTGCGTTATGCCTGCGAACATTTCTCAACGCTGATTTCGTTGAAGAAGCCGTTTTTGTCCGGCTTGGCTGAGTTGCAGAACAGGTTGGGCATGATGAATGATGAAGTGGTGGCGCTGCATCACATTGCGTTAATGAATGCGGATGGGCATCTGAATGAAGCCCAGGCGGAAATCGAAAGCTGGGTGAATGGGAAAAACAGTGCTAAGTTGTCTTTATTAGGAGAGTGTTTACAATTGTTTTCACGCAATCGGCCTATCTGGTAAAAAAACCTATTGCGGCCAGGGGAATTCACTCGAAAAATCATGGCCATGTCTGATAAGCATACGAAAATGTATAAGGAAATGGATCTGTCCATGAAAATCGCTTTTTTGGAAGACGATGCGAGTTTTGCATCAACCGTCATGGAATGGCTGTGCGAAGCAGGCCATGAAGCCGAGTGGTTTCGGACAGGCCGCGAATGCGTACGCGCCATGGCCGAGAAAAAATATGACGTCTGCATCATGGACTGGACGCTGCCTGACATCAGCGGCCCGGAAGTGATGATGGGGCTCAAGCTCAAGGGCGCGTTGCCGCCGGTGATTTTTCTGACCGCTCGAGATGCCGAGGAAGACGTCGTTTCTGTCATTCAGGCTGGCGCGGATGACTATATTGTCAAGCCGCCCGCCAAGGGGGTGCTGATTGCAAGGCTGCATGCCGTCGCCCGTCGCTGCGCCGCCAAGATCAGGCCAGAACCGATCCAGGATTTCGGTCAGATCATCGTGGATTTCGGCAATCGGCAGTTCACGGTGAAGGAAGCGCCGATCCGTCTTACTGAAAAGGAAACCGAGCTGGCCCTGTATTTCTTCAGCCGCGTTGGGCAATTGCTGCCGCGCGGACATTTGATTCAGGTCGTTTGGGGTTCCAGCCCGGATATCGATACCCGCACGGTGGATGTGCATGTCAGCCATCTGCGCAGCAAGCTGGGGCTGTCGCCCGAGAACGGCTGGCGGCTGACTTCCGTGTATCGCCAGGGCTACCGGCTCGAAAGGTTAGAGGAGTCGGCTTGACCAGATGGGCGATACTGGCGCTCGCCTTTCTGCCGGCATGGCTGGCGGCAGCGCCTGTAGAGCCCGTCCCGGAGTGGCGATATACCGTTCGTCCAGGCGATACCCTGATCGGAATCGGGCGGGCCTATCTCAATCAGCCTGAAGACTGGCGCCAGCTTCAGCGTCTTAATAATGTAATCAACCCTCACAGGTTAATGCCAGGAAGCGGCCTGCGTGTTCCGCTGGCTTTGCTGAAGCAGCAGCCCGTGTCCGCCAAAGTGGTTTCCGTTTCTGGCCAGGTGACCGTCACGCTTGCCGGGGCGGCCGCCAGTGCGCTGGCTGCGGGGGATACGCTGCCAGCCGGAACTGCCGTTCAGTCGCGAAATGGTTCCGCGGTCATTGAATTTGCCGATGGTTCCAGATTAATTCTTCAGCCGAATTCCAGCCTGAGGCTTGATACGCTCAGTGTCTATGCTGGCGGTGGCATGGTCGATACGCGTGTCCGGCTGCAGCAGGGCAGGGCGGAGCTGTCCGCCAATCCGCGCAAGCAACAGGGCAACCGGTTACAGGTCATAACTCCATCCGCCGTGGCGGCGGTGCGCGGTACGGTCTTCCGCGTTTCCGCGGATGAAGCCGCCATGCGCGAAGAAACCCTTGAAGGGCAGGTAGGCGTAGAGGCTTCTGGCGAAGAAGTCGTCGTAGCCAAAGCACAGGGCACGCTGGCTGAAACGGGCAAACCGCCGAAGCCGCCCGTTGCCCTGCTTGGCGCGCCGGATGTATCCAAATTGCCGGCAAAACTGGATCGCTATCCCCTGAGGTTTCCCTTGCCGGAACTGAAAGGCGCCGAGAACTGGGCTGGCCAGATTGCGCCCGATGCCGGTTTTGGCGCCATTCTTCTGGAAAAGGAAAGCAAAGGCCCGGTGCTGGCTTTTGCCGAATTGCCCGATGGAAAATATTTTCTGCGGCTGCGCGGTGTGGATGGTCTGGGTCTGCATGGCCTGGACAGCCTGCATGCGTTTGAAGTCGATGCCCATCCCTTCCCGCCCCTTCAGGGCAATCCCGCGAATGAAAGCAAGGTGCGCGTGGCGCAACCCGTGATGGACTGGACGCAATCGCAGGAAGCCAGCCGCTACCGGATACAGCTTTCTCGTGACGCGGCGTTCGGGAATCTGCTGGCTCAGGAAATGTTGGAGAAAGCCAGCTACCAGCCGGCCGCATTGCAGGAGGGCGAGTATTTCTGGCGGGTTGCCAGTATCGATGCGGCGGGTGAGCAAGGGCCTTATACGGACATTCGCCGGTTTACCTACAAGCCGGCGCCCGGCGCGCCGGATCTGAGCAATTCCGCCATTCAAATTGGTGAAGACTCCGTGCGTATCGAATTGCCGGCGCTTCCTTCTGGCCAGCAATATGAAACGATCTTCGCGAAGGATGCCGGGCTGAAACAGATTATCTGGCAGGGCAAGCCGGATGGGCTCAAGCTGGCCCTGCCACGACCGGATGCCGGTACCTATTATCTTGGTGCGCGGGGCGTCGAGGCCGATGGCACATCAGGCCCTTACAGCGCGCAGGCCATTGAAGTTCCTCGTAAGCCGTGGTGGCCTTATCTGTTTTTGCTGACGCCTTTGCTCTTGCTTTGAAATCGTTTTTTGACGAACGCTGGCGCACCGCGCTGATCCTGATGCTGGCTGGTGTGCTGGTGTCATTCACCGGCATTCTGTTTCGTGTTGATAATCTCTTGTATGACCTGGGACAGCGGCTGGCTTCGAAGCCGCCGCCATCCGATGTCATCATCGTCGCCATCGATGAAGACAGCCTGTCTCAGTTGGGCCGCTGGCCCTGGTCGCGCAGGCTGCATGCTTCGCTGATCGACCGCCTGTCTGGCGAAGGCGCGAAGCTGATAGCGCTGGATCTGATCTTTGCCGAACCGGATACCGCTGACCAGCCAGCCGACGCTGAGTTGGCGCGGGCAATGGCATCCTCGCGCCGCGTTGTGTTGCCGGTGATGCTGGAACAAAGCCGGCTCAATGGACAACTGCTTGAAGTGCTGCCACTGCCCGATCTGACGAATCATGCCGCCGCGCTGGGGCGCGCACATGCGGAAATCGAGGAAGATGGCATCGCGCGCGGCCTCTATCTGCGGGAAGGTCTGGGTGTGCCGCGCTGGCAGCACTTTGCGGAGGCCATCCACGATGCGCTGAGGGGAACCAAGGAATCTGGCGCGGTTGAACTGGCAGCCAGTTCACCTTTCGTTCTGGTTCGGGAGGATTTTCGCCGCGTACCGTTTCTGGGCCCGCCTGGACATTTTCAGACGCTTTCCTACGCGCAGGTTCTGACTGGCCGTTATCCCGCGGGTTTGTTCAAGGAAAAGATCATTCTGGTCGGCGCGACGGCGGCGGGTCTGGGCGACCGGCTGCCGACACCGGTTTCAGGCTTGTCGGAACCCATGCCTGGCGTGGAGTTTCACGCCAATGCGCTCGAGGCTTTCCGGCACGGCACGCTGGTGACCAATATGTCGCGGGAAGCCAGTCTGTTGCTGACCATGATATTGAGCGTGTTGCCTGTATTCCTGCTGGCCAGGCTTAGTCCGCGCATGGGCATGTTGACCAGCGTCGTATTGCTGGCGCTGGTGATGGGCGTGGCGCTGGCCTTGCCTCACGCGACGGGGGTTTGGTTCGCGCCATCCGGTGCGCTGCTGGCGATCCTGATTGCCTATCCGGTGTGGAGCTGGCGCAGGCTGGAAGTCGCCAGCCGTTTCCTGGACAGGGAAATACGCCATCTGACGCATGACTTGCAGCAATCCGCCATTGTCGGCAGAGGCATGCCGGAAGCAGGTACGGGCGATCCGTTCCAGGCGCGCATTGCTCAGATTCAGGCGGCGTCACAGCGCGTCCGTGCGCTGCGCAACCTGATCGATCAGGTGCTGGAAGGCATGCCGCATGGCGTGGTGGCGGTCGACAAATCCGGCCGCGTGCGGCTGGTCAACCGGCGTGCGCAAGACTGGCTGGGCGTTGAAAAGGATACGCCATCACCGGTTGAACTGAAGGCGGATGAAACACCCGTGCAACATGAAATAAGAAGCCGCGAAGGCATCCCGCTGCTGGTGGATGAGGCGGAATTCCCGCCTGCGATGGGCATCGCGCGCGTCATCAATCTGGTGGACATCGCCGAGGTCAAACGCCTGGAAGCGGAACGCCGCGAGACCCTGGCTTTCCTGTCGCACGATATTCGCGCCCCGCTGGCCATGGCGGTGGAACAATTGCGATCGTCGCAACGTTCTCCGCAAGAACTGGCAAGGCTGAGAACACAGCTGGCGAGAGCGCACGAACTGGCCGAGGAATTTCTTGCTACTTCCCGAGCAGAGCTTTCCGATGAAGCGGCTTTCCAGGAAATCGATCTGTGCGGATTGCTGCATCAGGCGATTGACGCGGTCTTTCCGCTGGCGCAGTCGAGGAAGGTGGCGCTGATACGCGAAATTCCGGTCGACCCGGTTTGGGTCAGGGGTGAGTTTGGCCTGCTGGAACGTATGGCCGTCAATCTCATCCAGAATGCCGTCAAGTATTCACCGGACAGCAGCCATGTAAGAATCGAACTGGAGGTGGATGGCAGCAAGGTCAGATATTGCGTGATCGATAGCGGCCCGGGCATTCCGGAAGCAGAGATGCTCAGGCTGTTCAGGCGCTTCTCACGGCTGAACGGGCAGGGAAGCGCCGTGCCGGGTGCGGGGCTGGGCCTGTATTTTGTCCGCGTGGTGGCTGAAAAGCATGGCGGCTCGGTCAGGGCGGATAATGGTCCGGAAGGCAGCGCGCGCTTCTGTGTCTCGCTGCCAAGAATCAGTTAAGGAATTTTCAATGGAACTCATACTCTGGCGCCATGCCGAGGCGGAAGACGGCATCAATGATCTGGCGCGTGAATTGACCGCGAAAGGCCAGAAACAGGCGGCGAAAATGGCTGCCTGGCTGAATGAACGCCTGCCAAAGGATTGCATGGTGCTGGCCAGCCCGGCCGCGCGCGCGAAACAGACTGCCAGCGCATTGGGCAGGCCATTTGAAATCGTGCCGGCCATTTCTCCTGGCGCCAGCCGGGAAGATGTGATTGAAGCAGCGGGCTGGCCTGGTGATGACGACGGGTTTGTTCTGGTGACAGGCCATCAGCCTACCCTGGGAGACGTGGCTGCCTGGCTATTGGGCTCGGATGGTTCACTGTCCATCCGCAAGGCGGGCGTCTGGTGGTTTTCCAGCCGCAACAGGGCGGCTAGCAATGAAGTGGTGTTGCGGGCGGTTATGACGCCGGATTTGCTTTGATGTCTTTCTTATTCATGGCAACAGAAATCGTAGCGAGCGGCTGGAGGGCAAGGCGCGCGGCGCACAGGCACCGGAGTGTACATGGTGGTACATGAGGATGCCGAGCACCGCGCAACGCACCCATCCAGCCGCGCAGTAGATTTATGTCGCCATGTATAGAAACTCGGCGACGGCGTGGCGCAGCAATTCGGGCTTGAAGGGCTTGCCCAGATAGCGCAGGCTGCCTGGAAGCATGTCTGGCGCGGGTTCGGCGCTGACCAGGATGATTGGCAGGGCTGGATGATGTTCGCTTTCCCTTACTCGCTGCACCAGTGCCCACCCATCCAGGTGCGGCATGCAGATATCGCTGATCAGCAAATCGTGCGGGGCTGATTGCAGCTTGTTCCAGGCGGACAGGCCATGTTCCGCCTCGTGAATTTCAAGATAAGACAGGGGTTTGAGCGCGGCGCGCACCATTCGGCGCATGCTGCCAAAATCGTCGACAATCAGAACTCGCTTTTTCATTGCGTGCAGCCTGTATTGAGCCGGCTTATGACAGCTATAATCTGTCCAAAAGTGGCCGGTAGTATCTTGCTTATCGGATACGCCAGCTGCTAACTGGAGAAGAGACATCATCATTTTTCTTTGTGAATTCGCGGTGTCATGGCCGAAGGTCTGAACCTGGCGGCAGTTCCGGCGTCGCTAATGGCTGCCAGCCCCTGGAAAAAGGCAATGTGGGGAGGGTTGGCGTTGCTGGCCGCTATTGGGGTAGGCCTTCTTTTCTGGGAGCGACAGCCTGACTACCGTGTTCTGTTCGCGAACTTGTCCGATCGCGATGGCGGTGCCGTAGTGGAAGCGCTGGAACGCCTGAATATCCCTTACCGGCTGGCGGAGCCAAACGGCGCGGTTGAAGTGCCTGCGGACCAGTTGCATGCCGCGCGCTACAAGCTGGCCGCCCAGGGCTTGCCTAAAGGCGACAAGCGCGAAGGCGAACCTTCACCCATGGCGGGTTTCGGTCTCTCGCAATTCCAGGAACAAATCGGCTATCAGCGCGCGCTGGAAGATGAGCTTGCGCGTTCCGTGAAAGCGCTGGAAGGCGTGGAATCAGCCCGGGTTCATCTTGCCTTGCCGCGGCAAACCTCTTTTTTGCGCGAGCGCATCCCGCCTGCCGCTTCCGTGCTGATCAAACTGCAAACCGCAACACAATTCAACGAAGGGCAGGTGGCGTCCATTCGTCACATCATCGCCAGTGGCGTGCCCGGCATGACGGCAGCGCAGGTAAGCGTGGTAGATCAGTCCGGAACGTTGCTGGCAGAGGGGGTTGCGGGGCTTTATCGCGGGTTGAGTCCGGACCAGCTCGAATACACGCGACGTTTGGAAAACGAGTATTCAGAACGGCTTACAAAAGTGCTGTCGCCGGTTCTGCAGACTCATGCCTTCAAGGTTCAGATCACCGCACAGGTTGATTTCAGCGAAAGCGAGGAAACAATCGAGAATGCCAGCCAGTCTGGCAGGGCCACGGTTTATTCCCGTAAAACCACGCGTCATGTCCGTGAGCCCAAGGGTACGGTCAGCAGACTGTCCGTGCTTGTCGTGGTGGATGAAGCCGCGGGCCTCGAGAAAATTCAGCTGGACAAACTGGAACGGGTGGCGAGGCAGGCTGTGGGCTTTGATTCCCGTCGCAGGGACAGCATTCAGGTCATCATGGTGCCGTTTGCGGAGCAGACTAAAGATGCCTCGCAAGCTGTTGCCAGGCCAGAAAGCCTGCGCAATCTTTCCGAGCCATCGCCCGCAGCGAAACCGGTAGCCATCGCCAATGATTCATGGCCTGTCTATTTTGGCCTCGTGCTGGCAGTCGTTGCGGGTTTGTTGATGGTTTGGACGTTGATAAAGCGAAGCCGCCGTGTTCAGCGACAGGAAACTGCTGAAAGCGCCGGGACGCCATCGCCTGGGGAGATGTTTGAAGCCGAGCTGAATTCGATCAGGCGGCATGTCATGGAAGATCCGAAATTGGCTGCCAGCGTGGTGAAGTTATGGATGCAGGCATGAACCGCGAAGGCGTCGAAAAAAGCGCAATCCTGCTGCTGTCGCTGGGCGAAGAGGCGGCGGCGCAGGTGTTTCGCCATCTTACGCCCACGGAAGTCAGCGAGTTGGGCCGCAGAATGCGTGACGTCGGTGTGCTGCCGCGCGAGCGCGTCGAAACCATCCTCCGTGAATTTGCCGACGAGGCGGGACGCCAGACCGGTTTTGGCACGGACTCGGAAGAATTTCTGGATGCTGCCCTGACGCGTGCGCTTGGCGATGATCGCGGCCGTCAGCTCATGACGCGCATTCTTGGCAAGGAAACGGATGATCTCAAACAGCTTGACTGGATGGAGCCGTCCGAAGTAGCCGCGCTGTTGCAGAACGAGCATCCGCAAGTGGTTGCGACCGTGCTGGTTCATCTCGACCGTCAGCAGGCTTCCAGGATACTCGAGTGGCTGAACGCGCCGCTGCGCCACGAAGTGGTGCAGCGTGTGGCCGGATGGCGCGGCGTGCCAGCGGAGGCCATGCGCGAGTTGAATGAATGGCTTGCCGGCAGATTGCGCAAGGAAACCTCGGAAGCGGATGGCGAGGAGCTGGCAGCCGAATTGCTGCAACACCTGACGCCGGCAACGCGCGCCCAGGTTGAATCCGGATTGGCCCAGGATGCGCCTGAACTGCTGGAACAACTGAAAGCGCGTCAGCTTGGCCTGGAAGACATGAAGCGCTTGTCATCCGAAAGCCGGACACGTTTTTTCAAGGCTGTGCCAGGCAATGCCTTGTTGCTGGCCCTGAAGGGCGCCGACCCCGATCTGGTTGAATCGCTGCTTCAGCGCATGCCGGAAACGGCGGCAAGACGGCTGAAGGATGATCTCGAATCACAGGGCGCAACCCGGCTGGATGACATTGAAACCGCCCAGAAGGAAGTAGTAATGCTGATGCGGAAAATGGCGGCACAGGGTGAACTGGATATCAGCGCATGAGCGACAATCCTGACAACGAATCGCTCGACACGCGCAGCGCATTCGAACGCTGGGAGGGGTTGGAAGCCGTGCCTGTGCCTGATCCGGTCGAGGCTGAAAAGCGGCGGATCGAGGAAGCCTTCGAGGACGCGCGTGAACAGGGTTACGCGGCAGGTCTTGCGCAAGCGAAGGATGAAGCCAGATCCCAGGCCGGACGGTTCAAGTCGCTGGCGGAAAGTTACAGTGCCGCAATTGATTCACTGGATTTCAGATTGTCCGATCAGGTGCTGAACCTGGCGCTGGATGTCGCGCGCCAGGTGGTGGCCGGCGAACTGGCAGCCCGCCCCGAACGGATACTGGATGTGGTCAATCTGGCACTGCGACAGATGGTGGAAACCACGCGTGAGGCACGGCTGCTGCTCAACCCTGAAGATGCGGAAATCATTCGCCCCTTGTTGAACGAAGCGCTGGACAAAAGCCGGTTGCGGATAGTCGAAGACGTACGCATTGTGCGCGGCGGCTGTCTGATCGAAACAGCACAGGGCGACCTGGATGCGACGCTTCAGGCGCGATGGCGCCAGGTGGTGGCGGTATTGGGCAGCAACCGGAACTGGATCGACTAATAATCCTAGAAACCGCAGTTGACCGCTTGATGCTCTTGGAAAAAGCTTATGGACATTGGAAATTCTGTCTTCATTAACGATCATCAATTAGATAGAATCGCTACGTACCCGCTGGCGCGCCCAGCCGGGCGCCTGGCAGTCCGCCCAAACGGAAATCAATGTTCGGGGGACGGGTCGCTTCTCCTTGCAGGCATGTGCCTGCGGCGTCGTCGCTTCGCGCCAGCCACCCGTCTGCCCGCGCCATCGGGCGCGTCCAACTGCGGTTTCTAGGATAATGGATCGCACAGTACGTTTCCGCGAGTATCTGGCCGATTGCCGCCGGGCGGTAGGCTATTCGCAAGCCTGGCAGACCAGCGGACAGCTTACCCGCGTGGCGGGGCTGGTGATGGAAGCGGTGGGCCTGAGGTTGCCGATTGGCAGTCAGTGCATGGTGCAAATTCCGGGTGGTCAGAGCGTGGATGCCGAGGTGGTGGGGTTCTCCGGCGACCGGCTTTACCTGATGCCTTCGACTGATATCTATGGCGTGATGCCGGGCGCGCGCGTGATTCCGGAAAACCCCCTGGCCGCCCAGCCACCACGTCTGGGTCGCCGATATGTACCACGCCGCCGTGCGCAGGATCGCGTGCGTCAGGTATCGGTAGGGCCGCAACTCCTCGGCCGCGTAATGGATGGGGCGGGGCGGCCTATCGACGGACTGGGGCCATTGACCAGCGACAGGCGCGTGCCGCTTTATTCGCGCCCGCTGAATCCGCTGGAGCGCGCGCCGATCCGCGAACCGCTGGATGTGGGAATAGGTTCGATCAATGCCCTGCTGACCGTGGGGCGTGGCCAGCGACTTGGCCTGTTCGCGGGCAGCGGCGTTGGCAAATCGATCCTGCTTGGCATGATGGCGCGTTACACCAATGCCGATGTGGTGGTGGTCGGGCTCATCGGCGAACGCGGCCGCGAGGTCAAGGATTTCATCGAAAACAATCTCGGTGCCGAGGGCATGGCGCGTGCGGTTGTGGTGGCTTCGCCTGCCGACAATCCGCCGCTGATGCGGCTGAACGGCGCGGCCTATGCGATGGCGATCGCCGAACATTTCCGCGATCAGGGCAAGCAGGTGCTGTTGATCATGGATTCGCTGACACGCTACGCCATGGCGCAGCGCGAGGTGGCGCTGGCAATTGGCGAGCCGCCCGCCACCAAGGGCTATCCGCCCTCCGTATTCGCCAAACTGCCGCAATTGTGCGAACGCGCGGGCAACGCCAAGAGCGGCGGCGGGTCGATCACCGCATTTTTCACCGTGCTGATGGAACAGGACGACCAGCAGGATCCGATTGCCGACGCGGCCCGTGCCATTCTCGACGGACATATCGTACTGTCGCGCGACCTGGCGGATGCCGGGCTGTATCCCGCCATCGACATCGAATCCTCCATCAGCCGGGCCTTGCCGGACCTGGTGAAGCAGGAGGAGATGGATCGTATTCGCCGCTTCAAGTATCTGTATTCGCGTTACCGCCGCAGCCGCGATCTGCTCTCGGTAGGTGCTTATGTGCCGGGCGCGGATGTCGTACTCGATGAAGCCGTTTCGCTTTATCCCGCGATGCAGAATTTCCTGATGCAGGAAATGGATGCACGCATCGACATGAATGCCGCGCGACATGCGCTGGCTGAAATTCTTCCGTGAGCTAAGCAATGCCGCGGCCCTTTACATTGCAACTGGTGCTTGATCTGACCGAACGGCGGGCGGAAACGAAATCGCGCGCGGTCAAGCTGGCGCATGCGGAATGGTTGCGGGCGCGGACGCAGGTGGTGCGCATGCAACAACAGCGTGCCCGCTACAATGACAGCCTGTCGGTGCGATTAAGGCAAGGGTGTACATCGGATGTCATGCAGGAAGCGAGCGAGGCGTTGCGTAATTACCAGAAACGCCTGGCGGCTGGCATGCAGATGATTGAATCAGCTCATGCTGCCTGGCAGCGTGCGCTTGGTGTCTGGCAGACCGAGAAGAAACGGCTGGAAGCCCTGCAGGTGCTGGCGCGGCGCCATGCGCTGGAAGAGGCGCGCCGCGACGAAAAACAGGAACGCAGGCTGCATGATGAACTGGCATCCAAAGCCGCTTACATGCGCATGCCTTCTCAACAACGTGAAACCGGATTCCTGTTTCTTGAATCCGGACGGGTTGAAGGATGAAATTTCCTGCGCTTGGCGCCGAGGAAAAAGCTTTTCTCGCCTCGGTCGCGGACGAGCCAAAAATTCTGGGCAGTTTGTCCGAACGTGTGCGGGGAAAAATGACAGCTTGTTTGGGTGTGCCTGTGCGTGTTACCGGCGCAAGGGTAATCCAGCTTTCCAGTACGAGGACAGGCAAGGTGCCGATAATAGCGGCAAGCCTGGAAGCCAAGAATGCCTGGGTTTCCTCGCGTTTTGGAGGTGGTCCTGTTTCAGGGCGGCAGGTTTCAAACGGATTGTCCGGATCGCTGATGCGGATATTAAAACACGCCCTGGCGGAGTCGGTCGTCAATCTCGGCGGGGGAATTGCCTGGCCGGAAGCCGTCAGGCTTGAGTTAAGTATTCAGGAGCAGGAGGGCGCGGTGGAATTCTTCTGCGAACCACAACATTTGATGCGCTGGGCGAAAGCGGAACTGGAAAGGATGCAATGAAACATCCCGGTAAAACATTGGCGGCACTAAGCGCCAGTACATCTGCATTCGCAGCGGGCCCGGGCGTTTCCGGTGTTTCCGGCATGGTGTTTTCCCTGTTGCTGATATTGGGCCTGTTCATCCTGGCAGCCTGGCTGGTCAAACGTTATCTGCCGCAGGTTGGCAAGCCCGGGCCTGTCAAAGTCGTCGGCTCGACCCTGTTGAGTGCACGCGAAAAAGTAGTCGTTGTGGAAATCGAAGACACCTGGCTGGTGCTGGGCGTTGGCGGCGGCCAGGTGCGCACCCTGCATACCCTGCCCAAACCGAAGAATGCCGAGACAAAAACCTGACATGGGACGCGACATTAAACCCTTCTTGTTCGTGTTGCTTTCGCTGATGCCAGGCCTGTTGTTTGCAGCGGCCGAACCAGGTTTTACGTTATTCCAGACCACTTCCGCGCCCGGAGGGCAAGCCTATTCCATTCCCGCTGGCAGCCTGCCTTACGTGATGCTGGTGCCTTTTTTGCCGGCTTTGCTGTTGAGTCTTTCCGCTTTTACGCGCGTGGTCGTGGTGTTTTTCCTGTTGCGACAGGGGTTGGGCAATCAGTACGCACCGCCCAATCTGGTATTGGTTGGCCTGGCATTGCTGGTGGCGTATTTCGTCATGCATCCCGTGATTGGAAAAATCAATCAGGAGGCTTACGAACCTTATTCCAAAGGCCAGCTGGCCGCCGAGGCTGCGCGCGAGAAAGCCGGTGATGCGCTGAAGACCTTCATGTTGAGGCAAACACGCGCAGAAGACCTCTCGTTGTTTTTGCCAGAAGGCGCCAGTGTGGATGTGAAAAATGCCCAGGCAGTGCCTTTCCATGCGCTCGCCCCCGCCTACGTTACTAGCGAACTGAAAACGGCTTTCCAGATCGGCTTCATGGTCATTCTGCCGTTTCTCATCATTGATCTGGTGGTGGCCAGCGTGCTCACCGGCATGGGCATGATCATGGTGCCACCGCAGATGGTATCGCTGCCATTGAAACTGCTGCTGTTCGTGATGGCGGACGGCTGGCATTTGCTGGTGGGTTCACTGGTCACGAGTTTCTGATGGAAGAACTGCTCCGCGAGGCCCTCTGGCTTGCCTTCTGGATAGCGTTGCCAGTACTTGCTGCATTGCTCATCACGGCACTGCTGATGAGCGTGTTCCAGGCCGCCACGCAAATTCTTGAACCGACGCTAGCTTTCGTGCCCAAGGCCCTGGTGCTGGTCGCCGTGCTTGCCCTGCTGGGTGCATGGATGGGGGGGCGGCTGGTTGAATTCACCCAGAGGGTGCTGGAGAGTTTTCCGGGTCTTGTTCAATAGATGACCTTGATCTTTACCCAGCCCGAACTCGCCGCCTGGCTGATGGTCTTGGCCCGGCTGCTGGGTTGGGCGTGGATCGACCCTGTCGTTAGCCGTCTGCCCTGGTTCCTGCGACTCTTCTTCGCTGGTGCTCTGGCCTGGGTGTGGGTGCCAGGTGCTTCAGTGACGGTTGATCCTTTGTCGTGGCCAGGACTGATGCTGCTTGCTGGAGAGTTTCTGTTTGGCGCGACGCTGGGGCTGGTGGTGCGGCTGTTTTTCGCGATTGCCGAAGTGGCGTTGCAAACAGTTGGCCTGACAGCCAGTTTGTGCCAGTCTCAGGTAGTGCCGGAACAGGAAGGCGGTCTGGAAATGCCGTTACGTCAGTTTGCGTACTGGCTGGCGCTGCTGGCGTTTTTTTCGGCTAATGGGCATGGTCTGGTAATGCAGGCCTTGTCGGCCGGTTTTTCTTCCCTGCCTGTGGCTTCGCTGCCGTCCCAGAATACTGCCATGCAACTGGCCGAGGCGGGCGGCATGATACTGGCGGCGGGATTTCAACTGGCGCTACCGATGCTGGTGCTGGTCTTGCTGGGCCAACTTGCATTTGCCGTGTTATCGCGCATGCTGCCGGGCGTGGAGGTCTTTTCGGTGGGGCTGACGCTCGGCGCAGTCAGTTTTCTGGCTGGTTTGGCGCTGGCTGCGCCGCTGCTGGCAATGGGTCTTGCACGGGTGCTGGAGCGATTGCCTGGACTTCTTGCACTGCTTATTCCTTAAGCGTCCTGAGGCGGTTTATGGGTTAAAATGCCGTCTTTTATTCAGCCGCAAGAATCAATGATTAAAGGCAGTTTGGTGGCAATTGCCACCCCTATGCACGAGGATGGCAGCCTGGATTTCGCCGGGATGCGCAAATTGCTGGACTGGCATGTAGCGCAGGGAACCGATGGCATCGTGGTTGTGGGTACGACCGGTGAGTCGCCGACGGTGGATTTTGACGAGCATTGCGAACTGATTCGCGTGACGGTGGCGCACATCGCCGGCCGCATTCCCGTGATCGCCGGTACCGGCGGCAACTCCACACGCGAGGCCATCGAGCTTACACATTGCGCCAAGAGCGCAGGCGCCAATGCCGTGCTGTCCGTGGTGCCCTACTACAACAAGCCGACGCAGGAAGGCCTGTACCAGCACTTCAAGGCTATTGCCGAAGCAGTGGATATTCCGGTCATTCTCTACAACGTGCCTGGCCGCACGGTGGCCGACATGAGCAATGACACGATGTTGCGTCTGGCGCAAATACCCAATATCACCGGCATCAAGGATGCTACCGGCAATATCGAGCGGGGCACGGATCTTATCCGTCGCGCACCGAAGGATTTCGCGCTGTATAGCGGCGACGACGCCAGTGGCCTGGTCTTCATGCTGCTGGGTGGGCATGGCGTGATTTCGGTGACGTCAAACATCGCGCCCAAACTCATGCACGAGATGTGCGAAGCGGCATTCGCGGGGAACCTGTCGCGTGCCAGGGAAATCAACATGCAATTGTTTGGCCTGCATTCCAAATTGTTTGTCGAAGCCAACCCGATTCCGGTGAAATGGGCGCTGGCTGAAATGGGGTTGATCGAGCGTGGATTGCGGTTGCCGCTGGTGCAGTTGTCTGCCGCGCAACATGAAACCGTGCGCGCCGCGATGAAACAGGCAGGAGTTCTTTGAGGATGACTATGCGTTTACTGATTGCCTTAATGGCAGCCACCATTGCGTTGAATGGCTGCGAATTGCTCGAAACGAAAAAGATCGACTACAAATCTGCGGGCAAGGCGCCGCCGCTGGAAGTACCGCCCGACCTGACCGCGCCAACCGGCGACAACCGTTATGCGATTCCGGATGTCGGCGGTGCAGGCTCCGCAACCTATTCCGCCTATTCCAAGGATCGCACAGAGAAACCTGCCGCAGGCACCGCGCTGCTGCCCGACCAGGAAAAGGCCCGCATCGAACGTTCCGGATCTCAGCGGTGGCTGGTGGTTTCCGCGACACCCGAGCAGGTGTGGCCGGTGGTCAAGGATTTCTGGCAGGAAACCGGTTTCATCATCAACCTGGAATCGAAGGAAACCGGCGTGCTGGAAACCGACTGGGCGGAAAACCGCGCCAAGATTCCACAGGATGCGATTCGCCGCACTTTGGGCAAGGTAATTGAGGGTTTGTATTCGACCCCGGAGCGCGACAAGTTCCGTACGCGCATCGAGAAGGCGGCGGGGGGCGGCACCGAGATTTATGTCAGCCATCGCGGCATGATGGAAGTGTATTCTACCGAGGGCAAGGACAAGACCGTGTGGCAGCCGAGGCCGGCCGATCCCGAACTGGAAGCCGAAATGCTGCGCCGGCTGATGACGCGCTTTGGCGTGGAGGAGAAGCGTGCCGAAGCCATGCTGGCCAAACAGGAAACGCCGGAACAGGCGCGCATCGTCGGCAATGATCTTGAAATGAATGAAGCATTCGACCGCGCATGGCGCCGGGTTGGCCTGGCGCTGGACCGCATCGGCTTTGCCGTGGAAGACCGCGATCGTTCCAAGGGCACCTATTACGTGCGTTACATCGACCCGCAGATCGACAATGCGACCAAGAAGGACGATGGCATCCTGTCCAGGCTGGCTTTCTGGAAGAGCAAGGAAGACAAATCCTCGCCGCAGGTGCAAATCAAACTTGCCGAGGCGGGCAGCAAGACCATGGTGGTCGTGACAGGCAACGAAGGCAAAGCTGCCGATCCAGCCACGCAGAAGAAGATCATCAACCTGCTGCATAAAGAATTGAAGTAATCGCGTGCGTTTCGCGAGCATCGGCAGTGGAAGCAGCGGTAACGGCCTGGTGGTCGAAGTTGGCAGGACGCGGGTGCTGGTGGATTGCGGGTTCTCGCTGAGCGAAACGCGGGCGCGGCTGACCAGAATTGGCCTGGCGCCGGAAGACCTGGATGCCGTGCTGGTGACCCACGAGCACAGCGATCATGTCGGCGGTGTTGCCAGGCTGGCGATCAAACATGATCTGCCGGTGTGGTGCACGCATGGCACACTGGTCAACTGGCGCATGCAGACGGACAACCTACCGTGGACTGAAGTGATCGATTCGCACCGGTCATTTTCCATCGGTGCGTTGGAAATCCTGCCGTTTCCCGTGCCGCATGATGCGCGCGAGCCGGTTCAGTTCGTATTTTCCGATGGCCAGCGCAAGTTGGGCGTGTTGACCGACACCGGTCACATCACCTCGCATATTGCCGCAAGTCTCAGTGGCGTGAATGCGCTGGTGCTGGAGTGCAATCATGACGCGGATATGCTCGAAAGCGGGCCTTATCCGCCCAGTCTCAGGCGGCGGGTGGGCGGGCAGTATGGCCATCTGGAAAACCGGCAAGCCGCATCGCTGTTGGGACAGATGGATGTATCGGGGTTGCGGCATGTAGTGGCTGCGCACCTGTCACAGAAAAATAACAAACCGTCACTTGCCAGAGCTGCACTGGCAAGTGTTTTGAATTGCGAACCGGAGTGGATTAACGTGGCATGCCAGGAACAAGGGTTTGACTGGCGCTGCATCGAATAGGACGACATGGCATTTACTGACCTCGGGCTGCGTCCCGAAATTCTCAACGCACTGACAGACCTTGGCTACATCGAGCCTTCGCCCATCCAGTCGGCGGTGATTCCGGTCGCCCTTCAGGGGCACGATGTGCTGGCGGCCGCGCAGACCGGCACTGGCAAGACGGCAGGGTTTGCGCTGCCCATCATCGAGAAGCTGGCACCCAATGCCAGTACCAGCACATCACCCGCGCGCCATCCCATCCGCGCGCTGATTCTGGCGCCCACGCGCGAGCTCGCCATCCAGGTGGAAGAAAGCATCAAGGCCTATTGCAAATATGTGCCGTTGCGGTCGCTGTGCGTGTATGGCGGCGTCAATATCGACACGCAGATTCCGGTGCTGAAAAACGGCGTCGAGATTCTGGTGGCCACGCCCGGACGCCTGCTGGATCATGTGCAGAACAAGACGCTGAGCCTTTCGCAGGTGTCCATGCTGGTGCTTGACGAAGCCGACCGCATGCTCGACATGGGTTTCATGCCGGACCTCAAGCGCATCATCGGCTTGTTACCGGAGAAGAGGCAAAACCTGATGTTCTCTGCGACGTTTCCTCAGGAAATCGAATCGCTGGCGCGTTCTTTCCTGAAGAATCCGCAGCGCATCGAAGTGGCCCGTCGCAACGCCGCAGCAGAAAATGTCACCCAGATTCTGCACCCGGTGCATCACGAGAAAAAACGCGCACTGCTCATTCATCTGATCCGCAGCCGTGAGCTCAAGCAAGTATTGGTGTTTACCGGCACCAAGCTGGGCGCCAACCGGCTTGCACACGAGATAAACAAGGCCGGGATACATGCAGCGGCAATCCATGGCGACAAGACCCAGCAGGAGCGCATCAAGGCGCTGGACGAATTCAAGTCAGGCGAAGTCGGCATTCTCGTTGCGACGGATGTCGCCGCGCGTGGGCTGGACATCTCCGCGCTGCCCTATGTCGTGAATTTTGATCTGCCGCACAACCCCGAAGATTACGTGCATCGCATCGGCCGCACTGGCCGGGCGGGCGCTTCCGGCGAAGCCATCTCGCTCATGACCGAGGACGAGGCGCGTTATCTGAAAGACATCGAAAAACTCATCGGCAAGACCATCGACCAGATTCTGGTGCCGGGTTATTCACCGGGGGCTGCCCATGTGCCGGATTATCGTCCACCCGCCGCACCGGCGATCGCGCGGCCCGTGCCGGTCAATGCGCCGTCGCGGCGTCCCGTCAAGCAGGTGGCAGCCCTGTTCCGCATGCCGGCAGCCGCCAAGGAGTAAATGGATTCACGCTTCATGGCATTGGCGCAGTTGCCCGATGCCGAGATAGATCTTGCTCGCGGTGCGTTGCTGATCGCCGCGGAAGAACATCCCGGGATGGACATAGAAGACTGGCTGGCTCGTCTGGATGCGTTGGGCGATCGCGCTGCTGAGCGCATGCCCGCTGGCGCGGATTGGACCACACGGCTATCAATACTGAATCGTTTCCTGTTCCGCGAAGAAGGTTTCACCGGCAGCGAAACCGAGGTATTCGATCCACGGGACAGTTTTCTTGATGAGGTGCTTACCCGGAAAGCCGGCATTCCCATCACGCTTTCGCTCGTTTACATGGAAGTGGGGAGGCGGGCAGGGATGGACATACAGGGCGTTTCCTTTCCTGGCCATTTCCTGGTGAAAATGGCCGTGCCAGGGGGTGAGGTCGTGATGGACCCCTACAATGGCGGCATTCCGCTTACCGTTGAACAATTGGAGGCCCGGTTGCGGGATGTTTACCTGGACCAACCTATTCCCCCGCTGGAAGAAATGCTGACGGCGGCCGGCAACAAGGCCATCCTTGCCCGCATCCTGCGCAATCTCAAAACCTGGTATCTGCAAGAATCGGACTGGATGCGCGCACTGTCCGCGCTCGACAGGATGTTGCTGCTGGAACCGGACAGCCTGGAAGAGCTGCGCGAACGCGGAGAGGTTTACTGGCAGCTTGAATGCTTCCGGGCCGCGCATGCTGATCTGGACCGTTATCTGAAACTTGCGCCGGATGCCGAAGAGGCCATTGAGTTACGCGAAAAAATCGTGATGTTGCAGAAACTGGCGGCCAACCTCAATTGACGGAAATCCTTGTCATTCTCCTGATGGCGTGTGTGTTGTGGTTCATTGCCGACAGCCTCAAGGCACGTGAAGCCGCGCATGTCGCGGCGCGCAAGGCCTGCGAGGAAGCCGGCGTGCAGTTTCTGGATGACACCGTTAGCCAGATGAAGATGAAGCTTGCGCGCGACAACGAAGGCCGTGCGGTGGTGGAACGATGGTTCCGCTTCGAGTTCAGTCCTTCGGGTGACGACCGCCAGCAGGGCACTGTCAGGCTGAAATCCAACCGGGTGCAGGAAATCAATCTCAACCGGCTCTGGCTGGTTCAATAAATCAGCTTTTCATGTTCATCGCAAACTGGCCAGATAGGCAGCCAGATTGTCGATGTCGTTATCCTTGAGGTTGCGCGTGTAGGATTGCATTCTTGGGTCGATGCGTTCGCCGCTGCCGCTACGGTAGCGTTTCAGTGACAGTTGCAGATAAACGGTTTGCTGGGCGGCAAGGCGCGGGATATTGTCCGAACCATATGCGTTGACGCCATGGCAGTAGACACAAAGCTTGGCATACAGCTTGCCGCCTGTTTCTGTCTGGGCGCTGTTCCTGGCTGGTTGTGGCATCACTTTCTGCTGGGAGAAATACAGCGCGGTGTTCGCGCGTTCTTCGGGCTTTAGCGCCTTGATCAGTCCTTCCATGAACTCATTCTTGCGTTTCCCCGCAGCAAACTTGTTCATCTGATCGAGAAGATAAGCTGCATTCTGACCGGCCAGGTTGGGGATGTCTGGATGGAGGCTGATGCCCGCCTCGCCATGGCAGTGTCGGCAGAACTGGGCGCCTTCCTGGCCGCTTTTAATTGGGGTAGGGGTTGCAACAGGCGCAGGGTCAGCTGCGAGCGCTGAAAAAGACAGCAGTAGACAGGCCGGTCCGATAATATTGATCATGCGCTGAACAGCGTGACGGTTGCGGAGGTGTGCTGTGAACTAGACGGCTCACCACCATTTTTCAAAAATGATCCGGCTGGCCGGAACGCCCAGTTCGCGCAGGAACTGCACCATGTCATCGACCATGCCCGGCGGGCCGCACAAGTAAAACAATGTGTTGGGCGGCGCATTGAGCGCGGCGATCTTGTGCTTGTTGATGCGGCCGGTTTGCCCTTGCCATCCCTTACAAGTCTGTGTGACGGTAATTTCCAGACTGACATGGGTGTACTTGCGCGCGGATTGTTCGAGTTCATCGCGGAACAGGATTTCATCCGGGTGGCTGACGCTGTAGTACAGTGTGGCGTGGGTTTCCGGGCAGGCATCGCGGACGTAGCGCCAGATGGAAAGCAGGGGAGTGACACCCACGCCGCCGCCTATCAGCACGATGTCCTCGCCCATGTCGGGCACAAAGACAAACGGTCCCTGGCCACGGGTGATTTTCAGCGTATCGCCTTTTTTTGCCTGATGCAGCCAGCGTGTGACCGGATGGGTGGAACTGGACTTGATGGCCAGACCAACGCTGCCACGCTGGCTGGGTGAAGTGGTGACTGAGTAGCCGCTGGTTTTGATTTCGCCATCGATTTCAACGGATACTTCTATCCATTGACCCGGCAGGTATTTGAATCCCGGGTCAGTGACTTCCAATTCAAAGGCCTTGATGGTCGGCGTGGCTTGCGTGATGCGGGCGATACGGGCGCTAATTAACTGCAATCTAGTCTTTCTTCTCGAAGTTCAGCGAAGCCGAATTGATGCAATAGCGCAGTCCGGTTGGATTGGGACCGTCCGGGAAAACATGCCCCAGATGCGCGCCGCATGACTTGCACATGACTTCAGTGCGAGTCATGCCGTGGCTGCGATCGGTTTCCTCGTCAACGGCTTCATTGTTCATGGGCGAATAAAAGCTTGGCCATCCTGTTCCCGAATCAAACTTGGTTGACGAATCAAACAGCGGCTCGCCGCAACAAGAACAGCGGTAAAGGCCTTGCGCGTGGTTATCCCAGTACTTGCCAGTAAAAGCGCGCTCGGTTCCCTTCAGGCGGCAGACGTGGAACTGCTCGTCAGTCAGTTCGGATTGCCACTCGGCATCGGATTTGTTCACTTTTCGGGTCATGATTTCGCTCCTGGAAAATGAATGAGTGACTTGGTCAGTGATGTGTTCATGGACTTTCATTGTGCCAGCAAACAGGCAGATCATCGTTTCTATACTGAAAGTGGTTATCAAGAGTTCGAGGTGTTAAAAAACGTATTGACACTAGAAATGCATAAGGATTATATTTTGTTTATGAGTTAGACTTAGTCTAAGTCAAGATGGTTTTTCCGATGGAGGACCGGAAAAATCATAAATGTTCGTCCTTCGTAAACAACTGCAAGGAGAAGCATATGGCAGCACTGAAAGGCTCCAAAACCGAAGGCAACCTGAAAGCCGCTTTTGCCGGCGAATCACAGGCCAACCGTCGTTATCTGTATTTCGCAGCCAAGGCCGATATCGAAGGCTACAACGATGTGGCGGCGGTATTCCGTTCCACCGCGGAAGGCGAAACCGGCCATGCGCACGGCCATCTGGAATATCTGGAAACCTGTGGTGATCCGGCCACTGGCATGACCTTTGGCCCTACGTCCGACAACCTGAAAACCGCGATTGCGGGCGAAACCCACGAGTACACCGACATGTACCC
>ERZ1645185.106-NODE-106-length-36748-cov-5.080724_pt1 | contig 36748 bp, 33 predicted proteins | sample MGYA00575351_ERZ1645185 | MGnify/ENA primary metagenome ERZ1645185 (study PRJEB40838, sample SAMN11284767) | freshwater sediment metagenome | isolation source: river sediment | host: Sediment | place: India: Jana village, Kanpur | collected 2015-12-17 ... | reverse complement strand
CCGGGCGACCTGAATCACGCGTTCTTCAGCAACTCAGGCTCCGAAGCCAACGCTACCATCCTGCGCATGATCCGGCATTTCTAGGCCGTTCAGGATCAGCCGGATAAGAACATATTGATCGGCCGTTTCAACGGCTACCACGGCTCGACCGTGGCCGGCGCCAGTCTGGGTGGCATGAAAGGCATGCATTCCCAAGGCGGTTTGCCGATTCCTAACATCCATCACATCAACCAGCCATATTGGTTCGGTGAAGGCGGTGATTCATCGCCGGAAGAATTCGGATTGCAGCGCGCGCGGGAACTGGAAGCTAAAATCCTGGAACTCGGCCCGCATCGAGTCGCCGCTTTTATCGGCGAGCCGATTCAGGGCGCGGCCGGCGTGTTTATTCCGCCTATGAATTACTGGCCTGAAATCCAGCGCATCTGCCGGAAATACGATGTCCTGCTCATCGCCGATGAAGTGATCTGCGGTTTCGGGCGGACCGGCCATTGGTTCGGTTCTGAATATTTCGGCATCCAGCCGGACATCATGACCCTGGCCAAAGGTATCACCTCCGGCTATATTCCATTAGGCGCGGTCATGTTCAACGACCGGGTTTCGGATGTATTGCGGGACAAAGGCGGCGAGCTGGCTCACGGCTACACCTATTCAGGCCACCCGGTCTGCGCGGCGGTAGCGCTGGAAAACATCCGCATCCTGCAGGACGAGAACATCGTCGAATCCGTACAGCGCGATACCGGGCCTTATCTGGCCGAACGCTGGAAGCAGCTAGGCGAGCACAAGCTGGTTGGCGAGGCGCGTATCGCCGGCATGGTAGGCGCCCTGGAGCTGGTGCCGAACAAGGCCGAACGCCGGTTTTTCGAGGAACGTGGCAAGGTAGGCGGGTTATGCCGTAATATTGCCTTGAAGAACGGATTGATTCTTCGCGCCACCAACGATGCGATGCTGCTGTCGCCGCCTTTGGTGATCAGCCGCGCAGAAATCGACGAGTTGTTCGAAAAGGCATGGAAGTCGTTGAATGAAACCGCCGAGGCTTTGGCCTAAGCGGTTGTTGGGGGCCCGCCATCGATGGCGGGTAAGTGGTTCATAAACTTTTAGAGAGAATCGAAACCATGAAGTTGAAAATATTAGGCTTGGCGTTAACCGCGCTGGTGCTTGCATCCTGCGGCAAGAAAGATGGCGCCTCCGACGCCGCGGCACCGGCCGCCGAAGAGGAGAAGGTCCTCAATGTCTATAACTGGTCGGATTACATCGCGCCGGACACCTTGGCGAAGTTCGAGAAGGAAACCGGCATCAAAGTGACCTACGACGTGTTCGACAGCAACGAAGTGCTTGAAACCAAGCTGGTCACCGGCAACACAGGCTACGACGTGGTGGTTCCCTCGCTGACCTTCCTGGCCCGCCAGATCCAGGCCGGCGTGTTCATGCCCCTCGACAAAGCCAAGATTCCAAACCTGGCCAACATGGATCCGGAGATTCAGGCCAACATCGCCAAGCTCGATCCGGGCAATGCCCATTCGGTGAACTACCTCTGGGGCACCACCGGCATAGGCTACAACGTCAAGAAGATCAAGGAAATATTCGGCGACGCCGCTCCGGTCGACAGCTGGGCTCTGGTGTTCGATCCGGCCAACCTGGCCAAGCTCAAGGAATGCGGCGTGTATATGCTGGACACCCCGTCGGAAATCATTCCGCCGGTGTTGAATTTCCTGGGCGAAGATCCCAACAGCTTCGATCCGGCCGTCATCGCCAAAGCGGAGGCCCGTCTGAAGGAGCTGCGTCCGTATATCACCCAGTTCCACTCTTCGGAATACATCAACGCCCTCGCCAACGGCGATGCCTGCGTGGCCGTGGGTTGGTCCGGTGATATCTTCCAGGCCGCGACACGTGCCGAAGAAGCCAACAATGGCGTCGAAATCGCTTACGTGATCCCGAAAGAGGGCGCACCGATGTGGTTCGACATGATGGCGATTCCGAAAGACGCCAAGCATCCGAACAATGCCCATGCGTTCATCAACTTCATCCTGCGCCCTGAAATCGCCGCGGAAATCTCCAACTACGTCGCCTACGCCAGCGCAAACAAAGAGGCTTTGGCCAGCATCGACGCGGAATTGAAAGCCAATCCTGGTGTCTATCCGACCGAAGAAGCCAAGAAAGGGCTGTTCAGTCTGGCGGTGCTGCCGCCGGAAGTCGACCGCCTGTTCAACCGCGTTTGGACCGGATTGAAAACCGGACAGTAAGCACCCGAGGGCAGGCCGCTGGGCTTGCCCTTTTTTTCTGGAATGAAACCGAATGAATCAAGTGACCCAGCCTGCCGCTTCCCCGCATGCAAAGCCCGAGAAGGCCAAAGCGGAGAACTACGTACGGATAGAAGGCCTCCGCAAGGAGTTTGACGGATTCGTCGCCGTCGATGATGTCAGCTTCAGTATCCGCAAAGGCGAGATTTTCGCCCTGCTGGGCGCCTCAGGCTGCGGCAAGTCGACCTTGCTGCGCATGCTGGCGGGGTTTGAACGGCCGACCAGGGGCGCCATATTGCTGGACGGCGAGGATATCGTCGGAATGGCTCCGTACGAGCGTCCGATCAACATGATGTTCCAGTCCTACGCCCTGTTTCCGCATATGACCGTGGAGCAGAACGTCGCCTTCGGCTTGGTGCAGGACGGCATGGGCAAGGCGGATGTCGCCGCCCGCGTCGATGAAATGCTCGGCTTGGTGCAGATGTCAAAGCTGGCCAAGCGCAAGCCGCACCAGCTGTCCGGCGGCCAGCAGCAGCGTGTCGCCCTGGCGCGCTCCCTGGCCAAAAGCCCGAAACTGCTGTTGCTCGACGAACCGATGGGCGCCTTGGACAAGAAGCTCCGGTCGCAGATGCAGATCGAGCTGGTCAATATCGTCGAACGTCTCGGCGTGACCTGCGTGATGGTGACCCATGACCAGGAAGAGGCGATGACTATGGCGCACCGCATCGCGGTGATGGATTCCGGCAAGATCCTCCAGATCGGCACCCCGGATGAAATCTACGAGCAGCCGAACTGCCGCTTCACCGCCGAATTCATCGGCTCGGTCAATCTGTTCGACGGCAAGGTGGAAGAGGACGAAAAGGATTACGTCACCATCCGTACACCCGGCCTGGGCGCGCCGATATACGTCGGGCACGGCATCACCGGCTTCGACGGCATGAAGGTCGCGTTCGCCATCCGCCCCGAAAAACTGAACATCAGCAAGGAAGAGCCTGCCCAGAAGTACAACAAGGCGCAGGGCGTCATCGAGGAAATCGCTTATTTCGGCTCGCATTCCGTCTATCATGTGCGGCTGCCCACCGGCGTCAAGGTGCTGTGCAACTTCGTCAACATGAAGCGCTGGGCTTCCGAGAATTTCACCTGGAATGACACGGTCTGGCTGAGCTGGGCGGATAATTCGGGAGTGGTGCTGACATCATGAGCAGGAGCCTGACCAAGCTGAAGAAACGGCTGCCGGGCTCCAGGTGGCTGGTGATCGCCGTGCCGTACATCTGGCTTTTGGTGTTTTTCGCCATCCCCCTGGCGATCGCCTTCAAGATCTCGTTTTCGCAGGCGGCCATTTCCATGCCGCCATACACACCGGTGTTCAACTGGGTGGACGGCTCGCTGAGCCTGGACATCAATCCGAAGAACTACCTGTATCTGGTCAAGGACAGCCTGTACGTTAACGCCTATCTCAGTTCGATCAAGATCGCGGTTGTATCGACGTTCCTGTGCCTGCTGATCGGCTATCCGATGGCCTATGCCATCGCGCGCATGGACCCGTCGACGCGCAACATCGCCCTGATGATGGTGATCCTGCCGTCCTGGACGTCCTTCTTGATCCGCATCTACGCCTGGATCGGCATCCTGAAAAACAACGGCCTGCTCAACAACTTCCTGATGTGGACCGGCTTGACCGATCAGCCGCTGGCCATCATGCACACCCCGCTCGCGGTGTACATCGGCATCGTCTACGCTTATCTGCCGTTCATGATCCTGCCCCTGTACGCCAACCTGGTGAAACTGGACCTGCGCCTGCTCGAAGCGGCCAGCGATCTGGGCGCCAGGCCATGGAAAGCCTTCCTCAAGATCACCCTGCCGATGTCGAAGGCGGGCATCATCGCCGGCTCCATGCTGGTCATGATCCCAGTGGTCGGCGAATTCGTGATTCCGGAAATGCTCGGCGGCCCGGACACGCTGATGATCGGCCGCATCCTCTGGCAGGAATTCTTCAACAACCGGGATTGGCCCGTTGCCTCGGCGGTCTCCATCGTCATGCTGGTGATCTTGATCGTGCCGATCATGATCTTCCACCGTGCGCAGGCGCGTGAAATGGAGTCGAAACTCGTATGAGCCAGAACAAACGCCAATCCGGCTTCAGCATGCTGATGCTGGCCATGGGATTCCTGTTCCTGTACATCCCCATCCTCAGCCTGATCGTGTATTCCTTCAACGAGTCGAAGCTGGTCACCGTCTGGGCGGGCTTTTCGGTCAAATGGTATTTCGAGCTGTTCAAGGACCAGCAGATGATCGACGCCGCCAAGGTCAGCCTGAAGCTGGCTTTCGCGACCGCCTGCGCCGCCGTGGTGCTCGGCACCATGGCCGCCATGGTGATGACGCGCTTCCGCGGCTTCCGGGGCAAGACCCTGTTCAGCGCGCTGATCACCGCACCGCTGGTGATGCCTGAAGTGATCACCGGCCTGTCGCTGCTGCTGCTGTTCGTGTCGTTGGGCGAATGGTTCGGCATCCTGCAGCAGCGCGACATCAGCACCATGTGGATCGCGCACGTGACCTTCACCATGTCATTCGTCACCATCATCATCTCTTCCCGCCTGAGCGAGCTCGACCGTTCCCTGGAGGAGGCCGCCATGGATCTCGGCGCCAACCGGCTGAAGGTGTTCTTCGTGATCACGCTGCCGATCATCGCGCCGGCCCTGCTGTCCGGCTGGCTCATGGCGTTCACGCTGTCACTGGACGACCTGGTCATCTCCAGCTTCACCTCTGGACCGTCCTCGACCACGCTGCCGATGAAGATATTCTCCTCGGTGCGCATGGGCGTGAGCCCGAAGATCAATGCCCTGGCCTCATTGATGATCCTGATCGTCTCCGCCGCCGCCATGCTGGCATGGTGGTCCATGTGGCGGACTGAAAAACGCCGCCAGCGCGATATGCAGCTCGCCCTGCAGCAGAACTGAAGAATCAAGCCATGACAGTAGAAAACATTAATCCATGGACCGGTCAGGTCGAATACCGCTACGACTATTTCACGCCGGAGCAGACTGAAAGGAAGCTGGCCGCCGCGCATGCCGCCTTCCCGGCCTGGTCGGCGCTGTCCTTCGCGCAGCGCGCCGCCTGCATGAACAGGGTGGCCGGGCTGCTGCGTGAACACCGCGGACGCATCGCCGGCATCATGACCGCGGAGATGGGCAAGCTGCGCCGTGAAGCGCTCGGCGAGGTCGAAAAAGCGGCCGGGGCCTGCGAATTCTACGCAAGGCAGGCTCAGGAGTACATGCGCGACAAGGACATCGCGACCGAGGCCAGCCACAGTTTTGTCAGCTACGAACCGATCGGCTGCGTGTTCGCGGTGATGCCTTGGAATTTTCCGGTCTGGCAGGTTTTCCGCTTCCTGGCTCCCGGCCTGATGGCGGGCAACGTCGCCTTGCTGAAACATGCCACCAACGTGCCGCGCTGCGCCGACCTGATCGCCGAAATCATCAGGCTGGCGGGCATTCCGGAAGGCGTGTTCGACGTGCTGCACATCGACAACAGGGATGCCGCGCAGGTCATCGCCGATCCGCGGATCCATGCCATCACCCTGACCGGCAGCGAGCGCGCCGGTAAATCGGTGGCCGCCAACGCCGGCGCTAACCTGAAGAAATGCGTGATGGAACTCGGCGGCAGCGACCCGTTCGTGGTCCTGGATGATGCCGACCTCGATAAAGCGGTTCCGGTGGCCATCGCCTCGCGCTTCGGCAATGCCGGGCAGACCTGCATCGCGGCCAAACGCTTCATCCTGACGCCGGGAATCGCCGATCAATTCATGTCGCGTTTCCTCGAGGCCGCCGGCCGTTTGGCCGTCGGTGACCCGAACGATGACGCCACCAGCCTGGCGCCGATGGTCAGGCCGGACGCACGTGAACAACTGCACGCACAGGTCTGTGCCAGCGTATCCGCCGGTGCGGAACTGCTGATCGGCGGCGTGTTGGGCCCCGGTGCCTGCGATTATCCCGCCACCATCCTCGACCATGTCATGCCCGGCATGGCGGCCTATTCCGAAGAGCTGTTCGGGCCGGTGGCAACCGTCATCAGGGCGAGGGACGAGCAGGACGCCATCCGCATCGCCAACGATACCGCCTTCGGCCTCGGCGCCAGCATCTGGACGCGCGACAACGCCAAGGGCGAGGCGTTGGCACGGAAAATCCAGGCCGGTGCGGTGTTCGTCAATTCACTGGTGCGCTCCGATGTGCGCCTGCCTTTCGGCGGCACCAAAACATCGGGATTCGGGCGCGAGCTGGCCGAACATGGCATCCATGAATTCATGAACATCAAAACGGTTTATGTTGATTGAGTTGAATCAGGCTGCATTGCAGGGCCATTTCGGCGCGGTCTGTTCCGCGCCGATTTTTATCGCGCACCGGCAGGGTGAATGCGGTCTTGATGCATTGAGCTTCAACGAAACGGACAGATTGTCCGCCATGGGGTCCGACAAGCGCAGGATCGAATACATCCTCGGCAGGCACGCCTTGAAGGATGCGCTGTCGCGCATCGGCCGTGACCCCGATACCAGCACGGTCAGCTGGCCGAGCCCTTTCTGTTCGCTGAGCCACAGCGAAGGCCATGCGGTGGCGGTATCATCCGAACAGACCGCCGGCATCGGCATCGACCTGCAACTGAAAAAAATCCCGCCGTTCGCCCTGGCCGAACGCATTCTGTCGGGGGACACGCTGGCGTCCTGGCAGGCGTTGCCCGAAGGGGATAAAGCGAAGGCCTTGCAGCGTTTCTGGACGGCCAATGAAGCGGTATACAAGGCCTGTCCATCGCCGCAGCCGGCCTATTTCAGGCATTACCGCCTGGAAGCCCCGTTCTCGGCTGACAGCGCGGCTTCGATTGACGGCACCGATTACCGCTTCATGGTCCACTCTGCCGAACTGCCCGATGGATATATCAGCCTGGCGATCCGCCTGCCTGCCGGCTTGCGTTGACCGGCTATATTTGCTTAGATAGGACGTCGGGAGGGTTTCCGGCCCACATACACCTCAGGAGTTACCGCATGGGAAATCTGATCTGGACCCTCGTCATCGGTTTCGTCGTCGGCTTGGTGGCGCGTGCGCTGAAGCCAGGGGAAGACAAGCTGGGCATCCTGATGACCAGCTTATTGGGCGTGGTCGGCGCGTTCGCGGCATCGTTCATCGGCCAGACCATGGGATGGTACAAGGACGGCGAACCGGCCGGATTCATCGCAGCCGTGGTCGGCGCGATGCTGGTGCTGTTCCTGTACGGCATGCTGAAGAAAAAGTAAGGCGGGTTTCATCACTTTACGCGGACCCCGCCGGCATGGGGGCTGTAGGGAAGGGGGAAGCAGTGTTCAAGCGGCTACAGAGCGATTTCCAGCTCGGCATCGTACTTATCTACGGTTCCTGCGCTGTCGCGCTGGTGTCATCCTTTGCGGCCTATCGTTTCATGACCGGATCGATACCCGGCGGCTTGCTCGATCTGGCTCTGGTGCTTGGCATCGCCTGCATGGTCATCTACGGTTGGCGCTCCGGAAAGGTCGAGCTGGCCGGAAAGATCCTGGTTGTCTTCAACGTCATCGGAACGGTATTGAGTACGGTCCTGCTGGGCGATACCGGCCTGTACTGGGTTTTCGTTTCGATATCGGTCAATTATTTCCTGACCCATTCCACGCCGTTTGCCACGTCAGCCAACGTCTTCATGCTGATGGCCGTCGTACTGCTCAGCCATTCGTTCACCAACACCGTCACGCTCTGGACATTTCTATCCACCGGGTCGATGCTGACTTTGCTGAGCGCCATCGTATCCCGCCAGAACCGTCTTCAGCAACAGAGCCTTCAGCATCTGTCGATCACTGATCCGCTGACCGGCGCCTATAACCGGCGCAACATGGAGCAGGAACTGCAGCTGGCGGTCGAAGAATCCCGGCGCAATGGCACGTCCATGTGCCTGCTGCTTTTCGACATCGATCATTTCAAGGAAATAAATGACCGATACGGGCATGACAAAGGCGATGACGTGCTTGTGAGGTTTTCCGGGCTGGTCAGCGCCAATACGCGCAAGGTCGACCGTTTTTTCCGTTATGGCGGTGAAGAGTTCCTCATGCTGGTCAAAGGCGCATCGTTCGATGAAGCGGTTTCCATCGCCGAGAAAATACGCCATGCCACCGAACAGTGCATGGACGCCGGTCTGCAGGATGTTACCGTGTCCTTGGGCGTGGCCAGCCTTGTGCACGGCGAGTCCTGCGAACAATGGATTTCCCGGGCAGACGCCGCGATGTACCGGGCCAAGGAATCAGGGCGCAACCGGGTCGGGACCTGAGGCCGGAAAAAGTGGCGGCTACCGAATATTTTCGGGCCGCCGGCATGATAAAGTTGATGCATTCCCTCCTCAAGACCACTCACCCATGAAAATGAGCTTAAACGCGCTTGCCGCATGTTCGATGCTTGCCCTGTCAACGTCAAATGCCATGGCGCAGGCACACTCCGCGGAAGAGACCACCGTATTGACCGCGGACCGCCTGTTCGACGCCGGAACCGGCCGGATGATCCCGTCGCCTGTGGTGTTGATCCGCGGCGACCGCATCGTATCCGTGCAGTCCGGCGGCGCCATCCCGGCCGGCGCGTCGAAGGTCGTCAACCTGACGGGTATGACACTGTTGCCCGGCCTGATCGACATGCATACCCACATCGACTCCGATCCGTCCTACGGCGGCTATACCTCACTTCAGTTCGGAGACCGCTTCTGGTCGATGATATCCGTGCCGAATGCACTGAAAACGCTGAATGCGGGCTTCACCACCATCCGCAACGTGGGTTCCGGCGACTGGAATGACGTCGGTCTCAAGCAGGCGATCGATGCCGGCAAGGTCCCTGGCCCCCGCATCGTTCCGGCCGCTCACGCCTTCGGCGCAACCGGCGGACATTGCGACGCCACGTTCTTCCCGCCCTCGATGGCACAGAAAAGCCCATACAACTCGGATTCCCCGGAAGAGGCCCGCAGGGCCGTGCGTACCCTTCGTAAGTACGGCGCCGAAGTCATCAAGATCTGCGCCACCGGCGGCGTGTTCTCGCGCAACACCGAGCCCGGCCAACAGCAGATGAGCCTCGCCGACATGAAGGCTGTCGCCGATGACGCCCACATGTACGGGCTGAAGGTCGCCGCGCATGCGCACGGCGCCAGCGGCATCAAGGATGCCATCCGGGCCGGCATCGACACCATCGAACACGCCAGCCTGATTGACGACGAGGGCATCACCTTGGCGAAGAAGCACGGCACCTACCTTTCGATGGACATCTACAACACCGAATACACCCAGTCCGAAGGAAAAAAGAACGGCGTATTGGAAGACAACCTGCGCAAAGACCGTGAAGTGGCGGATGCCCAGCGCGAAGGATTCCGCAAGGCTCACAACGCCGGCGTGAAGATGGTCTATGGTACGGACTCCGGCGTGCACCCTAACGGGGAGAACGGCAAGCAGTTCCGTTGGATGGTCAAATACGGCATGACCCCGGCGCAGGCCATCCAGTCGGCGACGGCCACCTCGGCCGAAGCGCTTGGACGCAAGGACGTCGGTTTGGTGGAAGCCGGGCGTTTTGCGGACATCATCGCCGTCAAGGGCGATCCGACGCAGGACGTCAGCCTGCTTGAAAACGTCGATTTCGTGATGAAAGGCGGCGAGGTGTATAAAGGCGGGAAGTGAAATGATGGGCCGCCGCTCAACGCTTTATTCGTGTAATTAACTGATTTGTATATAATAATTGCCTTCCCGTGGTTTGTGCATGGCCACTGGCTGTGCACTAATTGACTTAAATCAATATTACGGAAATTTAACGCTTGATAATGTACCCATCACTTAACTGTCATGGAGAGCATTATGAAGAAATCGACTTTATCCCTGTTGTTGTTGGCCGGAATCGCGGCACAGCCGGCCATGGCCGGCGACTGGTTCGTCCGTGGCGGCGCCACGCTGGTGGATCCGAAAAGCGACAACGGCGAGTTGGCGGGTTACGACGCCAGCATCAGCAGCAACACCCAGCTCGGCCTGACATTCGGCTACCACATTTCCCCGAGCGTCGCCTTCGAGGTGTTGGCCGCCACACCGTTCTCGCATGACGTATCGCTGGACGGCCTGGGCGAGGTGGCCGAGTTCAAGCACCTTCCGCCGACGTTCAGCGTGCAGTACTACTTCAACCCCGAAGGCACCGTCAGCCCGTTCATCGGCGCCGGACTGAACTACACCTGGACCTTCGATGAAGAGGCCAAGGGCGCGCTTGATGGCAATGACGTTTCCATCGACAACAGCTTCGGCCTGGCTGGCCAGCTGGGTCTGCGCTTCGCCTTGGCCAACGACTGGGACATCGTCGCCGATGCCCGTTACATCGACATCAGCGCCGACGTCGAGCTGAACGGCACCGACATCGGCACCGCCGACGTCAATCCGATGGTCTACAGCCTCATGCTCGGCAAGCGCTTCTGATCATCGAAGCGTCCCGGAAAAAAGCCAGGCAATGCCTGGCTTTTTTCATGCCTGCAGGTGCCGCGCCTGCCGGTCCGGCGTGTGCGCCTTGCTTTTCTGAGGTTTGGGCAGGGGCAGAACCGCTTTTTCGTCCTCGAAGCGCAGTCGGCTCCGGCCGCCGGTGCCCCGGTAATCCCTGATCAGCGCATCAGCGACCGATACCGGGTCGAGATGGCGTTGCCCGATCAGGTATTCATGCACCAGATGCACCATGCGTTCATGCGCGATCGCATGCGTCTGGCGGGTTTCCAGGTATAGCCAGGCCGTCAGCCGGTGGAAATTCCAGAACGGCGAGTCCGCCAGGATCAGCTGCAGGGTGAGCGCATAACGGCCCGAGTTGGCGAGCATGTCCCAATAGCGCGAAAACCGGGACAGTTGCTGCATCTCCACGAAACTGATGCAGTCGGTGGACAGGATGTTGTAGGGTGGAGCGGGGTTGAAGCGTAACTGGAAATCCGCGGTATGGCGCGCGATCGGCGCGCCGCGCAGACGCTTCAGGATGCCGAACTGGACCTCGTCCGGCTTCAGGGCCACCAGGCGGTCGAAGCCTTCGGCGAAGCTTTCGATGCTCTCGCCGGGCAGGCCGGCGATCAGGTCGACGTGCAGGTGCGCGCCGGTGCTTTCGCCCAGCCAGAGGATGTTTTCCCTGGCGAGCTCGTTCTTCTGGCGGCGCGAGATGCGGCCCTGCACCTCGATGTTGAAGGTCTGGATCCCGATCTCGAACTGCAGGGTGCCTGCCGGGAAGCGCACGATGGCCTCCTTGAGCTTGTCGGGCAGATGGTCCGGAATCAGCTCGAAATGCGCGAACGGCATGTCGTCCGGGTCCTTTTCGATCTTGTCCAGGAAGAAATCCATGATCTGCAGCGAAGTGTCGATTTTCAGGTTGAAGGTGCGGTCGACGAATTTGAACTGCCGCGCGCCCTTCTGCCACAGCATTTCCAGGTCGGCAAGAAAGGCCTCGAGCGGGAACGGCCAGGCGGTTTTGTCCAGCGCCGACAGGCAGAACTCGCATTTGAACGGACAGCCGCGCGATGCCTCCACATACAGATGGCGCTGGCGGATGTCTTCCTCGGTGTATTCGCCGTAGGGCGAAACCAGGTCCTGCAGCTTGGCTTGGACGCCTGGGATGGTTTTCGCTTCCGGCGCCTGTCCGGCGAATATCTGGGCGCACAGCTTGGCGAAGCTGATGTCGCCCCAGCCGGTGATGGTGTAGTCGGCGGCGGCGCAGATGGCCTGTTCGCCGGTTTCATAGCTTACCTCCGGACCGCCCAGCACGATGATCAGGCCGGGGTTCACCGCTTTCAGCATCAATACCAGTTTCATGCTTTCTTCGCAGTTCCAGATGTACACGCCCAAACCGAGGATTTTCGGGTTCTCCGCCAGTATCGCTTCGGCGATTTCCTCGGTTTTCTGCCCGATGACGAATTCCTTGATGGCCGAACGGGCGTGCAGCGCACCCAGATTGGCGCGCAGGTAGCGCAATCCGAGCGAGGCATGGCTGTATCGGGCGTTCAGGGTGGCGAGCAGGATGTCGGTCATGCGGCCATTATCGCCCATGCCGGCGCGCTTAGCCATTGCGCAGCTGAACGGCAAGGCCGCGCCAGGCCCGAATTGCATGGCGTGCCGGTGCGATAGGTTTTACAATAGCCGCATTCCGGAATAAATAAACCCCATGCCTCTTCTCAGCCTCAATCAAGTCGACTTCAGCGTCGGCGGCCCGTTACTGCTCCAATCCGTCAATCTAAGCCTGGAGCAGGGCGAGCGCATCGCGTTGATCGGCCGCAACGGCGCCGGAAAATCCACCCTGCTGCGCCTGATCGAAGGCGTCATCCTGCCCGATGACGGACAGATCGTCCGCCAGGACGGCCTGCGCATCGCGCGCCTCGAGCAGGAGGTGCCCAATGACCTGCACGGCGATATTTTCGATGTGGTGGCCACCGGTCTCGGCGAGCTTGGCGAGGATCTGGCGCTGTATCACCATTTAAGCCACAGCGAACCGTTCGACGCCGATGCGTTCGCCGAGGTCCAGGGCCGCATCGAGGCGAGCGGCGCCTGGAATCTGGAGCAGAAAGTATCCGAAACGCTGGAGCGCATGCAGCTGGATGAATCGCTGGACTTCGCCAGCCTGTCCGGCGGCATGAAGCGCCGCGTGCTGCTGGCCAGGGCCTTGGTGGCGTCGCCAGATGTGCTGCTGCTCGATGAGCCGACCAACCATCTGGACATCGAAGCCATTGACTGGCTGGAAACCACCCTGAAGCAGTGGCCCGGCTGCCTGGTGTTCATCACCCATGACCGGCGCTTCCTGAAGAACCTGGCCACCCGTATCGTCGAGATCGACCGCGGCTCGGTGACGTCCTGGCCCGGTGACTGGAGCAATTACCAGCGGCGCCTGGCGGAACGGCAGAACGATGAAGCGGTCAACAACGCCCGTTTCGACAAATTCCTGGCGCAGGAGGAAGTCTGGATCAGGCAGGGCATCAAGGCCCGCCGGGTCCGCGACGAGGGGCGCGTGCGGCGACTGGAGGCGATGCGCAACGAGCGCGTGCAGCGCCGTGAGAAGACCGGCAACGTCAACATGCAGGCCTCGCAGGCCGAGAGTTCCGGTAAGCGCGTGTTCGACGTCAAGGACATCAGCTTCGGCTTCGGCGGCAAGACCCTGGTCAAGGATTTTTCGACGCGCATCCAACGCGGCGACCGCGTGGCCCTGATCGGCCCGAACGGCAGCGGCAAATCCACCTTGATCAAACTGCTGCTCGGCCAGCTGACCCCGCAAAGCGGCGATGTGGTGCCGGGCGCGCGCCTGGAAGTGGCCTATTTCGACCAGTACCGCAATACCCTGCGTGATGACTGGAATGCGCTCGACAACGTCTCCGAAGGCATGGAGTTCATCGAGATCAACGGGTCGCGCAAGCATGTCCTGGGCTATCTGCAGGATTTCCTGTTCACCCCGGACCGGGCACGCGCGCCGATCACCCGGCTGTCCGGCGGCGAACGCAACCGTCTGCTGCTGGCCAAACTGTTCGCCCAGCCGTCCAACCTGCTGGTGATGGATGAGCCGACCAACGATCTGGACGTGGAAACCCTGGAACTCCTGGAAGAACTGCTGGACGGCTACCAAGGCACACTGCTGCTGGTCAGCCATGACCGCGACTTCATCGATTCGGTCGCGACGTCGTGCATGGTGATGGCCGGCGACGGCATGATCGAGGAATACATCGGCGGCTACAGCGACTACCTGCGGCAGCGCCGGCCAACCCTGCCGATGACAGCCGTTCAGGCAGCCAAAGCAGGCGCATCAAAAGCGCCTGCGCCGGCCGAGAGCAAGAAGAAGCTGAGCTACAAGGACGCACGTGAACTGGAGCAGCTGCCGCTGAAGATCGAACAGCTCGAGACGCAGCTCGCCGGGCTCGGTTCGCAGATGCAGCAGGCGGATTTCTACCAGCAGAGCGCGGATAAAATCACCGCGCACGCCAGGCACATGGAAAGTGCGCAGGCCGAGCTGGATGCCGCCTATGCCCGATGGGCCGTGCTGGACGCCTGATCCGGCGGGTCAGCAGCCGTCCTTGCAGGACGGCTCGGCATTGACCCGTATTAGCCTGACCAACAGGCTGCCCGGTTCGCGCAGCGGATCGGTGGCGATCGAGGCGACGCGGCCGTCGAACGGCGCCGTGTAACGCGCCACGATATCGCCGAATCCGTTACGCTGCACGGCCAGCAGTTGTCCGCTTTTGACATCCTGGTTGAGCGCCACCAGCACCTCTGAGAACCCGCCCTGCTGGGCGCGTATGCTGCGGGTTTCATTGCCGATGAACGTGCCCTGTCGTTTGGCATCCCGGCCGGCCTTGCCGGGCAGCATGCCGTAGTGTTTCATGATGTTGCTGATGCCGGCCAGAGCGCGCGCAATCAGTTCCGGCTGGTAGGATTTCGCCGCGCCGATTTCCAAGGTGATGGAGGGAATGCCCGCTTCGTTGAACGCTTGCTCGGCCGCACCGGGTTCGCCTGGATCGATCTTGATGATGTCGGCGGGAATCCGTTCTGCCAGTTCCTTGGCACCTGCTACCCGGTAATCGGCGTAGATGTACAGCGGATAGGCGGTGCCGGTGCTTTGCGTATGCAAATCGATGGCGGCATCGATATTGCCGAGCCAGATGCCGTTGAACAGACGATAGACCTGCTGTTCGGCGGCATTACCGTCGGCTTTGCCGGGCCAGATTCGGTTGAAATCAACACCGCCGCCGCTGTCGTGCTGCAACTGGAAATAGCGGCTATTGGCCAGCAGGCCGGTGCTGTTGGCGCCGATCACCGCCACCACGCTGCCCGACAGCCGCTTCGGATCGAGGTTTTCGAATAAATGGTGGATGGCGCGCGTACCGTTGAGCTCATCGCCGTGCACGCCGGCTTGCAGTCCCAGGCGTTTGCCGGACTTGGCGCCTTTGGCCACCAGTACCGGCACCAGCCAGTGTTGGCCGACCCCGTTTTCGGCGCCCTGCAGGTAGAAGCGGTGGATTTTTCCGGATTGCAGGTCACTGACATCCAGCCGGCTGATGACCGGCGTGCCGTCGACGCTGTCGCCGGTGAACTGGGTTGCCGCCTGGCAGACCATCGGCGCGGTGGATAAGGCGATGGCGTAGAGTGTTTTTTTCATGGATTCGGCCGGTAGGGTTCAGGTCTTGAGCTTGGTGCTCAGGTAATCGAGGAAGACCCGTGTTTTGGCGGGCAGCAGACGCGTCTCGGTCAGTGCGTACACCGGCACGTCCGGCGGGCACCAGCCTGGCAATACCCGAACGGCGCTGCAGTCGGCGACCTCCCCGCGCAGCATCGGCAGTGACAGCACGGCGATGCCGGCATCCTGCATCACCAGTTTCTTGAGCAGGCTCATGCTGTTGACCGAATACGGCGGATTCTTGAGTTTGTGCACCACATGCTGTGTGCCTCTGGTCAGATGCATGTCCAGGTCTGACATCTGCAGGCATTGGTGTGCAGCAAGATCAGCCGGCGTTTTCAGCTTGGGTGCGTGCTTCATGTACCCTGCCGAGGCGAACAGGCCGACCTTGAATACGCTTATCCGGCGGCCGATCAGTCCGGAATCGCTGACCTGGCCCATGCGGAACGCGATGTCGACCGAGTCGGAGACCAGGTTGGCGCGGCGTGGACTGATGTCGAATTCGAAACGGATGCCGGGGTGCAGCCGCCGGAATTCCGGCAGGTGCGGCACGATGTAATCGACCGCGAATTCCTCGACCATCGACAGGCGCAGCAGGCCCGTTGCGCTGCCGGCGGCGTTGTTGAGTTCCTCGTGGGCGTTCTGGGCCTGTTCGACGATGCTCTGGCAGCGTTCGAAGTAACTCCGTCCCAGTTCGGTCAGTTCGATCTGCCGGGTGGTGCGGTGCAGCAGACGGATGCCGATGCTTTTTTCCAGATGGCTGATCCGCCGCGACAGGGTCGAGGTCGGCATATCCAGTGCCTCGGCGGCCTTGCGGAAACTCTTGGCCCGCACCACCGCAACGAACAAGGCCAAGTCATTCAGGTTATTCAGCATTATTGCAATAATGAAACAATCAATTAAGTAAATCCCACTTTATCAGAAATCGGATTCAAGGGAAGATGGTGCACCATCCACCCCAGGAGCACGCCATGATCGACATCCGACCCGCCAATGACCGCGGCCATTTCAATTTCGGCTGGCTCGATACCTGGCATACCTTTTCCTTCGGCAGCTACCGCGATCCGGCCCAGCAGGGATTTTCCGACTTGCTGGTGATCAACGACGACGTGGTCCAGCCGGGCCTTGGCTTCGGCACACACCCGCACAGCGACATGGAAATCTTCACCTACATCCTCGAAGGCGCGCTGGAGCACAAGGATTCGATGGGCACCGGCTCGGTGATCCTGCCGGGTGACGTGCAGATGATGAGCGCCGGCACCGGCATCCGGCACAGCGAGTTCAACCATTCCAAGACTGAATTGGTGCACTTGTTGCAGATATGGATCGTGCCCGACAAGCGCGGTGTGGCGCCGCGTTACCAACAGGTGAATTTCCCCGCTGCGGACAAACGCGGCAGGCTGCGCCTGATCATTTCACCGGATTCGGCCGAGGGTTCGCTGAACGTCTACCAGGACGTGCGCGTATACGCCGGCCTGTTTGACGGCGACGAGCGGGGCATGCTCGAACTGGCGCCGGACCGATACGCCTATGTGCATGTGGCGCGAGGCGTGCTGGAAGTCAACGGCCAACGGCTTTCAGCCGGCGATGGCGCGCGTGTCCGCCGGGAATCGACACTGACGTTCACCGGCGGCGAGAACGCCGAAGTGCTGGTCTGGGACCTGCGGCCGAATGAGCTGCCGGGTCATTGATTGCGCTGCGCCGTCCTGGCTTCGGGGTGCATGCTGAGGAACCAGCCCTCGAATCGTTTCTGCGCCTCGGTCAATGGACCGATGACCGATTCAACCGCCGCGCGTTCGGCAGCGGCCGGGTCGGGATCCTGGTCCAGTTCAATCGCCCGCACCGCGTCATGGACAGCCGTCAGCTTGCCGGTATCCTGCAGCCAGAGCGCGAAATAGCGGGCCATGGCAAAATTCGAAGCGGCGGAATAGGAAGTGGGCCGCTCCCTGTTTTCCGGCTCAGTGGAGAGAATGGAGTCGGAAACAGTCCATGGCTTGGCAATGATGTCGGTGAGCAGGGGTCGTTGGAATTGCCATCGCTTCGCCAATACATTGGTGCCGCGCCAGTTCCTGACGCCAACGAAGTCCCCTGCCGCGTCCGGGCCGTTGGTCTGCTCATAGAGCTCGGCGATCCCTTCGTCGAGCCAGAGCGGGATGTCGCCGAAACTCGAGCGTACCAGCATATGGAATAATTCGTGCTGCAACGAGCCGGTAAGCGTCCCGGACTCGACGGCGACCACCGATTGGTCATGAGGGTAACTGTAGCCCAGCGTGTTCGTGCTTACATCGAGATGATGGTTCACTTCCGCGACTTTCCTGAGCTGGGCATTGTCGGCAACCAGATAGATCGTCATGTAGCTTTCGGGCGGCACCACCCCGTATCGGCGCTCCAGGAAGTCCAAATAGCTGTTCATCCGGCCGGCGACGATATTTAACTGCTCATCTGTCTGGCCGGACGAGCTGACAAAGGCGAATTTCCCGATCAGCCTGATGCGCGCTCCTGCCGGCGCCAGCTGTTTAAGTTTTTCTTCCATTTCCTGTTCCGAGCCGACAGGAACCAGGCGCGCCTGCATCGCTGCGATGTCCGCTGCACCCATCGATCGGGGGGTGTAGACGGCGGGCTGGCTGTTTTTCCGCGGGCTTGGCTTGAAGTAAGTGGCTTCTTTGCCGCGTACCCAGACGCCTGGAAGTCCCCTGTTCGCATTCGCAATGTCAGCAGGCGCCAGGTTCGCGACAATGCATTTTTCCAATTCCGCCGAAACGAGCTTATGGACTTCCGGGGCGAGGTCATAGCGTTTGATCATGCCATATAGCCGGTTTTTACCGTCGGCGTACGAGCCCAGGCGGCAATCGCCCGTACCCAGCATGTAATCGACATCGATGTTCTTTCCGTAGGGCAGTCCGCGGTATTCGGTCAGCGTCACCTTCGATTTCGCGTACTGCTTTGCGCTCCATTGCTTTTTCCCGGTCTCGAACAACCGGGCGCTGGCCGACACGGTTCCCGATAGGGGCATGACAAGCATCGCCGTGAATGCGGCGCCTGCGAGCAGCGTGGACAGCCAGCCCGGAGAATGCCCCCTCGGGCGGGGTTTCGTCATTGCGGCGTTTCCGCGGACGGAATCCTGATTGAGGGGTCCAGGTCCGACGGCAAGGTGCCATCGTCTGTTCCAGGAGCCGCAGGGGGCGCGGGAACGCCGTTCACTGGAATGTAAACCGTCTTGTCGAATGTCTGGAACTCCGTCTTGATCGTCAATGTCACCAGCATGAGAACCGTGCCGAGCACGCACAGCACGATGCCGGGCGAGGAGGTATTCAGCGATCCCTTCAAGCCCGTGCCTTCACCGCTCAGCTGTGTGCCGCCGTCGTTCATCTTGCCGAGGATGAACACGGCGCCGATGAACGCCAGGATCATCCCGGTGATGAATCCCATCTGCCGGGTCCAGGCACTCAGCAGCATGATGGAGGTGGTGTTGCCATAGCGCTGGCGGACAAGGTCGCGTTCCATCAATGCCAGGACTTTCCAGCGTTTCAGTTCCGCCCCTTGAGCGGCATCCATGCTGCCTGCACGGTCATCGACGTCAGCCAGCGCCGTTACAAGAGCCGCGTCGCCGCGCTGCTCCATCGATTTGCCGAGTTTATCCAACTGGATAAACGAAGCGGCCAGAAAGAACACGGCCAGTGCCGTGATGGCTACCGCCATGAATGGTTGAAGTTTCCGCTGCCAGTGCTGCAGGGACTGCGCGCTTTTGCGTTCAAGGCTATCGGGTGTGCCGGATTCCATCACTTACCCCTTTAATGGCTGTTTTAGTTTCCCGGCAATGTTAACAGCCTATGCCATTGCCCGCCAGAAACCGCGAACCGGAGCCCGACCCGCATGGTCCGGGATTTACGGCCAATGGCTTGGATGGCTTTATGGCGTGTCGATTGCCGGCAGTATTTCCAATACTGCTTCCGGCGGCCGGCAGACCCGCGCGCCCAGCGGGCCAAGCACCACCGGCCTGTTGAACAGGGGCGGATTCGCCAGCAATGCATCCAGCCGCATTTCGTCGGAACAATCTGGGGCGTCCAGGGCAAGTCCGGCATACAGCGCATCGCCGGTGCGCATCAGGCCGCTCACGGACAGGCCCAACGCGCTGCTCAGGGACACAAGTTCCGCACGCGACAACGGCGTATCGAGGTACTCAACGATGCACGGCTCGATGCCGGCTGCGCGGATCAGCGCCAGGGTCTCGCGTGATTTGCTGCAGGCCGGATTGTGGTAAAGGGTGACCTGCACGGTCAGGGCATCTGCTTGATCAGGCTGCGTTCGATTCGGCGGTCGGGCACCAGCCACCAGATGGCGACCAGTACGTAAATGGCGTCCGCCAGCAGTTCCTGGCGGAAAGCCAGCGGAATGGCCAGAAGATACAGCAGCAACGAACCTTTGCCTTTCAGGTCGCCGCCGAGGGCACTGGCCAGGACCGAATCGCGGCCATGGCTCCGGATGATGGCTTTCTGCAGTAACCAATACGCGAAGCCCGCCATCAACAGGATGAATCCGTACAGCGCGGTCGGCGTGGCGGAAAAATGGTTTTCGCCCATCCAGGCCGTGGCAAAGGGAATCAGCGACAGCCAGAACAGCAGATGCATGTTGGCCCAGAGAATCGATGCCGAAACATGCTCGACGGTATGCATCAGGTGATGGTGGTTGTTCCAGTAGATGGCGATATAGATGAAGCTGAGCAGGTAACCCAGAAATACCGGCAACAGGGGTTGCAGGGTCGACAGGCTGTCGCCGTGGGGTACTTTCAGCTCCAGTACCATGATGGTGATGATGATGGCCAGTACGCCATCACTGAAAGCCTCAAGCCGTGTCTTGCCCATGATCCGCCGCCCGTCTGGATTGAAGCCACGAGTGTAACCGCGGTTTCAGGCGGATGGCAAACAGCAGCGCCAGTATGCCGGCATACAGCAACGGCTCACGCACATCCGATTTCACCAGCCACCAGTAATGCAGCACGCCCAGTATGCCGGTGGCATACACCAGCCGATGCAGTTTCTGCCAGTTGCGTTTGAGTCTGCGCATCATCCAGTGGTTGGAGGTGACCGCCAGCGGAATGAGCAGCAGCCAGGCCGTGAAGCCGACCGTGATGAACGGACGCTTGAGGATATCGGCGCCGATCTGCGCCCAATAGCTGCCGAGGTCGAGGAACAGGTACACGGCAAGATGCAGGCTGGCGTAGAAAAATGCGTACAGGCCGATCAGCCGCCTGAACCGGATCGGCCAGCTATGCTTCAGGACCAGCCGCAGCGGCGTCATGGCCAGCCCAAGCAGCAGCAGGCGCAGGGTCCAGTCTCCGGTGCCGTGTGTCAGCGCGGCGATCGGGTCGGCGCCGAGCTGGTCCTGCAGCGCGCGGTATATTAACCAGGCCGCCGGCAACAGCGCCAGGATATGCGCCAGCGCTTTCAGGCCGACCCAGCGCCAATCGATGCCGCGGCTTAAAACCATTTACGCAGATCCATGCCTTTGTACATGCCGGCGACCTGTGCGGCGTAGCCGTTGAAGGGCAGGGTGGCGATGCGTTTGGCGAACAGCTTGCTTTCGGTTCCGGCGATGCGGCGCTCGCTGGCCTGGCTCCAGCGCGGGTGGTCGACGGCCGGGTTGACGTTGGAGTAGAACCCGTATTCGTCCGGCTGCAGCATGTTCCAGCTGGTTTTCGGCATTTTTTCCACGAAATCGATGCGTACGATCGACTTGATGCTCTTGAAACCGTACTTCCAGGGCACCACCAGACGCAGGGGTGCGCCGTTCTGGTTGGGCATCGGCCTGCCGTAAAGCCCGGTGGCCAGGAGGGTCAAGGGATTCAGCGCTTCGTCCATGCGCAGGCCTTCGCGGTACGGCCAGTCGATGCTGTTGTAGGCCATGCCGGGCATTTGTTTATAGTCGGCCTTGGTGGTGAAGGCCACATATTTCGCTTTCGAGGTCGGCTTGAAGCGCTTGAGGATATCGGCCAGAGGGATGCCCTGCCAGGGAATGACCATCGACCAGCCTTCCACGCAGCGCAGGCGGTAGATTCGGTCCTGGATGGCGTGGCCTTTCAGGAAGTTTTCCAGATGGAAACTTCCGGTCAGCCCGGCTTCGCCGCCCACCGTCACGATCCAGGGTTTGGTTTCCAGCGTGTGCGCGAATTTGGCGGGATCCGCCTTGCCGGTGCCGAATTCATAGAAATTGTTGTAGCCGGTAACGTCCTCGAAGCGCGTTTTGGGCTCGCCGGTGCTGAAGCCGTCAGGGCTGTTCCTGGCCGGATTGGGCGCCACCGGCGATTTGGCTTCCGTGCAGCCTGCCAATGTCATCAAAGGAGCCGCCAGCCCGGCGCCGATCAGTTCACGCCGCCTGCGGTAGACGGACTCGGGAGTGATTTCGGAGGGAAGGATCAGGTCATCGGCGGGCATCGGCATTCCTGTGGAAATGGTTGTGGTATCGCGGGTCGGGCCGCGGGCACGATCCTTCACGGATTAGTCGCGCGGAACCTTGTATTCTTACAAGAAGGCTTCCAACATGAAATCCCGGCCTTGTCATGGAATAGTATGCGGCCAGTACCGTAAGGAATTGTGAATCATGAACGTCTGCGCCATCCCGGGGTTGAACATCTCGGTGCTGCCCGATCAGGTCCCGGCCCCGGATGAAGGCGTGCCACGGGCCGGTGACCTTGGTGTGGCCATTTTGGCCGGGGGTTGCTTCTGGTGTACCGAAGCCGTGTTCAAACAGCTTGATGGCGTCGTCGGTATCGAGCCTGGATATGCCGGCGGCCGGCAGGAGCGCGCCAATTACGAAGCGGTCTGCACCGGGCTGACCGGCCATGCCGAAGCCATCCGCATCGCGTACGATCCAGCCCGTATATCGTTCAGCAGCTTATTGCAGTTGTTCTTCGCCGTCGCGCATGACGCCACCCAGCTAAACCGGCAGGGCAACGATATCGGCAGCCAGTACCGTTCGGCCATTTTCCCGTTGGACGCCGCCCAGGAGCGCTGCGCCCTTGCCTATATCCGGCAGCTTTCCGCGACAGGCGTGTTCCTGGCGCCCATCGTGACCACCGTCGAGCCGGGGCAGGTGTTTTATCCGGCCGAGCGTTATCACTTCGATTACGCCACGCGAAATCCTGACCAGCCTTATATCCGCGGGGTATCCGAACCCAAAGCCGAAAAACTCAGGCATTTTTTCGAGTCGGCGCTGAAGCGGCCCGTTTGATCTCAGATTGACCTTGGCTCCCTGCATGGATGATATCCGGCCGCTTTATCGTTTAGAATTCAAGCATGTCGGATATCATTCAGCAATCATCACCCCACGGGCAGCGAGAGAAATGCGGAATGTCCTTATTTTACTGCTACCTTGAGTTTATGACCGCCACCTCGCTGCATTTCCGGAGATTGCCTTGATCCCCGCATCGTATCTTTCGCGCTGTTTACTTGTCCTGCTGGTTGCCGCCGGCATGGCTTCCGCGCAGATTCCAGGCATTCCTAAAATGGAAGCCGCTCCCGTTGCCGGCCAGCAGGAAGCGCCTGCAAAGCCGGCCGCCATCCCGATCGAAAACATTCCGCAGCGCATCGAGCAGGACCAGCGTTTCGTTGAGGAAATCATCGAGCGTAGCGCCGCCGTGTCGGGTAAATCGACCCGTGTGGACGAGCTGGGAAGGCTCAAGCACAATGCCGATACCCTGGTGCGGAAGACCACGCCCGATCAGCTCGCGAAGCTGCCGATATCCGGTCTGGATGCCTTGGAGCGGCATCTTCTGTTCCTTGACCGGGAATTGAAGAACTGGCAAAGCAGTCTTCAGAACGTCTCACGCCCATTGTCTGAAGACGCCGCTGGCCTCGCCCAGAAACGCAGTCTGTGGCTGGAAACACGGGATTCATCCGGTGAGCTGCTTGTTCCCGCCTTGCAACGGAGCATTGACGACCTGCTGAATGAATTCGACCAGGCCGAGCGTGCTGTTTCGGCCCCATTGTCCAAAGTCCTCAATCTTGGACATGAAGCAGGTCTGGTTCAGAACCGCGTAAGCCGCAGCCTCGGCAACGTCAGTGTCCGTATATCGGCCATTGACCGCGGTCTTTGGCGGTTGGATTCGGAAAACCTGTTCCGCGCCTATATGAATCGGTCCAAGGCATCCGCAGTGGCTTCCAAGGCCGCCGATCAAGGGCTGCTCAACGGGTTGAAAACCGAAGTCGAGTTCATGAATGAGTATGACCGCGTTTCCGACAATAAAATCAACGCGCTCATTATCCTGTCCCTGCTGATGCTGCCGGTATTTCTCCGGCTGTCCCATTTGGCAAAAAACCTGCTGTCCGATGACGGGCGGCTTGAGGATTTCCGCAAGACACTGACCCGTCCTGTTTCCGCATGGCTTCTGCTGACGATACTGGCGTTGCTGATGCTGCAGCTGGACGGCCCCGCTCTGCGGCTGAAACTGCTGCTGATCCTGGCTTGGGTGCCTGTGATGCGCCTGCAGCCGAAGCGGATGCTCGATAGCGTGGGCAATTGGATGTACCTGACGGCGGTATTCTTCATGATCAACCTGTTCGGGCAAATCGTTACGTCACGTCCGCTGCTTTTCAGGCAGGTGCTGCTGGCCAACGACATCCTGATGCTGGCGAGCCTGCTGTGGCTGACCTACCGCACGGTGCAGCGCCTGAAAACGGAGCGCACCCGCCAGCTGGCGTTCTTGCGCAACCTGGCTGCCGTGGGCGTCGCTATCATGACGGTGGCAATCGCCGCGAACCTGATCGGCAACGTCACGCTGGCGGCGATGCTGACCGATGCCACGCTCAACAGCGCATACATCGGACTGTTCCTGTTCGCGGTCAGCACGGTCGTGCGCGCGTTCACGCGCTTCCTGCTCCGGTCAACCGTGGAAAAGCTGAGATCGCAGACCCAGCATGCCGGCGGCCTGATGGAGGTGGTGTCGAACCTGTTCAATCTGGCATTGGTGCTGGCCTGGTCGCTTGCAACATTGAACAGTTTCCGTTTGCTCCGGCCTTTGCTGGACGGCATGAAGTCGCTGTCGGGACTGAGCATCGGTTACGGCAACGTTTCGATCACGATCGGCGGAATCGTGTTGTTCTTCGTTACGGTGTTTCTGTCTTTCTGGCTGGCGAAAACCGTCCGTGGCGTGCTGTCCGAGGATATCCTGCCTAACATGGATCTGCCCCGCGGCGTGGCCAACAGCGCATCGACGCTGTCGTATTACACGCTGCTGATGTTCGGGCTGATTTTCGCCCTGTCCGCAGCCGGCGTGCAGATGTCGCAGCTGACCCTGGTGCTCGGCGCGCTCAGCGTCGGCATCGGCTTCGGCCTGAATACGGTCATCAACAACTTCGTGTCCGGCCTGATCCTGATGGTCGAACGTCCGGTACAGCCCGGCGACACCATCGAACTGTCCGGCACCATCGGCAGGGTCCGGGACATCGGCATGCGCGCCACCACGCTGACCACCTTCGAAGGCGCCGACGTGATCGTGCCGAACGGCATGCTGCTGTCCGAAAAGATGATCAACTGGACGCTCAGCAGCGACAAACGGCGCATCGACATCCCGGTCGGCGTGGCCTACGGCAGCGACCCCAATAAAGTGCTCGAGCTGCTGGCGCAGGTCGCCAACAGCGCGCCCGGCGTGAGCAAAAACCCGGCTCCTACGGTGCTGTTCACCGGCTTCGGCCCCCACGCGTTGGATTTCAGCGTGCGCGCCTGGACCGACAGCTTCGACGATTCGGTATTCGTGCGCAGCGGCATGGCGGTGGGCATCCACGCAGCGCTGGCGCAGGCGGGCATCGAGATTCCGTACCCGCAGCGCGACCTGCATATCAAATCCATCGACGCCGACATCCTTTCCCAACTCAAGCGAGGTGACTCATGAGCGATAAACTACCCGTAGTGGACCAGCCGGTCATCGACCTGTACGACGAATACACCCATGCGCCCCTGGACCGTCGGGATTTCGTCAAGCGCCTGGCGACCTTACTCGGCAGTTCGGCGGCGGCTTATGCCTTGCTGCCCGTGCTTGAGAACAATTACGCGCATGCGGCCTTGACATCGGAGACCGACGACCGGATATCCACCCGCATGCTTGAATTCGACGGACCGTACGGCAGGCTGAAAGGATATCTGGCGCAACCTGCAGGCAAATCCAGGAAAAAAATCGGTTCCGTGCTGGTCATCCATGAAAACCGCGGATTGAATCCGCATATCCAGGATGTCGCCCGCCGCGCCGCCCTGGCGGGCTATAACGCACTGGCATTGGACTTCCTCAGCCCGCTCGGCGGCACGCCGGCCAATGAAGACGAGGCGCGCGCCCTGTTCCAGAAGCTTGACGCCGCCCAGTCGGTGGCCAATGGCCGTGCCGCGTTGGCGTATCTGAAGGCCCTGCCGAACAGCAACGGCAAAGTCGGTACCGTCGGTTTCTGCTGGGGCGGCGCCATGGCCAACCTGCTCGCGGTGAACGCGCCCGATCTGAACGCCGCGGTATCCTTCTACGGCATGGCGCCGGATACCGTACTGGTTCCGCAGATCAAGGCACATGTGCAGCTTCATTACGCCGGCCTGGACGAACGCATCAACGCCAGCCGTGAAGCGTATGAAGCCGCCATGAAGGCGCATGGCGTCGACTATGAAAGCTATCTGTACGATGGCAAGCAGCACGCCTTCCATAACGATACCAATGTCGCCCGTTATGACAAGGCATCGGCGGAACTGGCCTGGAAGCGCACATTGGAACTTTTCAAGCGGACGCTTTGATCAGCTTCCGTCCTCCGGCTTGAACGGCAGCAGTCCGGTCATTTTCTCTTGGTAGTGCAGGACGGCCTGCCGTTCCTGGCTGAGAAAGCGCTGCACGGCGTTCCGGAACTGCGGGTGTGCCAGGTAATGGAAGGATTGGGTGATGATCGGCCGGAAACCGCGCTTTATCTTATGCTCGCCCTGTGCACCGGGGTCGAAGTCGGACAGTCCGTATTCAATGCAGAACTCGATGCCTTGGTAAAAGCAGGTTTCGAAATGCAGCATGTCCCGTTCCTGCAGGCAGCCCCAATAGCGGCCGTACAGCGTGCTTGAGGAAAAGAAGCTCAGCGCCCCGGCGATGCATTCGCCGCCTTGGTAGGCGAATACCATCAGCATCTGTTCCGGCATGGTCCGCAGCAGCGTCTGGAAGAACGCTTCGCTCAGATAACCGCCGTGCCCGTTGTATTTGGCGTTGGTCAGCTGGTAGAACAGGTGGAAACGGCGGATGTGTTCCGGCTGTATGCCTTCGCCCTTCAGGCGTTTAAGCGTTATGCCCTGTTCAGCGGTTATGCGGCGTTCGCGTTTGATTTCCTTTCGTTTGCGCGGTTGGCAGTCCTGCAAAAACGCCTCGAAGCCGGCGTAGCCGTTGTTATGCCAATGGAAATGGCAGGCGATGCGCCGGTCCGCATCCATCGAGCGCCAGATGTCATCCTGCCCCGGTTCCGGGAACAGGCAATGCCATCCGGAAGCGTTCAGACGGTGCGCTTCCCGTTGCAGCGCATCGGAAACCAGCGGCGCAAGCGCGGCGGCGCTGATGCCGCTGAAGGCGATCCGCGGGCCGTTGCAGGGCGTGAACGGTATGGCATTGACCAGCTTCGGATAGTACGCCAGGCCGTTCTGGAAATACGCTTCGGCCCAGGCATGGTCGAACACGAACTCGCCATAGGAATGCTGCTTCACATACAGGGGCATGACCGCGAGCAGCACGCCGTCTTCCTCGACCAGCAGGTGATGGGGCTGCCAACCGGTATCGGGCGCGACGCAGCCGGACTGCTCCAGGGCATTGAGGAATTCATGGCGCAGGAACGGGTAGTCGGTGCCGGCCAGGGCGTTCCACTGCGCAGCCGGAATCCGCGAGATCGCGTTTATATACCGGATAGTCACGGATAAGACCTGTTTTCAGTGCGTTCCATGTCTGCTGGTTGGCCGTCAGTGCGCATTAAAGCGGATGAATTTTCATGATAGAGTGAATTATCCGCCAATTACGTCCAACGATATCCGCCATGCCGCCGCAGCCCACGCCTGAACCTGGAAAAAATCGACCCAACCGACCCGACCTTCAGCATTACCTGCAGAAGATCCTCACCGCCCAAGTATACGATGTGGCGGTCGAGACCGAACTGGCGCTGGCCAAAATCCTTTCGCAGCGGCTCTCCAACCGGGTGTTCCTCAAGCGCGAGGACACGCAGCCGGTTTTTTCCTTCAAACTGCGCGGGGCCTACAACAAGATGGCGCAGCTCACGCCGCAACAGCTGAAGCGCGGGGTCATCTGCGCCTCGGCCGGCAACCACGCACAGGGCGTTGCGTTATCGGCCAGGAGGCTGGGCTGCAAGGCGGTCATCGTCATGCCGGTCACCACGCCGCAGCTGAAGGTCGATGCGGTCGAAGTTCTGGGCGGCGAGGTGATCCTTTCCGGCGACAGCTTCTCCGACGCCTATGCGCACGCCCGCCGGCTCGAGCAGAAAAACGGGCTGTGCTTCGTGCATCCGTTCGATGATCCCGATGTGATCGCCGGGCAGGGCACCATCGCCATGGAAATACTGCGCCAGCACCCGGGTCCGATTGACGCCGTGTTCGTCGCCATCGGCGGTGGCGGGCTGATTTCCGGCGTGGCCGCCTACATCAAGGCGGTGCGTCCCGGCATCAAGGTGATCGGCGTGCAGATGCAGGACTCCGATGCGATGATGCGCTCGGTCAAGGCCGGAAAGCGCGTGGTGCTCAAGGAGGTCGGGCTTTTTTCCGACGGCACGGCGGTCAAACAGGTCGGCGTCGAGACCTTCCGGCTGTGCCGGGCCCTGGTCGACGGCTACATCGCGGTCGGAACCGATGCCGTGTGCGCGGCGATGAAGGACGTGTTCCAGGACACACGCTCGATCCTCGAACCGGCCGGCGCATTGGCGGTTGCCGGGCTGAAGGCCCACATCGAGACGAACCGCTGCAAAGGCGGAAATTTCGTCGCCATCACCTGCGGCGCCAACATGAATTTCGACCGTCTGCGTTTCATCGCCGAGCGCGCGGATGTCGGCGAGGAGCGTGAAGCGCTGTTCGCGGTCACCATCCCCGAGCGGCGCGGCGCGTTCAGGGAATTCTGCCAGCTGGTCGGCCCGCGCAACGTCACGGAGTTCAACTACCGGATTTCCGATACGCGCCAGGCGCATATTTTCGTCGGATTGGGCACCAAAACCAAGGGCGAATCGGCCAAGGTCGCCCGGCTATTCGAAAAAAGCGGCTATCCGACGCTCGACATCACCGGCGATGAAATGGCCAAAGAGCACATCCGGCACCTGGTCGGCGGGCGCTCGCCGCTGGCGGAGCACGAACTGCTGTACCGCTTCGAGTTCCCCGAGCGCCCCGGTGCCTTGATGAAGTTCCTGTCAGCCATGGATCCCGGCTGGAACATCAGCCTGTTCCATTACCGCAACCAGGGCGCCGATTACGGCCGTGTCCTGGTCGGCATCCAGGTGCCGCAGACGGAACGACAGGCGTTCAAGCAGTTCCTGACCGGGCTGGGCTATCCGTTCGTCGATGAAAGCCAGAATGCCCTGTACCGGCTTTTCCTTAAATGACACCGACGGCGTCAGACCCGCTGTTGTTCACCTTCCGCCGTTGCCCCTATGCCATCCGGGCGCGTCTGGCGTTGGCATCCGCCGGCATCGACTGCACCCCGGTTGAGGTGGACCTGAAAAACAAACCTGCCCGGCTGCTTGCCGTTTCGCCGAAGGGCACCGTTCCGGTGCTCGTGCTTGCCGATGGCCGTGTCCTCGAGCAAAGCCTGGATATCATGCATTGGGCTCTGGCGCGCAACGATCCCGACGGTCTGCTGCCGGCGAAAGCCGCCGAGCGGCGTCTTACGGATGACTTGGTCGCCCGCAATGACGGTGATTTCAAGCTGGCGCTCGACCGCTGTAAATATCCGGGACGTTACGGCCTGGCCGACGGCGGCCCGTTCAGGTCGCAGGCCACGGAAATCGTGATGCAATGGGATGCGGATCTGCAAGAAAGCGGATTTTTCATCAATGATCAGCCGCGTTTGGCGGATTACGCCCTGCTTCCGTTCGTCCGCCAGTTCGCCGGCACGGACCCGGCATGCTTCGATGGCTTGCAAGCTCCGTCCCTGCGGCGTTGGCTTGCCGTCCTGGCCGGTTCCGCGCTGTTCAAACGGGTGATGGCCAGGGCGTGACGCTTACAACGCGTCGTTGAGCACCTTGGCCAGCCGCACGCCGGCCTGATAGAGGCGCTCGCGCACCACCGGATCGAATTCAAAGCTGTACTCGTAACCGAGTTTCGGCATCGCTTCCGGCTCGACCTTGCCTTTGCAGTAGGTCAGGTAGGTGACCGGCGCGCTTGGCGCAATGACTTCAGCGGGATAGATCCGGCTGCGCAGTTTTTTCGATTCCTCCGCCCATTGCTTGAGGGATCCGGACTGCCACTGCCTGGTCTGCTTCTGTGTCCGGTCCTGGCCGGCGAAGTCGGCCAGTTCGGTAAAGCTGAGATTGGTTTTCTCGATCATGTCGCTGTCCCAAACCGTGTGCAGGTTGCTGGGCTTGCCATGCCAGGTGACCCGGCAGGCGTTGCCGCCCCGGTCGCCGCTGGTGCCGACATGCAGCGGCTGGTGGACATCGCCGATCAGGTGTACGGTGAACTTCAGCGCGAAGGCTTTTTCGGACCGGCTGGCGGCTGGATTTTTCAGCACCGCTACCTGCTTTTCGACCTGGCTCATCAGGAATCCGGTGCTTTCGCTTTCCAGGCCGGCATGGAAACCGTCGTCGTCATCCTGCCAGGTGGTGAAGTGCCAATTGAAGGTATGCGCGAAGTTCTTCGGGTCTGACCGGATTTCATCGGGCCATGTCGATACAAACGGCAGATCATGGCCGTCGAGGATCGCACGCGCTTTCTTCAGCGCGTCGGGGTCCATATGGCGTTCGGCGACCAGCCCGACCACGCGGTGGCCGGTCGAACCCCAGGCCAGCGCCTGTGTGGCGCCTGCGGAAAGGATCAGCAGCAGGGAAGCATTGAAAAATGTATTCATGGAGGTCTGGACCGGTTCGTGTAAGCGGCGAAGCCCGTGCATGCGCCTGCTTCGGCCGGTTTGGAATATTCGCAAGGATAAGGCTATAGTTTAACCATAATCCAAGGAATCGGCATGTCTCAAGGCGACTTAAATCTACTGCCGGATGATGTTTCAAGCCGGCTGCAGCAGCTGTTGGAGGCCACGGGCAAGCCGGTAGTGCTCAGCGTCGGCGCCACCGTGCGTAAGGCGGTGTTCGCCGATGGCCAGCGCCTGATCGTCAATTTCAACCCGCATACCGGAAAAATATGGCTGGCCGGGAAATCGGTCGCCGCGGAATATGCGCTGAGCGGCGGCCGCTGGCTGTCGCAACTGGACGGCAGCGAATTTTTCGAGCGACTGTCCGGCCTAATTGACGAACTTGCCTCCGGCAGTGGGGCGCATGTTTCCGGACAGGTGCGCCTTGTCGATAAAATCCAGGAGCCGCCGCAGCGGAAGGCGCATGATGCTCACGGCAGATCCGCGAAGTACGGCCTGCTGTCTCTGCTGGTCCTGGTGACCATCGGCTTCTTGGGCTTCCGGTATTTTTCCGTGCCGGAAAAATCCCCTGTGAAAGTCCGGCAATCAGCGGCGCCGGTGCCGGCACCGCCAGGTTCCGCACCGCCTGCCTCGGCGGCGCGCTGCGAACCGGCCATGCCGGCCAATGGCGCGTTCAAATCTTTTCTCGACCGGCCCGGCAACCCATCCAGCCGGACCGATGTCGGCATCAGTAACAGCCACTCGCATGACATGGCGGTGTTTTTCACGGCGCCCGGCAGCGCCAGGCCGCTGCATTCAGTATTTGTCAGGGCCGGCGACAGCGCGACGGTGACGGTGCCGTCCGGAGTTTATGAGCTGATGTTTTCCACCGGCTCCATATGGTGCAGCCTCGACACGGGCTTCAGGGACGGACAGGTCACCAAGCTGGATAAGGGCTTTGAGTTGAAGCCGCAGATGCCGGTTTTTCTCAGTATGCAGTCCACCGGCGCCAAGGCCGCGGATTTTCAGGTGTTCGCGGGCCGGCGACCGGAACCGGAAGCCGGGCCTCCTGTAGCGCAAAGCGTCAGCGCCGGCGAGGTGGAGCTGCGGCAGAACGCCGACGGCCATTACTATATCGAAGGAGCCATCAACGGCAAGCCGTTGAGGTTCCTGATTGACACCGGGGCGTCGATAAGCATGCTGACCGAAGAGGCTGCCGCACAGGTTGATCTGAGCGACTGCCGGGCCGGCAAGTCATCGACGGCGAACGGCGTGGTCGATGTCTGCGTCGGGGTGGTTCCGGAAATGCGCATCGGCCCCTATATCGTCAGCAATTCAATGGCGGCGGTCAACGTCAATACCGAAACGAACCTGCTCGGCATGAACGTGCTGGGCCAGTTCCGGATCAGCACCGAAAACGGCGTCATGCGCCTTTCAAAACGCTGATCAAGGCTGCCAGGCGTAACCGAACTTCAGGAACAGGCTGCGGTCGGTCTGGTAGGTCTCGATCGCGTCCGAGCCGGTGTAGCTGTCGCTGTAGCCGGCATAGAACACGCTGCGCGGATTGATCTTGTATGAATACACCAGCTGGGTTCCGACATCGCTGTTTTCCTCGGGTACCGGAAAGCTGTTCAGGCTTTGGTCGTATTCCGTGTTGCCGTACTGCAGCGCCAGACGAAGGCGCTGGCGCAGGTTGAACTGCCAGGACAGCCGGGTATCGAGCAGCCGGGCATGGTAAACCGAGCCGCCATCGCGCTGCAGGCGTTCGTCGATGTAGCTCAGGTTGACGCTGATATTGCCGTTCAGGCTGCCTTGCAGGCCCGGTTCGAAACTGTGAATGCGGCCGAGCGCGTTGTTGCGGAAATCGATCTGGTCGCCGCCGCGGTAGAACAGGGAGAGCTGCCAGGTGCTGACCGGCTTGAACTGGCCGTAGAAGATGTAGTAGCTTTCATCGTAGTCGATGCCGTTCCAGTAGCGCATGCGCTGGCCGCCGCCGGCTTCGATATAGCTCTGGTATTTGCCTTCCAGATTGATGTACGCTTCGATTTCACGCTCCATCACGCGTTCTACGCTGATCTGGCGGGTGATGTCCCAGTCGCCGTTGAGCGATACTTCGGTGAAGAAGCTGTCCTTCGGAAACCAACGGTAAGCACCGCCGACCACGCTCTGCTCGTAGTCGACCTTGCCGATGAAGCCCATGTCGGCGCGGAAGCCCGGATCATAGCGGGATTGCCTGAGGTTGAAGGATTTCTCGCGGTCGCGGTAATTGTAGACTGCGATGTACGCGTCACCGCTGAACGGCGTGGCTTGGTAGCCGAAAACGTCTTCCGTGTCGGAATGCATCCACTGTCCCGTGAGTGTGTGGGCGCCTTTCTCCCATTTGCCGTCGATCGAGCCCAGTGTGCTGCTGTAGTCCGTTCCGCTTCGGTGGGTGAGCACGGTGCCGATATTGGCTGTTTCGCCCAGGCTATATCGGTAGGATCCGACGAAATCGGTCGATTCGCCGTCAATCACGCCCAGCCTGGAGCCGTAAGGTCCGGGCCGCAGCACGTTGGTCTGCGCATCGCTGGCGGCGAACAGGCCATAGGTCTGTTCGCCCTGGCGGCCGGTGAAACGCAGGCCGTAGTCCGGATCGGCGACATTGCGGGTGTACACGAGCTGCGACGGCGAATTGAAGTAATCCGCGCTGTCCAGGAAGAACGGGCGCTTCTCGGGGTAGAAAAGGGCGAACGTGGTGTTGACGTCCAGCTGCGCACCGTCGATTTCGATCTGCGAGAAGTCCGGGTTGTAGGTCGCGCTCAGCGTGTTGTTGGGCGTCGGCGACCAGCTCAGGTCGAGGCCGAATTCGACATCGGTGCCGTCGCTGCTGAAATCCTGGTCCGGGTCGGCGCGCGTCTCGCCATAACCGAAGGTCAATGTCGGGTTGACGATGATGTTCTTGCCGGGATCGGCATGCGCGAAGCCGCTGATCTTGCCCTGCTGGCATAAATTGCAGTTGTTGTTGCGGTCGCTTTTCACATTGGCATACTTGAACGTCTGTTCGCGCGGACGGAAACGCTGGAATTTCACGTTCCATTGCTGCGGTGAGGTTGAATGCTTGAATTTCAAGCTGGAATAGGGGATGTCGAATTCAACGATATACCCCTGCTCGTTGATCTGTGCGCCTGAATCCCAGATCGCATCCCAGGAATCATCATCAGTGTCCCTGGATTCATCATACGTGCCGTCCATCTGCACGCCACGGGCGCTGACGTAAAACCATAAGGCACGCTGCATCGTATCGAAGGCATCGAGCTGGAAGCCGACGGTGTCGTCATCATAGGCTTTGTCCCGGTCGCGTAAGGTGCTGAGGATTTTCTCCGGATCAGGGTCGAACGCTTCGAACGCCACGCGGAAACTGGTGCCCGAATCGACGATATACACTTTGGTGCGCACCGATGCGGGCAGGTTTTCACCGGGATCCGTTTCATACAGCAATTCGGTCATCGCCGCCTGCCGCCAGAATGGCTCATCCAGCTTGCCGTCGGCGGTCATTCCGCCGGCAATGGTCGGTATTTTCAACGCTTCGGCTGTCTGGGCTTGGGCGAGCAGCGGGATGCAAAGCGCCAGTGCCGCCAGGGAACGAATAGGGCTGATCATAATCAAGGCTGTGGATGATAAATTTGGTGCATTATCCTTCAATTTCGTCTGCGGCTCGCATGCCATTAGTCACTGCCGGGTTATTTGCTATCATGGCAGGGTCGAAAAACAGGCCTGCAATCCATGGAAACCGCACAGATCCGTCTTACCGAATTCAGCCATGGCGCAGGCTGCGGCTGCAAGATTTCACCGCAGGTGCTTGATACCATCCTGGCCTCGAAGCTTGACCTGAAAACCGATCCCAATCTGCTGGTCGGCCATAGCAGCAAGGACGACGCCGCCGCCTACGACCTGGGCAACGGCCAGGTCATACTGAGCACAACGGATTTCTTCATGCCGATCGCCGATGATGCGTTTGATTTCGGACGGATTGCCGCCACCAATGCCATCAGTGACATCTACGCGATGGGCGGCACGCCCATGATGGCGATCGCCATCCTGGGTTGGCCGGTCAACACGCTTCCGGCTGAATTGGCGCAGCGCGTCGTCGATGGCGGCCGGCAAGCCTGCAGCGACGCCGGCATCCCGCTGGCGGGTGGGCACAGCATTGACTCGCAGGAGCCCATTTTCGGACTCGCGGTGACCGGGCAGGTGCCGAAGGAACGCCTTAAACAGAACAATACCGCCAGCGCCGGATGCCTTCTGTACCTCACCAAACCCCTGGGCGTGGGCGTGCTGACCACCGCGCAGAAACAGAAGAAGCTCAAGCCGGAGCACGAGACCCTGGCCCGCGACGTGATGTGCCAACTCAACGGCGTAGGCGCCCTGGCGGCCCATCTGGACGCGGTGAAGGCGATGACCGACGTCACCGGATTCGGGCTGCTCGGGCATCTGCTGGAAATGTGCGAAGGCAGCCTGGTGCAGGCCACTCTGCGCTACGCACGCGTTCCACATCTGGCGCCGGTCAAGGATTACATCGCCTTGGGCTGCGTGCCGGGCGGCACGGGACGCAATTTCGGCAGTTACGGCCACAAGCTCGGCGCCTTGAGCGATGAGCGGCGCGCGCTGCTGTGCGATCCGCAGACCAGCGGCGGGCTGCTGATCGCGGTCGAGCCGCGCGGCGTTGCGGCATTGGAAGCCATCCTGCGTGAGGCGGGCATCGAGCCGGTCTGCATCGGCGAACTGCATCCGCGCCAAGACGGCCCCTGGATCGAGGTCATCTGACCGATTGCCATGCCGAAGTGCCCGGATACCGCGGATTTCCGCCAATTGTTCCTGAATGATGCGCCGCTGATCGACACCCGTGCGCCGGTCGAGTTCGCGCAAGGCGCGTTTCCCGGCGCGGTCAATCTGCCGCTGATGACCGATGACGAGCGCGCACAGGTAGGCCTTTGCTACAAGCAGCACGGCCAGCAGGCCGCCATTGCGCTCGGTCACGACCTGGTGCAGGGCGAGGCCAAGGCTGCGCGTGTTCAGGCGTGGATCGATTTCGCGCGCAGCCACCCTGACGGTTACCTGTATTGCTTCCGCGGCGGTCTGCGCTCGCAGATCAGCCGGCAGTGGATGGCCGACGCGGGCTGCGACTACCCGCGGGTCATCGGCGGCTACAAGGCCATGCGGAATTATCTTCTGCAGGCGCTGGAAACTTCGCTGGCGCAGGGGCCTGTGATCGTCCTGTCGGGCCAGACCGGCTGTGCCAAAACCCAGTTGCTGCATCAGCTCGCCGGCGCCGTTGATCTTGAAGGGCTGGCCCGGCACCGCGGCAGCGCTTTCGGGAAGCGGGTTGGCGGGCAGCCCACGCAGATCGACTTTGAGAACGCCCTGTCCATCGCGTTGCTGAAACGGCGTCATGCCTCTCTGACGCGTCCGCTCGTGCTGGAGGATGAAAGCCAGCTCATCGGCCGCATCGTGCTGCCGGATCCCCTGCTTGCCGCCATGAAACAGTCGCCCATCGTGCTGATAGAGACCGGGCTGGAGCAGCGCGTCGAGCACACCTACGCGAACTATATCCTGGATAAACTGCGCGAATGGCAGAGCCACGCCGGCGTCGAAGAGGGCTTCAGGCAGTTTGCCGACGAGCTGCTGGCATCGCTGTCCGGCCTGAAACGCCGGTTGGGCGGCTGGCGCCACCAGCAGTTGCAGGCGCTGATGCAGTCCGCCATCGACGCGCACCTCGACGGCGATCCCCTCGGGCATAAGCTATGGATTCGCGTGATTCTGCAGGAATACTATGATCCCATGTATGCCTATCAGCTGGAACGGAAAACGGACCGGGTGGTGTTCAGAGGCAGCTATGAGCTAGTGCTCGATTTTCTGGCGCGCGCCGCCCCGCACTGAAGGATGAACCCATGACGCTTCAACAATTGCCGCTTGCCGACATCAACCGGTGGAGCCGCAATACACTGATCGAGCACCTTGGCATCGAATGCATCGAACTCGGCGGGGATTACCTGGTCGCACGCATGCCGGTCGACCGCCGCACCCACCAGCCGGCCGGTCTGTTGCACGGCGGGGCCAGTATGGCCCTGATCGAGAGCCTGGGGTCGATGGGGTCGAGCCTGCTGCTGGATATGGCGAAGGAACAGCCGGTCGGCATCGAAATCAACGCCAACCACATCAGCGGCGTGCGCTCGGGCCATGTACTCGGCACCGCCAGAATCGTCCATGCCGGCCGGAAAACGCACGTCTGGCAGGTCGAAATCCGTGAT
>ERZ1645185.105-NODE-105-length-36825-cov-8.177590_pt1 | contig 36825 bp, 40 predicted proteins | sample MGYA00575351_ERZ1645185 | MGnify/ENA primary metagenome ERZ1645185 (study PRJEB40838, sample SAMN11284767) | freshwater sediment metagenome | isolation source: river sediment | host: Sediment | place: India: Jana village, Kanpur | collected 2015-12-17 ... | reverse complement strand
GTGCGGTAACATGTTGGCGACGCCGGCGGCCATGAGGGTGTAGCCTTTGAAGTGGCAGAGCACTTCGGTGTCGCGGGCCAGGGTGGCGGGGTTGCAGGAGACGTAAACGATGCGGCGGGGCGGGTTGTCCTGTGGCAGGGACTTTACCAGTTCCATGGCGCCGTCTCTGGGTGGGTCAATCAGCAGCTTGTCGAAATGGCCGAGCGCGGCATATTTTTCCGGCGTCATCTCAAACAGGTTGTCGACGGCATATTCAACTTTCTTGCTCAGGCCATTCAATCTGGCATTTTCCTGCGCACGCGCGATCAGGGTCTTGCTGCCTTCGATGCCAACAACTTTCGCGCCTGAACGAGCAATGGGCAACGTGAAATTGCCCAGTCCGCAGAAGAAATCGGCGATGCGTTCATGCGCTTGCGGGTCGAGCATCTGCACCGCTCGATGCACGAGGATGCGGTTGATGTGCGGATTGACCTGGGTGAACTCGGTGGGCCGGAAGGGATGCACGATATTAAATTCCGGCAGGGTGTATTGCAGCAGGCCGCTGTCTTCCGGGTAGTAGGGCACGGCGGTGTCCGGGCCCTTGGGTTGAACCCAGATGTGGACGTTGTGCGCATCGGCAAATCTGGCAACGATCTCGCGATCCTGTTCGTTCCACGGTGTCAGCAGCCGGAAAACCAGCACGGTGGAGGTTTCGCCGACGGCCAGTTCGACCTGCGGCACGCGATCGGAATTGGAAAGTTGCGGAATCAGTTGCCGCAGCGGCATGAAGATTTTTTGCACATGCGGGGCCAGCACTTCGCAGGTGTGCATGTCGGCAATGAACCAGGATTTCTTTTCGTGAAAGCCGACCAGCGCGCCGCCTTTCTTATCCACGCGCTTGACTGAAAAGCGCGCGCGGTGGCGGTAAGCCCAGGTGGGGCCATAGAGCGCGGGGAGGATGAGTTCGGGTTTGACCTTGCCAATGCGCTGGATGTTATCTTCCAGGATGCGCTGCTTGGCGGCGACCTGCGCGCTGACTTCCAGATGCTGCAGGGCACAGCCGCCACAGCGTCCGTAGTGCGCGCATTTTGGCGCGGCGCGCTGGCTGCTGGATTTGAGGATTTTGGTGGCGTTGGCGCTGTCGTATTTCGGGTGCTTTCGAAAGACGGAAATTTCCACCGATTCACCCGGCAGCGCGCCATCGACAAAGGTGACCTTGCCGTCGACCCGGCAGATGCCGTGTCCTTCGTGGTCGAGGGCATCGATGAATACCGCCATGATTATTCTTTCCAGGCGGCGAGGAATTCCTGCCAATGAGTTCCATCAGAAGACTGCAAGGCTGCGCGCACCTTTGCGGTTTCCTCGTGATACGTCTCGGTGGTAAGGGCGCCGCGCATGTGTTGAAAGCGCAAATAGAGCAGGTGGGTGTTGACCACGTCGGTTTCGCAGTAGTCGCAGATTTCAGCCAGCTTGCCCGCCTGCAACGCATCCCACACCTGGCTGCCATCCATGCCCATCTTGCCGGGAAAGCCGCAGAGTTTTGCCAACTGGTCGAGCGGCGCGTTGGCGCGCGGCTGGTACATGGCCAGCAGGTCCATCAAATCCAGATGGCGCGCGTGGTAGCGGCTGATGTAGTTGTTCCACTTGAAATCCTTGTCGTCCTCGCCCTGATCCCAATAGCGCGGCGCGGTGACACTGTGCATGAGTCCGCGGTAGTGCAGCACGGGCAGGTCGAAGCCGCCGCCGTTCCAGGACACCAGTTGCGGCGTGTACTTCTCGATGCCGTCGAAAAATCGCTGGATGATGTCCTTTTCCGGTTCGTTGTCTCGGCCCAGCGTCCACACCCGGAACTGGTCGCCGGCCCGCAGAGCGCAGGAAATGGCGATGACACGATGCAGGGTGTGCGGCAGGAAATCGCTGCCGGTGGCCTGGCGGCGCTGGAGCATGGCCATTTCGGCGATTTCGTTTTCGGGAACGCCGGCGGAAAGATCAACCAGCCGGGAGAAACCTTCCGTATCCGGAACGGTTTCGATATCAAAGACGAGGGTGGGGGTCACGATGAATAGCGGGTATGAAAACTCGCTATTTTACCCGTGATGGGTATTTCGCTAGATCAGGCGAGAATCCATGTCTTCCGCCGTCACCAGCGCTTCGAGCTGCGCGGCCGAAACGGTTTCCAGCGGCAGGCCCAGTTCGGCAGCCAATGCGGCAAGGCGAATGGTGTCGTTGCGCTCACCCGAATGCGCCAGAAGCAGTAGCGGCCGGAGCGGGGTGTCGTGCCCGGCCAGGGTTTTTGCCACCAGATTGTTCAGCCCCAGCCTGCGGTGCAGGTTGTTGACCGAAATGGAGAGGGCAACGGGCAGGGTGGAGAGCAGGCCGGTTTCGAAGGCGAGCGGTGCGAGATCAGCCAAAAAGCCAGCATGCGCCAGCTTGCCCATCAGCATGGCCCGGCTGAGCGCGATCTTGGCGAACAGACGGTTGTCTGCCGTGGCGGGCGTGCCGGAGAGCGCGGTCATAATGGCAACCCGCTGGGAACGCTGCCGTCCCAGCATGATCATGGCGTGTCCCGAGGAATCGGCCGGACGGCTGAGCCCGCCGGCAATGGAGTTGGCAATGCGGATCAGCTGGGATTCGAGACCGGGGTTGAGGCGGACGAACTGCACCAGGCTGGAAAGCGGCTGGCGCATTGCCACGGTAACCAGTTCCAGGCGCAGACCGTTATCCGGACCAGCCGAATCATCCAGGCGCGGGCCGGTGAAAAATTCGCCCATGAACCAGGCGCCTTCGCCCCAGGGCGTGATCTGCGATTCATGATGGATATTGCGGATGATGGGCTGGCTGCCAGCCGGGGCCACAGCCAGCGAGGACTGGATGAAACGCTGATAGGCCCAGTCGGTTTCGCTGCTGTTAGGCGCATCGGTATCCAGACAGAACTTCATTTCAGTGGATTGGGCAAGGGTTCGAGCGCGCTGACGGGCATCGGCATCAGGACGTTTCAGGACCCAGATCAAATTGGGCTGGATCAAATCGTTCAATACTTCAGAAAACAGCACGTCGCGGCTGATTTGCACGAACAGGGGCTGTTCGCCAGTCAGGCCGTCCTGGGTCAGCGAATACAGGCCAGTAAGCAGCATGTCCTCATTCATGCGGGCCAGTTCGCCGGGCAGGCCGTCGGTTTTATAGCCGCGCAGGACGAGTTCCCGGGCGACGACATGCCCCTGATGATCGAAGATGGGCTCGAAGGACAAAAACCGGTTGCGCAGGTCTTCTTCGCGGACGGGACCCGTAGACTCTCCGCCAATGACCTGGGTTACCACGCCGGTTTCCAGGGATTGGGTATCGACACCGCCGCCCGCGGGGCTGGTCTGGGATGCGCTCATGTGAGTTTTTTTAAGGTTATTAGCCAGTATCATGCCATTACAACGGACATACTGGAATTGGTCATGAGCCCTGCGGTACCCATTTGGCGGGTTTTTTCCGACCGTCAGTCGCTTATCGAGGCTGCGGTAGCGGTGATTCGGCAAGCCGAGGCGGTGAGCGGAGAAAGCTTTTCGATTGTCCTTGCGGGTGGGAAAACGCCGCTGGCGCTTTATCGTCGTCTGGCCAAAGAGCCCATGAACTGGAAAAAGTGGCGGGTGTATTTTGGCGATGAGCGCTGTCTGCCGCCGGATCATCCCGATCGCAATACCGTGCAGGCGCGACTTGCCTTGCTGGATCAGGTGCCCATCGCGCCTGAACACATTTTTACGCCGCGCGTGGAACTCGGCCCGGCCGAAGCGGCCTCACGCTACGGTGAAACACTGGCTGATGCGGGCGAATTTGATCTGGTGCTGCTTGGGCTGGGCGAGGACGGTCATACGGCCAGCCTGTTTCCGGGACATGAGATTGGGCCGGGCCCGGATGCGCCGGATGTGCTGCCGGTATTTGATGCGCCCAAACCGCCGTCGGAAAGGATCAGCCTGTCTGCGCATAGATTGTCGAGCGCGAAGCAGGTGCTTTTTCTGGTAACGGGCGAATCGAAGCGCGATGCACTCAGGCGCTGGCGCAAGGGTGAGCCGATTCCAGCTGCGAAGATTTCAGCAAGGCAAAATTTGATTGTGCTGGCGGACAGGGCCGCATGCCCGGATTGACAGTATTTTTGTAAACGAAGAAGAAGGAGATGATGTAATGAACCAGAAGAAAATTCTCGCTGGCGCAGTGACTGCCGGACTGATGGCCACAGCCTATGCAGCACCCATGGGAGAAAAACTCACGACCCGCGCCGATCAGCGGGAAGTGGCTGTCACCATCTACAACGACAATCTGGCGCTGGTGAAGGACAGCCGCAAGGTCAGGCTGGACAAGGATAAGAATCAACTGGCCTGGCGCGAAGTCTCCGCACAGATGCGGCCTGAAACCGCGTTGTTGCGCAATCTCTCCAATTCGCTTGGATTCAAATTGATTGAGCAGAATTTCGATTTTGACTTGCTGACGCCGCAAAAGCTGCTGGAAAAATATCTCGGCAAGGAAGTCACGGTCATCAGCGTCAACCCCGCCACGGGCGTGGAAAAGCGCGAGACCGCCACGGTGCTGGCTACCAATGGCGGCACGGTGCTGAAATTTGCCGACCGCATCGAAACCGGCATTCCCGGCAGGCTGGCATTTGCCGGCGTGCCGGACAATCTGCGCGACAAGCCCACGCTGGTGATCACGCTGGCCAATGCCAGTTCGGGCGACCAGAATCTGGAATTGTCTTACCTTACCGGCGGCCTGTCGTGGAAGGCTGACTACGTGGCCGAGCTGAACGAAAAAGACACCCAGCTCGACATGAGCGGCTGGGTGACGTTGACCAACCAGAGCGGCGCGGCCTATCCCAACGCAAAGCTGCAACTGGTGGCGGGCGACGTGAACCGCGTGCAGGAAGAATTCGCGCGCGGCCGGCCGGTGCCGATGATGGCCAAGGCTCAGATGGCGGATGCAGCGGACATGTCGCAGGAAGCCTTGTTCGAATATCACCTGTATACCCTGGAACGCCCGACAACAATCGCTGAAAACCAGACCAAGCAGGTGGCGCTGATGAGCGCTTCATCGGTGCCGGTGAAGAAGGAATTGCTGCTGGAAGGGCAGAACTACTACTACTCCGGCCAGTATGGCGAACTGGGCCAGAAGCTGAAAGCTGGCGTGTTCGTCGAATTTACCAACAAGGGCGATGGCCTTGGCATTCCGTTACCCAAAGGCATCGTCCGCGTATACAAGAAGGACAGCAAGGGCAATGCGCAATTCATCGGCGAGGACCGCATCGATCACACACCGAAAAATGAAACCGTGCGCCTGAAGCTGGGCGACGCGTTTGACGTGACGGCCGATCGCAAGCAGACCGACTTCAAGAAACTGTCCGGAACATCACGCTACAACTACGTGTTTGAAAGCGCGTATCAGATTGTGATCAAGAACGCGAAAAGCGAAGCGGTCACGGTGAAAGTGGTGGAGCCGATGCCGGGCGACTGGCTCATCCAGTCAGAATCACACCCGCATACCAAGGCATCGTCGAATGCGGCGGTATGGAATGTGAACGTTCCAGCCGAGGGCAAGACCACGCTGACCTATCGGGTGCAGGTCAAATATTGATTCTGGTTGACTAGAATGGGTGAACTAAAACCTGTTCCAGGGAGGACAAGATGGGCGCATCTGGCAAATTTCGAATTCTCTCTGTTGCGTGTTTGCTCGTTTTGGCTGAAGAATAATTTTCTTCCATCTGATTTTCCTCTATTTTCCACCCATCTGAATCCAGGAAGCGGCGAGCCTGTTGGTGGAAGTGTCATGCGCGGTGATGGGCTTGCCATCTCCCAATTCCCGGATCAGCGCACCCGCCAGTTTCTTGCCGAGTTCCACGCCCCACTGATCGAAGGCATTGATATCCCAGAGGACGCTTTGCACGAAAGTCTTGTGTTCATACAGGGCCACCAGCCTGCCCAATGTGCGTGGGTTCAGTTCACGGTAAAGCAGGGTATTCGAGGGACGGTTGCCGGGAAAAACCTTGTGCGGCAGCAGCAATCGAATCTTGTCGTCATCCAGGCCTTCGGCTTTCAGTTCCGCGCGCGCTTCTTCTTCTGTTTTTCCCAGCATCAGGGCTTCGCTCTGCGCCAGGCAGTTCGCTGCCAGCATTTGCTGCATGCCGTCGTAGGGGTGAGCAGTCTTGGCGGCCAGCAGAAAATCAGTTGGGATGAAGCGGGTACCCTGATGCAATAACTGGTAGAACGCATGCTGGCCGTTGGTGCCGGGCTCGCCCCAGACGATTTCGCCGGTGGCGTGGCTGACCACTTCGCCCTTGCGCGTGACGCGCTTGCCGTTGGATTCCATGCAGAGCTGCTGGAGATAGGCGGGGAAGCGGCCGAGGTGCTGGTCGTAGGGCAGCACGGCGTGACTGTGCGCATCCCAGAAATGCTGGTACCAGATCGATAGCAGGGCAAGCGTGCCGGGCATGCTGCTGACTGGATCAGCGCGGAAATGTTCGTCCATGTCGCGCGCGCCGGCGAGCATGTTTTCGAATCCATCCATGCCAATGTAAAGCGCGATGGGCAGGCCGATGGCGGACCACATGGAATATCGGCCGCCGACCCAGTCCCAGAATCCGAACATGTTGGCGGGATCGATGCCAAAAGCCCTGACCGCAGCTTCGTTGGTGGAAACGGCAACGAAGTGCTTCTCAACCGCCTGCTCCGGACCGAGTTTTTCCACCAGCCAGCGGCGCGCGATCTTCGCATTCGCCAGCGTTTCCAGCGTGGTGAAGGTTTTGGATGAAATGATGAACAGCGTGGTTTCTGCATTCAAATCATCCAGCGTGTCACCAATGTGATTGGGGTCGACGTTGGAGACGAAATGCATGCTGAGTTGTTTGCTACCGTATGACTTGAGTGCGCGGCAGGCCATGGCGGGGCCTAGATCGGAGCCGCCGATGCCGATGCTGACGACATCGGAAATGACCTTGCCGGTGTGGCCGCGCCAGTTTCCGTTACGCACGGTATCCGTGAAAATGCGCATCTGACTGAGCACATCCGCTACTGCGGGCATGACGTTCTGGCCGTCCACGAAAACGGGTCTGCCCAAATCGCTGCGCAGCGCGACATGCAGCACGGCGCGGTTCTCGGTGAAATTGATTTTCTCGCCGCTGAACATGGCTTCGGTCCAGGCCGGCACATTCGCCTCGACTGCCAGCCGTCGCAGCAGCGCAAGGGTTTCATCGCTGATGAGGTTTTTCGAATAGTCGAGCAGGAATTCATCCAGCCGCGGGCTGTAACGATCAAAGCGTTGCGGATCGGTCTTGAACAGGTCGCGCAGGTGCACATTGTTCCAGGCAGCACGGTGGGCCTGAAGTCCTTTCCAGGCAGGAAGATCTGTCAGCATGATCAGAGTTTTAGCAAGATTGCGGCCAGCGGTGGCAGCGTCAGGGTAATTGAGTGTGGCTGATCCATCCATGGCACAGGCTCGCTGTGAACCCCGCCGCCATTGCCCTGATTGGAGCCGCTGAAATGCGCGGAATCAGTGTTGAGCATTTCACGGTAATGGCCCGGCGAAGGCACGCCCAGCCGGTAACCCTGACGGGGCACGGGGGTGAAGTTGAGCACCACGACCGTGCATTGGCCATCCGGCGCGCGCCGCAAAAAGGCAAGAATCGAATGGTCGGCATCGTTGCAATCCAGCCACTGGAAGCCGGCGGGCTCGAAGTCAAGCGTATGCAGCGCGGGGTCGTCTCGATACAAACGATTGAGATCGCGTGTGAGCCGGTGTATGCCGGCATGCCAGTCGGTGCCCAGCAGGCTCCAGTCCAGTTCCCAGCCGACCTGCCACTCGCGTCCCTGGGCGAATTCGCTGCCCATGAAATTCAGTTTCTTGCCCGGGCTGGCCATCTGCCAGGCCATCAACAGGCGCAGGTTGGCGAACTGCTGCCAGGTATCGCCGGGCATTTTTGCGATGAGCGAACCCTTGCCGTGCACCACTTCGTCGTGCGACAGCGGCAGAATGAAGTTTTCCGTGTAGGCATAGAGCTGGCCGAAGGTCAGCAGGTTGTGGTGCCAGCGGCGGTGCACCGGTTCGTATTGCATGTAGCGCAATGTGTCGTTCATCCAGCCCATGTTCCACTTAAGCGAGAAACCGAGTCCGCCGAGATAGGCCGGACGCGAAACCATGGGCCAGGCGGTGGATTCTTCGGCGAAGGTCACGGCGCCGGGGAATTCTTCGTGCACCATGACGTTGAGCTGGCGCAGGAAATCGATGGCTTCGAGGTTTTCGCGTCCGCCGAACTGGTTGGGCAGCCATTCGCCCGCCTTGCGCGAGTAATCCAGATACAGCATCGAGGCGACCGCATCCACGCGCAGTCCGTCAATGTGGAATTCGGACAGCCAATAGTGCGCGCTGGACAGCAGGAAGTTTCTGACCTCCGCGCGCCCGTAATTGAAAATGTGTGTGCCCCAATCCTGATGGTAGCCACGACGCGGATCTTCATGCTCATACAGCGCGGTGCCGTCGTAACGCGCCAATGCCCAGTCATCCTGCGGAAAATGGGCCGGCACCCAGTCCAGAATAACGCCGATGCCGGCCTGATGACAGGCATCTACCAGGGCACGGAAGTCGTCCGGCGTGCCGTAGCGGCTGGTGGGCGCGAAGTAGCCCGTGGCCTGATAGCCCCAGGATTCATCCAGCGGGTGCTCCGAGACCGGCAGAAGTTCAATGTGGGTGTAACCCATCTCCTGAATGTAGGGAACAAGCTGCTCCGCCAGTTCTTGGTACGTGTAGAAACGTCCATCCGGGTGCCGTTTCCAGGAACCCGCGTGCATTTCGTAGACGTTGATGGGGGCATGCAGCCAGTCCCACTGCTGACGCTTTTCCAGCCAGGCTGCATCCTGCCATTGATGCCGGGAAGCTTCGGCGACACGCGGTGAAGTGCCGGGCCGGCGCTCGAACTGATGAGCGTAGGGGTCGGATTTGACCAGAATCTGCCCCGAGTCTCGGTTGCGAATTTCAAATTTGTAGTGCGTTCCCGGCCTGATCTGCGGGATGAACAGCTCCCATACGCCTGAACCGCCACGCGAACGCATGGGATGAAGCCGGCCATCCCAGCGGTTGAAATCGCCGACGACCGAAACCCGCTCGGCATTGGGTGCCCATGCGGCAAAACGTACGCCAGACGTGCCATTCACCACGGTGTGATGCGCGCCCAGCATCTGGTAGGCCCGCATCAGCCGGCCTTCGCCAAACAGGTACAGATCGTGCTCGGAAAGCAGGGGAGGGAAGCAATAAGGATCGTCTCGCTCGTAGCTGTCACGGCCATGGCTGACACGAAGTCGGTAGGGGATTTCCGGCGCCTGCCCGCCTTGCCACTCGAACAGGCCGCGCGGATCGGTTTTTTCCATGGGTCCCAGGCCGATGATTTCAATCGTGTCGGCGTAGGGGTCGAATACGCGGATGACATGGCCGTCCGCATGGGGGTGCCAGCCTAAAAATCCGAATGGATCATGGCTGCGTCCCGCAGCCAGTTCGAGTAGGCGATTGTCGCTGGATGCCTTTAACATAGTCACCTGTATTGAAACCGGTCGTCTTTATGAAAGCCTATCATAAGAAGAAGACCATATTTGTCGTAATGAAAGGGTTGTCATGCAAAATCCTCATAATGGTGAGCCGCGATTCGTCAGTCTGATCACCAAACAGACCGTCGCGCTTATTCTTGCTGGCGGACGTGGTTCCAGATTGAAGCAGATGACGGACTGGCGCGCCAAGCCGTCTGTTCCCTTTGGCGGGAAATTCCGCATCGTCGATTTTCCGCTGTCGAATTGCCTGAATTCCGGCATACGCCGGGTTGGGGTGCTGACGCAGTACAAGGCGCACAGCCTGATCAAGCATATTCAGCGCGGCTGGGGCTTTCTGCGTGGTGAGTTCAACGAGTTCATCGAATTGCTGCCCGCTCAGCAGCGCATCGAGACCGAATGGTACAAGGGCACGGCTGATGCGGTATTCCAGAATATGGACATTCTGCGTACCTACGATCCGGAATACATTCTGATATTGGCCGGCGATCATATCTACAAGATGGACTACGGCGAAATGCTGGCCTGTCATGTCAAGCACCAGGCAGACATGACGGTGGCCTGCATGGAAGTACCGCTGGAGCAGGCAAAAGAATTTGGTGTGATGGCGGTGGATGACAATGAGCGCATCATCGAGTTTGTCGAAAAGCCCGACAATCCACCGCCCATGCCCGGCCGCCCGGATCGGGCGCTGGCCAGCATGGGCATCTATGTGTTTAACGCCAAATTCCTGTACGAGCAGTTGATCCGTGATGCGGATGACCCGCATTCGGAACACGATTTCGGCAAGAACCTTATCCCGTACATGGTGCCGCGTTACCGCGTGGTCGCGCATCGCTTCTCGGACAGTTGCGTGAATAGCGCGGGGGACGAACCCTATTGGCGTGATGTGGGAACGGTGGAGGCCTTCTGGGAAGCCAATCTGGATCTGGCACGAGTCACCCCTGACCTCAACCTGTACGACAAGAGCTGGCCGATCTGGACGTATCAGGAGCAATTGCCGCCGGCGAAATTCGTGTTTGACAGCGATGATCGCCGGGGGCAGGCGATTGATTCCATGGTGTCGGGAGGCTGCGTGATTTCGGGCGCAACGGTGCGCCGCTCGGTGCTGTTTTCCAACGTCAAGGTCAACAGCTATGCCTATCTGGAAGACGCGGTGGTGTTGCCGGATGTCCTGATCGGACGCAACGCCCGGCTGAAAAAAGTTGTCATCGACAAGGGTTGCATCATCCCGGAAGGGCTGGAAATCGGATATGACCCGGTGGCTGACGCCAAGGCATTCCACGTCACCCCGAACGGCGTGACGCTCGTTACCCCTGAAATGCTGGGGCAGCACGTACATTACGTCAGATGATGTGATTGTCATGAGTACGCGCAAACTCCATCTGATTCTTTGCTGGCACATGCATCAGCCGGATTATCGGGATACCGGTACCGGCGAGTTTCGCCTGCCCTGGACGTATCTGCATGCGCTGAAGGATTACTCAGACATGGCCGCGCATGTTGAGGCTGAACCGCATGCGAAGGCCGTCTTCAATTTCGTGCCAGTGCTGCTGGATCAACTGGAGGATTATTCGGATCAGCTTGCCACGGGTCAGTACCGCGATCCCCTGCTGAGACTGCTTGCGCGGCCGGATTTCGAGAAACTGTCCAGCGACGAACGCGAGGTCATACTGGACTGCGGGTTCCGCTGCGATCACGAGCAGATGGTTTCGCCCTATCCCCCCTACAAGCGTCTGCATGAGCTGTACAAGCATGTCGAAAGTTTTGGCGGCAATGCGCTCGATTATCTGTCTGGGCAGTATCTGGCTGACCTGGTGACCTGGTACCACTTGGTCTGGATAGGTGAAACGGTTCGCCGTGCCGATCCGCTGCCCGTGCGCTTGATGGCAAAAGGCCAGGGCTTCGATGCGGAAGACAGGAAAGCGCTGCTGGGACTTGTGGGCCGCGTGATTCGTGAGTTGATCCCGCGCTACCGGGCGTTGCTGGAAAGCGGTCGAATCGAGATTTCCTCCACGCCGCATACACATCCGATCGCGCCATTGCTGATCGATTTTCAGACCGCGCGCGAAGCATGGCCTGATATGGTGCTGCCGCGTGCGCATCATTATCCCGGCGGAACGGGACGCGTGGCGGCGCATATCCGCTCAGCTGTTGAGTCGCATGTTCGCCGCTTTGGACAGCCGCCAGCGGGATTCTGGCCGGCGGAAGGCGGGGTCTCCAATGCGGTGATTCGCCAGTTTGCCGGCGCCGGATTGCGGTGGACAGCAACCGGTGGAACGGTGCTGGTCAACAGCCTCAAGCATGCTGGCGAACATGCCGAATCATCTTCGCTATATCTCTACAGACCTTACAAGATAGCCGGCATGGATGACGGCCCTGCCTGTTTCTTCCGCGATGAAAAACTTTCCGACCTGATTGGTTTCGAATATTCCAAGTGGCATGGCGCGGATGCGGTAACCCATTTCATCCGCGAACTGGAACGCATCCATGATGAAACAAAAGGGACCGAGGCCGTGGTTTCCGTCATTCTGGATGGCGAAAATGCCTGGGAATACTACCCCTACAACGGGTTCTATTTTTTGTCAGGCCTGTACAAGGCGCTGGCCACCCATCCTTTCATTCGCATGACGACATTCAGCGAGTATCTGGAATCACATGGGTCGCATGAAGGCGCAAGCTTGCCGGGCGTAACCGCAGGCAGCTGGGTCTACGGGACATTCTCGACCTGGATTGGCGATCCCGCGAAAAATGCTGCCTGGGATTTACTCTGCGATGCGAAGCGCACGCTTGATCTGGTTGAAGCATCCGGCAAGTTGAACCCGACAAGGCTTAACGAGGTGTATGCGCAACTCGCCATATGCGAGAGCTCGGACTGGTTCTGGTGGTTTGGCGATTACAACCCCGGTCACACAGTTGCCAGCTTTGACCGGTTATACCGGGACAATCTCAAGCGCCTGTACCGATTGCTGGACGTGGAGACTCCCCTGATGCTTGATGAGCCAATCTGCCATGGCGATGGCAACGTCATGGAGGCTGGCGGAACCATGCGCCGCGCGACTTGATGCACCGTTAGACGGATCGGGCAATTTCCCGGACAATGCGAACCCTTGTCCAGGAGTTTACATATGAGTCAGCAAGTAGTTCAGTCCGGTAAGGTGGTTTACATCAGCTATTCCATTCTCGATCAATCCGGCAATGTCATCGAACAACATGATTTACCTGTAGGGTACGTACAAGGTGGCAACAGCGGGTTGTTGCCCAGCATCGAATCAGCCGTGGTGGGCAAAAGGGCCGGCGACCAGGTTGAAATCATATTGCCACCTGGAGATGCATTCGGTGAGCGGGACCCTGACCTGAGCTTTACCGATGACATCGACAATGTTCCGCCCCAGTTCCGCCATGTCGGCGCCCAAGTGCAAATGTCCAATGAGGCTGGCGAAACCAAAACCTTCTATGTCACGTCCATTGAAGAGGGCATGTTGACGGTGGATGGCAATCATCCACTTGCGGGACAAAATGCGGTGTGCGTCGTGAATATTCTGGATATACGCGAGGCAACACCGGATGAGCTGGCAAGCGGCATGGCTGCGGACTCGGCGCCAACGCAACTGCATTAATTGGCAGTTGCTGTTCCATATCCATTAGCAAAAATCTTGAACCACCAAGGACACAAAGGACACAAAGTTTTGTTCCGGTTTTCCATTGTGTACTTTGAGTACTTTGTGGTTTTGCTTGACGTAGTGTGAAAAAAAGCCGGGTTACCCCGGCGCTGTCTCAAATGAAAAGCCGGGTTACCCCGGCTTTTGTGTGTGTGACTTGTTCTTGCTATTTACTTGGCGGGGCAGGCCTGATCGCCAGGAATTTTTCCGGGCAGGCGCAGGAAGGCTTCAAACGGGCCCATCACACTCATGGCTTCCATTTTGGGGCCGTTGAATTTCAAGCGACCAAAGGCCATGGCTTTCATGGGGCCGTACTCGCCCGCGCCCATTTCGTTCCAACGCTTGGTTTCGGCGTGCATGACATAGTCAGCCGAGGAATCAAGATTGGTGTTTTGCACCGCGCCGCCATAAACACACATGGCTTTGCCATCCTTGGCAACGATTTTCATTTCGGTCTTGGTGGCTTCACCGCAATCCGTGCGGTACAGGTGAATGATCTTGTAGCCGCGGCCCTTGTCATTCTTGATCCATTTGTCGCCCAGACCGTCCGTCAGCGTGGCATCCTTGTTCCAGGCATCACACGCCTGTGCGGTCCACTCAGTGGACATCATGGCCGGGGCCGCCTGGGCGCCCACTGCGAAAACGGCCATCAGGCCAGCTGTGATCAGGGAAATTTTGTTCATTTACAACTCCTCCAGTGAAATTCAAGGTAAGGGAAAAACCTTACAGGCGGCAAATTACCCTTTGCCCAGTCAGGTTGTCAATCAGAGCCCTACTGGGGCAAATAGTTTCGTAAAACACCATAAAGCCAGGTGCCGTGCAACGCACCAGCCAGGGCAACGAGCGCACCAATCGACCCCATGCCGACCAGCGCGAAAATGGGGCCGGGACAAAGACCGATCACGCCCCAGCCCAGGCCGAAGATCAGGCCGCCCAGAATAAACCGGTAACGCCCCGGTCCCTTGGAGGGGATCTGCATGGCGGTGCCCTCAATTGAGGCCTTGCCAGCGTAATAGCGTTTCATCAATTGCACCCCAATGACCGCAGTAATAATGGCGCTCATCATGATGCCGTACATATGAAAGGACTGGAAATAGAACATTTCCATGATGCGATACCAGGATGCGGCTTCAGTTTTCACCATGGTGAAGCCAAACAAGGTTCCAGTAATAAGATAGGGGAGATAACGCATGGCAGCCTTACTGGAAAAGATGGGGGGTGATGAAGTGCGCGGCGATCAGGCCGCCGGCAAATATGCCAATGACCGCCAGCAACGACTGCGGCTGCATGGTGGCGAGCCCTGTTATCGCATGTCCCGACGTGCAGCCTGAAGCATAGCGGGTGCCAAAGCCGACAAGGATGCCACCCAGGAACATGATGACGATGCTTTCCCAATAAAAACCGAAAAGCACCGGCGGAAGGAACCCTTCACCTATGGGTACATTCCAGTAGGCAAACATGGTCAGCGCATCAATGGACAGGTTGATGGGATCCGGATTGGCAAACACGATTCCTGCAAGGAAACCTCCCAGCACGGCTCCCAGTGCAAACATCAGGCTCCAGGTATGTTTACGCCAGTCATAAGTGAAAAATTCGACACTAACTGATTTTGGCTGGGTAATCGCACAGAGATGCTCCAGATTTTGTGATATGCCAAATGACCGGTTGCCGATCCAGATCATGAGCGGAACCATGAGTCCAATAATGGGCCCAGCCACATACCAGGGCCAGGGTGATTGAAGCAAATGAATGAGCGTGTCCACGGTTTCCTCCCCCAACGAAATTGTTATCGAACACTCAGGATGTTTCCTGGCTGTTCTCTACATGATTGATTCTTCCACCAGCTTGATGCGGGTGCGAAGTTTCTCCGCTTCGAGTTTATCGTTTTTCACCGTAGCACGGTTTTCCAGCAATTTAAGGTAAACCAGCAATGGTTTGCGCCAGCCTTGTTCGGAAGCGGTTTCGGCGGCGAGGTTCAGAATGGCATCATCAGACTGTTTGCGTGCCATGACCAGAGAGGCGGCAATCAGGCGCGAGAGCGGATCGGAAATGGATTGCAAGTTTGCCACTATTTTGGCTGGGTCGCTGTTTCTTGCAAAATCACGATATTGCGCGGGCAGCTTGCTGGCGTCGAGCTTGTCCTGCTGATTCGTCAGGAAACGGTAATAGGCATCGTCCTCCGGGCTGACGCCAAACTTTGCATGATTCAGGTAACCCGTGCAGGGTTCATAGTCCAGGCTGGCCTGCCGGGTAGCGCAGCGGATCAGGTGCAGCTGGGCGGTTTCGCCGATCTTGCCCGCACTTCCCGCAGCTTCCAGCGCCTGCTCAAAGTAGCGTTCGGCACGTTGAACTTCGCCCTTCAATTCGGCTTTTTTGTATTTCTCGATGAGATTGATGCTGTCTTTCTTCCAGTCCGGCACCTTGGGCCCGCCGCCGCAGGCTTGTAAAAGCAGGACACAAAAGCTGACAGCAAGCAGGGTTGAGTGTTTCATGGCAGCTTGATCTGTTTATCGCCGCTGCCAAAGGGCCACATGCGGTTGATGTCGTTGAGCAGATCATTGGCCTTGCTGACCGATTCGTCGACTTCGGCGCGAAGCTTGGCAAGATCCTGGGTGCCATCCTTGACGTTGGCGGAAATGTCGACGGAGTTTTTCAGTAGAGCGTCGACACGCTTGAGGCTGCCTTGCGCATCGACCAGCATGGCATGCACCTGGGCCAGGCTTTGCCTGCTTTGTTCAGATACGCCATCGGCCGCGAACAGCCAGCGATCGGTTTTGACCAGCATGGCATCCACCTTGGCCGAAACCTGATTGAGGCGAGTGGTCAGGTTTTCCAGATTTTTCAGGCTGTTGGCAACAGGGCGGGCGTTTTCCTCGCTGCCCAGCACGCCTTCCAGCACGCCGTATTTGCCGGTCATACGCGTGGTGATGGTCCTGGTGTTGGTCAGTGTCGAGGCCAGTTCGCCATCCTGGCGAGTGATGTGGTCAACATTGGCAAGAATGGTTTTCACGCGCTCGATCAATACCGGGATTTCCTGGCTGGGGTCGCTGGTCAGGAGCAATACCGTCGAGTTGTCCGGCAGTTGCTGCGAATCCAGGTTGGCAGAGCTGACCTTGATTTTCGCGCCGCCGACTATCGGTTTGTCCAGGGTGAAGCTGCTGTCGGTTCTGAGCCATCTGGCGCCATCGGCGGTCACTTCTGCCTGGATCACAATGCCGCCTCCATCATTCAGTGTAACGCCGGTAACCTGACCAATGGGCATGCCTGAGAATGTGATCGGAACGCCCGGCGTGATGCCTTCCGCGCTACCCGCTGCCAGGTTGAGGTGTTGCTGTTGCTCGAAGAAGCCGCGTGCATTCAACACGTAAAACAGGAAGCCGAGCGCCAGCGCCATCACCGCGATGACAAACAGGCCAACTTTAAAGTGCAGATGCTTAAACATGCATGTTGCTCATGAATACAGGATTTTGTTCCATTCGAAATCAAATACTTCCCAACGCGCGGGGCCTTCGTCAATGCGTTTGGACAATTCACGCAGAAAAGCCGGATAGGGAATATCGTACAACATGGAGCCGGGCCGTTCGATAATCAGGCGCTGGCGGTTAAGAATCAGTGCGCGGGCGATTTTTGCCACGAAGCGTTCCGCGGGTGTCATGTCCGGGTCACGTTTGTCGCCGATGCTGGCATACCCGAGTTTGTCCAGTAACGCCTGGGCCTGTTGCGAAGCCTCGGCTGCACGGCGGGATTTCTGGTAAAGCGGAATCAGGGCTATGTTTTCCCTGGCCGACAAATTGGCGCGCAGCGGCAAGTCAGGCGACACACAGGCAACCGTTTCGGCGGAAACGTCCTGGATCGCGTCGGCCAGCGCTTTGGCATCGGCAAACATGCTCAGATGTATTTCAACGCTAATGACAGCACCTCGATCAGGACCAGAGCCAGAAATACCCGCATCATGCCACGCAGGACGGATACCGGCACCATGAATGGCTTTTTGGGAGTTTCGAGCCCGGCCGCAATCGGCAATGCCGTGACGGCCAGTCCGAAGAACCCGCATTTCACGGCCAGCCCCAGCAGCACCTTCATGTTGAAAACCGATGCAATGGTGGTGGCAAACGGATACAGGCCAGATGCGCTCAGGCCGTAAATGGACAGGTAGGCCAGCAGCAGTGTCAGCACGCCTCCCATGATGGTCAACCCCAGTACCGAAGCAACCCCGCCGGCAATGCGCGGCAGAAATTCAAAGCGCATGGGTTCCACCTTGCAGTGCGCGAGCGCGTCCAGCTCGTTGTAAACCTTCATCAACGCCACTTCAGTATTGATCGCGGAACCGGAGCGCAGGGCTATCAGCAGGGCAGTCAAAAACGGCAGCAGCTCCAGTACCAGAACACGGATGATCATTTCGGTTGCCTGATCAAACAGGCCGACATTGCGCGCGGTGGACAGGGTGATGGAGATGATGACCCAGGAAATGACCACTACGTAAATCAAATAGACATGCAGGATTTGCACGGCCGTGAAATAGATTTGCTTGATGATGGTGTCGAGCGTGGCGCGGTTCCAGGTGGCGGGCATGGCCAGCGTGGCGAATGCTTCGCCAAGGAACGACAGCACGGAATAAATGGAACTCCACCAGGCCAGAGCTTTGGCGCCCGTGCGTTCAACCAGGTTGATGATTAAATCCAAAGGAACTCCATATGGGTTGGCGGGGTCTCTTTTGATTAGAGAGTTGCATTATGCCAAGTCCGGCAATAGAGTGCGCATTGCAATACAAGGAGACTACATGACACGCAAAATCGGTGTTTCGGCAGCGGCGGTATTGCTGATGCTGACCGCCAGTCTGGCCCACGCGGTGCCAGGACTGGCACTCAAGGACGAAAGTCTGTATTCCAAACCCAGCGCCACTTCTTCGGTTGCTGGAAAAATGACCAAGGGCATGGCGGTGGATATTGTCGCCAAGCAGGGCGGCTGGCTGCAGGTCAAAGCCGGCAAGTCGCAGGGCTGGGTACGCCTGCTGAGTGTCCGTGCGGGCGAAGGGGGTTCGGGTGGTGGACTGGCCGACATCGCGGGGGTGGCGGGCGCCGTCACGCAGAAATCCGACCCCAGCCGCGTGGTGGCCGTGGCCGGTGTTCGCGGACTCAATGAGGAAGACCTCAAGGATGCAAAATTCAGCGCCGAGGAAATTGCCCGGCTGGATACTTATTCGGTAACCCGCGCTCAGGCAACCGCCTTCGCGGAAAAATCGGGTTTGAAGACTCAAAACGTGGCGGCTTTACCCCAGCCGCAATCATCCCAGCCCTCGGGTTCCGGCTGGGGGGAGGGCTACTAAATGAAGAAACAGGTTCTTATTCTTGCAATCGCTTTAGGTGTTTATTCCACTGCCAGCAGTGGCGGCTTTGATTTTGGCAAGGTTCTGGAGGCCATGGGCCAGGCGCAGCAAAAGCCGAAAACGGATCCCTCCCAGCCTGCCGCGACTCAGCCCGGCACAAGCCAGCCCGCAGGGAATGCATCTGCCACCACTCAGAATCAGCCACCGGCCATCAACCTGTTCGGCAAAACCAAAACCGAGGATGAAGTACGCATCGGCAAGCAGGTCGCTGGCAATTTGCTGGGTGCCGCGCCGCTGGTCAAGGATGAAACACTGCAACAATATGTGAACAGCGTAGGCCGCTGGATTGCCTTGCAAAGCAGCCGGCCTGATCTTCCCTGGAAATTTGGCGTGATCGAGTCCGAAAACATCAATGCCTTTGCCGCCCCCGGTGGGTATGTGTTTGTAACGAAGGGGCTTTATAAACGCCTGAATAACGAAGCCGAACTAGCAGGCGTGCTAGCGCATGAAATTGCCCACGTCAGCAAGAAACATCATCTGGATCTGCTGAAAAAGTCGGCGCTTATCGGCATGCTGGCGCAATCGGTGTCGAAGGAAGTCAAGGGTGATGCAGGCGTGCAGAACCTGATCGGTAACGGTGCGGAAATGCTGGCGCGTGGTTTGGACAAGGAAGCCGAGTTCGAAGCTGACCGGATCGGTGTGGTCTACGCCGCCAAGGCGGGTTATGACGCCTGGGGATTGCCGACAGTGCTGCAGGACATGGCTACACTGAATGCCAAGGACAACAGACTGGCTTTACTTTATAAAACTCACCCAACTGCCGCAGACAGACTGGCACGTCTGGGCGAGGCCGTGGGAGACCGTTTCGACAGTCTGGCGGCCGGCAAGGAATTCGCCGACCGGTTCTATCGTATCAGGTGAGGTTGCAGCCCCGCCAACGTGCCATACCGTGGTTTCTGGCCGCGGTATTGCTCGTTTTGCTGACGCTCCATAACACGGGCCAGTTCAGGCTGGTCTTCATCGACCGGCTGGATTCCGCCATTCATGACTTCAGCCTCAAACGCACCGCGCCGCGCGGGCTGGATGATCGCATTACCATCCTCGATATTGACGAACCCAGTCTCAAGGCTATCGGCCGCTGGCCCTGGAGCCGCGACAAGATGGCGACGCTGGTTGACAAGCTTTACAACGACTACGGCATCGCGGCCCTGGGGTTCGATGTCATTTTCGCCGAGCCGGATATCAGTTCCGGCATTGCTACGCTGGACAAACTGTCCAAAAAAGAACTTGCCGGTGATCCTGCCTTTCTCGGCCGTTACGCTGAATTGAGATCAACACTCGATTACGATGGCCGCTTCGCTGACATCCTCAAGGGCAAAACCCTTTCTCTCGGCTATTACTTCATCACACCTGGCTTGCCGGAAGGGGTGACGGGCGCGCTGCCAGCCCCGAATCTGCCTGCCTCGGTCATGGGCGCAAGCCAGAAAGACCTGGTCGAGGCCATCGGCTATGGCGGCAATCTCGCAAGCTTTCAGGAAGCAACCGGCATCGCGGGTTATTTTTCCGTATTGCCCGATGCAGACGGCACGATACGCAAACTGCACCTGCTTACCCGCTACGAGGGCGGGCTGTATGAGTCATTCAGTTCGGCGACCCTGCGCGCCGCGATGGGAGCCGATCCTTTGAATGCCGGTGTCGAGGAAAGCAACTTTCTCGGACGCATGTATCGCCAACCGTGGGTGGAAGTCGCCGGCATCCGGTTGAGCCTGAATGCGGACGGCAGCGCCTGGGTGCCGTATCGCGCGGGCGCGCCGTTTCCCTATGTGTCGGCCAAGGAAGTTCTCTCCGGTCGTACTGACAAGGGTGTACTGGAAAATCGCGTGGTGCTGGTGGGGTCGACTGCGCCGGGTCTGGCTGATCTCCGCGTGACGCCATTTTCCGGCGCCTTCCCCGGTGTGGAGATCCATGCGCACATGATAGCCGGCATCCTGGACGGGGCAACCGGCTTTACCCCTGCCTGGGCAAGTGATGCGAGAGTGGCTATCACGCTGGTCACCGGCCTGATTCTGGCGCTTGCCTTGCCGGTCATTGGGCCCGTCTACGGGCTGATATTGAGTTTGCTGCTGCTGGCCGGGCTGGTAACGGGCCAGTACATAGCATGGCAGAAACACTGGTCGCTGCCCATGGCGGCGCCACTGCTTGCGGTGATTGGTTTGTACCTGCTTTCCGCGGCTTATGGTTTTCTTGCTGAAACACGCAACAAGCGGCAGATTACCAAGCTGTTCGGCCAGTATGTGCCGCCGGAACTGGCCGAAGAGATGAGCCGCGACCCGGCGCACTACAGCATGGAAGGCCAGTCGCGCGAAATGACGGTGCTGTTTTCAGACATACGCGGCTTCACCGATTTTTCCGAGAAGCTGCCGCCAGCCGAGCTGGCTGACGTATTGAACAGCTATCTGTCCACCATGACTGAAATCGTGCAGAAGAACAAAGGCACCATCGACAAGTACATCGGCGATGCGGTGATGGCCTTCTGGAACGCGCCGCTGGATATGCCCAATCACGCCGAGGCGGCAGTGCAGACCGCACTCGACATGCAGGCTGCGCTGCCTGCCTTGAACGAGGAATTCGCCAGGCGCAACTGGCCGCATGTGAAAATCGGCGTGGGCGTCAACAGCGGCCGCATGAGCGTTGGCAACATGGGTTCGACCTTCCGCATGTCCTATACCGTGATGGGTGATGCCGTTAATTTGGGTTCGCGTCTGGAAGGCATTACCAAGCAATATGGCGTGGGTATTCTCGCAACCGAGACCACTGTCGCGGATGACAAAGTGCATGCCTTCATGAAAGTCGACGTGGTCAGGGTCAAGGGCAAGGAGCAGCCCGTCGCCATTTATCAGCCTTTGGGACGAAAAGGTGAATTGAGCGAAGACGCCGTTAAAATGTCGAAACTGTTCGAGGCTGCATTCGATTTGTATCAAAAACAGGATTGGAATGCGGCTGAAAAATTGTTGCGCGATATGGCTGAGATTGCGCCCTGCGGGCTGTGCGAAACCTATCTCGACCGCATTGCGCATTTCCGCGAATCGCCCCCGCCCGCGGACTGGGATGGCGTATACGTTTACACTACGAAATAAAAATGAAACTGACTGTATTGGGCTGTTCCGGCGGCATCGGCAGCGGCCGGCATACCACCTGCTATTTGATTGACGATGACATCCTGGTTGATGCCGGCACCGGCATTACCCGACTTTCGCTCGAACAATTGGCCAATATTGACCACATCTTTCTGACGCACAGCCATCTTGATCATGTGCTTGGATTGCCCTTGCTGCTGGATGCGGTGGGCGATCGTCGTGGCATGCCAGTTACCGTGCATGCCCTGCCCGAGACGTTGGAAATATTGTCCGATCACCTGTTCAACTGGAGGCTGTGGCCGGATTTTCGCGAGATACCGGATGTGTCGAATCCCTGGGTGAAGTTCAGCCCCTTGCCACTGGGCTCCTCTGTTGATCTTGGCGGGCGTGCTTTTACGACCTTGCCAGCACACCACGTTGTACCGGCCTGCGGGTACCGCATCACCGGGGAATCGGGCAGTCTGGTGTTTACCGGCGACACCACCAGCAGCGACGCGCTGATGCATGCACTCAACGACATGAGCGACCTGCACGACCTGATCATCGAAACCTCGTTTGAAAACGAGTTGCGCGACATTGCCGTTGCTTCCCAGCACCACTGGCCGGATTCGCTGGCGCATGAACTCAAGCGGCTGAAAAGCCAACCCGGAATCTGGATTACACATCTCAAGCCGGGCAATGAGGACGCCATCGTGGCGGAGCTCAAACAGCGCATTCCTGATCGTGATATCCGTCCGCTGGTGCAGGATCAGATCATCGAATGGTAGCGAGTCAAGATTCAGCGGAGCAGGCGCCCGATGCCCTGCTACTGATGACCGCGGGCTGCCCGCATTGTCCCGCCGCATTGCAGGGATTGACCATGCTATTGAAAGAAGGAGTGATTGGCCGGCTGGAAATCGTCAACGTGGCCATTCATACCGAGGAAGCTGAAGCGCGCGGCGTCAAATCCGTCCCATGGATACGGATCGGTCCATTCGAAGTGGAAGGCGTATCCAGCCCTGCAAAATTGCGCGAACTGGCTAACGGCGTGAACGACGATGCCGTGTTTGATAACTGGCTGCTGGAAACCCTGAAAGCCGGACACAGGCAGAAATTCGAGTCACTGGTCCGCCACGAACCGCAGCGCATTCACGCCCTGGCGCGGCTGATGACCAATCCCGAAACCAGCATGGCCATTCGGCTGGGTATCGGTGCGGTGCTTGAAGAACTGAATGGAACTGGATTCTCTGAACCGCTGATTCCCGCGCTGGGCGACATGCTCAAATCAGATGACCCGCTGCTTCGCGCCGATGCCTGCCATTTCCTGACACTGATTGGCGGCGATGGCATACGGCCCCATCTTCAGTCGTGCCTGGCTGACGGGAATCCTGAAATTCGCGAAATGGCGGAAGAGTGGCTTTCGGAAAATCAGAATTCTTAATATCCAGATGGATTTCTTAATGCTCTTTTAATCTCTCCTGCTCAGGATCCCTTGTTCAAAAAATAATTCCATCAGAACTTTAGGGAGTCGCAGCAATCTAAGGACTAGAAAGTCTTTTTTAAACCCGACAGGAGATGAACATGAAACACCTTACATTAACAATTGCAGCAACTGCCATGACAATGGCGTTCGCCGCACAGGGATGGGCCGCCGATCAAGTCAAGGAGCGGGTGCAGGCAGAAATTCAGACGCAAACACAATCCCAGCTTCAGGTTCAGGATCAGGAGCGTATTTACGGTAGTCAAATGATGACTGAACAGGAAAGAAACGAATACCGCAATCAAATGCGCACCCTCAAAACTGAACAGGAGCGCGAGGCTTTCCGCAAGGAGCATCACGAAAAAATGAAAGTGCGCGCCAAGGCCCAGGGTATGGCACTTCCCGATGAACCTCCCGCACAGGGCGCCGGCAAGGGTATGGGTACCGGAGCAGGCAAAGGTAAGGGTACCGGAGCAGGCAAGGGCATGGGCACTGGAGCAGGGGGCGGTTACGGTGGTGGCCGGAAGTAATTTCTAATTCGGCCCCATCAACGTTGAGACGCCAGCAGCAATGCTGGCGTTTTTAATTCAATCCAGGTTCAGGGTGTGCGAGTTGATGGGAAATCTTACCACTTCACCACATGCACGTTGCTCAGCGTGCGGCCCAAAAAGCGTTCGCCGATGGTCTGGAAACGCAATGGGACATCGGTGACGTAGAAGTCGTAACGGGGCGGGGTGGGGCCGGTATTGGCGAGGTTTTTTTCGCTCAGCACCTGGGCGGCCTGTTCGGCCATGGCCTCGGCGGAATCGACCAGGCTGACTTCCTTGCCGGCCACTTCATGCAGCAGTGGTTTCAGCAGCGGGTAATGGGTGCAGCCCAGCACCAGGGTATCGATCTGTTCGGCCAGCAGCGGGCGCAGATATTCTTTTGCAGTCAGGCGGGTGACTTCATGTTCCAGCCAGCCTTCTTCCACCAACGGTACGAACAGGGCGCAGGCCTGCGAATGGATGCGCGATTCGGGCGCATGGTCGTGGATGGCGCGCGCGTAGGCGTTGCTGTTGATGGTAGTGGGCGTGCCTATGACGCCGATGCGCTTGCCGTTTTTCGCGGCGACTGCGCCGGCATCAATCACATCCAGAACGGGAACAGGCGAGATGTCGCGCACCACTTGCGAGGCCACCGCCGCCATGGTGTTGCAGGCGATGATGAGCAACTTGACGTCTTTCTCCAGTAAAAATTGCGCGATCTGGGTAGTGAAGTGGGCAATGGTTTCCACCGATTTCACTCCGTAGGGCACGCGTGCGGTATCGCCGAAATAGACAATGTTCTCGAACGGCAGCCGCTCCATGAGCGCACGTACGACAGTCAGCCCGCCGATGCCGGAATCAAATACGCCGATGGGTGCTTGGGAACTCATGTTGGTTGGTGTCTGGAAAGCGCCCATTCTACATGCTCGCGCACCAGTTCCGAGGGATGGTGGCGGCGTTTGTTCAAGGCACTAATTGTGTCTGGTGTCGATGATGCATTACCCAATGCAACCGCGATATTGCGCAGCCAGCGTTCATGGCCGATGCGGCGGATGGCCGAACCTTCCATGCGCTTGAGAAAAGATTCCTCATCCCAGGAAAACAGCTCAACCAATGTCGCCGCATCCAGGCCATGTCTGGGACTGAAATCCGGCAGCGCGGAACGCGGCGCTTCACGATTCCACGGACAAACGAGCTGGCAGTCGTCACAGCCATAGATGCGGTTGCCCATCAGCGACCGCAGTTCAACGGGGATGCTGCCCCTGTGCTCGATGGTCAGATAGGAAATGCAGCGCCGCGCATCCAGCACATAAGGCGCGACAAAAGCCTGCGTCGGGCAGGCATCGAGACACGCGGTACAGGTGCCGCAGTGAGCGCTGGCGGATTCTTCTGCATCGAGCGGCAGGCCGAGATAAATTTCGCCCAGAAAAAAATACGAGCCGGCCTCGCGATTCAACAGCAGGGTATGTTTGCCGCGCCAGCCCAGGCCTGCCTGTGTAGCAAGGGCCACTTCCATCACCGGCGCGGAATCGGTGAAGACGCGGTACCTAAGCGGGCCCAGACCGATTTCGAGACAGGCTGCTTCAATGCGGCTGGCCAGTTTCTGCAAGCGATCGCGCAATACCTTGTGATAGTCGCGTCCCAGCGCGTAGCGCGAGAGGTAGGCCAGCGATGGATCGGCCAGCACCTCATTCGCATCGCGTGCTTCATCAGGCCAATAGGGCAGCCTCGCGCTGATGACGCTGAGTGTCCCGGGCAGCAATTCATCCGGCCGCGCACGCCTGGTGCCATGCGCGGCCATATAATCCATGTCACCGTGATAACCACTTTCGAGCCAATGCAGCAAACGGGTTTCCGCTTCGCCAAGCGTAACGCCGCTGATGCCGATATCGGCGAAGCCCAGTTCGCGCGCCCAGCCCTTGATGCTGCGCGTGAGCGCCGAGTAATCGATTGAGTCATGACGATGCATAGACCGGATGATAACGCCTCGATAACGATCGAACTGCCTGATGAAGCGGCCACGCTGGCGCTGGGCGCAAGCCTGGCAAAAGTATTGAGGCCCGGCTGGGTGGTGTATCTGAGAGGCAATCTGGGCGCGGGGAAAACCACCCTGGTTAGGGGCATTTTGCGTGCGTTTGGCTATGCTGGGCGTGTCAAAAGTCCCACATACACCTTGCTCGAATCTTATGTTTTGTCTAAATTTACCTTGCAACACTATGATTTGTATCGGATGATTGATCCAAGAGAGTGGCTTGACGCAGGGTTCAGGGATGACTGCAATGCCACCACACTCTGTTTGGTGGAGTGGCCCGAGAAAGCCGAAGGCCTGCTGCCAAGGCCGGATATCGAAATCCGGTTGAGCGTTGCGGGAGAAGGGCGAACAGCGTGTATCGAAGCGTTGTCGCCGGATGGCAGAAAGGAGATGCAGGCATGGAAGGAATTCTGAACACGTTTACAGGACGGCTGATTGCATGGTTTGTTCTGGTTCTGCTGAATACCAGCGCATGGGCAGTCAACCTTTCGGCCGCGCGGCTGTGGCCTTCGCCGGATTACACGCGCATCACGCTCGAATCCGACGCGCCCATCACATTCAATTTTTTTACGCTTGCCAATCCCGAACGGCTGGTCATCGACTTGCAGGATGTCAATCCCGGCACGGCGCTAAGCAGCCTCTCCGCAGGCATCGGATCGGATGATCCCTATATCGCAAGCGTGCGCGCCGCGCCCAACAGGCCCGGCGTTACCCGGCTGGTGGTGGATGTTAAAACCGCCGTGCGTCCATCCGTGTTTATGCTCAAACCCATGGGCGAATATGGCCACCGGCTGGTGATTGACCTTTACGGCGCTGCACCGGCAGACCCGGTTCAGTCACTGGCGCAGAACAAGCCTGTCCCGGAACAGCCTGTGGCGGCAGCGGTTCAGGCAGACAAGCCCAAGTCCGCCGCACCAAAATTTTCCCGTCTGATGATGGTAGCCATCGACCCCGGACATGGCGGTGAAGACTCGGGAGCGGTTGGCGCCAATGGCAGTTATGAGAAACACATCACCCTGTCTGTGGCACGACGGCTCAAGGAAAAAATCGATGCCGAGCCCGGCATGCGCGCCTATCTCACGCGTGATGGCGATTACTTCATTCCGCTTCATGAACGGGTCAACAAGGCGCGCGCCGTCAAGGCCGACCTGTTTGTCTCCATCCACGCCGATGCGTTCATCCGGCCCGAGGCGCGCGGCTCGTCGGTGTTTGCATTGTCCGAAAACGGTGCCACTTCCGCCGCCGCGCGCTGGCTGGCGAAAAAGGAAAACGATGCCGACCTGATTGGCGGTATCAACATCGACGTCAAGGACAAGTTCCTCAAGCGCACGCTGATCGACCTGTCGCAGACTGCCACCATCAACGACAGCCTCAAGCTTGGCAGGAATGTGCTGAAGGAAATGGGCGGGATCAACACCTTGCACAAGAGCCATGTCGAACAGGCCGGATTTGCCGTGCTGAAAGCGCCGGACATACCCTCCATCCTAATTGAGACCGCCTTCATCTCCAATCCGGAAGAAGAGAAAAAGCTGATCGACGAGGCGTATCAGGACAAGATGGCCAACGCAATTTTTTCCGGTATCAAGGCCTACTTCAACAAGCATCAACCCGCAGTCAAGGCGACCAAGGTCGCAAGAGAGATGTAGTAAAACTCCCTCCCCCGCTTGCCGGGGGAGGTTGGGAGGGGGTAAACACGACTCTCGAATAAGGTACTGTCTTACCCCACCCCAACCCTCCCCGGCAAGCGGGGGAGGAGCTAAGGCAGCACTACCCTATCAACTGGCCACGCATATAATTCCGTATGCGCCAGTCTCAGCCGATTCAGCTTCTTCCCGATATCCTCATTTCGCAAATCGCGGCGGGCGAAGTGGTTGAACGCCCGGCTTCTGCTCTCAAGGAACTTATCGAAAACAGCCTCGATGCCGGCGCTACACGCATCGACATCAAGCTGGAGCAGGGCGGGGTCAAACTGCTTTCCGTGCAGGACGACGGCGCGGGCATCACGCTTGATGAACTGCCACTGGCGCTGGCGCGACATGCCACCAGCAAGATCGCCACGCTGGAAGACCTGGAAAGCGTTGCGAGCCTGGGATTTCGCGGAGAAGCGCTGGCCAGCATGGCCTCTGTTGCGCGGGTCAGCGTCACCAGCCGAACGCCAGCCGCTACCCACGCTGGGCAGATCGATGCCGAGGGCAGCGCGCCAGGCGCGGTTCGCCCGGCTGCACTGACCGCTGGTACGCTGATAACTGTTGCCGATCTGTTTTTCAACACACCCGCGCGGCGCAAGTTTCTGAAATCCGAAGCCACCGAATACGCGCACTGCGCGGAAATCGTTCGACGCATGGCGCTGTCGCGGCCCGATGTGGGATTTACCCTGACGCACAACGGACGCATTCAATTGCGTTTCCCCGTACATGGTCTGGATGAGCGCATCGCCGCCGTGCTGGGCGAGGATTTCGTGGCCGCAGCGGTTGCGGTGGCTGAACAGGCCGGGCCGTTCAAACTTGCGGGTCTGGCCGCGCTGCCCGCGTATTCCAGAAGCGGGCGCGACGCGCAGTATGTGTTCGTCAATGGCCGCTTCGTGCGTGACAAGCTCATCGCCCACGCGCTGCGCGAAGCCTACCGCGATGTCCTGCATCATGACCGCCACCCGGCCTACGCGCTTTTTTTCCAGTTGCCGCCCGAAGGCGTCGATGTGAATGTGCATCCCGCCAAGACCGAAGTGCGTTTTCGGGACGGGAGGGGAGTGCATCAGTTTCTGTTCCATGCCATCGAGCGCGCGCTGTCAGGCAGCGCGGCGGAAAGCAGGGAAGCCGTGCATCAGGCGCCGCAAATCGAATCCCCCCCAACCCCCCTTTATCAAGGAGGGCACAAAACAAACCCCCTTGTCAAAGGGGGTCGTCCGAAGGACGAGGGGATTTTTTACCCCCTTGTCAAAGGAGGTGGCGAGCAAGGCGAGCCGGGGGATTTCGGGGTGGCGCGACACGCCGGGGGGGCTCCAACACAATCTTCAATTCCTCTTCAAGCCCGCGAATCGCTCGCCTTTTACGACACGCTTTACCGGACACACGGCGCGGAAAATGAACCTGTTGAGGAACAACATGACTACCCCTTGGGATACGCGCTCGGCCAGCTCCACGGCATTTACGTGCTGGCTCAGAATTCGAAAGGCCTTGTCGTGGTCGACATGCACGCGGCGCATGAGCGTGTGGTATACGAAAAGCTCAAGGGCGCGCTCGATGCCCGCGCCATTCCCACGCAAACCCTGCTGATTCCCGTCACAGTTACCGCTGATGAACGCGATGTTGCTGCCATAGGTGATCAGGCCGACGCGCTCGTGGGGATCGGTTTCGACATCCATCCCATTGCCGCCAATACCGTGGCGGTGCGCGCGGTACCCGCGCTACTGAAGGATGCCGACCCGCTGGCGCTGACGCGCGACCTGCTGCGCGAGATCCGCGAATACGGCGTCACCCGCCTGGTCACCGAACGCCGCAACGAACTGCTGTCCACGCTCGCCTGCCATGGCGCCGTGCGTGCCAACCGCAGGCTCACCATTCCAGAAATGAATGCGCTACTGCGGGAAATGGAAGCCACCGAGCGGGCAGGGCAATGCAATCACGGCCGGCCCACATGGTTTCAATTGGGCATGAACGATCTGGACAAGTGGTTTCGGCGGGGCGAGTAGCCTCCAAGTGCGCATGCAGGCCGTATAATGGCGGCTTATTTCTCACGCATGAAATTGCAATGAATACCGTCAACAGCCACGAATATCTTGTCATCACGGCCAATGGACTGGACCAGGTCGGCCTGGTCGAAAAATTCACCAACCGCATTCTGGATGCGGGCTGCAACATCGAAGCCAGCCGCATGGCGGTGCTGGGCGGCCAGTTCGCCATCCTCATGCTGATATCCGGCCCGTGGAATGCGCTGTCCAAACTGGAAGATTTGCTGCCCTCGATCGGCGAACAGCTCGGTCTTTCCATCGCCTACAACCGAACACGCGAACGCACCATTGAAAAACCGATGGTGCCCTACCACGTCGAAGTCGTCTCCATGGACCATCCCGGCATCGTCAACAAGCTTTCCGGATTTTTCGCCCAGCGCGGCATCAACATCGAAGAGCTCAACACCAGCACCTACCCGGCCGCGCATACCGGCACCACCATGTTCTCCGTGCAGATCACCGTCGGCATTCCGGCCGATACGCACATTTCCACCCTGCGCGGCGATTTTCTCGACTACTGCGACGACCTCAATCTAGACGCCACGTTTGAACCATCAAGAATTTGAATTGCGCATTAAAAATCAATCCCTGATCAATTTCAGCTGACTGGATTGCCGCGTCGGCCTGCGGACTCCTTGCAATGACCAGTCAGAAGCCGTGGCGATCCATGGATATTCAATGGGTTGCGTTTCTCGTCATTAACCTTGGCGGCAATGCATTGATTTTCAAGTCTCATGTGCTATCAATAAGCAGGCTTGACAGCCCGATCAAAAAGTCATCCGCAGGTTTCCCTGCAAAAACAATCTTTACTGCGACTGTCACGACCCCGGGAGGAAAGAACAGATGCCCGGCCTTCAACAGGCCCCAAGGCGGACACCTTATTTCTGCAAGGGCCTGAAGGAGGAGTCGCAATCATGAGCAAAATTCTCGACGAAGTACTGAAGGCCAATACAGAATACGCCAGCACCTTTGGCGACAAGGCCAACCTGGGCATGCCGCCGAAGCGGCGGTTTGCCATCCTCACCTGCATGGATGCGCGGCTGGACCCGGCCAAATATGCCGGCCTGTCCGAAGGCGATGCCCACGTCATCAGAAACGCCGGCGGGCGGGCGAGCGAAGATGCCATCCGCTCCCTGGTCATTTCCTACAAGCTGCTGGGAACGAAGGAATGGTTTGTCATTCACCACACCGACTGCGGCATGGAAACCTTTACCGACGATGTCATGCGCGGCCTGCTGCGCAACAGCCTGCGCACCGCCCAGTTCAAGGACGGCAAGTGGATCGATCCCGGCGTGAACGAAGGCCGGGTGGATGGTGAATACATCGACTGGCTGACCATCGGCAACCTTGAAAAGAGCGTGGTCGATGATGTGCGCCACATCCGCATGCACCCGCTGGTGCCGCAGGACATTCCCATCTACGGTTACATATTCGATGTGAAGAGCGGCCAGCTCAAGGAAGTCAAGGAAGCCACCGAAATCGGCCGGCCGGTGATGATGAAGGCAGCCTGAATCAGCCGGAACAGCGAACTGCTCAAAGCAGTTCGCCCCGGAGGGTGGCGACAACACCGCCACCGACAAAGATTTCACGCGCGCCATTGACCTCGCGCGAGCGCAGCAGGATCAATGACGGCCTGCGCACTTCGTAGCCCTGCTCGATGCGCAGCGACAGGTCGGTTTTTCCGAACACGCCATGCTCCATCAGATAGGCGCCGAGGAAGGCCGCGCCATTACCCGTGGCCGGGTCCTCGCGCACGCCATGCGCCTCGAAGAAAAAGCGCACGCACAAGTCATTGTGAGGCTGATGCGTCTCGCGGCTGAATAGATAGATAAGCGGCGGGAAACCCTGTGCCAGCAAAGGCGCGTAGGCATCCAGATTCAGCATGCAGCGGCGCAGCGCATCGAGCCCGTGCACGGGCACGATCATGGCCGAGACACCGGCCGTCATCTGCTGGATGGGGCTGGCGGGGTCGATGTCGTCAGGCGAAATGCCCAGTGCGGAGGCCATCGCCTCGCGCGTGCAGTGTGCGCCAGGCGTCACGGGCGGCGCCAGAAACCAGGCCGTCTCGCTGCCATTCTCCATTTTCTCAAAGCTGACAGGCACCTGGCCCACGGCCAGGTTCAGCCGTACCGGATCGGCCGCACTCGCCGCAACATGCTGCCGGATCACCCACGCCGTGCCCAGGATGGGATGCCCGGCAAAAGCAATCTCCCGCGCGGGCGTAAAGATGCGAACACGGTAGCCGCCATCCGCCTCCGGCCTGGTATGGATGAAAGTCGTCTCCGAATAATTGATCTCTGCCGCGATGCGTTGCATGGTTTCGCTGGTGATGTCATCGGCATCCGTGACCACAGCCAGCGGATTTCCCGCATAGACCTGCTCCGCGAAAACATCCACGATATGGAAAGGGTGCGTCATGGTATGACCGGGTTCTCGTTATTGTTCATTTTACTAAGCGTATGGATGTTTCCATATCGATAGCCATTGCCTGTAATGCACCCCCTCCCCCTTGATGGGGGAGGGTTGGGGTGGGGTAAGTAACGGTTTTATTCTCAGCAAGACATTGCCTGCCAGAGCGGGTCACTCATAGTGTGTCCACATACGCAACACGCGAACCACTCGCTCCTTTGGAAAGACCTCGTAAACCAGACGATGCTGGATATTGATGCGTCGCGAATACGCCCCAGCCAGATCACCGACGAGCTTCTCGTATGGCGGCGGGTTTTGAAACGGGTCCGCGGCAAGAACGGCCAATAGTTCCTGAGCCTTGGACTTCAGGCCCGCAGCCGCCAGTTTCTTTGCATCCTTTTGTGCGTGCTTTGAATAGACAAGCTCCCAACTCACCATTTAAGCCCCTTGGCGCTCTTGCCAAGGGGTTCGGCCATGCCCTCCTTGATGGATTCGCGCATGCCGGGGACGGAAAGGAGGTACAGCGTTTCCTGGATGGCTTCCCAATCTTCAGAAGAGAGAAGGACAGCACTGGTACGCTTGCCGGCGATGTGTATCGGCTGATGCGATTCCGCAGCCTGGTCAATGAGCCGATACAGGTTGGCGCGCGCTTCGCTTGCAGTGAGGGTGGTCATCTTTACTCTCCTGATGTGGAACCCAGATGGTACGAATATACGTACGCACTGTCAATCCGCGCCGAAACGCCAAACGTGCAGCTTGAAATACGCCAGGACGGCAAGCGGAGTGTCCATCAAGAATCGTTTGTTGGCGGCCATGTTTCACTCGATCCAGTACCTGGGGTCGGCAAGCGCATCGGCGCACATGACCTGCCCGCGTACCTTGCCGATCATGCCGGGATGAAGCTCCCGCACCATCCACGCCTCCGCGTTTCTGTCCGGAATGGGATAGGGCGCCTCAAACCCCTTGATGCCAGCCGCTGAAAAACCGAACCTCGGGTAATAGCCGGGATGACCCAGTACAAAAACAAGCTTAACGCCGGAGCCCGCAAGTTGCTTCAACCCCTCCACCACGAGCTGGCCCCCAATTCCCCGAGACTGAAAATCCGGATGCACGGCAAGTGGAGCAAGGATTGCGGCCGAAACGTTTTGACCAGGCGGCTTGAACCTGACCTTGCTGAAAAGCACATGCCCCACAACACGATTATTCACGGATGCCACAAGCGACAAAACAGGTTTGGCCGAGGCATCAGCCAGCAGATCGGCAATCAGTTGAACAATCGCTGGCCCTTCAGTTGCGCCAAATGCAGACAGGACAAGACTGGAAATCGCCTGAGTGTCCGAGTCCGCGGCTTTGCGAATATTCACTGGCTGCATGGCTGGTTACTGATGTTAATGATCGTTGGGCCGCAGCTTCACTTGAACCCACGCCTGGCCTTCCAGAGAAGCCACGGCAGCCGGACCAGCACCAACAGTATCGTGAACGGAAGCGCGACCACGTTAAGCAGCACACCGAGTAGTGCGCTCCACGTTGACCCAGCCACGAGCAGAGCGCCCAATAACAATAACAAATAGCCAATTGGCAATAAGCCTAATGGTTCACGCAGCACTCCATTCGGATCAATAGAAGAGCCGATTACACCAAACGATGCAAGTGATGCTAAGCCAAGTGCAATAAGAATGATCCCTGCTTTAGTTACGCTGGTGGTCTCGACCGTTCTTGCCGTACGGTAAAGCGCCTTGTTAACCGATTTGTGCTTTGAGCTGCTGTTTTCTTTGCTCACCGATTTCATCCCAATGCTTGTCAGTCAAAGCCCCTTCAAATGAATACAGGTAGTAACAGACCGGCAATGTCTCATCCGGATGCTTCTCCTTGATCATGCGATGAGCGCCAACCGCACCCACCCGCCTTAAATCGTATTCGGAAAATATACCTGCCTCGTTTAATCGGCTGGCAATTTTCTTGCCGATATTCTTGAGGTCTGTGAGGTTCCTATTTCGGGGCATAGTCACTCGACCTCGAAACTAACATCCGGGCCTGCTGATTTAGCGGCTACGCGAAGATCGTAAAGCAGCGTCTTCTGTGGTTCCAGAGCTGCCTCAAGCCAGATTTCTGCCTGGCTGATGCCCGTCACCCGATCTATCCATAAATTGTTCGAGCCAAACTCGAAGGCGACGGACGGCGAGTGCTTCGTGATTTCTCTGAGATCCAGTACATCGCGATAAAAGCCCACAGTCGCCTCATACAGATGGGGCGGAGCCTTCATGGCGATGTTGCGGCCTGCTGCAAACCTTGCTTGAGTGGTCATGTGATCTCCGTGCAGCTCACGCTCCGGTTCAATGGCGAGCCGCTCGCGATGCATCCCTCTGCGCGCAGTGTTGGGTCATGAATTCATTGCATTGAATGAAGGCCAATCATATTGCCCTCGGTATCCACGACCGTAGCAATAAAACCGTATTCACCAATCGACATTTTTTCCTGGAAAACCTTTCCACCGTTCGGCGCGACTCTTGCGGCCTCGACTGAACAGTCCTCACAGGAAAAATAGACCAAAGTACTGCCGCCAGAAGGGCATCCAGACATTTTCACCAGTGCACCCGCAGCTCCGGGCCCTTCCATGTCCATGGGAAATGCCCACATCTCCATATCAGGGAAACCCTTGGGGTCAGGGTTCTTTAACTCTTCCAGTTTTCCCTGGAATACCGCTTCATAGAAAGCTTTCGCGCGGGGCATGTCCTGAACATAGATTTCAAACCAGCCAACTGGATTGCTTTTCATAGCGTTTCTCCTTCTACAAATGAATTGTGATGAAGCCTAAAGTTGGAAACCAGGGGCGCCGGTATGGCACCCCTTGTATTGACATACTAGACCTTCGGTTCTTGCTGCGTCGTGCAATGAATACCTCCGCCACCTGCCGCAATCCCGTCAATGTTGATCTGGACAACATCGCGCCCTGGAAACACTTTTTGCAGCTCGCGTTTGGCCGCTGCATCGGCTCTCGAATCGCCGAACTCTGGGGTAATCACAGCGCCATTGCAGACATAAAAATTGAGGTAGCCCGCAGCGAAGTCGTCGTTTGCAAATTTCTCTCCTACAGTAAGCTCAGTGTTCGGGAGGAGAACAAGAAGATGAACCGCACGGCGTTTGTCGTGGCGGGTTGAGTAAAGATATAGCCACCCAGCGTTTGCGAAGAGACTGATCACCCAACATGGCTCAAACGATTGCCTCATCACGGACTGACGCCGGTAACTCTGCCGGCACCCAAGCTGCCGCTTGTAGCGATTGGCGCGCCGTGAGCAGATTCCATGTCGGCACGGGTCACAGAGAACCCACTCAAGATGCCGGATATACGACTGCACGCATTTCCAACCAGCCAAAACTATCGATCAGTTTCCTTGCTTTTGGGGGGAGTCCATATATGAGGGGTTAGGCCGCATCGCGCAGTAGCCAAGAGAGTGCCGCTCCAACAACGGCTGCGGTTGCGAGCTTGGCCAACAGGCGAAGTCGCTCATGTCTGCGGACCTGGTGCGCCTTGGTGCGCGCTACGGCAAGCTGCGCACGGTATGACTTCGTTTTGCTCTCCCAGTCCTGAACAGATGCGTACTTCTTGGCCTTTTCGCTGTACACGTCTGCTCCGAGCTTTGGGGCGATTGAGAATAGCGCTTCGATGACCTCGGGTGTTGGCTCCTGGGCGTCAATGACCCCGGTGGGCAAGCGCCATATCCGCCGATCGGGATCGGAGGCCAGGCGAACCGAGTGATGAACTATGCCTTTGCGGTTGGTTGTAGTGATGATTCTCAGCAGTGGACACGCGCTAGCCGCAGCCAGCCACTCATCAGTGCTAATGGGCGAAGATTCGAACCCTGGACGTGCGACGTAGACGTGGTAACTCATGCGGCCTAACGTGCCAGCTCAGGGGCGCGCCGCTTTTGGCGCGTCCCTTGGAGCGTTGGGTTAGCCCTTTTGTTTTGATGTCCGTTCTTTGTCGGGCGGAAGATCCGGCGCCGCTGTTGCGCACGCACCCAAAAACAAGACAAGAACGACCAAACAAAAACTACGGTTGAAATTTGATAGCACGGCCTTTGCCCTCCAAGCTTCCCCAACTCATAAGGCTAATGCCCCCGCCACCGTAACGAACAAAGATTACGGCATCTGCACCCAGTTCTGCTGCCTTCTCACGCAGTTTTTGATTCACTTGCTCTTTCGTCGGCTCAGAGTGAAAGACAGTTGTCTTATTTACTGTGACAGTGATATCTCCGAGGGATGCGTATCGCCTATCTGTTACATCATCCTCGGACAACTGAATTCTATCGGGCGCTGTTGGTTTGACAGCTACGGTTGCCTGCTGCTCATTGCGATCAATTGAGCTTGTTGACCAAGTTGCGCAGCCAGTCACGAAGACTGCCAGTAAGGCAATGGCTGCATTTCTACAAGCGCTCTGAAGTTTCACAAACTTCTCCTTATTGAGTTGGCTAACGTTCGAATTCAGCGGACGGCAAAAAGCGCAGCTTTTTGACGGTCTGCTGGAATGACTGGTTGAGCGACATTAGCGGCCGCCCTTCTGCCTAGTTGAGCCTAACTTCACGACCTCGATTCCACGGCATGTGCTTCAGTACAAGCGCTATGCTGCAACGGCCGAAGAAGGTGACCATGATTGTTCCCAACAGCAGAATTACGTAGATAAACAATCGCACTTCCGGCCATAAGCCAAAAAGCGTAAAGGCAAAATAGACAACCCGAATCTGTGTTGGAAATGCAGCGAGGCTTTTCTCTTGCGCAAGAAAGAAAACGACTTGCACCGCACTGATACCCATTACAGCGTAATAGCCTGGCGTCCAGCCTGCGACTGCTGCAACAATGAAAATCAGCGTTACGCCCCAAAACCACCAACGGATGTCGGTTGCATTCAACTTAAGTTGCATATTGTTTCCCAGGTTCAGTTGATGAAGTTAGACGGGCTTGTGTTGCCCAATGTGCAGCTTGAGGGACGCGGAGCCGGCTTGCCAGATC
>ERZ1645185.104-NODE-104-length-36932-cov-8.651815_pt1 | contig 36932 bp, 37 predicted proteins | sample MGYA00575351_ERZ1645185 | MGnify/ENA primary metagenome ERZ1645185 (study PRJEB40838, sample SAMN11284767) | freshwater sediment metagenome | isolation source: river sediment | host: Sediment | place: India: Jana village, Kanpur | collected 2015-12-17 ... | reverse complement strand
CCAAGGCGGCCAGCGTGCAGACAACGATCGGCGGCAAAACCATTACCGTCACCGGAATGGCCAAGGGCTCCGGCATGATCCATCCCAACATGGCGACCATGCTCGGCTATGTCGCCACCGATGCAGCAGTGTCGCAATCGCTGTTGAACCGGCTGGCGAAAGAGATCGCCGACATGTCGTTCAACTGCGTGACCGTCGATGGCGACACGTCCACCAATGATTCCTTCATCCTCATGGCCACCGGCCAGGCCGGTAATCCAGAAATCACCGATGCCGCTTCCGCTGACTATGTCGCGCTGAAAAACGCGCTGGCGGAAGTTTCGGTCAAACTGGCACAGACGATGGCCCGCGACGGCGAAGGCGCCACCAAGTTCATGACGGTGCAGATCGAAAAGGGCCGCGACCATGCCGAGTGCAAACAGATCGCCTATGCCATTGCGCGGTCGCCCCTGATCAAGACCGCCTTCTTCGCCAGTGATCCCAACCTTGGCCGCATCCTCGCGGCCATCGGTTATGCGGGCATCACGGATCTGGATGTAAACGCCATACAGGTCTACCTCGGCAATGTATTGGTCGCGGAGAAGGGCGGGCGCGCCGCCAGTTACACCGAAGCGCAGGGCGCAGCGGTCATGAAGGAAGCGGAAATCACCATCCGCGTCGTGCTCAATCGCGGCACGGAAAGCGCCACTGTCTGGACCTGCGACTTTTCCTATGACTACGTGAAAATCAACGCAGAATATCGAACCTAGTAGAACACAGAGGAAGCAGAGGATTTCCTCTGCTTCCTCTGTGTATATGAAATGGACACATTCAACGAACTCTTGCCCCGTATCGAACGTCTTCTCGACCGTCTCGAAGACGTGCCCGCCGCGCCCATTGACTGGAAGAAGACCCATGCCGCGCGCTGGATTGCCCCAGGTTATGGATTAAACTCGGCACGAAGCCTGCGCCCGATCAGCCATCCACACCGGATCGAGGCAAGGCACCTGCTGGCCATCGACGATCAGAAACAGAAAATCGATGCCAACACCCGTCAGTTTGTCGAAGGCCGTCCTGCCAACAATGTATTGCTCACCGGCGCGCGCGGCACCGGCAAATCCTCGCTGGTGAAAGCCATGCTGGCGAAGTACGTATCCAAAAGCCTGCGCCTGATCGAACTGGACAAGGCCGGCCTGGCCCATTTGCCCGAATTGTTCGATCTGCTGCCTGACGGCCCGCAGCGCTTCATCCTGTTTTGCGACGACCTGTCGTTTACTGCTGACGAACCCGGCTATCCTGCGCTCAAGGCCGCGCTCGACGGCTCACTTTCCACGCCTTCTGACAATGTTCTGATCTACGCCACCAGCAACCGCCGTCACCTCATGCCCGAGTACATGGCGGAGAACCTCGATACCCGGCACATCGGCGGCGAAGTGCATCCCGGCGAAGCCACCGAGGAAAAGGTGTCGCTGTCCGAACGCTTTGGCCTGTGGGTAAGTTTTTATCCCATGGATCAGGACGACTACCTGTCTATCGCCGCGCATTGGGCGAAGGAACTGGGCGCAAAGGATCATCAATCGGAAAGCTTTGCGCGCGCGGCGCTGCAGTGGAGTCTGTCGCGCGGCGCGAGATCGGGAAGGGTCGCGCAGCAGTTCGCGCGCGACTGGACGGGACAGGGCAAATGAGTACCCCTCTGCACGGCTTCGTTAGAACATTCGCGTGCGCGTACTGGGCGCGCCTTCCCGCCCCAGGGTGCTCCGCACCCGCCGAGTCCGGCGCGCATTTCTTACTCGACTGGACAGGACAAGAGAAATGACCGCACCCGGGCAAGGTGGCACCCTCTCCCCAACCCCCCCCCCTCAAGGGGGAGGGAGCAAACGTAGCGCCCAAACCGATTTAATCGAAGTCGTCGCTGCGGTGCTCACACGCAAAACCGGCGAAGTCATGCTGGCCTCGCGTCCCGCGGACAAGGTCTATGCCGGTTACTGGGAATTCCCCGGCGGCAAGGTGGAAGCGGGCGAATCGCTGGAACATGCCCTGCATCGCGAACTGAAGGAAGAGCTGGGCATCGAAGAGCTCCGCGCCACGCGCTGGATCACCAGAATTTTTGCCTATCCCCATGCCACCGTGCGGCTGAATTTTTTCCGCGTCTGGGACTGGCAGGGCGAACCACACCCCCACGAAGGCCAGACCTTTGCCTGGGAGTTACCCGGCGCGCATACCGTGCAGCCGCTGCTGCCCGCCAACTTTCCCATCCTCAAGGCGCTGGAGCTGCCGCCGGTTTACGGCATCAGTTATGCCAAATCACTAGGCCGCGAGGTTTTCCTGCAAAGGCTGGATGCAGCGCTAGGCAAGGGACTGAGGCTGATTCAGGTGCGCGACAAGGATCTCCCTGAAGCCGAGCGGCTGGCGCTTGCACGTGAAATTGTCAGACGCGCACATGCATCCGGCGCCGCCGTACTGGTGAACGGCTCGCTCTCGCTGGTCAACGAAGCCGGTGCGGATGGCATTCACCTCGACAGTGGCGCTCTCATGCAAACCGATTCGCGCCCCGATTGCGAATGGGTGGGGGCGTCCTGCCACAACGCGGAAGAACTGCACAGGGCAGGGGAGATTGCCGATTTCGCCATGCTGTCTCCGGTTCTGCCCACTGCCAGCCATCCCGGCGAACCCACGCTGGGCTGGGAAGCTTTCTCGCAACTTGCTGCGCAAAGTCCCATTCCCGTGTATGCGCTGGGCGGCGTCAACTGGGCGGATATAAAGCTTGCACGCGAACATGGCGCCCATGGAATCGCCATGCTGCGCGGAGCGTGGAATTAATGCAGCGGCGTAGCACATGGACATAATGAAGCGACTGGCCGTACCCATCCTGATCCTCGCCGCGCTGGCTGGCCTGGCCATCTGGGGTGCACTGCAGAAAACCCGTCCGGACAAGGTGCAGCCCATTCTCTGCATTAACCCGGTTGCGGGCTGCGCCTTTGTTCACCTGAGTGTTCCGGCCCAGATACGCTTCTCTGTCACGCCAGAGACCATGAAACCCTTTGTCATCACCCTGTCACACCCAACACTGCAGAAGGCTTCCGCTTCTTTTCAAATGGTCGGCATGGACATGGGTTTCAACCGCTACGACCTGAAACGCGGGCCGGACGGCACCTGGGCCGCGCGCATTGTCCTGCCCGTATGCACCGCCAGCCGCGCCGACTGGATTGTGGAACTTAAACTCGACGAACAGTTCTACAGTTTGTCCTTTAGCACCCGATAAATCCTTAACCGCGCCTGCTGTCACGCATTTGTCACATGCCGGCCTATAATCTCATCTGTCAGGAGACTTAAAAGATGCCCGCAGAACATACCTTCAAGCAATTCGACACCGAACTGGAAAGCGTACGCTCCAACGTCCTCAAGATGGGTGGACTGGTCGAAGAGCAGATCAACCGGTCCGTCGAAGCGCTTGTCAGCGGCAACATGGTGCTTGCCGACGAAGTCATCGCGCACGACCACAGCGTCAACGCGCTGGAAGTGCAGATCGACGAAGAAGTTGCGCACATCATCGCCCGCCGCGCTCCGACCGCATCCGACCTGCGCATGCTGATGATGGTGGTCAAGACCATTACCGACCTCGAGCGCATTGGCGACGAAGCCGCCAAAATTGCCCGCATGGCCAAGCTAGTACATGCCAGCGAGCGTCTGACCTTGCCGCGCTTCAACGAAGTGAAATACATGGCCACGCTGGTGCTGGACATGCTGCGCAAGGCGCTGGATGGCTTTGCCCGGCTGGACGCCAGCAACGCGCCCAGCATCGCCCGCCAGGATGAAGAAGTGGACGAAGAGTTCCGCCTCAACCTGCGCCACCTCATTACCTTCATGATGGAAGACCCGCGCACCATCACCGTCTCCATCGACATCCTTTTTGTCGCCAAGGCCATCGAGCGCATGGGCGACCACGCCAAGAACATGTCCGAATACGTCATCTACATGGTCAAGGGCAAGGACGTGCGCCACACCTCGCTGGAGCAGCTGGAAAAGGAAATACTGTAATTTCCCTGGCTTGCGGAATGAAAAAACGAAACGGGCCTGTTGGCCCGTTTTTTCGCATGCCATCGGCTTTGCCAGCTTCAATCCACCCCGTGCTGGCGAGATGAATTACTTTTCGCGGGAAGAGATACGAGACGGGCGCAGCAACTGCTCCGAGCGCATCACATGCAGGATGTAAACCCGATTACCGTCATAACGATAAAACACCCTGCATGGCGGATCGATGATTTGCCGATAGCGTGAGCGTTTCAACTCACGCGGGCGGCTGCCGCTCTCGGGGTGGGATTCAAGCTGTTCGACTTGGGCAAGAACCCACTGGACCCGCGCCGCCGCAGCCTCTGGTTTGTCCAGGGCGATGTAATCAGCAATGGCGTCAAGATCCGCAAGCGCCGGCTCAGTCCAGATTATTTCAGCCATCGGGCTATGCGGGCCTTGGTCTTCGCGTGCGATACCACCCTGCCTTCCGCCACAGCCACTTCGCCGCGGGCAATGCCTTCCAGCATTGCCATGCGCTGCTGGAGAAGCTCGTAGGTTTCCACATCCACCAGATAGGCGCTCGGCAGCCCGTGCTGGGTGATGAGAATGGGTTCCTTGTCCCGCTCGATATCCGCCAGGAATTCCGATGCCTTGCGTTTGAGAGAGGTAACGAGTTCGGTACGCATGCGTGACATGATAGTGATACTTGACGCCGTGGCAACCCCGACGGAATTTTTTGTTATTACAAGTTTGTCACAGGTAAACGAAGCCAACCTCAAGGCCTTGCATGACCTGGAAATCGACGCCCTCATCGCCGACAACGGCATGCGGCAGCGCAACGAACGTTTCAAAGACCAGGGCAAACACAAACAGCAGCCCGATCCGCTCCACGACAAATCAGGCAAACGCAAGGAGAAGAAACAGGCCGCCCGCTATCGTTCCGCGGATTTTCATTACGATCCGCAAGCTGGAACCTGCGTCTGCCCTGCGGGCAAGACGCTCTACTCCAACGGCAATCACTGCACCACGAATGGACGCACCCACCATAAATTTCAGGGCGCAAAACAGGACTGCGTACCCTGCACCCATCGGGACAAATGTCTGCGCACCCCGGACAGAACCCCGACCCGGCAGGTCGCCTTCTTCCACACACATCAGGCCTCGCCGCTTCCCCACACCGAGCGGATGAAACAGGCCATCGACAGCCCCGAAGGCCGGGCGAAATACGGCCGCCGCTTTGCCACGGTTGAGCCGGTGTTTGGCAATCTGCGCCACAACAAGCAGCTCAACCGCTTCACCCTGAGAGGGCGGAAGAAGGTGGACACGCAATGGAACCTGTATTGCCTGGTGCACAACATCGAGAAGCTGGCGCATCACGGGTCTGCGCAGTAGCGGTAACAAGGGAAAGGCATTGGCTGTGCCAGTGCGTTAAACGGAAAGATACGCAGGCGATCAGCATCTGACCGGAAATCTGAATGCAAAACGGCGTGGAGAAATCCACGCCGTTTTTTGTGTTGGATGGCTACGTAAAAGGGGTTTTTCTACAGCGTCAACGTTTAGCTTGAGGGGCGCGGAGACGGCAAGCTAAGCTTGCTGGCGGAGCGTCCCACTCGAAGCGCCTGTGGGCGACAGCACCGGTTAGTCGCCCCAGTGAAAGCGAATAGTTGCAGTACATTTTTTGCTGGTTGCTGTCACATCTGTTGCGCCATGCTGCTTTCCACGCACGTGGGGGAACATGGCAATGAGAAATCGGCCATCCCCTGCGGCTTGTTCTGAGAATCTAATAGTTTCGCCATCGGACTTCGCCAATACCTCGACCATCTCGTTTGGCTCGAAACTCTCACCTATGATCGTCACCATTGAGCGGTCAGCCGATTCACTTTCAACAGCGAGTCTGCATCCCTCTTTGCCGAAGGCCTCAATTGGGAACGGCACCATCTTTACCCACGACTCAACGGAACGATCGTTAGAAACAAGCGTGAGGATAAGCGAACGCCCTTCCGGGACTCCAGTTAGCACATCGGGATCGGTCGCTTGCTCGCGGTAGCGTACAAAAACAAACTCAAGTGCTCTTCCCAAGTGTGTCGTTACGACCTCATCCTCACGCACACGGAGCTGTTTGATAGCCTCTTGGCTCTCCGGCCTACCTCCAACAAACCGCTCCACCCACAATGAATACTGCTTATCCCGAGGAAAGCCCTTTGCATTGAGTCTGTACCGTACCGCAATATCCTCATGGCGCGTCCTATGCACCGTCCTCTCGATCTCCTCATATGTGAGTGACGTGCCAGCTGTGGAATATCGAGGTGCGGGCTTCGCTGCGTGCTCGCTTTGCGCTACACCTCCACTTGTCGCGCATCCCTCTAGAAGACCAAGACAGGTCATAGCCATCAATCCCCAGAGCAGAGTTCGCATAGTCACGCCCTTGTTGTCGCCCAACGTGCAATATACACCTTGCCAGGTGTATATATCTTTTGAACAAAGGTGCATAACACCGCCACCTGACAGTCAAGCTGTTGGTTTTTATATGTTCTCATTTTCTCAACGGGGCTCTGGGCAAAAGCAAACACACCTTGCGCCTACTTCGCCGGCGGCACATACCCCGCGACCTGATCGGCGCCGGCGCCGAAGAAGTATTGTTCGAGTTGCGTCATCAGGTATTTGCGCGCCTGGGAATCGGCGAGGTTGAGGCGGTTTTCGTTGATGAGCATGGTCTGGTGGCGGGTCCAGGCGGCCCAGGCTTCCTTGGATACATTCTCGAATATCTTTTTGCCAAGTTCGCCGGGCACGGGCGGGAAGGCGAGGCCTTCGGCTTCGCGGCCAAGCTTGATGCAGTTAACCATACGGGTCATGGGTGGCTCCTTTGAAATTCAACAGGCGTTAGTTTAACTGTTGCGGTGGCGTGGTGCATCGGCCGGCTTCGGGGTTGTTCTGGATTGCCGCGTCGACCTGGGGCCTCTTCGCAAAGACGTCATTGGAAGGCCTTTCAGGCCGTAGCAATCCTGGCTTTGCCCGCTTCGGGCGGCACGTGAAATCCCCCGACACTTCGTGCCCCTTTATCAAGCCGGTTAACTGGCCAGGCTTTTTTCGATGCGCTTGGCGAACACGGTCATCTCCTTGGCCGCCTGAATGTCGCCTTTGGCGTTGGCGACGTCGATGCCTTGCCGGTAGGCTTCAAGCGCCGACTTCGCGTCGCCGGATTCGTTGAGTGCGCGGCCCAGCAGCTTCCACGCGGCGGAATATTTCGGATCGTGCTCAACGGCTTTTTGCAGGTGCTGCACGGCTTTGGCCGGCTCGTTTACGCTGAGGTAGGCATTGCCCAGCGAAAAGCGGAGCAGGGCGTTGTCCTTGCCTTGCGCCAGCATCTTTTCAAAATTCTCGATTGCCACGCTCATCAACTGCGCCAGAAGGTGCGGGTCAACAGGACAAAGAAAGTAAACAGTTCCAGCCGTCCCAGCAACATGGCAAAGGTGCAGACCCAGGTCTGGAAATCGGTGAGCACGGCATAGGTGGTTGCGGGGCCGACTTTGTCCAGCCCGGGGCCGGTGTTGTTGATGCTGACCAGCACGGCGGAGAAGCTGGAAATGAAATCCAGCCCGCTGGCTGTCATCAGCAGCGTCATCACCACCACGCTGACCAGATAAAGAAACAGGTAGGCCAGCACGGCGTAGATGATGTTGTTGGGCACCACCATGTCCTGAAACTTGACCGGCAGGATGGCATTGGGATGCAGCAGCCGGGCCATTTCGCGCAGGCCCTGCTTGAACAGGAGCATGGCGCGAACCATCTTGATGCCGCCCCCGGTAGAACCGGAACTGGAGGCGAAGCACGACAGCAGCAGCATGAGCAGCGGGGCAAAAATCGGCCACTGGTTGTAATCGGTACTTGCGTAGCCGGTGCTGGTGGCGATGGATACAGTGTTGAACAGGCTGTAGCGCAGCGCGGTAAGAAAATCCGGATACACCTTCCACCACAACAGATAAGCCGCAATGATCAGGGCGCTACCCAGGGTAACGATCCAGAAGGCATGGGCTTCGGTATCGTAACCATAAGCGCCAAGCCTTCGGGTGCGGAATGCCAGGAAGTGGGTGGCGAAATTGACGCCGGCAATCAGCATGAACACCACGCAGACCATTTCGATCAGCGGCGAATTGAAATGGCCGAAGCTGGCATCGTGGGTGGAAAAGCCGCCTAGGCCCATGGTGGTGAAGGCATGAACAACCGCATCGAATTTGCTCATGCCCGCCGCCCAATAAGCAAGGATGCAGGTCAGCGTAATCAGCGCATACACCAGCCACAGGCCCTTGGCCGTCTGCGCGATGCGCGGGGTAAGCTGTGAATCCTTCATCGGCCCCGGCGTTTCGGCCTTGAACATCTGCCGGCCGCCAATGCCCAGCAGCGGAAGAATGGCGACTGCCAGCACGATCAGGCCCATGCCACCCACCCACACCAGTTCCGCCCGCCACATGTTGATGGAAGGGGGCAGGGTATCCAGCCCGGACAGGATGGTTGAGCCCGTGGTGGTCATGCCGGACACGGTTTCAAAGTAGGCATCGGTAAAGGAAATGTCCGGGAAATAAATCAGGAAGGGAAGTGTGGCAAAAGCCGGCAGTACCGCCCATACCATTGCCACCAGCAGAAATCCGTCCTTGATTTGCAGTTCGCGCTTTTTGTGCCGGGTGGCAAGCCACATGAGTAAACCGGAACCGAAAGTGATGGCGAAAGCTTCGTCGTAGGCGCGCTGCGCGGCATCGTCGAAGTAAATCGCGGTTGCGACTGGCAGCAGCAGCGCAAAAGCAAATATCAGCACAACCAGCCCCAGCACGTGAACAATGGGAAGCAGTCGTTCCATCAGCTGCGCCAGAAGGCGGGGGTCAGCACAACCAGAAAGGTGAACATTTCCAGCCGGCCCAGAATCATGGCCAGCGTGCAAAGCGAAGTCTGGAAATCATTAAGCACGGCGAAGGTCGTGGACGGCCCGACCGCGCCAAGGCCGGGGCCGATGTTGGATAGCGTCGCGATCACAGCGGTCAGCGCGGTCACGGGCTCCAGCCCGGTCGCCATCATGGCCAGGGTCATGACAATGGCGGTCATGACGAATACGAAGAAAAATGCCAGCACCGCGAAAATGACCTGGTTGGGAACCGAAGCGCCAGCATAGCGCACAGGAATCTGCGCGCTGGGGTGCAACAGACGCTTCAATTCGCGGTAAAGCTGCAATGTCAGCAGGCGCGCCCGAATCATCTTGATGCCGCCCCCGGTGGAACCGGAAGAGGTGGAAAACGTGCCCAGCAACAGCATCCAGAATCCGGCGAAGAACGGCCACAGGCCAAAATCGGTGCTGGCATAGCCGGTGGTGGTGGCCACCGATACGGTGTTGAAAACGGCATAGCGCAGCGACGTCAGCACATCGGGGTAGTGGTCCAGCGCCCACAGATAAAGCCCGATCAGCACACCGCTGAAAAGCACGGTAAACACAAACGCCTTGGCTTCGCCATCGTGGTTGTAAATGCCGAAGGTGCGTTCCCGCACGAAACGGAAATGCGTGGCAAAGTTGATGCCCGCCACCAGCATGAACATAACGGCGATAAACTCCAGCAGCGGCGAATTGAAATAGCCAAACGATGCATCATGCGAGGAGAACCCCGCCAGCCCCATGGTGGTAAAGGCATGCATCAAGGCATCCTGCCAGCTCATGCCCGCAACCCAGTAGGCGGCAAAGCAGGCTAAAGTGAGTACCGCATAAATCAGCCACAGCCCTTTCGCGGTCTGCGCGATGCGCGGCGTAAGTTTGCTGTCCTTCATGGGGCCCGGCGTTTCGGCCTTGTACAACTGACGGCCGCCAATGCCCAGCATAGGCAGAATGGCGACAGCCAGCACGATCACCCCCATGCCGCCAAACCATTGCAGTTCGCCGCGCCAGATGTTGATGGAAGCGGGCAGGGTGTCCAGCCCGGTCAGCACCGTTGCGCCGGTGGCCGTCAGGCCGGACACTGCCTCGAAGTAGGCATCAGTCGCGCTGATGTCCAGATGCGACATCAGCGGAAGCATGGCAAACACCGGCAAGCCCGCCCACACCAGCGTTACCAGCAGAAAGCCGTCCTTGATGCGCAGCTCGCGGCGAAAGGGCCGGAATCCCCCCCACAGCAGCAGGCCCGCGCCGCAGGTCAGCACCATGTCCTTGACGAACAGGTGCAGGGTAGTTTCGTTTCCTGCCCAGGCCACCAGCATGGGCACAATGAGTGTCAGGCCGAACATGAAGACCACGCCGCCCAGCACATGGAGTAGCGAAAACAGCGCGCGCATCAGAAAAAGCTCAAGCCCGCCTGGAAGAGTTTTTCCACTTTGGGAATGATGCGCTTGTTGAGCACGAAGAGAATGACGTGATCCTCGGACTGAATCAGCGTGTCGTGGTGGGCGATGATGACTTCCTCTCCGCGAATGATGGCGCCTATGGTGGCGCCTTCGGGAAGATTGATTTCCTCAATGCGATGGCCTGCAACTTTTGAATTTTTGGCATCACCGTGGACCACCACTTCCAGCGCCTCGGCCGCGCCACGCCGCAAGGAATGCACCACCGCCATGTCGCCGCGGCGGATCTTGGAAAGCAGCGGCCCCAGCGTCGCCTGCGCCGGCGAGATGGCGATATCAATTTCGCCACCCTGCACCAGGTCAACGTAAGAAGAGCGGTTGATCAGCGCCATCACGCGGTGCGCGCCCATGCGCTTGGCCAGCAGTGCGGCCATGATGTTGTCTTCGTCATCGTTGGTCAGCGCGCAGAAGACATCCATGTCCTGCACGCTTTCCTGGTCGAGCAGTTCTTCGTCGGTGACTTCGCCCATCAGCACCAGCGTGCGATTCAGTTCCGCGCCGAGTTGCGCGCAGCGTTGCTTGTTGTGGTCGATGAGCTTGACTTCGTAATTCTTTTCCAGCGTCATCGCCAGACGTTTGCCGATGTTGCCGCCGCCCGCGATCATGATCCTTTTTACCGGACGATCCAGCCGCCGGAGTTCGCGCATGACGTTGGGAATGTCTTCCTTCTTGGCCAAAAAAAACACTTCATCGCCCGGTTCGATGACGGTGTGGCCCTCGGGCACGATGCCACGGTTTTTGCGGAAAATGGCTGCCACCCGGCAATCCAGATCGGGCATGTGCTTGCGGATGACCTGCAGCTCATGCCCCACCAGCGGGCCGCCATGGTAGGCGCGCACCGCCACCAGGCGCACGCGGCCCTCGGCAAAATCCAGCACCTGCAAGGCTTCGGGGTATTCCACCAGCCTGCGCAGGTAGTGGGTGATTTCCTGTTCGGGGCTGATGGTGTGATCAACGGCAAAGTGCTTGCGCGCAAGGGTTTCACCGTCCTCCTCGTCCTGGGCGAGATAATCCTGTGAGCGGACCCGGGCGACCCGTGTCGGCACATTGAATTCGCTGGCGCAGAGCTTGCAAGCGACAAGGTTGGTTTCGTCGCTTTGGGTGACGGCCACCACCATGTCAGCATCCGCCGCGCCAGCTTTTTGCAGCACGGTTGGATGGGCGGCATGGCCCTGCACGGTGCGCAAATCGAAGCGGTCCTGCAATTCGGCGAGGCGCTGCCTGTCCATGTCGACAATGGTCAAATCATTGTTTTCCGCGACCAGGCTAGCGGCCAGCGTACCGCCAACCTGACCGGCGCCGAGGATGATGATTTTCATAGTTCTTCGTCGAGGCGCTTGCCGTGACGAATATTGAGCTGCTTGAGCTTCCTGTAAAGGTGCGTGCGCTCGAGCCCGGCTCTTTCAGCCACGCGCGTCATGCTGCCGCCTTCCTTCTGGATCAGGTGCTCGAAATACAGGCGTTCAAACACGTCCCGCGCTTCGCGCAGGGGCGCGTCCAGTGGAATCATCTGGCCAAGCGGCGGACTGGATGCCTGCTTGAGCGGTGATATCACGCGGTTGACATCTTCACTCTCGATTTCGTCCGACAGCGAGGTGATGGCGAGTGTACGGATGACATTGTTAAGTTGTGGCAAATTGCCGGGCCAGTCGAAATTGCGCAGCTGGTTGAGCGCGGCGACCGTGAACTTGCGCGGCTGGCATTCGCTGCTTTCAATGAGCTGGGTCAGCATGAAATTGGCGATGTCGGGCACATCCTCGCGGTGTTCGCGCAGGGTGGGCACTTTTACGCTGACGGAGGACAGGCGGTAATACAGCCGCGAGTCGAACTCACCCGAGCCGAGCAGGGTGTCCATGTTGCGGCTGGACGCGCAGACCAGCCTGGCCGTTCCGCCATTGAGCTTTTCGATCAATAGCGACAGGCCTTTTTGTTCAAGCTTGCCAAGCTCGGAAAGCTCGGGCAGGTACAGCGTCCCGTTCTCAACCTTTTCCACATAGCTTTGTGGAGAAGCGACCAGCTGGGCACGGTCATTGATTTCCACCCACGGACTATTGGCGGGGTGCAGAAAACGGGCGCACAACTCGAATCCGCTGCCTGGCTCACCCGACAACAGAACCGGCGTGGTATGGCTGGCAATCTGGGTCAGACGTTTTTTCAAATCCTGTACAACCTGGCTTTTGCCCAGCGCGGACAGTTCCAGCGAAGGCACACGGCGTGGGGCATCGGCCTTCTTGATCGCCTTGGTAACCGTTGTCAGCAGCTTGGCCAGGGCGATGGGTTTTTCGAGGAAATCGACGGCGCCCATTTTGGTGGCTTCCACCGCCGTATCAATCGTGGCATGGCCGGACATCATTACCACCGGCATGGTGAGCTGGCCGCCTGCGGCCCATTCCTTGAGCAGGGTCACGCCATCGGTATCGGGCATCCAGATATCGAGCAGCACCAGATCGGGCCGCTGTTTTGCCCGGAAGTTGCGTGCCTCGTCGGCGTTCTCAGCCACGTGCACATCGTATCCTTCTTCGGTCAGGATTTCCGACAGCAATTCCCGGATGCCGATTTCGTCATCCACCACCAATACATGACCGCTCACTGCGATTCCCCTTTGCGGAATACCGGCAGCGTCACACATACACATGCGCCGCCGGTTGCCTGATTCTCCACTTTAATACTTCCCTGATGCTCTTCAATAATTTTTTTCACGATCGCCAAACCCAGCCCCGTCCCTTTTGGTTTCGTTGTTGCGTACGGCTCGAACAGCCTGGCCATCAAATGCTCCGGGAAACCCGGGCCGTTATCCGAAATGGTCAGCCTGACGGCATTCTCCAGGTTTTCCGTTTGAATGCTGACGCGCCCATCGGATTGTCCGCTCAAGGCATCCTGCGCATTTTGCAACAAATTATGGATGACTTGTCGAATGAGTGTGGCATCCCCTGCCGCGAGGGGGATGCCGGGCTTCAGTTCAACATGGATAAAATTGCCGTCATAAAGCGTCAACACATCCAGGATGAGGGCGTTTAAATCTAGCGGCGCAATATGCGCGCTGGGCATGCGCGCATAACTGGCAAAGGCATCCACCATGCTTTTCATGGCGCCCACCTGATTGACGATGGTGTCGGTGGCGCGCTTGAGCATGTCGGCATCATTTTCAGCCAGCTTGTCGGTCAGCCGCAAGGACAGCCGCTCGGCCGAGAGCTGGATCGGCGTAAGGGGATTCTTGATTTCGTGTGCCAGCCGGCGCGCCACCTCGCCCCATGCCGCATCGCGTTCGGCGCGAATCAGTTTGGTGATATCGTCAAAGACCAGGGTATAGCCGCGCTGGACATCGACGGGCAGTTTGCTTCCCCGCGCCAGCAGATTCTGGCTTTGTCCCGGTCGCGAAAATTCCAGCTGGGCATTCCAGTCTTCGCCTTCGGCTGCCACGAAACGTTCCGCGATCTGTTCGCCAAACTGGCGCAAGGAGGAGCCCGGCTCGCCCCATTCAACCAGCGGCTTGCCGGACAGGTTTTCCGGCCCCGCATCCAGTATGCGCAATGCCGCATCGTTGATGGCGCGCACGCGCAGCTTGTGGTCCAGCGCGACCACACCGGAAGAAAGATTGGCGAGCACACTTTCCAGATAGGCTTTGGCCTGCTCGGTTTGCAGGTGATTGCGCTCGGCCTCGGCGCGGGCATCGGAAAGCTGGCGTGTCATGCGGTTGAAAGATTTGATCAGCGCGCCGAGCTCGTCACGGCTTTCCACGGGATGCATCTGCGAAAAGTCGCCCTGCGCCACTGCCCGCGTTCCCCGGGCCAGTGTTCGCAAAGGCGAGCCCAGACGCTCGGACAGCAGGTAGGCCAAGACGATGGTCAGCAGCAGCGCAAGAAACATCGTGAGGGTCAGCGCCACGCCATAAAGCCGTTTCAATCCCAAACGCGATACGGCAATTTCCTGGTAGTCGCGATAGGCTTCCTGAACCGCCGAAGCATCCCGCGCGAGGCTGGGCGGCACAGCCTGGATGGATTGCAGCACCCGCGTTTCACCTGCAAATGCGACGCTGTAAACCGGTACCAGTACCCGCATCACCAGACCGTGGCCGGGCAAGTCATCGACCCGGCTGTAGGCCTGCTCCTGGCGGACCTGCCAGAGAATGGATTTATCCGGCAACTCCGGAAGCAGGTCGGCCTTTTCGCCTGCGGCGGTTGCGATGACCCGGCCTCGTTCGTCGAACAGCGTAACTTCCTGAATGGCCGCCTGATCGCGCAAGGTGGACAGCATGGTGATGACCGATCCTGCACCTTCATCAGACAAAGACAGCGCCATGCGCTCGGTCTTTTTGGTCAGGTCGGCCAGCAGATCATCTAGCGCCGCCTGGCCAAGGTTGACGCCGGAACCCAGGGCGGCATCGACTCTTACATCGAACCAGCTTTCAATGCTTCGGTTGAGGAAGAAGACCGATGCGCCAAAAACCACTGATGCTGGCAGCAAGGCCACCAGGCCAAACCATAACATCAGCCTCAGCGTCAGCTTGCTGCCGAATACACCCGCGCGAATGCGCCGGCGCAATTGCCAGAACTGCCAGCCCACCAGTGCAACCAGCGCAACCGCAATGGCGGCACCAACCGCCAGCAGTTTGGGAAAGTTTTCCGAAAGCAGCGGGCTGTCCTGGCTGGCGGAAAACAGCAACGCAATCACCACCGCCCCCAGAATGGCGGCGGCCAGCAACGCGTATCTCATTAAGGCGCTACTTCCCACTCGTGCCAGTCGCCTTCCACGTCCCATTTACCTGTCGCCAGCGCATTGATTTGCAGGGGCTTGGACAACAGGCCCAGATCCAGCCGCATGCGCATTGCCGCCAGATAGCGCTCTCCCTGCTTGAGCGCTTTTTTCGGTGTGATGACCCAACCTTCAATTAGCCCCAATCCGGCAAGCGCTTCGGGCAAGGTATCAAAGGCTTTGTAGCCTTCGGTGGTTTCAATCTGGTAGCGGCGGGTAAGCGGACTGTAGTTGAGGCGGCCAATGCGGTTGGCTTCGATCAGGCTTTCATTCAACCACCAGGAGCGCACGCGTTCCAGCTCGAAATCCGTTACGAAATGCAGCGTGACGCCTTTTTTGAGGGCTTCTTCCTGAGTCTTGTTGAGCTTGACGCTGGCCGCCGCATCCAACACCCAGTTTTCTCCAGACTGCTTGAGCTGCGCGGACTGAATGGTAATGGACTCTTCCGGTTTGCCGGCCAGCGCGGGAGGGGTTGCCGCGAACAGGCAAAACAGAATGATCAGCGCCCGGCTAAGCACGTTGCAGAAGGGCATAAAAAAAGCCGTCGCGGGTTTCATCGGGAAGCAACTGGCCGTCGCCCAGCTCAATAGGCATTGCGAGCCGCGTTGCATCCGCATGGTGCGACAGGAAAGCCTGGATCTGTTGGACATTTTCTTCCGGGAAAACGGAGCAGGTGATGTAGAGCAATTTACCACCGGGCGCGAGTAACGGCCAGAGCGCGTCCAGAATGACGGACTGCTGCCGCGCAAACTTGCGTATGTCCTCGGGGCGTCTTAGCCACTTGATGTCGGGGTTGCGCCGTTCCACGCCGGACGCCGAGCACGGCACATCGGCCAGAATCCTGTCGAATGGCTGGCCATTCCACCACGAGGATGGGTGCGCCGCATCACCCGTTTTCAGCTGGGCGGACAAACCCAGCCGGTCAAGATTCTGTTGAACGCGCCCAAGGCGGGATTCATCCACATCCAGCGCGGTCACCTCCACATCGGCGGCTTCAAGTATGTGCCCGGTCTTGCCGCCCGGCGCGGCGCAGGCATCCAGTACCCGCTGCCCGCTTTTCAGATCCAGCAGCGAAGCCGCCCACTGCGCACCTGCATCCTGTACCGAGACCTTGCCTTCCGCGAAACCCGGAATTTTTCCGACCGGAACAGGCTTGTCGAGGGTGATCGCCCAAGGGCCGGTCTGCCTGGAATCGATACCCGCCGATGCAAGATCCGCCATGATCTGTTCTACGGATGCCTTGCGGCGATTGACTCTGAGTGTCATGGGCGGATGCAACTGGCTGGCTGCCAGGATGCGTTCCCAATCGCCGGGATAGGCAAGCTGGAGTTTCTCTACCCACCATGCCGGGTGGTTGGTGCGGCCTTCCACTGTCTGGGCCGCTGAAGACAAAAGCGCTTGCTGCTTGCGCTGAAAGTTTCTCAGGACGGCATTGACCAGATTGCGGAATTTTCTGGGTGCGGCCTCGACCGCATTGTTCACCACCGCATAAGGCGCGGCGCGGGTGTGCGTCAACTGATACAAAGCGGCCAGCAGCAGTGCGTGCGTGCCCATGTCATCCAGCGGCTTTTGCAGAAGTTGTCCGAGTACGGCTTCGAGTTCGCCCCGGTAGCGCAACACGCCATAGGCAATGTCGTGCACCGCGCCCTGGGTCGAGGGAGATTGCCTGTCGAGGTTGGCGGCTTCCAGCGACTGAGTGAGGGTCTGGCCAAACAGCACGCCGGATAAAACATCGGCGGCCAAAGCCGCCGATCTGTTTTGACTGGTTTTATCCCGTTCAGGCGCCACGGGCGATTGCCACCAGCTTCGCCACGCGCTCATCCGTGGAAGGATGGGTGGAGAACAGGCTCTTGATGCCATTGCCCGACAGCGGATTGATGATCATCATCTGCGCGGTTTCAGGATGTGCTTCGGCGGTCGGCATGGGCAGGCCTTTGGCATAGGCCTCGATTTTCTTCAGCGCCGATGCCAGCGCTTCGGGATCGCGGGAAATTTCCGCGCCCCGCGCATCCGCGCCAAATTCGCGGGCGCGCGAAATCGCCATCTGGATCAGCATGGCCGCGATCGGCGCGATGATCATGACTGCCATGGCCAATACCGGATTCGGGCGATTATCACCACGCCCGCCGAACATCATGCCGAAGTTGGCCAACATGGAAATGGCGCCGGCCACCGTCGCGCTCATGGTGGAAATAAGCGTGTCGCGATGCTTCACGTGCGCCAGTTCGTGCGCCATCACCCCGCGCAGTTCTCGGTCGGACAACAGTTGCATGATGCCGCTCGTCGCGGCAACCGCCGCATGTTCCGGATTGCGCCCGGTGGCAAACGCATTGGGCTGCGCTTCGTCGATGACATACACGCGCGGCATGGGCAGCCCGGCGTTTTGCGCCAGTTCCTTGACCATGGCGTAATAGCGGCCGCCGCTGTTCGCATCGACTTCCTGCGCGCGGTACATTTTCAGCACCATCTTGTCGGAATTCCAGTAAGCGAACAGGTTCATCGCCGCGCCGATTCCCAGCGCGATCAGCATGCCGGACTTGCCGCCCAGCAGCATGCCCACCGCGCCAAACAGCGCGACGATGCCCGCCATCAGTATCGTGGTTTTGACCCAGTTGAACATTGCCAATTCTCCGAATGAAAAACAAACCGCTGTTTAAATGGTGGATCAAACCGAAAATTCAATCGCCCTGGCTTGATTGCTGGCAATCAATTCCCCAACTGCGTGCCAGCAGGAATTTTAAGTCCGGATAGAAATGTCAGGGCATCCATGCGGCGGGCGCCCGCCTTTTGCAATTCCGTAACCTTCACGGCGCCTTCTCCGCATGCCACAACCAAACCGCCAGAATCCGCACGCAGGACTTCTCCCGGACTGCCCTTGAGCGCGATGGCTTCTGCCTGCCAGATTTTTACCGTTTCGCCGTTCAGCAATGTCCATGCGCCGGGGACCGGGTTGAAGGCGCGTATCTTGCGGGTCAGATGTTCCGCAGGCAACCGCCAGTCAATACGGGCATCTTCTTTTGCAAGCTTGGCGGCATAGGTCACCCCCAGCTCGGGCTGGGGCACGGGTTTCAAAAATTCCAGGGTGGACAAGGCTTCAACAATGGCTTGTGCACCCAACGTGGCCAAGTTGTCATGCAGACTGCCGCCAGTATCGGTGCCAGTTATGGGCATTCGTTTTTCGAGCAATACCGGACCGGTATCCAGACCCGCTTCCATCTGCATGATGCAAATGCCGGTTTCGGCATCGCCCGCCTCGATCGCCCGCTGGATCGGCGCAGCCCCGCGCCATCGAGGCAGAAGCGAGGCATGGATGTTGAGGCAGCCGTGTTTTGGAATATCAAGCACGGCTTGCGGCAGGATCAATCCGTAAGCCGCCACTACCATGACATCGGCGTCAACCGCCCGGATGGGTTCGTGGCTGGCCGGATCCTTGAGTTTTTCTGGCTGGTAAACCGGTATGCCGTGCTGCTGTGCCTCAAGCTTGACCGGGCTGGGCGTGAGCTTCATGCCACGGCCACTCGGGCGATCGGGTTGAGTAAGCACCAACACCACTTCGTGTCCGGCTGCAATGATGGCGGCAAGCGCCTGCCGGGCAAACTCTGGCGTGCCGGCGAAAATGACTTTCACTTGATTAAAGGCTTGCGCGGCTTGGATGTGTTTCGCGATGCTCGCGTTCCTGCTTGACGAGCTTGGTCTTGATGCGATTCTGCTTGAGCCGCGAAAGATATTCCACGAACACCTTGCCCATCAGATGATCCATTTCATGTTGCACGCATACCGCCAGCAGGCCGTCGGCATCAAATTCATAGGTCTCGCCATCGCGATTCAGCGCACGAACGCGGATGATTTCGGCACGATGCACCTTGTCATATATGCCGGGTACAGACAGGCAGCCTTCTTCCCATTCGACATCGCCGGATTTCGACAGGATTTCCGGATTGATCAACACGCGCAGATCGCTCTTGTCTTCGGAAATATCGATAACAATCACTCGCTCATGGACGTTGACCTGGGTCGCGGCCAGCCCGATACCTGGCGCTGCGTACATGGTTTCGGCCATATCGTCGACCAGTTTCTGGATGCGCGCATCCACCGCCTGCACGGGTTTTGCCACCGTATGCAAACGGGAATCAGGATAACGAAGAATATCGAGCTTCATAACTACTTGTATTTACAGGAACTTGAAGGCACACTTTCAGCAAAATTCTAGGGCGCTGCTAAATTTCCGTCAGTAATGTCCGCAAACGCAACAGTAGCTTTTTAAAGAAAATTAGACAAGGTCTAAATAGAGGGTTCTCATGCGTAAACTTCTGCTTTCCCTGGCCATTTCCGCCTGTGTCCTGACCCAGCCGCTGTCAGCCGATGAACTGAAACTGCGCGAGGACGCCCCCGACAAATATGTCGTCGTCAAGGGCGATACCCTCTGGGACATTTCAGGCAAATTTCTGAAAAGCCCATGGCGCTGGCCCGAAATCTGGGGCCTGAACAAGGACAGCATCAAGGATCCTCACTGGATTTATCCCGGCGACCTGATCGTGCTTGACCAATCCAGCGGCCAGCCCAGGCTGAGCCTGGTAAAAGGCGATCGGCACGGCATGACCACAGTCAAGCTTTCGCCTTATTCCCGCGAACAGCCTATCGGTGACGGCCCGATCCAGACCATTCCCATTTCCGCCATCCACTCTTTCCTGTCGCAGCCGCGTGTTGTTTCCGCCGGCGCGATGGATGGCGCGCCGTTCATCCTTGGCACCAATGAAGACCGCGTCATTCTGGGCCGGGGCGACGATGCCTTCGCGACCGGCGGCCCGGCCGGCGTAACGCGCTGGAATATCCTGCGTCCCGGCAAGGTGTTGAAAGACCCCGAGACCGGCGAGGTGCTGGGCCATGAAGTCGAGTATGTCGGCGATGCCCGCACACTGTCGGACGGCGCGCCGCAAAAAATCCGCATTACCAGCGCTGCCCAGGAAGTGCTGACCAAGGACAAGTTGCTGCCCGCCGCGGACACTACTGCTTTCGAATACATCCCGCGCGCGCCTGAAACCCAGGTCACCGGTCGGATCATTTCTGCCTATGGCGGTGTGTCTGACACAGGCCGCTACCAAACAGTCGTATTAAATCGTGGCAGCAATCATGGTCTGGCCCCCGGCCACGTGCTGGCCATCCACCACACCGGCAACACCGTCAAGTTGAGCAAGGATGAGCTCGACAAGATGACCTGGATGTCCAGCCGCCAGGCCAATATTCCTGGCGGTGGTGCGTGGCTCTATACCGATGTGCGCTGCCTGAAGGACAAGAGCAAGATCACTTACGACCAGACCGCCGATCTCAAAGCATTGACCCGCGTGGGCTGCTTTGAGCAGGACGACAGCAAGGTCAAGCTGCCGGACGCTCGCGCTGGCCTGGCCATGGTCTATCGAGTGTTCGACAAGGTTTCCTACGCGCTGGTCATGCAATCCGATGGGCCGGTGTATCTGCTGGATACCGTCAAGAATCCCTGATACATTCAATCCGCCTGCAAAAGCGGTAACCCTGCCAACCGCCCCCCGGGGCGGTTTTTTATTTTGACCTAGGAGAAGAAGCATGAGCCAGGACCTGGAAAAGGCACGCAACCTGACGCAAATCATTTATTTCTTGTACGCGGCATCCATTATCGTGGGCATTACAGCCATCGTGGCCATCATCATCAATTATGTGAAGCGGGATGAAGTCGCGGGCACCTGGCTGGAAAGTCACTTCCGCTGGCAAATTCGCACCTTCTGGTTTTCGGTTCTGTGGGCTGTCATCGGAACGCTCACCAGCATTATTGGCATTGGCATCGTGGTGCTGATTGTCGCGGGCATCTGGGCCATTTACCGCATCGTCAAGGGCATGCTCAACTTCTACGACAACAAGCCCATGTATGCCTAAGCCCGCGCAGGATCATGAATCCTGGCTGCGGCTGGGCCTGATACCCGGCATTGGCGACGGTGCAATGCGCCGTCTGCTGGAATCATTCGGCTCGCCCGGAGCCGCGCTGTCCGCGAATCGCACGCAATTGTCACAGCACCTGAGCAAAAAGCAGATTGACAGCCTGCAGGACGGGCCGGATCCGGATCTGCTGGCACGGACTATGGCCTGGCTGTCCCAGCCCGGTCACCATCTCATCACCCTGCTTGACGAAGACTATCCGCCGCTGTTGCGCGAAACCGCCGATCCGCCCGCGCTGCTGTATGGCGCCGGACGCCGCGAACTGCTGCTGCAAAGCTGTCTTGCCGTCGTTGGCAGCCGCAATGCCACGCCCCAGGGCGAGGCCAATGCGGAAGCATTCGGTCAGGCTCTTTCCGGCGTCGGCATGACTGTCGTCAGCGGGCTGGCGCTGGGCATTGATGCCGCCGCGCACAAAGGGGGTTTGAAAGGCTCCGGATCGACCATCGCCGTGGTCGGCACCGGTCTGGATCGTGTCTATCCCGCGCGGAACAAGGCGCTGGCACATGAAATCGCAGACATGGGATTAATCCTGTCGGAGTTTGCCCTGGGCACGGTTTCCGCGCCGGGCCACTTTCCCAAGCGCAACCGGATTATCTCGGGACTATCCCGGGGCGTGCTGGTGGTGGAAGCGGCGCTCAACTCCGGCTCGCTGATCACCGCCCGGCAGGCGCTGGAACAGGGACGCGAAGTCATGGCCATTCCAGGCTCCATTCACTCGCCGCTTTCCAAGGGCTGCCATGCGCTTATCAAGCAGGGCGCCAAGCTGGTCGAGTCGGCGCAAGACATCATCGAAGAGCTGGCATGGCCCGTCATGCCGGCTGTCGGCTCCGTTTCAACTCCGGCCGGCATGGAAACTGAGCCGCTTTTACAACATCTGGGCCATGACCCGGTCAGTATCGACTTGCTTGCCGAGCGAAGCGGGTTGACGGTGGATGCGCTTTCGGCGAAGCTGTTGACGCTTGAGCTGGAAGGGCACATCGCCCAGCTACCCGGCGGGCGCTATCAACGACTCTTATAAAAACGATGCTAGATATCCTGGTTTACCTGTACGAAAGCTACCGCATGGCGGAGCTGGCGCCCGACCGCGACTCGCTGGAAAGGAAACTGTTTGCCGCCGGTTTTGATGAATCCTCCGTCAAGGGCGCACTGGACTGGTTTGGGCACCTGTCCGCCACGGAATCGCACCCGCGGCTGGTCGAGGTCCCGCATTTCCGCCATTTCGCCCCCGAAGAGCAGGAAAGGCTGGATGAGGACTGCATCGCCACGCTGCGTTTTCTGGAAGAGTCGGAGATCCTCGACGCCGAATCGCGCGAATGGGTTATCAATGGCCTGATGCATCTTCACGGTGAAGATATCGCGCCGGAGCAGGTTCGCTGGATGAGCCTGATCGTGCTGTGGAGCCGGGGCCAGATCGAGCATTACACTTTTCTGGAAGAATTCCTGCTCAACGAAACCACGCTGCATTAATCAGCCGGACACAAACCCCTATGAAACTGGTTGTTGTTGAGTCCCCTTCAAAATCCAAAACGCTGAAGAAGTATCTTGGCGAGGATTACGAAATCCTCGCTTCCTATGGCCACGTGCGAGATCTGGAACCCAAGACGGGCGCGGTCGATACGGCCAACCACTTTGCCATGAAGTACCAGCTCATCGAGCGCAACGAAAAACATGTCTCCGCCATCTGCAAGGCGGCGAAAAAGGCCGACGAAATCCTGCTGGCAACCGACCCGGACCGCGAAGGCGAGGCGATTTCCTGGCATCTCGCCGAAATTCTCAACGAGCGCAAGCTGCTCAAGCCCGGCAAGCTCAAGCGCATCGTGTTCTACGAAATCACCGAAAGCGCGGTGAAGGACGCCGTGGCGCATCCGCGCGACGTGTCCATGGATCTGGTCAACGCGCAGCAGGCACGCCGCGCGCTGGATTACCTGGTCGGTTTCAACCTCTCGCCGCTGCTGTGGAAAAAAATCAGCCCTGGTCTGTCAGCGGGCCGCGTGCAAAGCCCGGCGTTGCGCCTGATCGTCGAACGCGAAGAGGAAATCGAGAAATTCCAGCCGCGCGAATACTGGACCCTGCATCTGGACACGCACAAGGACAAACAGGCTTTCTTGGCGCGGCTCACGCATTTCGAAGGCGAAAAGCTCAACCAGTTTTCGGTGGAAACCGAATCACGCCAGGCGGAAATGCTCAAGCTTCTGCAAGCAAAAGAAGCCAGGGTCATGCAGGTGGAAAAGAAGCGCAAGGCGCGTCACGCGCCGCCGCCCTTCACCACTTCGACCATGCAGCAGGCCGCCGTGCGGCAGCTCGGCATGACTACGGACCGCGCCATGCGCACGGCCCAGCAGTTGTATGAGGGCATTGATGTCGGCTCAGGGACCACCGGTCTCATCACCTACATGCGTACCGATTCAGTGAATCTGGCCAACGAGGCGATCACTGAAATCCGCGACTTTGTGGCCGACAAATTCGACAAGGATTACCTGCCCAGCCAGCCGTTGCATTACCGCGCCAAGACCAAGAATGCTCAGGAGGCGCACGAAGCCATCCGTCCGACGTCGGCCTCGCGCACGCCCGAAAGCCTGAAGAATTTTCTATCGCACGACCAGATGCGGTTGTACGAGCTGATCTGGAAGCGCGCCGTCGCCTCGCAAATGACGGCGGCGCAGTTCGATACCGTTGCCGCCGATCTCATGGTGGCGCAGGGCGTGTTCCGCGCAACCGGCCAGACCCTCGCGTTTGCCGGTTTTCTCGCCGTGTACCACGACGACGAGGAAGACGAGGAAGAAGCCAAACTTCCGCCACTGAAGGAAGGCGAAGTCCTGCCGGTAGACAAGCTATACGGTGAACAGCATTTCACCCAGCCGCCGCCGCGCTATACCGAGGCTTCGCTGGTCAAGGCGCTGGAGGAGTTCGGCATCGGCCGGCCTTCGACGTACGCCAGCATCATTTCCACGCTGCAGGATCGCGAATATGCCACGCTCGATAAAAAGCGCTTCATGCCGACGCCGATCGGCCGGCTGGTGAACGGTTTCCTTACCCTGCATTTCAATCATTACGTCGATTACGATTTCACCGCCAAGCTCGAAGACAAGCTCGATGATGTTTCAAACGGCAAGCGCGAATGGACACGCCTGCTGGGCGAGTTCTGGAAGGAATTCGATGGCAACCTCGCCGCCAAGCAGGAAGTCGAGCGCGGCATTCCGATGGACGAAAAATGCCCCAAGTGCGGATCGGTGCTCAACATGCAGGCGAGCAAGCGCGGCCTGTTCATCGGCTGCTCGGCCTATCCCAAATGCGATTACACCCGCCCGCTGCACGGCAACGAGGACGGCCCCACCGTTCTGGGCAAATATCCGCCCACCGGCGAGGATGTGCTGCTGATGAACGGCCGCTTCGGCTGGTATGTGCAGGTCGGGCCGACGCCGGAGGACAAGAAGGCGCCCAAACCCAAGCGCGCCTCCATGCCCAAAGGCCTGCCGCCAGAATCCGCGACGCTGGAAATGGCGCTCAAATGGCTGTCACTGCCGCGTGAGGTTGGCCACAACCCCAAGACCGGGCTGCCCATTGTCGCCAACATCGGCCGCTTCGGCCCTTACCTGCTGCACGACAGCAAGTTCAAATCCATCCCCAAGGACGATGATGTTTACACCATCGGTCTTGAACGCGCCGTCGAAGTCCTGGAAATGCCCGCCACACGCGGACGCGGCGGCGCCGCCAGCGAAAGGAAGGAGCTGGGCAAACATCCGGACGACGGCAAGCCGGTGAATCTGCAAAACGGGCGATATGGCTGGTATGTCAGCCACAACAAGATCAACGCCACCCTGCCGAAAGACCTCGACCCGCAAAGCGTCACGCTGCTGGACGCGCTGCCGCTGATCGCCGCGAAAGCCGAAATGGGCGGCACCAGCAAAAAGACCACCGCCAAAAAGACCACGACCAGAAAAGCGGCCGCGCCCAAGACAAAGGCAGAAACAGAGATAAAACCGAAAACCAAAAAAACGCCGGCGAAAAAGGCGCCCGCAAAGAAAACCGTAAAAAGCTGAAAGCATAACCACAAAGGACACGAAGGCCACCAAGTAGGAAGCCTTATCCTTCGTGTCCTTTGCGTACTTAGTGGTTCAAGATTTTGTTATCTATGTCCATCCTCAATATCTCCACCTACAAATTCGTCACCCTGGATGATCGCGAAGCATTGCGCGACCGCATCCAAAGTCAGTGTGATGTGCTGGGGCTGAAAGGCACGATTCTGCTCGCGCCTGAAGGCATCAATATTTTTCTCGCGGCCGAAGCCTCGGCCATCCACGCATTTCTGGAATGGCTCCGACAGGATGCGCGGTTTGCTGACATCGCCGCCAAGGAAAGCTGGTCGGGTGGCGTGCCGTTCCGAAAAATGCGCGTGCGGCTGAAAAGGGAAATCATCACCATGAAAGTGCCGGACATCCGGCCCGAGGATCACCGTGCGGAAACGGTTTCGCCTGTTCAGTTAAGAGCCTGGCTGGATCGCGGCCGTGACGACCAGGGGCGCGAGATTGTCATGATCGATACCCGCAACGTCTTTGAAGTGGAAGCCGGCACCTTCGTCAATGCGCTGGATTTCGGCATCGACCGCTTTTCGCAATATCCCGAAGCCATCGCCTCGCATCAAAACGACTTTGCTGGCAAGGCCGTGGTCACCTTCTGCACCGGCGGCATTCGCTGTGAAAAAGCCGTGCTGTACATGAACAGGCTGGGCATGCGGAACGTTTACCAGCTCGACGGCGGCATACTCAAATACTTCGAGGAAGCGGGTGGCGCGCACTGGATGGGCAACTGTGTCGTGTTCGATGACCGCACGGCACTTGATCCGGGATTGAGACCGGCCTATGAGCCACTTCCGCACCGTTGACCCCCGTTTTTCGTTTGGATGAAAAAACGGCTGCTGCTGATCATTGAAGCGGGTGGCTACGGCAATCTGCTGCCGCTCTTCGAAGAGCTAGGCTTCGAAGTGATGGTAGAAACCTCTGCCCGCCGCGCCATGAGCCGGCTGAAAACCTGGCAGCCGGATGTCGTGGTCGCCGATTTCTACAAGCGCTATTTCCACGACCGCGTCAGCAACCTTGAATCCCTGCTGGCGCTGGCCACGCGCAACAACGCAACCCGCACCCTCATCATCTTCGATCCGTTTCATGCAGCAGACATGGAACTTCTGAAACAGCGCCACCGCATTGATGTCGCGCTGCCGCTGCCTGTGTCCGACACGGCTTTAAAGGCAGCATTGCATTAAGCTCCCTCCCCTCTCGCAGGGGAGGGCTGGGGTGGGGTAATTACCCCCTCCCCGCCTCCCCCGGCAAGCGGGGGAGGAGTGTTTCGCGGTACAAATCCACATAACACCATTCACCCGGCTTCAAGTCCGCGGGCAAATCAAATTCGCCCATACGTTCCCGGTGCAGCGCCTCCACGCGATTGCCTGCTGCCGCCACCATGCGTTTGACCTGATGGTATTTGCCCCCTGTCAGCGTCAATTCCAGCGTATGCGCATCGCGCGCGACTGCCGATTGTGCCCTCACGGGTTCGGGGTCATCATGCAGCACCACGCCGGCGCGCAGCGCAGCAAGTTGTGCTTCGTCCAAAGGATGTTTGACCGTTGCACGGTACACCTTGGCGATGTTTTTCTTCGGCGAAGTGTAGACATGCAGAAACTGACCGTCATCGGTCAGCAGCAATAAACCGGTGGTGTCTTCATCCAACCGTCCCACGGTTTGCAGGCCGCGGTTGCGCAATTGAACCGGCAGCAGACTTAGTACGCTGGGGTGATGCTTCGGCTTTTGTGAACACTCATGGCCCGCGGGCTTGTTCATCAGCACATAAACCTTCTCGCGGTATTGCCAATCCCTGCCGTCCACCGAAAATACCAGGCTTTCTGCATTGATGTCGGCATCGGCATCCGAGATTTCTCGCCCACCGATTGATACAAGCCCCGAAAGGATCAGGCTCCTGCATTCGCGGCGCGTGCCAAAGCCCTGGGATTGAAGCAGTTTGATGAGAGTCATGCCGGGATTTTACCTGCCTGGCTGTAAGGCTCCCCTTTAATGAACGACAAACCTGAAAACAAGGAGACGCTCATGATCACCCGCCGCAATCTGCTCATCGTAAGTCTTGCAAGTTTGCTGCCCAGGCCGCTGCTCGCTCAATCCTGCACCGTAGCGCCGGATATTGGCGGCGCCGGTCCGTGGCTCAACAGCCCGCCGCTATCCCTGGCTCAACTCAAGGGCAAGGTCGTGCTGGTCGAATTCTGGACGTTTGGCTGTTACAACTGCCGCAATGTCGAGCCCTACGTCAAACAATGGCACGAACGCTATATGGACGATGGTCTTGTGGTGGTCGGCGTGCACACGCCTGAATTCGCGCATGAAGCCGACCCCAAACGCATTCGGAAATATCTGGCGGACAACGGCATTTCCCATCCCGTTGTGCTGGACAACGACTATACCATCTGGAAACGCTGGAGCAACCGTTATTGGCCCGCGATGTACCTGTTGAACAAGTCAGGCGAACTCTGTTACCGGCATTTCGGCGAAGGCCGCTATGCCGAAACCGAGGCTCAGATCAAGCGCTTGCTGGCCTGATTACTTCAATACGAACGTCAGCTTCATCCGCACGCGGTATTCGGTGATCTTGCCTTTGCTGACCACCACATCCTGGTCTTGCACCCAGGCGCCGGTAATGTTGGCCAAGCTTTCCGCCGCCTTGGCGATACCCGCCTTGATGGCGTCATCAAAGCTTTTCTTGGAACTGGCGGTAATCTCAATGGTTTTTGCGACTGACATGGCTTCTCCTCTTTATTGATTGAAGTACGGAGTTTCAGATTATCAGCTTGGCCGGAAAATCAAAGGGCCGGAGTGTTAATTCTGAACAGGTTTACTTTTTATCTTTCAGCATGGCGCGCATGTCATCAAATCGCGCCAGCGCTTCCGGGTCTGGCTTGGGATAGGAAAGGTCAAGCGACTTCAAAGTATCGCGGATGATCTCCGCCACCGCCAGCCGCATGAAATCCTTGTTATCGGCGGGAATGGCATACCATGGCGCCCACGGGCGCGAGGTTTCGTTCAGCGCCTCCTCGTAGGCCTGCTGGTACCTGTCCCAGTGCGCGCGCTCGGCCACGTCCTTTTCGGAAAACTTCCAGTGCTTTTCCGATTCCTCCAGACGCGAAAGAAAGCGCTTGCGCTGCTCGTCTTTTGAAACATTGAGGAAGAATTTCAGGATCACCGTGCCGTTGCGCGCCAGATGCTGCTCGTGCTCGCGGATGGATTCATACCGCCATTGCCAGAAATTCTTGTTGTTGACCCCATTGGGCAGGCGCTGTGCGCCAAGGAATTCCGGATGCACCCGCACCACCAGCACTTCCTCGTAATAACTGCGGTTGAACACGCCGATGCGCCCGCGTTCCGGCAGATGGCGCGTGGTGCGCCAGAGAAAATCGTGGTCGAGCTCTTCGGCAGACGGCACCTTGAAAGAAGTCACATGACAGCCCGCCGGATTCACCCCCGACAGCACCGCGCGTATCGTGCCATCCTTGCCCGCCGCGTCCATCGCCTGAAAAATCAGCAGTAGCGAATAGCGGTCATGCGCATACAACACCTGCTGCAACTCGGCGATTTCCGCCACGCATTCTGCAAGACGCTGCTCGCAGGTTTCCTCATCCGGCGCATTTTTGCCAGGAATGGTGCCGGCCTTTTTCAGCTTGTAGCTGTTGTCGTCTGGGACGAGGAAGGGGTGGGGAGAAGCTTTGAACATAGGGCTAATGTTCTTCTTTTAACAGGGCAATAAGCTTTGCTGTAATTGGCATGAAACGCATGGCCTCTATATCAGCATATGTCCCTCCCGCATTTGCAAGGATGCCTAGAGAAACCAGGCCTGGCACCAACTTGCCTTCTGGAGAGTCGATTAGCACCTCTAAGAAATTAGGATCATTATTGTTTAATTTGGTAGCTAAACGAACATGCGAATACCCAAAGTTCTTTATTACAAACTCCGCTTCTCCAACCGAGATGTCACGAACTATGCGAGAGAGTATAACTGCTTCATCTGGCGCAATATTATTAAGCGTTATTGCATTTCCAATTACCCGACGCAAATATGTCAGCTTGTCATCGCTTGTGGTATGAAGCACCGCAAGGACTGTCTCATTAATAAGCTTGTATTGTGAATCTGTTAGTGTTTGAAGTGCCACTTCATGTCGCCGCAAGACGGCGTCAATAGAGACAAAGGCATTCTCCACCCTTTTTTTATTCCGCTCATTAGCAAAAGTATTTGAAAGTACCGGTAGCAATGCCGCCACTGGACTCCCCGACAGTACACCAATTAATGTTAAAGAGGTTTCTGTTCCTAAATTTCCAGCAAGTTTCTCAACTAATGTTGGTGTTTTCAAAGAGGGCATATGAGATGACCCTTAAGCAATTTCTCCGGTTACCTTAAAAAGAATCTATCATTTTTTAAACATCCAGATTCCTCACCCCCAACGCATTGGTTTCGATGAATGCGCGGCGGGGTTCGACTTCGTCGCCCATGAGGGTGGTGAAGATGGCGTCGGAGGAGATGGCGTCTTCGATGCGGACTTTCATCAGACGGCGCACCTTGGGGTCCATGGTGGTTTCCCATAACTGCTCGGGGTTCATTTCGCCCAGGCCCTTGTAGCGCTGGATGCCCATGTTGCGTTTAACTTCGTTGAGCAGCCAGTCCATCGCCTCCTTGAAGCTGGCGACGCCGGCAGTTTTTTCGCCGCGCGACACGCTGGCGCCCGCGCCGATGAGGCCTTGCAGCAGCTCGCCGGTTTTTCGCAGTTGCGCGTAGTCGCCGGATTCGAGCAGGTCTTCTTCGAGGAAGTTGACGATGACGTTGCCATGCAAATGACGGGTGATCTTGAGCCGGTGCATTTCGGTTTCCGGCACGAATTCGGTTTCGACGGTGTAGATGCTGCCGTCGATCTGCGCAGCTACCGCTGCTTCGGCCATCATGGCCTGGGTGGCATCGGCCAGCGACAAGGCAGGCGTATGCATGAGGGCGTGCAGCACTTCTTCGGGCAGGATGCGGGTAAGGCGGTCGATGACGGCCTCGGCCAGGAAATATTCGCGCGACAGGTTTTCCAGCGATTCACCCATGATGGGCGCGGCGCCTTCGCCGGGAATGATGGCTGCATCGCTGAGCGCCTGGCTGAGAAGGAATTCCTTCAACGCGTGTTCGTCCTTCAGGTACTGCTCTTTCTTGCCGGACTTGACCTTGTACAGCGGCGGCTGGGCAATGTAGATGTGGCCGCGCTCGACCAGTTCCGGCAGCTGGCGGTAGAACAGGGTCAGTAGCAGTGTGCGGATATGCGCGCCGTCCACGTCAGCATCGGTCATGATGATGATGCGGTGGTAGCGGAGTTTTTCGATGTTGAAATCGTTTGCGCCGATGCCGGTGCCCAGCGCGGTGACGAGCGTGACTATCTGTTCCGATGAAATCAGTTTGTCGAAACGCGCCTTTTCCACGTTGAGCACCTTGCCGCGCAGCGGCAGGATGGCCTGGAACTTGCGGTCGCGGCCCTGCTTGGCGGAGCCGCCCGCGGAATCGCCCTCGACGATGTAGATTTCCGACAGGGCCGGATCTTTTTCCTGGCAGTCGGCCAGCTTGCCGGGCAGGCCGACTCCATCCAGAACGCCCTTGCGGCGTGTCATTTCACGGGCCTTGCGCGCGGCCTCCCGGGCGCGTGCGGCTTCCACGATTTTGCCGCAGATGATTTTGGCGTCGATGGGGTTTTCCTGCAAATACTCGGTAAGTTTTTGTCCCACCACTTCTGATACCACGGGCTGCACTTCGGACGACACCAGCTTGTCCTTGGTCTGGCTGGAGAATTTGGGTTCCGGTACTTTCACTGACAACACGCAGGTCAGGCCTTCGCGCATGTCGTCGCCGCTGGTTTCCACCTTGGCCTTTTTCGCAAGTTCGCTGTCTTCAATGTACTTGTTGATGACCCGGGTCATCGCCGTGCGCAGGCCGGTGAGGTGCGTGCCACCGTCGCGCTGCGGAATGTTGTTGGTGAAACACTGCACGGTCTCGGAATAGCTGTCGTTCCACTGCATGGCGACTTCAACCGTCATGCCTTCCTTTTCGCCGACAGCGTGGAAAATTTTTGGATGCAGGGTGGTCTTGGCCTTGTTCATGTATTCGACAAAGCCTTTTACACCGCCGGAATGCGCAAAATTTTCCGTCTTGCCGTCGCGGTGGTCATGAAGTTCGATCTTGACGCCATTGTTGAGGAAGGATAGTTCGCGGATGCGCTTGGCCAGGATGTCGAAGTGGAATTCGACCTTGCCGAAAATTTCCTCGTCTGCCAGGAAATGCACTTCGGTACCACGGTTTTTGGTTTCGCCAACCACCTTCATCGGGGACACTTCAACACCATTCTGTTTTTCGATTTCGCGGTCTTCCACCTTGCCGCGATGAAACTCCATGGCGTATTTTTTGCCTTCGCGGCGCACGATCAGTTTCAGCCATTTGGACAGGCCGTTGACGCAGGACACGCCCACGCCGTGCAGGCCGCCGGAAACCTTGTAGCTGTTCTGGTTGAACTTGCCGCCCGCGTGCAGCACGGTCATGACGATTTCCGCCGCCGAGCGCTTCGGTTCGTGCTTGTCGTCGAACTTGATGCCGACCGGGATGCCGCGCCCGTTGTCGGAAATGGAAATGGAGTTGTCCGGATGGATGATGACCTTGATGTCATCGCAATGGCCCGCCAGGGCTTCGTCGATGGCGTTGTCCAGCACTTCGAACACCATGTGATGCAGGCCGGTGCCATCGGAGGTATCGCCGATATACATGCCGGGGCGCTTGCGTACCGCCTCCAAACCTTCAAGTTGCTGGATACTGTCTTCGTCGTATTGGTCTGCCATGTTTACTTCCTAGGTTGACTTGCTTTCCCCTCTCCCGTCAGGAGAGGGTGCCCGGAGGGCGGGTGAAGATGAAGAAGGATTTTTATATGCGCATGGGCATGACGACATATTTGAAGCCGGGCTCCTTTTCCGATGTCACCAGCATGCTGCTGTTGGGATCGGAGAACGACAGGGTGACTTCCTCCGATGACAAGGCATTCAGACCGTCCTGCAGATAGGTGACGTTGAAACCGATATCGAGCGGTTCTGAATCGTATTTGGCTTCGATCTCTTCCTGCGCTTCTTCCTGCTCGTTGTTGTTGCACACTACGTTGAGCGAATTTGCGCCCATCACCAGCCGCACACCGCGAAATTTTTCATTGGAAAGAATCGCCGCTCGCTGCAACGCCTGACTGGCGGTTTGCCGGTTAATGAGAAGATTCTTGTCGTGCCCAACTGGCACCACGCGCTGGTAATCCGGAAACTTGCCATCGACGATTTTGGATACCAGCTGGGTGCCGTCCAGTTCGATCGTGACCTGGTTTTCGCCAACCCTCAGCGTGACCGGATCTTCGGTTTCCTGCAGCAGCTTGGTCAGTTCGATGACGGTCTTGCGCGGGATGATGACATCCTTCTTCGGGCCGGCTTTTTCCAGTTTGGTTTCCGCCAGAGACAAACGATGGCCGTCTGTCGCAACCACTCTCAGCGTGGTTCCATCCAGTACCAGCAACATGCCATTCAGGTAATAACGGATGTCCTGCTGCGCCATGGCGAACTGCACCAGTTGCAGTTGGTGCTTGAGTGTCTTTTGCGGCAGGGTGACTTCTCCCGCCACGCCCGCGCCCGTTTCCATGCGAGGGAAATCCGCCGCGGGCAGAGTTTGCAGCGTGAACTTGGATTTGCCGGCCTTGACCTCGAGCTGGCTGTCCTTGCTGTCGAGCTTGACCTTGGCATCGTCCGGCAGGGCACGCACGATATCAAACAGCTTTCGCGCTGCAACGGTAATCGAGAAATCATCGCCGGGCTTGCCTTCCAGCGCCGTGCTGACCTGCAACTCCAGATCGGTCGCCAGCAACGAAAGACGTCCGTTCTGACGCTGCAATAGAACATTGGAAAGGATGGGCAGGGTATGGCGCTTTTCCACGACCCCTACGGTGGCGGCTAGCGGGGTAAGCAGACTGTTGCGTTCTGTTTCCAGTAGTACCATTTATATATTCCTTGTGTTCATTGTTTGGTGGGCAGGAAATCCGGGGATAACCCGATCACGGCCAGGCATGAGACGGCGTTCCCGGTTGTTAAAGCCAGTGGATAAGAATGGGGTGTCTGTGGACGAATGTGGACACTTTTGCTGTTTGTTTGAAAGTTCGAAAACTTATTCATATTTATACCCAATCCGCTAACTGGTTAGTGTTTGCAGCAACACCAGATAGTCTCGGCTGATGTCCTGTTCCTGCTCGCGCAGTTCGGCAACCTTGCGGCAGGCATGCAAAACCGTGGTGTGGTCGCGGCCGCCGAATGAGTCACCAATTTCCGGCAGGGACAGGTGAGTGAGTTCCTTGGCCAGCGCCATGGCAATCTGGCGGGGGCGCGCCAGGTTGCGGGTGCGTTTTTTTGAAAACATGTCCGCGACTTTTATCTTGTAGAAATCGGCTACGGTTTTCTGGATGTTTTCAATCGAAACCTGCTTGTGCGCCGAGGCAATCAGATCGCGCAAGGCATCCTTGACCAGATCGAGCGTCATGGGCTTTTCGGTAAATCGCGCATAGGCCACCACGCGCTTGAGCGCGCCTTCCAGTTCGCGCACATTGGAGCGGACCTGCTTGGCGATGAAGAACGCGACATTTTCATCAAGCTTGATGTCATCTGCCTGCGCTTTCTTTTGCAGGATGGCTACCCGCATTTCCAGTTCTGGCGGTTCGATGGCGACGGTCAGGCCCCAGGCAAAGCGGGATTTCAGGCGGTCTTCGATGCCGGACAATTCCTTGGGAAACGTGTCGCTGGTGATGACGATCTGCTTCTTGTTTTCAATCAACCCGTTGAAGACATAAAAGAATTCTTCCTGGGTGCGATCCTTTTGCGCAAAGAACTGGATGTCATCGATCAGCAGCACATCCAGGGTTAGATAATGCTTCTTGAAATCCTCGAAATTGCGGTGTCGATAGGCTTTCACCATATCGTTTACATAATCGTTGGCATGAATGTAGCTGATGCGTGCGGCAGGATGAAGGATGCGGATCTGGTTGCCGATGGCCTGGAGCAAATGGGTCTTGCCCAGGCCGACACCGCCATAAATAAACAGGGGGTTGTAGGCAACCCCGGCGTTTTCCGCCACTTGCAGCGCAGCCGCTCGCGCCAGCTGGTTGGCACGGCCGCTGACAAACGTATCAAACGTGAATTGCGGGTTGATACGCATGCCGGGCGAGTTGCTTTCCGCTGCCGGAGTGCTGGGTAAAGCCGCTGCAGGCGAAGCTGCATAAGCGACAGATTGATGACTGGCGGGTCGGGGAAGCAGGGAAAACTCAAGGGGTTTGGTTGAGCCAAAGTAATCCAGCGCCCATTCTTCCAGCCGGACGGAAAACTTGTCGCGGATCCAGTCGAGCACAAAACGGTTGGGCGCCGAAATTTTTAATGCCCCCTCGTTTTCCTGGCAGGAAAGCGGCTTGATCCAGGTATTGAACTGCTGCGGCGTTAGTTCTGTGCGCAGGCGGGCCAGGCAGTTTTCCCAGAAGGAATCAAATGACGTAGGGGAGGCGGAGACCATTAGAATAAGACGCTTATTTAAATAAGAATTTTACTCCTATCGGGCTCACTTATCCACAGGGCGGCGAGAACCTTCAAACAAGTCCATGCCTTGACAGAGAGGGGGGTAAACGCGTCTAATAAGCGGTTTTTTCAGGGCTTTTTTGGCCCGCTCTTTGTGAAAAGGCAGCAAAAATGAAACGTACCTATCAGCCTTCCGTTACCCGCCGCAAGCGTACTCATGGTTTTCTGGTCCGCATGAAGACTCGTGGCGGCCGCGCCGTCATTAATGCACGTCGCGCCAAGGGCCGTCATCGCCTGGCAGTTTAAGTATTTCGATTGTCTGCGGGTCAAACGTTTTCCCGCAACCAGCGCTTGTTGCAGGCGGCGGAGTTTGAAGCGGTGATGGCGTACCGGTGCGCGGTGCGCTCACGTTGCTTTCAGGTCATGGGTCGGCCCAATGAACTGGGCCATGCGCGACTGGGCATGATTGTGTCCAAACGCCTGTTTGCCCGGGCGGTGGACCGCAACCGAATGCGCCGGCTGATCAGGGAAACCTTCAGGGTATCGGCTGGTACATTACCTGCGTTGGACCTGGTGGTCAGACCGCACAGCCTACCCGGGGAAGGCTCGCTCGCCGAGGATTTGCGGGCAGCGCTGATCAGTGCAGTAGCCAAATGCGGCTAATCCTGATCTGGCTGGTAAAGGGCTATCAATACCTGATCAGCCCGTTATTGCCCCCCAGTTGCCGCTATCTGCCAAGCTGTTCGGAGTACACGCTGGAAGCGTTGCACAGGCATGGCGCGATAAAGGGCGGCTGGCTCGCGATTAAGCGCATTGGCCGTTGCAGGCCAGGCTGTCCGGGCGGACATGACCCGGTTCCTTAATAGAATCAAGATACGATAGTCGCCACACTAAGGTCGAATTCATAAACATGGACAATCAACGCCTGATACTTTTCGTGGTGTTTTCATTTTCCCTCTTGTTGTTGTGGGAAGCATGGCAGGCCAAGGATTTGCCGCCGCCGCAGGAAACCAGCGCACCCGCGCAGCAGGCTGCCTCTGGCGTTCCCGCCGCCACCCAGAGCACGCAGGCTGTGCAACAGCCAGGCCAGCAGGCGCCACAATCGACGGGAATTACCGCCGGGGCGCGGGCCATCATCGAGACAGACGTGATGCGCGTGGAAATCGATGCCAATGGCGGCGATCTGCGCAAGCTGGAGCTGATCGGTTACCACGAAGTCGATGATTCGAAAAAGACCCTGGTTTTGCTGCAGGACAAGGCAGATCGCCCGTATGTCGTGCAAAGCGGTCTGCTGTGGGGTCTGCCGACGCACAAGGATGTATTCCAGCTGGCGCCGGGCACATACAAGCTGAGCGGCGAGTCGTTGAGCATACCGTTGACCTGGACCAACCCGGAAACCGGTGTACGTGTGGAAAAAGCCTATGTTTTCCGTCGTGGAAGCTATCAGGTCGAGGTAATCGAGAAAATTTCCAATGCAGGCACGCAGCCAGTTCAATTGGAGCGGTACGGTCAACTGGTACGCCATGGCCAGCCACCCGCGGGCGAATCCAAACTCATGTATACCTATACCGGCCCGGCGGTATACACGGATGCAGCCAAGTTTCAGAAAATCAACTTTGAAGACATAGCCGATGGCGATGCGGAATTTCAGAAATCGGCCAAGGATGGCTGGGTCGGCATGCTGCAGCATCATTTCGTCGCGGCCTGGCTGCCAAAGACCGGCATGGATCGTACGTATTACACCGAAAAATTGAGCGAAGACCTTTACTCGGCAGGATACAAGCAGCCCTATGGCACGCTCGCGCCCGGACAGACGATAACGCTGAATACGGCTTTATATATCGGCCCGCAGATCCAGAAAAACCTTGAAGCTGCCGCGCCCGGGCTGGACCTGACTCGTGACTATGGCTGGCTGACGCCGCTTGCGGCCCCCATGTTCTGGGTAATTGAAAAAATACATGCTTTTGTTGGCAACTGGGGCTGGGCCATCGTGATCTTTACCGTGCTGCTGAAACTTGCGCTGTTTCCCTTGTCCGCTTCGGGCTACAAGGGCATGGCGCAGATGCGAGCGCTGGGGCCGAAGCTGCAGAAGATGAAGGAGATGTACGGCGATGACCGCCAGAAACTGCATCAGGCCATGGCCGACATGTACAAGAAGGAAAAGGTCAATCCGCTTGGCGGCTGCATGCCGATCCTGATGCAGAT
>ERZ1645185.103-NODE-103-length-36991-cov-12.417804_pt1 | contig 36991 bp, 40 predicted proteins | sample MGYA00575351_ERZ1645185 | MGnify/ENA primary metagenome ERZ1645185 (study PRJEB40838, sample SAMN11284767) | freshwater sediment metagenome | isolation source: river sediment | host: Sediment | place: India: Jana village, Kanpur | collected 2015-12-17 ... | reverse complement strand
CGCCTGATTTCGAGTCAGGTACATTCGACCACTCTGCCACCTCTCCAGGTTCGATACGCGTCGGGTCGATATCGAAACGGCAGATTGTAGTGCAGCCGGATGGTGCCCGTTTGACTGCGAATGCATGGGGTCGAGTTGCTGCTTGCGGCGCTTTGCCGCACTTGGCGATCGGCTGCTCTCGTGCCTGGGTTCAGCGCATCGCGCCGCGCGGGACCCGGCAGTGACTCATCGTGTAGCGGCCAGCCCTGTACGCAGACGGCACTGTGCCGCCAGGCCCGGGCCAGCGCGGCGCTACAGGCTGGCGCGCTTCGCTCGGACAGGTGTCGCGTGCCAGTCATGGAGGCACGCAAGGCGTCCCCGCCTGGCCCGGTTCCGCACTGCGCGTCGGCGTCTGGTTGTGTCTGTCAAGTTGTGCAAATTGACGTTCATGGTCTGAGGGTGGGCTGATCAGGCGGCGGTCTTCATCGCGGCCCTCTTCCGTTCCTTGAGCAGATCCATGTTGATGCAGCGGTTGTCCTCCAGCCAGGCTTCGTGCGTCTCGGCGCACAGGGCTCGCACCAGGCGCAGGCAGGATTCGGGGTTGGGAAAGATGCGCACCACGCGCGTTCGGCGCTTGATCTCCTCGTTGAGCCGCTCGACCATGTTCGTGCTCTACAAGTGCTTGTGGTGCTGGGGCGCGGCAGCATGTAGAAGGTCAGCGTCCCTACGTCCACGCAGCCACTGATCTGGCGCGCGCGGTGATCGTCTCGCGGGTGGAGATGTCATTGTCCTGAGACAGGCGCCGGGCAGCGGCCCGCCTTGGTGGCAGGCGACACCGTTGTGAATACGGCCCTGCCTCGCGTCGGGCGCAGCATGGCCAACTGAACCTGGGCCAGCTCAAGATCATGTCGGCCATCACACAGTGCCGCATTTCGGCGCCGGGTGACCATATGTTGCGCTGTGTGGGTCGCCGAACGGATCAAGGAACTCGGGCAGCGTCACCGCAGGCGTGAGGCGCTCGCCCTGATACGCGGCAACGGAGTACTCGCCAACCTCGCGGCTGCGGCTACAGAGGCTGAGCACGAAGCCCCGGCTCGCGACCTTGGGCAAGTCGTTTCCAGTCTATCGGGCACAGGCCGATCAGCCCGACGGGGTGGCGTTCGCCTACACCTTCTGTTCCCGGAGGCAACTCTGGAATCTGGACTTCGCGCGTGACCGTCCGCGCGAGCATCATCCCTTCACGGCTCCCATCGTCAGCCCCTTCACCACGTACTTCTGGAAGACCATCGTCAGCACGATGGCTGGAGCCATGATGGCCACGGCCGCGGCCATCACGCCGCCCCAGTCAACCTCGGCGTACGAGAGGAAGTTGTAGACCGCGATCGGCAGCGTCTTTGTCTTCTCCATGCTCAGCACCTGCGAGAACATGAAGTTGTTCCACGAGAAGATGAACGACAGCGTGGTCGCGGTGATGATCCCCGGAGCCGAAAGCGGCAGGATGATCTTCCAGAACGCATACTGGCGCGTCGCGCCGTCGACCATCGCTGACTCTTCAAGGTCTGGTGGGATCGTTGCGAAGTAGCTGGACATGATCCACACCACGATCGGCAGCGCGATCAGCATGTGGCTGAGGATCAGCGCCGTATAGCTGTCCATCAGCCCAAGGCGCGAGAAGATGATGTACCAGGGCATCAGGAAGGAGATGCCGGGCATCAGCCTCGCCAGCAGGATGAACACCGCCAGCCGCTGCTGCTTGAAGCGTGCGATCGAGTACGCCGCCGGCAGGCCGAGCACCAGCGACAGGCCAACGGCGACCACGCCGACCACCGTGGAGTTGATGAAGTACTGCAGGAAGTCCTGTTCGCCGAAGACGCGCTCGTAGTTCTGCAGCGTTGGGGTGAAGATCAGCTTCGGCGGCCAGGCGATGATGTCCACCTGCGTCTTGAACGACGAACTCAACATCCACAGGAACGGGAACAGTACGATCAGCGCGATCACGATCACGATCGTGTAGAACAGTACGGTCGTCGTCTTCTTCGTGCCGATCGTTGCGCTCATCTGCCTGCTCCTGCTCGTGATGGGCGTGTCCGCCTAGGCTTCGGACTTCTCGCGCAGCTTCATGATCAGCAAGCTGCAACAGAAGACGACGACGAACAGTGCCACCAGGATTACCGCCGCCTGCCCCATGCGGAAGTACTCGAAGCTGTACTTGAAGCCCATGATGTTCAGCGTCTCCGACGCATAGCCCGGCCCGCCGCCGGTCATCGCGAAGATGATGTCGAAGGTCTTCAGTGCGTCGATCAGGCGCAGGATCACCGCCGTAAGGATCACCGGCATGACCATCGGCAGGGTCACGAAGCGGATGATCTGCCACTCGCTCGCGCCATCGATGCGCGCCGCCTCCACCGGCTCTTCAGACAGGCCGGCGAGGCCCGCGAGCACGATCAGCGTGATCATCGGCGTCCATTGCCAGACATCGACCAGGATCAGCGCTGGAATCACCGTGCTCGCGTGCGACACCCACAGCGCCGGCGGCAGGCCGAGCGAGGTCAGCACGAAGTTGGCCAGGCCGATCGTCGGGTCGTAGAAGAGATTGAAGACGATCCCCACGGCCACCGGCGTGGCCACCAGCGGCAGCAGCAACAGCGTCTTGGCCACGCTCTTGCCGACAAACGAACGGTTCAGGATCAACGCCGTGGCCACGCCGATGACGGCCTCGATGGCCACTGCGAAGAAGGTGAAGGCGAAGGTCCGCCCCAGCGCCTCGAGGAAGCGCGGCTCCGACAGCACGCGCATATAGCTGCGCAGGCCGACGAATGCCGGCGGCTGGCCCGAGGTCAGGTTCCAGTTGGTGAAGCTGAGGAACAGCGTGTACAGCACCGGAAACACCATCAGCAGCGCGACGAAGATCATCGCGGGCAGAGGGAACAACCGGTGCAGGTTGCGATCCGCGAAGCTCGAGTGGATCATCGCCGGGCAGCCCAGTTCAAGGTGCGCGCTCTAGGGTGTCGATGGCGCTGGGCACGCCAAAGCGTGCCCAGCTGCGGGGTCTCAGCGCTTGTACTCGCCGGTGTCTTCGAGCAGCTCGTTCACCTTGTCGACGCGCTGCTTGGCCATGCGCTCGAGGTTCGCCGACGTGCCCTTGGTGTTGATCGACTCGATGATCAGTTCACCGATCAGGTCGCGCGCTTCGCCCACCGCGCTCATGTAGGGACGGTCCAGCGGATAGCCGTGCTTGGCGGCGAAGGCCCGCGTCTCGACCAGGCCCGGGTTCACCTTGGCGAGCACGGCCCGATCCTCCCAGACTGAGGTGCGCGCCATGGTGATGTTGGCCAGCATCGCCCGGGCCGCGAGCTCCTTGCTCGTCGCCCAGGTCAGGAACTGCATCGCCAGGTCCTTCTTCTTCGACTGCTTGGCGATCGACATTCCCCACGAGGTGACGATAAACGGCGAGTTCGTCTTCGGACCGGCCGGCATGTTGGCGATGCCCACCTTGTCCGCGCTGAGCTGCGTCTTGGCCGGGTCCACGATCTGGCCGTAAAACACCGAAGCGTCGGTCCACATGGCAATCTTGCCCGCCTGGAACAGCGGCATGATGTTCTCCCAGGACATCGCGGTCACGCCCTTGGGGCCGTAGGTGCCGTTCATGCGCCCGTAGTAACGCATCGCGTCGACCGCCGGCTTGCTGTCGAACACCGCCACGCCACCGTCCAGGAACAGGCCGCCGTAGTTGTAGACGTAGGTCGACAGCTGCGTCACCGCCGCGCCGCCCCGCCCGCGCGAGGCGAAACCGGCCACGTCGTCGCTCTGCAAGCGCTTGGCCGCCGCCTCGAACTCTTCGAAGTTGGTCGGCACCTTCAGGCCAGCGGCGGCCAGCAGGTCGCGGCGGTAGTACAGCACCTGCCACTCCGTGACCAGCGGCACGATGTAGGTGCGCGTGCCGAAGGTGGCGACACTCATCACGTTCTTCGGGTAGTCCGAGAAGTCGTACCCCGAAAGAGCCTCGTACCAGCCGTTCTTCTGGAACATCTTGCCTTCCTGCAGCGGGCGCGTCATGAACACGTCCACCGACGAGGAGTTGGTCGCGAACTCGGTGGTCAGCTTGGTCGTGAGCTGACCCTCCTGCAGACTCTCGAGGTTGACCTTGATACCCGACGTACGCTCGAATTCTGGGATCGCCGCCTTCAGCAGCTCGCCGTACGGGTGGTTGGCCAGCATCACGCGGATTTCCTTGGTCTGCGCGTGGGCCGCGCCCGACAGCAGCGCGAGCGCGCCCAGGGACAGCAGGGTTCTCTTGACGGCGTTTCTCATGACGTTCTCCTTGCAATGAAAAGGGCAGGTGGTGCTCGTCTATACGATGGTCAGCGAGGTCTGCGCGTCGAAGACATGCGTCTTCGCCATCTTCAGATCGACCTCGATCGTGTCGCCGACATGCAGCGGCGTCTCCGGCACCTCCATGCGCGCGACGATGGCATGGGGTCCGCAGCTCAGGTGCGCGAATATCTCGGAGCCGAGCGTCTCGACCACGTCGGCGCGTGCGCTGAAGGTCTGACCCTGGCCGGCTGCGGCCGGGTCGTGCAGTGCAATGTCCTCGGGGCGCACGCCGAACACCACCGGCCGGCCGGAGTAGGGTTGCAGCGCAGCGCGGAAGGATTCGGGCGCCCTGACGCGCAGGCTGCCGGCGTCGATGAACAGCTCCGCACCGTCCTGCACCACCTTGGCATCGACGAAATTCATCGCGGGCGAACCGATGAAGCCGGCGACGAAGCGGTTGACCGGCTTGGCATACACCTCCATCGGCGAGCCACTCTGCTGCAGCAGGCCCTTGTTCATGATGAAGATGCGGTCGGCCATCGTCATGGCCTCCACCTGGTCGTGCGTCACGTAGATGATCGTCGCGCCCAGGCGACGGTGCAGCTTGCTGATCTCGGCGCGCATCGCCACGCGCAGCTTGGCGTCCAGGTTGGACAGCGGCTCGTCGAACAAGAACAACTTCGGCTTGCGCACGATCGCTCGCCCCACCGCGACGCGCTGGCGCTGGCCGCCGGACAGCTCCTTCGGCTTGCGGTTCAGCAGGTCCTGCAATCCGAGGATGTCGGCCGCTTCGTTCACGCGGGCGTCGATCTCGGATTGCGGCAGCTGCCGGATCTTCAGGCCGAAGCCCATGTTGTCCCGGATGTTCATGTGCGGGTACAGCGCATAGCTCTGGAACACCATGGCGATGTCTCGGTCCTTCGGCGCCATGTCGTTGACCCGCGTGTCGCCTATGTACAGCTCGCCCGAACTGATCGTCTCCAGGCCGGCGACCATGCGGAGCACGGTCGACTTGCCGCAGCCCGAGGGCCCGACCAGCACTGCGAACTCCTTGTCCTGGATCTCGATGGACAGGTCGTCTACCGCCTTGACGGCGCCGAACTGCTTCACCACGTGCCGAAGTGTGACGCTCGCCATCAGGCTGCTCCGTGGATGCTGAGTGATGTTGACCTCGGCCGCCTGCCCTGCGCGCCGCGATCGACACCCAGCTCAGACAGTTCAGCCCGCTGCCAGGCATGAAGAAGCCAGTTGACACCAGGCCGACAAGTTGCGCCGGGAACCACGGAAACCTGAAGGACCGCGCAGCGGCACGCATGCGCTCGGTGGATGCAATCGTTCATCACGTGATCTGGGCGCGTGCATGCAGCCAGGCGCTGGCCGCGTGCCGCAGCTGTTCCGCGGGAACGACGGCATAGAGCCGTTGCACAGCAGGCTCCCCGACCGGCGATTGCAGTGTCGCGGAATCGTCGTCCAGCGCCTCGGCAGAGACAGAGTGCTCTGCCGCGCGCGCCGGCACCCGATGCAAGGCCGCGTCGCGATCCGTGCCGAGGAAGACGAAGCGCAAGCCTGTCGACGCGCCGCACAAACGGTCGCGACAGGCGCGACGCAGCCCTGAACAGGTGAGCCTGACGCCGCTTTCGCGATGTCGCCCGAGTTCGTCGCCCAGGCGTGCCAACCGGCCTTCCCGATCGACGTCGGTCAGCGCGATGCCACGGCACATCTTGTCGATGTTGGCTTCGTCGTGGAAGGTATCGCCCTCGATCAGGCGTAGTCCTTCGGTGCGCGCAAGCGCTTCGTCCAGGCTGAACTTGCCGCATCCGGCCGCACCCGTCACGATCGCATTGGCAGTCATTGTGGACAGCGCTATCCATTAACAGAAGGCAATCAACGCTAGGGAAAACACAACTACTGCTCGATCTTGGATAACGCTATCCTACCCAGGCCAAAAGGCGCCGCGATTCGTAGTTTCCCTATCACCGATGCACAAGAAGCCGTCTGCCCCCCGTTCCCCGCGAGCCCGCGCCACGGGTCGCGTGACGCTGGCGGACGTGGCGCGCCTAGCCGGCGTGAGCCCGATCACGGTGTCGCGCGCGCTGCGCGGCGAGCGCGCAGTGGATGCCGATTTGGTGGCGCGGGCCAAGGCGGCCGCGGCCAAGCTCGGCTATCAGCCCGACCCGGCTGCGCGCGCGCTCGCCTCGCGGCGCAGCTCGCACATCGGTGTGCTGGTGCCGATGCTATCCAACGCGCTGTTCGTCGACCTGCTCGAAGCGGTGCAGCGGACGCTGCGCCCTGCGGGCTTCCAGACGTTGATCGGCATTACCCACTACGACGCACTCGAGGAGGAGCTGCTGCTGCGCGAACAGCTGCAGCACCGGCCGGCGGGCATGCTAATCACCGGGCTGGAGCAGTCGGCAGCGTCGCGCGCACTGATCGACGCCGTCGGCATTCCCTGCGTGCACATGATGGCGCTGTCGCCCACGCGGCCAAGCGTCGGCTTTTCGCAGGTCGACGCCGCGGCGGCGCTGACGCGCCACCTGCTCGAAGGCGGCCGCCAGCGCATCGCTTTCGCCGCCGCGCAACTCGACCCGCGCACGATGCAACGGCTGGCTGGCTGGCGACGCGAGCTGATGGCCTCAGGCCGGTACGATGCGACGCTCGAATGGCTCAACCCCGCACCCTCGTCGCTTGCGCTGGGTGGCCGTATGTTCGAGCAGATCGTGCGCCAGCAGCCACCGGTGGATGCGATCTTCTTCTGCAACGACGATCTGGCGCAGGGGGCGCTTCTGGCCGCCCTGCGCCTCGGCATCAGCGTTCCAAGGCAGGTGGCAGTGGTCGGCTTCAACGATCTCACGGGCAGTGACCAGATGGTGCCGGCGCTGACGACGGTGCGCACGCCGCGCGCTGAGATTGGCGAGGCCGCATCGGGCATGCTGCTGGCGTTGTTGCGCGGTGAGGTTCCGCCGCAGCGCACAATCGATCTGGGTTACGACATCATCGTCCGCGCCAGCAGCTGATCGTGCCCGGTCCAGGTCCTTGCGACCCTAGCATTCCGAGCACGATAGGAATTCCGAGCGCCCTCTGCAACGCCCAAGTGAGCTCTGAAGTCCCTAAGGATCGCGCTACCGGTGCATGAGATGTGTTGGCGGAAAGGACAGCTCAGGCGGCAAAGCCTTGCCCCGCCCCGCGTGTCCAGCCCCAGCGCAGCGTATGCGGATCGCAGCCCACGTGGGTCCTGACGATGTCCGGCCGCTCGAGGAATACCGCCACGACTAGAGCTCGCCACCGCAGTTCGGGTCGTGCCGAGTTTGGATTTGAAGGCGAAGCGAAGCGACTGTCGGTCACACGGCCGAAGCGCGCCGGAACGTGCGTGGCCAACGGACCGTCGAGCAACCGCGCGCACATGGCCAGATGCAGCGCACCGAATTCAGGCATGGCGATCTCCAGAAGTGGAGTCGCCGTCTTACCCCATACCTGGACTCATGTTCAGCCTTGACGCCACGACTGACCTTGATCACGAGGCTCAGTGCACTCAGGAACTCACAGTCGTCGTGCGCTGTGCACAGAAGCGATCAGCGTCCAATAGCCGGGTGCGGCCATCGCTCCCGGCAAGCGAGATCGCCCGCACCTCAGGCCAAGGTATGCAGCGTCAGCGCTTTCAGTCGCGCATCGCTCAGGCGCGTCTGCCAGGTCTGGTCTGGACGCAGAGGCCAGGCGTCGGTGATCGTGCCGGTAGTGACCATGTCGCCGGGCCGGATCGTCCAGCCAGGCGTGTGCTCGGCCATGGCATCGACCCACAGTCGCAGCGCGTTCAGTGGTCCGTCGAGTACCACGACACCGCGACCGCTGTCCACCGTCTGGCCGTCGCAAAGCAATTCCACCTGCAATGCCGCAAGGTCTTCGGCCAGCGTCGGCCAACCCCTCACCGGCACACGCGGGCCCACGCGCAACCGCCCGTGCAGCGCGAAGTCGGCCACCGTGTCCGCGGCGCTGAACTGCCAGCCGGCGAAGTGCGTGTGCACGATCTCGAAGCCGTGCGCCACCCATTCGAGGCAGCCCTGCAGGTCGGCCAGGCTCATGCCGGCCTGCGGCGCGCGTGCGAAGCCGAACACCACCTCGGGCTCCAGCCGCGGCTGCGACAGGCCCTGCAGCGCAATGCGGGTCTCGGCCCCGTCCAGCAGGGCCGCGGTGCTGTCCCACACCGGGCCCCAGATGGGCTGGTGCACGCCGTAGCGTTGCCAGATGCCGCGGTTGGTGAAGCCGATCTTGTAGCCCAGCGGCCGCTCGCCGCGTGCGCTGCGCAGGCGGCGCAGTTCGTCAGCCACGGCGAAGGCGGCGCGCAGGTCGAAGGAGGCATCCCGCACCGACGGCCGCGCGCACAGCGCGCCGGCGTCATAGGCGGCCAGCAGCGCCCGGGCCACGCTCATGGCTGCAGTTCCTTCAGTCCGCCCATGTACGGCCACAGCACCTCGGGCAGTGCGATGCTGCCGTCGGCACGCTGACCGTTCTCCAGCACCGCCACCAGCGTGCGCCCTACCGCCAGGCCCGAACCGTTGAGCGTGTGCACGTACTCGGTCTTGCCTTGCGCGTTGCGGAAGCGCGCCTGCATGCGCCGCGCCTGGAAGGCCTCGCAGTTGCTGCACGAGCTGATCTCGCGGTAAGTGTCCTGCCCCGGCATCCAGACTTCCAGGTCGTAGGTCTTGGCGCTGCCGAAGCCCACGTCGCCGCTGCTCAAGGCCACCACGCGGTACGGCAGCTTGAGCTTGCGCAGGATGGCCTCGGCATGGCCGACCATCAGTTCCAGCGCGTCGTAGCTGTGATCGGGGTGCACCACCTGCACCATCTCCACCTTGTCGAACTGGTGCTGGCGGATCATGCCGCGCGTGTCGCGCCCGGCGCTGCCGGCTTCGGAGCGGAAGCACGGGCTGTGCGCGGTGAGCCGGATCGGCAGCGCCGCCGCATCGAGGATTTGCCCGCGCACGCTGTTGGTCAGCGAGATCTCGCTAGTGGAGATCAGGTACTGCTCGGGCTGCTCCTCGTCGCCGCCGCGCAGCACCCAGAACATGTCGTCCTTGAACTTCGGCAGCTGGCCGGTGCCCTCGAGCACCTCGCGGTTGACGATGTAGGGCGTGTAGCACTCGGTGTAGCCATGCTCGGCGGTCTGCACGTCCAGCATGAACTGCGCCAGCGCGCGGTGCAGCCGCGCGATGCCGCCACGCATGAAGGTGAAACGCGAGCCGCTGAGCAGCGCGCCGGTGTCGAAGTCCATGCCCAGCGGCACGCCCAGGTCCACGTGGTCCCTGGGCTTGAACTCGAAGCGGCGCGGTTCGCCCCAGCGACGCAGCTCGACGTTGGCGCTGTCGTCGGCTCCCACCGGCACGCTGTCGTGCAGCAGGTTGGGCAGGCTCATCAGCATGCCGTTGAGCTCGGTCTGGATGTGCTCCAGCACGGCGGCGCCTTCGCTCAGGCCCTCGGCGATGCGCCCGACCTCGGCCATCGGCGCGGACGCATCCTGGCCCTTGGCCTTGAGCTGGCCGATCTGCTTGCTCAGGCTGTTGCGTTGCGCCTGCAGTTCTTCGACCCGGGTCTGCAACGTCTTGCGCTCGGCCTCGAGCGTGCGAAAGCGCGCCACGTCCAGGAAGGGCTGCGGCTGCTTGCGCTTCTCCAGTCGCGCGACGACGCCATCCAGGTCGCGGCGCAGCAGATTGATGTCGAGCATGGGTCGTCCTTGTTCAGGGTGATTCGGCCGGCGCGCGCGCCGCGCCTGGCGGCGTCAGGATCGCGTCGCGTCGAGCTCGGCCATGCTGCGATCGCCCAGCCCCTTGGGCAAGGGGAAGTGCACTTCCTCCTGCACGCCGGGCAGGCGGCGCACGCTCATCGCGCCCAGCGCGCGCAGCTGTTCGATGACCTGGCGCACCAGGATGTCCGGCGCCGAAGCGCCGGCGGTCAGGCCGACACGGCGGCGCCCGGCAAACCATTCGGGCTGCAGGTCGCTTGCGGCGTCGACCATGTACGCCGGCGTGCCCAGCCGCTCGGACAGCTCGCGCAGCCGGTTGCTGTTGCTGCTGGTGGGGCTGCCGACGACGATGACCACGTCCACGCCGGGGGCCAGCACCTTCACCGCGTCCTGCCGGTTCTGCGTGGCGTAGCAGATGTCCTGCTTCTTCGGCTCGCGCACCTGCGGAAAGCGCTGCTTGACCGCGGCCAGGATCTCGGCCGCGTCGTCGACGCTGAGCGTGGTCTGCGTCACCACCGCCAGCTGCGTGCCGCGCGGCTGCACGCGCTGCACGTCAGCGACGTCCTCCACCAGGTAGATGCCCTCGTGTAACTGCCCCATCGTGCCTTCGACCTCGGGGTGCCCCTTGTGGCCGATCATGATGAACTCGTAGCCTTCCTTGGCCAGCTTGGCGACTTCCACGTGCACCTTGGTCACCAGCGGACAGGTGGCGTCGAAGACGCGGAATCCGCGGCGCGCGGCTTCGCTGCGCACCGCCTTGCTGACACCGTGCGCGCTGAACACCAGCGTGGCCCCGGGCGGCACGTCGCCCAGGTCCTCGATGAAGATCGCACCCTTGCTCTTCAGGTCGTTGACCACGTAGGTGTTGTGCACGATCTCGTGGCGCACGTAGATCGGCGCACCGAACTTCCGCAGCGCGCGCTCGACGATCTCGATGGCGCGGTCCACGCCGGCGCAAAAGCCGCGCGGTTCGGCCAGCACCACCTCCTCCAGTTGCACGGCCGCCATCAGAGAACCCCGATGAGCTGCACCTCGAAGCGCAGCGGCTGCCCGGCCAACGGGTGGTTGAAGTCGAACAGCAGCCAGTCCTCCCCGGCCTCGCGCACCATGCCGGCAAAGGTGCCCGAGCCGTCGGGTGTCGGGAACTGCACCACGTCGCCGGGCGCGTAGCCCTGCTCGGTCGCCCCCAGCTCGTCGAGCAGGCTGCGCGCGACGCGCTGCAGCAGGTCGGGGTTGCGTTCGCCGAAGGCCTCGCCCGGTGCCAGCTCGAAGCTCTGGTGCGTCCCTTCGGGCAGGCCCAGCAGCCGCGACTCGATGGCGGGCGCCAGCTGGCCCGCGCCCAGCGACAGCGTGGCCGGCTTGTCGCCGAAGGTGTTGACCACGTCGGTGCCGTCCGGCGCGCACAGCCGATAGTGCAGGGTCAGGAAGGAGCCGGGTTGGACGCAGTTCACGGGGCAGCGCGCGGGTTGATGCGCGTCGAATAGACTGACCGCGATTCTACGAGGGAGCCTCGCACCGAGGGCCCGCCATGCCATTGAAGGACCTGCCCGCCGAGATGCGCCCGCGCGAGAAGCTGCTCGCGCGCGGCGGCGCGGCGCTGAGCGACGTGGAGCTGCTGGCACTGCTGCTACGCACCGGGCTGCCGGGCCGCGGCGTGTTCGACCTGGCCGAACAGGTGCTGGCCGAGTTCGACGGCTTCGCCGGCCTGCTGCGCGCACAGGCCGGCGACCTGAAGCGCATCAAGGGTCTGGGGCCGGCCAAGCGCGCAGAGATCGCCGCCGTGATCGAGATGGCGCGCCGTGCCCTGGCGCAGCCGCTGCGCCAGCAGCCCGTGTTCGATGCGCCGCAGAAGGTCAAGGAGTACGTGGCGCTGCACCTGGGCGCACGCGTGCAGGAGGTGTTTGCGGTGCTGTTTCTCGACGGGCAGCACCGCCTGATCGAACTCGAGGTGCTGTTCCAGGGCACGCTGACGCAGACCAGCGTCTACCCGCGCGAGGTGGTGCGACAGGCGATGAAGCACAACGCCGGCGCGGTGATCCTGGCGCACAACCACCCCTCCGGCGTGGCCGAACCGTCGCGTGCGGACGAATTCCTGACGCAGACGCTGAAGAGCGCGTTGCAACTGGTGGACGTGCGCGTGCTCGATCACCTGGTGGTGGGCCAGGGCACCGTCGTGTCGTTCGCCGAACGGGGCCTGTTGTGATCAAGGCGCGCAGCCTGCAGGAACTGGCTCAGCTGCGAGACGCGTTGCGCCAGCGCGAAGCCGAGGCGCAACGTAGGGCCGCCGCCGCGCAAGCCGAACGCGCGCGCCAGGAGCAGGCACGCAACGCCTTCGCCCACGCCGTGGGCCCGGTACAGCGCCTGCCGGTGCCGGAACGTGTACACCGCCACGGGCCACGGCCGGAGCCGCTGCCGCGACAGCGCGAGGCCGACGAGCGTGCCGCACTGCGCGAAGCCCTGTCCGACGAGGTCGACGTCGAATCGCTGCTGCTCACCGACGACGGGCTGAGCTTTCGCCGACCGGGACTCGGACCGGACGTGGTGGCGCGACTCCGGCGCGGCCAGTGGTCGATCCAGGCACAGATTGATCTGCACGGCCTGCGCCGAGAGGAGGCGCGCGAGCAGCTCGCCACCTTCTTGCGTGAAGCGCTGCAGCGCGGCCAGCGCTGCGTGCGGGTGATACATGGCAAGGGGCTGGGCTCGCCAGGCCGCGAGCCGGTGCTGAAGGCCAAGGTGCAGCGCTGGCTGGTGCAGTGTGCCGAGGTCATCGCCTTCAGCCAGGCCACTGGTCCGCAGGGCGGCGCCGGCGCGCTGGTGGTGCTGCTGGAGCGGCGCGGCCCGGCTCGTTGAGTCGGGCGCTGGCGTCCACGTCGGCCGTCCGACTCGAGCGTCCCTTCCAGCGGCGGCACCCGGTCAGAAGAACTGCATGTCGGCATTCGCCGCCGGCCACTTCCGCGCCGGGCTCGATGCGATCAGCGTGCGCAGCGGGTGCCGGGTGCGCAGCAGGACGAGGCCGAGCCCGCCGATCTGTCGGCATGCCCGGTGTCTGCGGCCAAGCCCGCGGCCGCGGTCCGAGGCTTGCTCGCGCGGATGAACCCGCTGGCGAACTTGCCGTCCACCTCTGCGGCCAACTGGCGAAGCTCGGCCTCCTGCACGGCGAGGAACTCGCGTGCGTCGTCGACGCTGTAGACGCGCGTCACCTCGATCGCCGCATCGACGAATCCGGCGCGCGCGAGCTTGTCGAGGTAGTCGTGGTCCGACAACGCCCCCGCCACGCAGCCGATCCAAAGCTCCATGTTGCGGCGTATCGCCGGCGGCACCTCGCCGCGCACGATGACGTCCGAGACCGCGAAGCGGCCGCCCGGCTTGAGCACGCGGAAGGCCTCGGCCAGCACACGGTCCTTGTCGGCCGCGAGGTTGATCACGCAGTTGGAGATGATCACGTCGACCGAGTTTGCCGGCAGCGGGATGTGCTCGATGTCGCCCTTGAGGAAATGCACGTTCGCCAGGCCGCTCTTGCGCTTGTTCTCGGCGGCCAGCGCGAGCATCTCGTCGGTCATGTCGACGCCGTAGGCCACACCGGTGGGGCCGACCCGCTTGGCCGAAAGCAGCACGTCGATGCCGCCGCCCGAGCCGAGGTCGAGCACGGTTTCGCCGGGTTTCAGCTCGGCCAGCGCGGTCGGGTTGCCGCAGCCGAGCGAGGCCAGCAGCGCGGTGTCGGGCACCTGGCCGGCCTCCACCGCGTCATAGAGGTTGGCGGTGATCGGATCGCTGCCGCCGATCGTCGCCGGCGCTGCGCCACACCCACTGCTGGCCGGCCCGCAGCAACCCGTCGCCGCGGTCTCGCTCACGCGCCGGGCGGCCTCTCCGTACTTCTGCCGTACGACCTCTTTCACGTTGTGCTCCATCGACTTCTCCTCCAAGGCGGGGTTCAACAGGGTTTGGTCAGGGTCACGGGTGCGAAGTAGCGCCGCCTGAAGGCGAGCGCCACGTGCACCAGGCCAATCATCACCGGCACCTCGACCAGCGGGCCGATCACGGCCGCGAAGGCAGCCCCGGAGTGGATGCCGTAGACCGCGATCGCCACGGCGATCGCGAGCTCGAAGTTGTTGCTCGCCGCGGTGAACGACAGCGTCGCGCTCTTCTCGTAGTCGGCGCCCAGGCGCCGGCTCATGAAGAACGAGAACAGGAACATGAGCGCAAAGTACAGCAGCAGCGGAATCGCGATGCGCACCACGTCGAAGGGCTGGGCGACGATGGTCTCGCCCTTGAGCGCGAACATGACGACGATGGTGAAGAGCAGCGCGACCAGCGTGATCGGGCCGATCTTCGGCACGAAGCGCGAGTGATACCAGGCCTTGCTCACGAAGCGCAGCATCACGACCCGCGTCAGCACGCCGGCGATGGCCGGGATGCCGAGGTAGATGAACACGCTCTCGGCGATCTGACCGATCGAGATATCGACCGTCGCGCCCGAAAGGCCGAACAGCGGCGGCAGTACGGTGATGAAGAACCAGGCATAGACGCTGAAGAAGAGCACCTGGAAGATGGAGTTGAAGGCCACCAACCCGGCGGCGTACTCGGTCGAGCCGCGTGCGATCTCGTTCCACACGATCACCATCGCGATGCAGCGCGCCAGGCCGATCATGATCAGGCCGACCATGTACTCGGGCTTGTCGGGCAGGAAGACGATCGCCAGCACGAACATCAGCACCGGGCCGACGACCCAGTTCTGCAGCAGCGACAGGCCCAGCACCTTGCGGTCGCGGAACACATCGGGCAGTTCCTCGTAGCGCACCTTGGCGAAGGGCGGGTACATCATCAGGATCAGCCCGATCGCGATCGGCAGGTTGGTGGTGCCGACGTTGAAGGCGTCGAGCCGTCGCTCGATGCCGGGCACGAAGTGGCCGAGCGCGATGCCCAGCCCCATCGCCGCGAAGATCCACACGGTGAGGTAGCGGTCGAGGAACGAGAGTTCCCTTGAAACGGTGGTCATGACGCGGGTCTCGGGGGTTGGCTCAGGTACGTGCGATTTCCCCGAGCGCGGCCTGCAGCGCGGTGCGATCCATCGTCTCGAGCGGCAGCGCCAGCAACTGCAGCATGCGGTAGCCGATCGCCTGCCGCGTGAGCTCGAAGGCACGCCGCTTGCCTTCGTCGCCGCCCGAGGCATTGGAGGGATCGGGGTAGCCCCAATGCACCTTGGCCGGCGCCTCGTCCAGTCGCCCGCGGAAGACCGGGCAGACCTCGGCGGCGGCGTTGTCGCACACCGTGATCACCACCGACAGCGGCGGCGCGCCGGGTCCGGCGAACTCGTCCCAGCTCTTGCTTCGCAACGCCGCCGTGTCGATGCCCGCGGCAGCCAGCGCCTCCAGCGCAAACGGGTTGATGCACCCCTTGGGGGCGCTGCCGGCGCTGTGCGCCATGACATCGCGCCCCAGCCGACGTGACCAGTGCCCGAGCATGCCCTCGGCAAGCACGCTGCGCGCCGAGTTGTGCGTGCACAGGACGAGTACGTGGACCGTCATTGCCCTCTCCGCCCGGCCTAGACGCCTAGTCTCCGGGATCGGGCCCGCGGGGCGCAGGCGGGTACCGATTCGCAGCCTGCACCCTGACAGCAATGGGCGCTGAGATAGTCGAGCAGCGCGTTCATATGCGTCAGCGACGGCCGGTAGTTCAGGCTGCGTCCCGTGCGCGAGGGCGTTGCCAGGCCGGCATGCACAAGCTCCTTCAAATGGAAGGAAAGCGTCGAAGCCGGAAGATCGAGCATGGCCGACAGTTCGCCAGGTGTCAGACCCAGCGGTTCGGCACCGACAAGCGCCCGGAACACGCGCAGCCGAGCCGTCTGCGCCAGTGCCGTCAGTGCGACGATCGCCTCGTTTTCTTCCATGTTTCTATGATTATCGAAATGTAGTCCAGTGTCAAGCCTTTGTCGACCGCGGCTTGACGGTTTCGAGGGACGGTATGGTGCAGCGTCCTAATCCCGCATCCTGGTGCCGCGTCCTGCCGGCGCGGACGGCGCGCAGGCGCCGGCGCCGGCAAGGTCGATGGACCGGCGAGTCCCCGTCAGTCGAGCAGCTGCGCCGCCACCGTGGCTACCGCAAGGGCGGCCGGCGTGCCCGGCAAGACCTCCAGCAGCAACTGCCGGCGCAACACGGAATCGCGTACCGCAACGTCCAGTGGCACCTGACCCAGCAGGTCCAGCCGTACCGGCGCCGGCTGCGTCGGGTTGACGAAGCGGTCCACCACCTGCTGCAGCTGCAGGCACACAGCCCGACCCTCGCCCTGGCGGCGCGTCTGGTTGACCACCAGCTTCACGCGCGTGCGTGCCTGCGTCGAGGCCAGCACCTTGATGGTCGCGTAGGCATCGGTCATCGAGGTGGGCTCCGGCGTCACCACCACCAGCACCTCGTCGGCCAGCGACACCGCATACAACACCACATCGGAAATGCCGGCGCCGGTGTCCAGGATCACGTGGTCGAAGCGCGGCGCCACGGTGTCGATGACCTGAAGCAACTGGTCGCGCACTTCGGGCGTCATGCGCGAGTACTCGACCATGCCCGATCCCGCCAGGAGCACCGAGAAGCCGCCCGGCGCTGGCAGGACGGCGTCCTGAAGCAAGCTCTTGCCGGTGAACACGTCGTGCAGCGTGATCTTCGGCGCCAGGTTGAGCATCACGTCCAGGTTGGCCAGTCCCAGGTCGGCGTCGAGCACCAGCACCCGCCGCCCCTGGCGCGCCAGTGCCGCGGCCAGGTTCGCACTGACGAAGGTCTTGCCCACGCCACCCTTGCCACTGGTGACGGCAGTGATGCGCGCGCGGCGGGTGGACGGCCCCTTGATGGCGGCCGGGCGTGCTGGGGTGGACGCTGCACTCATTCGATGTCCTGAAACTGCGAGATGCCGAACAGCAGGGCCTTCTCCTCGGCGCTGACCACCGACAACGTCGACGGCTCCAGGCATACCCTGTTCCGGCCTTCGGCCTTGGCGCGGTAGAGCTGCACGTCGGCGCGCTCGATCCACAGCGCCGGCGACGAGCGCACCCATTGCGGTGCGAAAGCGCCACCGATGCTGATGCTGACACGGATCTGCTGCGACGGGCCGATCGCCACGGGCATGGCCTCGATGCGCCGGCGCACGCGCTCGGCCACTGCTTCGCCGAAGGCAGCCGGGCAGTTGGGCATGACGATGGCGAACTCTTCGCCGCCGACCCGGGCCACCATGTCCATCGGCCGCACGCATTCGAGCAGCGCCTTGGCCACGGCCTTGATCACCAGGTCCCCGCTGGCGTGGCCGTGGGTGTCGTTCACCTGCTTGAAGTGGTCGATGTCCAGCGCCAGCAGCAGGGCCGGTTCGCCGGCGCGAGCGACACGGTCGATTTCGCGTGCCAGTGCCAGTTCGAAGCTGCGGCGGTTGGCCAGCCCGGTGAGCGCGTCGCGGCTGGAAAGATCCACCAGCGAATCGATCAACGCCTGCAACCACGGGGCGCTGCCCGGCTCGCCGGCAGGCAGTTCGTGCCCTGCCTGGCGCAGCAGCTGCAGTGCCGTGTCGAGCTGCAACGCAGGGGCTGCGCGGCGTTGCGCGTGCGGGGTGCGTGCCACCGGGAGAAGGCCTTGAACGGTGCACCGCGGATGCGGTCGGGCGCCGAGTCTAGCAGCGGCTCCAGTGCGCCGAGACGCAAGAAATAGCCGGATTAGGGGGTCTGTTTGCCCCGGGGCTTGCGCGGCAGGAACAGCGCCTGCAGATCGCTGAGGAAATCGAAACCTCGCTCGGTGGGCTGGAGCCGCTGCAGCCCGGCGAGCAGCAGCCCCTGCTGCACGGCCTGATCGACCGCCGCTTCGATGGCCGAGGCCGGCAGGCCGGTGCGTTCGCTGAACATCGCACGTGGCACTCCGTCCCGAAGGCGCAGAGCATTCAGCATGAACTCGAAGGGCAGCTCGGCACGCGACACCTCCTCGTCCTGTGACAGCGCCTGGCCCGCCAGCGCCTGCGTCATGTAGCGGGCGGGTTCGCGCCAGCGCTGCTGGCGCACGATGCGGTGCGGAAAGCTCAGCTTGCCGTGTGCCCCGGCACCAATCCCCAGGTAGTCGCCGAAGTGCCAGTAGTTCAGGTTGTGCACGCAGCGCTGCCCAGGCCGCGCGAAGGCCGACACTTCGTAGCGCTGCAGCCCGGCCGTTGCGCTGCGCTCGACGATCAGGTCGAGCATCTGCGCCGCGACATCCTCGTCGGGAAGCGCCGGAGGGTGCGCAGCGAAGAAGGTGTTCGGCTCCAGCGTTAGGTGGTAGACGCTGAGGTGCGGCGGCGCGTAGGCCAATACCGCCTCCAGGTCGGCGCGCAGGCCCTCCAGCCTCTGCCCGGGCAGCGCGTACATCAAGTCGATGTTGAAGCGCTCGAAGGCGTCGGCCGCCTCCTCCACCGCGGCGCGCGCTTGCGCAGCGTCGTGCACGCGGCCGATGGCGCGCAGCCGCGCGTCATCGAAGCTCTGCACGCCGATCGACAGGCGCGTCACGCCTGCGGCGCGAAAGGCGCGGAAACGCCCGCGCTCGAAGCTGCCGGGGTTGGCCTCGAGCGTGATCTCGCAGTCGGGCACGAGCGGCAACCTCGCGCGCAAGTCGGCGAGCAGGCTTTCGATTCCTTCCGGCGAAAACAGGCTGGGAGTGCCGCCGCCGAGGAAGACGCTGATCACCGGTCGGCCCCAAACCAGCGGAAGCGCCGACTCCAGATCGGCGCGCAGCGCTTCCAGGTAGCGCGCCTCGGGCACGCCGTGCCGGGCCTCGTGCGAATTGAAGTCGCAGTAGGGGCACTTCTTCAGGCACCACGGCAGGTGCACGTACAGCGACAGCGGCGGCAGTGCCGGCAAGTGCAGCGTGCCCGGCCGCAGGTATTGCTCGACCGCGGTCAGGCTCACGCCAGCGCCCAGGCGTCGCGCATCAGCGCCAGCATCTGCGCACAGGCGCGCGCGCGATGGCTGTGGGTGTTCTTCAGCTCGCGGGGCAGCTCGGCCACCGTCCGGCCTAGTGCGGGGATGTACAACAACGGGTCATAGCCGAACCCCCCCAACCCTCGCGGGTCCCGCAGGATCTCACCCCACCAGCGCCCGGTGGCCACCAGCGGTTGCGGGTCGTCGGCCGAGCGTAACGCGACCAGGGTGCAGACGAAGCCGGCGCGGCGCTGCGCTGCGGCCTGCATTCGCTGTAGCAAGAGCCGGTTGTTTGCCTCGTCCTGCACGCGCCGCTGCATCTCGCGGTCGCCCACCGGCAACGCCACCTGGGCGAAATGGGCCGAGGCCACGCCCGGCGCACCGTCCAGCGCATCGACGCAAAGCCCGGAGTCGTCGGCCAGCGCAGGGCCGCCGCTGGCGCGCGCCGCGTGCCGCGCCTTGGCCAGCGCGTTCTCCAGGAAGGTGGCATGGGGCTCCTCAGCCTCGGCCACGCCCAGCGAAGGCTGGGCCACCAAGTCCAGTGGCAACGACGCGAATAGCGCCTGCAACTCGAGCAGCTTGCCAGCGTTGTTCGACGCCAGCACCAGGCGCAGCCGACCCGCAGGGCTCATGCCTTCAGCGCTGCCGCCTGCGCGGCCACCAGTTCGTCGATGCCCTTGGCCGCAAGCGCCAGCAGCGCGTCCATCTCGGCCCGGGAGAAGGGCACGCCCTCGGCCGTGCCCTGGACTTCGACGAAGCCGCCGCTGCCGGTCATCACGATGTTCATGTCGGTGTCGCAGGCCGAGTCTTCGGTGTATTCCAGGTCCAGCAGCGGCGTGCCCTGCACGATGCCCACCGAAACCGCCGCCACCGCGTCGCGGATCGGCGTGGCGGCAATTCGCCCCTGTGCCAGCAGCCACGCCACCGCATCGCTGGCCGCCACCCAGGCGCCGGTGATGGCTGCGGTGCGCGTGCCACCGTCGGCCTGCAGCACGTCGCAGTCGAGGTGGATGGTGCGCTCGCCCAGCGCCGCCAGATCGAAGACGCTGCGCAGCGAGCGGCCGATCAGTCGCTGGATTTCCTGCGTGCGGCCGCTCTGCTTGCCCCGCGCGGCCTCGCGCTCGCCGCGGGTGTGGGTGGCGCGCGGCAGCATGCCGTATTCGGCCGTGACCCAGCCTTCCCCGCTGCCGCGCTTGTGCGGGGGCACCTTTTCTTCCACCGAAGCCGTGCACAGCACCTTGGTGTCGCCGAAGGCCACCAGCACCGAGCCTTCGGCATGTACGGTGTAGCGGCGCGTCAGCGACACGGGACGCAGCGCGTCGTGGGCACGATCGGCGGTACGCGAGAAGGCAGTCATTCAGGTCCTCGAAGGAAGTGGACGAAGTGCGCCAGCGGAGTGTCGAGCGGAGGCAGCGCAACCGGCTCCGCCGCGCCGCTCGCGTCGCCCCCTCTGCGCGGGAGCGGCGCAGCCGCTTCGGGGGTGGTTCACATCAGTTCTTGCGCTGCGACGAACGCTGGATCGCCTCGTTGATCTCGCGAATCGAGCGCTCGATCTCGGCGTCGTCGAGCTCGTCGGGCGGCGCATCACCGGCCATGCTGGCCTGGATGGTCGAGGCGAAGACCCGATCCCCCAGGCTCTGTGTCGACACGCCACCTTGCGTCTCGGCGTCTTCGGCGGCTTCCCATTCGATGCACAGCACGGTGACGTTGTCGCTCTTCGGGCCGGCGCTGCGCAACGCCTGCTCGACCAGCTCGGGAACCGCGTCGCCCAGCGACGGACGCGTCAGCTGTTCGCAGATGACCCCGTCGCTGAGTGCGCTCCACAGGCCGTCGCTGCACAACAGCAAACGGTCGCCAGGGTGCAGCCGCAGTGGCCCGGACGTGTCGATCATCGGCTTGCCAGGACTGCCGAGGCAGGTGAAGAGCACGTTGCGGTTCAGGTGTTCGGCAATGGAGACCACCTGAGACATCGTGGTCTGCAGTTCGGTGTAGGAGTGGTCTCGCGTCCGCGCGATCAACTTGCCCCCACGCACCAGATACAGCCGCGAGTCGCCGCAGTGTGCCCAGTAGGCGCTGTGGTCCTGCAACACGCAGCCAACGAGCGTGGTGCGCGGGGTATCCATCAACCCCCGTTCGGTGGCATAGCGCAGCAGCTGATGGTGGCCGGCCATCATCGCCTCGTGCAGGAAGCGCAGCGGATCCTTCAAGCTGGGCACGGCCTCGCGCTGGAAGCGCGCCGCCATGGTCTGCAGCGCCAGCTGGCTGGCCACCTCGCCCTCGGGATGCCCGCCCATGCCGTCGGCCAGTGCGAACAACCCCGCCTCGCGCGTGTAGCAATAGCCCATGCGGTCTTCGTTCTTCTCCCGGCCGCCCTTGCGGCTGACCTGGTAGACGACGAACCTCATTCGCGGGCGCCAGCGCCTGACTTCATGTCTTGGCGCCGGACTTGAAGCCTTCGATCTGCAGCTTCAGCCGCTCGCCGAAGCTGAGCTTCGTGTAGCGGCGCTCCGTCTCGCGCGCCAGTTCCTTCTGCAGCGCGAACACGCTCTGCGGCCGCGACAGCGGATCCAGCGACATGCACCATTCGGTGACCTCGATCAGGTTGTCGCTGTAGACATTGCGCAGCCGCGACAGGCTCAAGGCCAGGCGGTCCTTCTCCAGCCGCTGCGGCGCGTCGTTCGGTGGATAACCCTGCATGCAGGCGTAGATGCACGCGCCTATGGCGTAGATGTCGGTCCAGGGGCCGAGCGTGCCGTCGCGACGGTACATCTCTGGCGCGGCAAAGCCGGGTGTGTACATCGGCCGGATGAAGTTGCCTTCCTTGGCCAGCACCTCGCGCGCCGCGCCGAAGTCGAGCATCACCGCCTTGTTGTCGTTGGTGATGAAAACGTTGGCCGGCTTGATGTCCAGGTGCAGCATCTTGTGCTGGTGCACGATGCGCAGGCCACGGAGAATCTCGTCGAACAGGCTGCGGATCGACGATTCGCGGAACACCTTGTCGCGCTTCAGGTCGCGCGCGGTGATGATGAAATCCTGCAGCGTGTCGCCCTGCAGGTAGTTCATCACCATGTAGACGGTTTCGTTTTCGCGGAAGAAGTTCAGCACCGAGACCACGCTCGGGTGACTGATCTGCGCCAGCGATCGGCCTTCTTCGAAGAAGCTCTTCAAACCCAGCCGATACAGCGGCTGCTTGTCGGGCTTGACGCGCGGCGTCAACTCGCCGGCCGAGCGCTCGGCCAGCGACGCAGGAAGATACTCCTTGAGTGCCACCATGCGCTGCTTGTCGTCCTCGGCCAGATAGACCACGCCGAAGCCGCCGGCAGCAAGCTTCTTGACGATCGTGTAGCCGCCCACCACGGTGCCCGAAGGCAACGGGGCTGGCTTGGGCTTGGACATAATCGACGCTTTTTTCGAGGGTGCTTGATGGCAACGGCAGTCTACAGCATGACCGGTTACGCCCATGCCGCCTCGGCCCCGGATGATGCCCCTGCGCGAGGCTCGGTGAACATCGAATTGCGTTCGGTCAACGGTCGATTTCTGGACCTGGCCTTCCGGCTTCCCGACGAGCTGCGTTCGCTGGAGCCGGCGCTGCGCGAGCTGCTCGGTGCGGCCTTCAGGCGCGGCAAGATCGAGCTACGCCTGTCGACGGCCCGCGACGCCGACGGCGCCTGGCCGCAGCCTACGGCCGAACAACTCAACCGCCTGAACCGCTTGGACAGCCAGGTTCAGGGCTGGCTGGCGCAGGCACGCCCGCTGTCGGTGAACGAGGCACTGCTGTGGTGCCGCAGCGCTGCAGCGCCGCAGCGCCTGGACGAAGAAGCGCTCAAGGCCGCGCGCGCGTGCATCGAAGGCCTGCGCGAGGCGCGCGCACGCGAGGGTGCCCGGCTGGTCGAAGTGCTGAACGACAAGCTGGCGCGACTGCGCGAGTTGGCGACCGCCGCCGAACCCATGGTGCCGGCGGTGGTGCAGCGGCAGCAGCAGCGCTTCCTGGAACGCTGGAGCGAGGCGCTGACCGCCACCGGTGCGGGGCAAAACTTCAGCGCCGACAGCCTGCGCGAGCGCGCGCTGGCCGAGGCCACCGCCTTTGCGATCCGCATCGACGTGGCCGAGGAACTGGCCCGGCTGCGTGCGCACCTGGACGAGATCGAACGCCTGCTGCGAACCGGCGGCGAAATCGGCAAGCGGCTGGACTTCCTGATCCAGGAACTGCAGCGCGAGGCAAACACGCTGGGCTCGAAGTCCGCCGCGTTGGAGCTGACCAACGTTTCGGTGGAGATGAAGGTGCTGGTCGAGCAGATGCGTGAGCAGGTGCAGAACATCGAGTGAAGTTTCAGGGGGTCCACGGCGATCCCTGAAAGATCTCTAACCTGTTGTGCCGTAAGGTCTTTTTGTCCCGGACCGTCCCGGGGCGTTGCAGCGAAGCCCGCGCGACCTGTGGGGGTTACTGTGGGGGTTTTCAGGTCCGCGCCGCCTTGTCGTGCACGGTCCGACAAAAGCCCCCACAGAACTTCAGATGGAGAAGTGGGACATGGCAAGAGCGACAAGACTGGTCCCGTCAGTCCGAGGGGTTCGTTCAGAGCCGGCAGGCCACGGGGCTTGCGCCGCGTGACCGAGTGCGCTGCACAGGAGGGCCTGCGGCAAATGTGCTGACAATCACTACACAGTGATCTAGGATCTGTGTATCTAATGTGTAGCTCAACCCATGCGTGACGCCGCCATCAACATTCGTGCTCGACCCGAGCAGCGCGACCTGATCGACCAGGCAGCGCAACTGCTCGGCCGCAACCGTTCGGACTTCATGTTGGAGGCCGCCTGCGACCGCGCCCAGTCGGTGCTGCTCGATCAGGTGTTCTTCAAGCTCGATGCGGCCAAGTTCCGTCAATTCGCCAAGCTGCTGGACGCCCCAGCAACGCCCAATGCGGGGCTGAAGCGCCTGATGGCCGTCGAGCCGCCCTGGGCCCGTAAGTCCGCGAAGAGTTGAGCTTGCGCCTTTCTGCTCCGGTGCCGCTGGCCGCAGCGCACGTGCTCGACAACTTCGATTGCGGCGAGCCCTCGCTGGACGACTGGCTCAAGCGCCGGGCGCTGGCCAATCAGTCCAGCGGCGCGAGCCGAACGTTCGTGGTGGTCGACGAGGCTTGCAGGGTCATGGGCTACTACGCTTTGGCTGCAGGCGGCGTGTCGCGCAATCTGGCAACGAGCAGCGTGCGGCGGAACATGCCCGACCCAGTGCCCGTGCTGGCCCTCGGGCGCCTGGCCGTTGACCAGAGCACGCTGGGCACGCGTCTGGGTTCGGCCCTTCTGCAGGACGCCGTCGTGCGAGCCGCAGCGGTTGCCGAGAACGCCGGTGTGCGAGCGCTGCTGGTGCACGCGCTGCACGATCGGGCGAAGTCGTTCTACGAGCTCTACGGCTTTCAGCCGTCTCCAATTCACCCGATGACGCTCAAGCTGCAGCTTCCGATCCGCACATGACGTGGTTCCAAGCCGAACCTGCGGCTTGAAATCTCGGCGCGAACGTACCCTGCTGACTTGACCTACAGGGCCTCAGCCGGCCGACTCACCGCCAACCGCGCAGCGTCCCCCTGCTCCCCCGCCAGCCCTTCCCCACCACCGCGCTGCGACGGATTCTGGTCGGTGATCGCGATGTACTCCTGGATCGAGGCCTCGCGCCGCAGGCCATGGGTGGTGTTGATGCCCAGGCGGGGACCGCTTGACGGCAGAGCCTATCTTGCAGCCCATGCGGGCAATCGATTGCATCCGTATGCGGTCGCGGGCATAGTCCTGCGCACCATGGAGTCCTGCTCACACATCCCTTGCGCGCCAAGGCCCAGGCGTTGGGCCTGGGGCGTGCTGCTGCTCGCCACGTGCTGCCTGCTGCTGGCCGGCTGCGGCAACCTGCCGCGCAATGCCACTCCTGCGCAAGCGGCGCTGGACGGCAGGATTCCCGGCTTTCCCGAGGTGCGCGGCTGGGCGCTGCAGGCCGGCTCCACGCTGGAGCAGGACCTGGTGCTGTCGTTCAGCCAGGAGTCGCCACTGGACTTTCCGCCCGATGCGTCGGGCACCGTGCGCTATGCCCATCTGGCGCTGTCGGGCGGCGGCGCCAACGGCGCGTTCGGCGCCGGCTTTCTCAGCGGATGGACCGCCACCGGCACGCGCCCGTTGTTCAAGATCGTCACCGGGGTCAGCACCGGCGCGCTGATGGCGCCCTTCGCCTTCATCGGGCCGCCCTACGACCAGGCGCTGCGCGACTTCTACACCACCACCCGCTCACAGGACATCTTCCTGCTCGGCTCGACCTTCGGCCTGCTGCTGCAGCTGATGTCCGGCGAGGCGCTGGCCGACACCCGACCGCTGCAAGCCATGATCGCGCGCCATGTCGACGAGGCGCTGCTGCAGCGCGTGGCCGACGCGCACCGGCGCGGGCGGCGCCTGTACATTGGCACCGCCAACCTCGACGCGCCGCGCTTCGTGGTCTGGAACATGGGGCTGATCGCCAGCAGCGACCACCCCGACGCGCTGGCGCTGTTCCGCAAGGTGATGCTGGCCTCGGCGTCGATCCCGGTGGCTTTCCCGCCGGTGTTCTTCGAAGTGGAACTGCAGCCGGGCGGACCGCGTTACGACGAGATGCACGTCGACGGCGGCATCGGTGCACGCGTGTTCCTGCATGGTGGCGTGTTCCGCGGATCGGTGATCCGCGAGCGCGGCGGACTCGGCGGCCAGGGCCGGGAAGACATCTTCGTCATCCACAACGGCCAGCTGGTGCCGCAGCCGGAACCGGTGCCGCGCTCGCTGGCGCAGATCGCATCGCGCACGATCGACGCGTCCGGGCGTGCCGCCGTGCTGGGTGACCTGCTGCGAATCCACGCGTATGCCGAACGCGTCGGCGCCAGCTTCCACTGGGCGACCATCCCGCCGGACGTCAACATGGTCGGCGAGGAGGTCTTCGACCCGGTGCACATGAGGCAGCTGTACGAGGTGGGACTGCGCATGGCCGGCTCCGCAGAGCCCTGGGTCACGCGGCCGCCCGGAAGCAACAGGCCGACACAGCCGCCGTGACTGAAGCACTGCAGCGCAGCATCGACTCGATCATGCGCGTCAGCCTTCCTCGAAATCGGCTTCGATGCGGCCGTCGCGCAGCGCCTCCAGCAACGCGGCATGGTCGGCCGCGTTCTGCTGCTCGTAGGCCAGGGCGAAATCGGCCAGCGCCTCGGCCAGGGTCTGGCCGCCGCCGATGTAGCCGCTGAGCACCGCCGGGTCGCCCGAGCGCGCGTGCGCGCGCGCCAGGATCCAGCCGGTCATTCGGGCGTAGTCGCGCATGCTGCGCGGGCTGTACAGCTCCACCTGCGGCTTGATCTTCACGTCGCGCAGCTGGCGCACGTACAGGTGGGCGCCCGTCGCAGACACCAGGTGGCCCAGGAACAGGTCGGACGAGGCCTGCATCAGCCGCTGGCCGAAGACCACGCGCTCGCCCTCGGTGCCGAAGGACGGCACGTGCACATGCGGCTCCAGCACCGAGCGGCGCGCCTGCTTGATCTGCAGGAACAGCGGGTCGTCCTCGGCGGCGAAGCACAGGGCCACCGCGCAGACGGTGCCGACGCTGCCCACGCCCACCACCTTCATCGCCAAATCGGCCAGTTCGTAGCGGTCGAGCAGCACGCGCCGGTACGGCGGCAGCGAGTTGCGGTACGCCTCCAGGTTGGCGCGCATCTGCTCGTCGAAGCCCGGTTCGCGCCACGCTTCGGGGTGAAAGATCAGCGGCGGCGTGTCGCGGATGCGCGGCACGCTGCCGGCGGTGCAGGCCAGCTTGACAAATTCGACGTCGACGCCGCGCGCTTCGGCCTTCTTGCGCACCTGCTGCGCGCGGCGCTGCACCTTGTCCTCGCTGAACGCGTCGATCGCCTGGTCGATGTCGACCGATTCGTACCAGGCCTGCAGCGTCGGCATCTTCGCCAGCTCGCTCATCTTGTTCGCGTAGCCCAGCACCGCGGCCTGCACCGCGGCGCGGGCGTCAGCGCGCGAGTGGCCGTTGTGCCGGCTGGCGATGGCGTAGCTGGCCGCCAGGCGCTTCAAGTCCCATTCCCAGGGCGCGGGATGGGTCTCGTCGAAGTCGTTGATGTCGGCGATGATGCGCCGCTCCGGCGTGGCGAAGGCGCCGAAGTTCAGCAGGTGGCAGTCGCCGCAGGCCTGCACGATCTGCCCGGTGGTGTCGGCGCTCGCCAGGTCGGCCGCCATCAGCGCGGCGGCGCCGCGGAAGAAGGCGAAGGGCGAGCGCGCCATGCGGCCGTAGCGGATCGGCACCAGGTGCTCGATGCGCCCGGCGCTGGACTCGATCAGCTGCTGCACCGGATCGCGCCGGTCGGCCGCCGGCGCGTAGTCGGCCTGCGCCTCGCGCGGGCAGTGCACACGCAGCGCGCGCCCGGCCTCCTGGCGCTCGCGCCGCGTGCGCAGATGGGCGGGCTTCTCCAGGTAGGCCACCTTGATCGGCGGCGCGAAGGCCTCACTCGGCACCGGGGTGGGTGCCGACGCCACCTGGACGGCCGGCACGACCTTCGCGGCCTTCGATTTGCCGGATGCCTTCTCGGACGTGCTCTTCTTGCCCATGGCTACAACCAATCGTTCAGCGTGATGCCGACGCCGATCGTCGTCTGGTTCCAGTTGTAGTCGATCAGCGTCTCGCCGTAGCCGCTGAACAACTTGATGTAGCCGCGCACCGGACCAAAGAGCGGCGCGCTGGTGTAGGCCAGCTGGCCGGCGCCCTTGCCAGTGCTGGGGTTGCCGCGAATCGTCGCGCTGAAGCTCTGGCCACGCCACTTGTACAGCGCCGACAGGTCGCCCCAGCCGTAGTAGTCGGAGATGGTAGGGTTGTCGTCCTCATCGTCCGACTCGGGGATGCGCCACCACAGCCGGCCCAGCACGGCGAAATCGCCCTGTTCGACGCCGAAGCCCGCGATCACCCGGTTCCAGCTGCGCGACAGCAGGTCCGAGCGGCCGTTGGACTGGTGGTTGAAGGCCAGTGTGAACAGGTTCCACTTCAAGCCGCCCCATTGCAGATCGGGCTTGTAGGCCAGGATCAGCTCGGGCATGTAGTTGGTCTCGCGGAACGGCCGCGAGGCATTGCCCGAGTCGTTGTACAGCTGCCATTGGCTCTGCTGCGTGTAGGCCGCCCAGGCGCCCCAGCGGCGGTCGTCGGTGGTCCACATGCGGAACTTGAAGCTCAGCTGGAACGCGGCCTCGACGTCGTCGAGCTCGGTGCCGGGCTTGAGCAGCCCGCCGTTGACCAGCGGGTCGTAGGGCGCGGTGTTCAGGTCGGTGGTGTAGCGGCCGAACAGGAAATAGTTCGGCGCGTACAGCGAGATGTCGTAGCGCGGGCTGGTGGGGTCGAAGGCCCAGGCCTTGTCGAACATCGAGCCGCTGCCGGCGGTGGCCGCGGGCGCGGCGGATGCCGTGGCCGTGGCCGTGGCGGGCGCTGCGGCTGGCGGGGCCGGGGTTGCGGCGGCGGGCGCGGCCGGCTTCGCCGCACGGCCGCTCAGCCGGTCGAAGCAGGCCAGGCGTTCGCTGTCTGCGGCGATTGCCGCACAGTCGGCCAGCGCCGTCGGAGTCGGCTGGGCCAGCGCCTGGGTGGAAGCGAGCAGAAGACTCGCGATCGCGGTCGAAATCGGCAGTGCAGCGGACGGTGACATGCGGTTTCTCGAGTGGAGGCAATCACGATTCAGGTGCGCCGTCATTTCGCCGCCCCCAGGTTGCCGAAGCCGGCGTTGAAGGCCTGGCTCTGCACCGGGCTCGGCTGGCCCTGGGGCTTGGGCGCCATGCCGGCGGCGATGTCCACCCAGCCGCCACCCATCGCCTGGTAGACGTTGACGATCTGCGCGTAGCTGCTGGCCTGCAGGCTCACCGACGCCAGCTCGGCGGCGAAGAGTTCGTTCTCGGCCACCAGCACCTCCAGGTAGCCCGACACGCCCTTGTCGAAACGCGCCTTGGACAGCCGCGCGAACTCGCGCAGCGCGACCACGCGTTCGCGCTGCAGCTTGAACTCCTCCGCGCGCTTCTGCGAGCCGCTGAGTGCGTCGTTGGTCTCGCGCAGCGCGTTCAGGATGGTCTGCTGGTACACGGCCAGCGCGGCGCGCTCGCCGGCCTCGGCCGCGGCCACCTGGCCCTCGATGCCGCCGAAGGTGAAGATCGGCCCGGCCAGGCTGGCGCCCAGCAGGCCCACCGCGGCCGGGCCGCTGAACAGCGCGCCGGTGGCCGCGGCCGTGGTGCCCAGCGCCGCCTGCAGCGACAGGTTCGGGTAGTACAGCGCGCGCGCCGCGCCGATGTTGGCGTTGGCCGCCACCAGGTTCTGCTCGGCGCCCAGGATGTCGGGCCGGCGCAGCAGCACGGTGGCCGGCAGGTCGCCGGGGATCTGCGGCGCAGCCAGCTGGTCGATGGTCCTGCCGCGCGGGATCGGGCCGGGGTTGCTGCCCAGCAGGATCGACAGCAGGTTCTCCTGCGTGGCCACGGCCTGCTGGAACTGCGGGATCGCGGCGCGCGCCTGCTGCGTCTGCGAGCGGATCTGCGACAGCTCGGTCATCGAGATCATGCCGGCCTTGTAGCGCAGCTCGAAGATGCGCAGCGTGCCTTCGAAGTTGCGCGCCGTGGCCTGGGCGATCTCCAGCTGCCGGTCCAGCGAGCGCAGCACGATGTAGCTGGTGGCCACGCCGGCGACCAGCGTCAGCACCACACCGCGCTGGCCCTGCTCGCTGGCGTAGACCTGGGCCTGCGCGGCCTCGGTCTGGCGGCGCACGCGGCCGAACAGGTCGGTCTGCCAGGCGGCGCCCAGCGACACGTTGTACAGCGAGAAGTACGGGCTGAGCGCCGGCGACAGCGGCGGGAAGGCGACCTCGCTGGTGCGCCTGCGCGAGGCATCGGCACCGTAGCCAAGCTGCGGGTAGAGCTGCGAGCCGGTGGTGGTGAGCGCGCCGATGAACTGGTCCACCCGCGCCGCGGCCACCAGCAGGTCGCGGTTGTCGCGCAGCGCGGTCTCGACCAGCTGGTTCAGCACCGGGTCGCCGAACTGTTCCCACCACTTCAGGTTGGCGACGTCGGCGGCCTTCGGGTAGTCGATGCGCCAGCCCGGCGGGGTGTCCACCGTCGGGCGCACGTAGTTCGGGCCGACGGTGCAGCCGGCCAGCAGGGCGGCCACGCAGACGGCAGTGATGGCGTGCTTCATGTGGGCATCCTTCCCTCGATCAAATGGTCAGTGTGCCGCTGCCCAGCGCTGCCGCCGCGGCCAGCGCCGCCAGGCACAGCAGCACAAACAACGCGCGTTCGCGGGCACCGAACAGGCCCAGGCCCTGCTCGCGCCGCGCCGCGGCGTACAGCGCCGTGCCCGGCGCGTACAGCAGCGCCGCCAGCAGAATGAATTTCGCGCCGCCGGCCAGCAGCATGGCCGTGGCGTAGAGCGTGGCCAGCGCGCCGACCACGCGGTCCTTGCGCTGCGCGCGCGGCGCGCCGGCATAAGTCTCGCCGGTCCACGCCAGTTGCAAGCCGTAGGCCGCCACCAGCAGGTAGGGCAGCAGCGTCATCGCGCTGGTCATCTTCAGCGCCAGCGTGAAGGCCTGCTCGGCGAACCAGGTGACGAGTAGAAAAAGCTGGATGACCAGCGTCGTCAGCCAAAGCGCGAGGTGCGGCACGCCCTGGGTGTTCTCGCGGGCCAGGCGCGCCGGCATGGTCCGGTTCAGCGCCGCCGAATGCAGCACCTCGGCCGACAGCAGCGTCCACGACAGGTAGTTGCCGGCCACCGACAGGATCAACCCCAGGCTGACGAACACCCGGCCCCAGGGGCCGACGATGGCCTCCAGCACGCCGGCCATCGACGGGTTGGGCAGCGCGGCCAGCTGCCCGCGCGGCAGCACGCCGTAGGACAGCAGCGTCACCAGCATCAGCAGGCACAGCACGCCCAGGAAACCGAGCACCGTGGCGATGCCAACGTCGTTTCGGTCCTTCGCATAGCGCGAGTACACGCTCGCGCCTTCGATGCCGACGAAGACGAACACCGTCAGCAGCATGGTGTCGCGCACCTGCCGTGCCAGCGTCGACAGCCCCGCGGGCTCGCCGCCCCAGAGGTTGACAGTGAACTGCTCGCTGCGGAAGGCGAACAGCGCGACCAGCACGAACAGGCCGATCGGCACCGTCTTGGCCACCGTGGCAACGGTATTCAGCGCCGCCGCCTGCTTCACCCCGCGTAGCACCAGCGCATGCACGGCCCACAGCATCGCGCTGGCGCTGGCAATGGCCAGCGCGGTCGAGCCGTCGCCGAAGGCCGGGAAGAACTGCCCGAGCGTGGCCTTGATCAGCATCAGGCAGGCCAGACAGGCCAGGCAGCAGGCCATCCAGTAGCCGAAGGCGGCCAGGTAGCCCAGGTAGTCGCCGAAGCCGGCCTTGGCATAGGCGTAGATGCCGGCGTCCAGCTCGGGCTTGCGCCGGGACAGCGTCTGGAAGACGAAGGCCAGCATCAGCATGCCGCTGCCGGCGATGCACCAGGCGACGAAGGCACCCAGCGCACCGGTGCTGCGGCCGAAGGCCGCCGGCAGCGTGAAGATGCCGGCGCCGACCATCGAGCCGACGACCAGCGCGACCAGCGCGCCGCGGGACAGCTTGGCGTCGCTCATGATGGCCTGCGCATGACATGGTGTTCAGGCACGGGCCAGCAACCATCCGCAGGCGCCGGCCACCAGCAGCAGCGCCAGCATCGCCGATGCCCACTGGCGCACCAGGCGGTCGCCGGCTTCGAAGACCAGGCCGAGCCCGGCGAAGCCCGGACGCACGGCGCCATCGCCGCCGCTCCGCAAGGGGCGGCGGGCGAACGCTGCCGCCAGCACTGCGCCGGCGGCGAACAGCAGCAGCATCGTGCCCAACTCCCCAGGCGAAAACGCCTTGGACAGCAGCTCGCCCGGCAAGGGCCCCTCCACCGCCGCCAGCGACAGCAGCAAGGACGCCACGGCCAGCGCCAGTGCGGCCCACTGCGAGAGCAGCGACACCGGCTTCAGATCCACCAGCGGCGCAGCCGGCCGCGCGAACACGCGCAGCGCGATCAGCACCACGTAGCCGGCAGTGAAAGCGGCACCGCCCTGCAGCACCCAGCTCCACCACCACTGGCCGGACTCTTCGGCCGAGGCCAGCAGCAGCTTCTTCGCCAGATAGGCGCCGCTAGGCAGCACGCCCATCAGCGCCAACCCGCCGATCAGGAAGGCCGCCACCGCCAGCGGCAGCGCGCGCCCCGCGCCGGCCAGTTCGTCGATGCGGTCGTGGCCGAGCCGCGCATACACGAGACCCGCGGCCATGAACATGCCGGCCTTGGCGGTGGCATGCGCGATGGCCTGCAGCACGCCGGCCGTGACCGCCACGTCGCGCAGCAGCATGTCGCCGGCGGCGTCGAAGGCCAGCGGGAACAGCAGGAACAAGTAGCCGATCTGCGCCACGGTGGAATAGGCCACCAGCAGCTTCAGCCGCTGCTGGCGCAGCGCGACCACGCTGCCGACGACGATGGCCGCCGCACCCAGGCCCGCCAGCAACTGCGCGGCCTGCACGCCGGCCACGCTGGGCATCACGTCCAGCCAGAGCCGCAGCACCAGGAACCACGAGCCCTTGATGACCAGCGCCGACAGCACCGCGCTGGCCGCAGCCGGCGCGCCGCCGTGCGCCGGCGGCAGCCAGATGTGCAGCGGGAACAGCGCGGTCTTGGCCAGCAGCCCGGCGGTCATCAGCGCCAGTGCGGCCATGGCGATCGGCTCGGGCTGCACCACCTCCGCCAACAGCGGCATGTCCAGCGTGCCGTAGCCGCCGTACAGCAGCACCGCGCCCAGCAGGTACAGCACCGAGCCGCACAGCGCGAACAGCATGTAGCGCAGCGCCGCGCGCAGCGTCTCGCCGCTGCCGGCCAGGCACACCAGCGGCACGCCGGCGAAGGTGAGCAGCTCCAGCGCCACGTACAGCGTGAACAGGTCGCCGCTGACGAACACCAGGTTCAGCGCGCCCCACACCGCCAGCAGAAGCAGCCAGTAGCTGAAAGCACCGCGCGACTCCGTTTCGCCCGGCTTGCACCCGAAGTCGGCGCGTGCGAACGTGCCGATACCGCAGACCACGCCGGACACCGCCAGCATCATGGCCACGCTTGGGCCATCGGCGCGCAGCGCGATGCCCAGCGGCGGCGACCAGCCGCCGAGCAAGTAGACCAGCGGCCCTTCGGCGTCGAACCAGGCCATGGCGATGGCCACCGCCAGCGCCAGCCCCAGCGGCATGCACACGAAGGCCACGCGCTGCAGCCAACGGCCACCGAGCAGCAGCCCGAGCAGCATGCCGACGAAGGGCAGCAGCACGGCGACGGCCAGCAGCGCGCCGCCGTCGGTGCTCGTCCACAGGTCGGTGGCTGCCATGTGCGCTCTCAGTCCTTCGCCGGCGGCTCGGCCAGCGAGGCCGAATCGGTGATCTCGATCAGCCGCAGCATCAGCGCCACCGTCACCGCGGTGGCGGCGAAGGCGACGACGATGGCGGTGATCAGCAGCGCCTGCGGCACCGGGTCGGCCGCCAGCCCGGCCGCGGCGCCGCGCTTGGCCAGCGCGCCGAAGAGCACGAACACGCCCGAGCCCATGACGTTGAAGGCGATCAGCTTGCGTAGCGGGTGCGGCTGCGCGATCAGCCCGTACAGGCCGATGCCAACCAGCACGCAGGCGGTCAGCGCGAACAGCGTCTCGACACTCACCGCGCCCCTCCCCGGCTCGGCGGCCCGTTCATCAGCAGCGCCAGCACCAGCACCAGCGTCGGTAACAGCGCGATCTCGATGACCAGGATCAAGGGCTTGGCCCAGCCCTCCGGGTAACCCAGAAAGCTGCCTGCCTTCCACAGTCCCAGCGCGCCCACCGCGATGAAGGCCAGCGGCCCGACGACGATGCCGGCACGCAGGCCGCGGTGATCGGTACGCGGCGCATCGCCCAGCCCGGCCATCTGCACCAGCATCCACATGGCGGCCAGGATGGTGGCCGCCTGGAACTTGCCGCCCGGGTGGTCGGCGCCGGCCCAGAACAGGTAGATGCCGATGACGATGCCCAGCGGCGGCAGCACGCGCGCCAGGTAGGGGAGGATGCCATCGGGGTCGGCCTGGTAGCGCGGCCCCGGCCGGCCGCCCCAGACGCGGTCGCCGGCGAAGGACCACACGCCGATCAGCGCGATCACCAGCACGACAGCTTCCAGCAGCGTGTCCAGCGCGCGAAATGCCAGCAACACGCTGGTGATCGGGTTGCCGACGCCGGTGGCCGGCATGTTGGGCACCACCAGCGGCGCCAGCGTCGGTGCCGGTTCGGGCAGCATCAGCACCGCGAGCACCAGCGCGGCCGTGACGCCCATCGCGAGCACGGCGGCCAGCGCACGCGTGCCGGCACCTGCGCCTTCGGCCGCGGTTTCGCCTTCCGTTCGGCGCAGCCGGCCCACCGCGCCCAGCAGCAACGCACCGGTCAGCCCGCCGCCGATGGCCGCTTCGGTCAACGCCACGTCGATGCCGGCCAGCCGCACCCACACCAGCGCCAGCAGCAGCCCGTAGACCACGAAGCCGGCGACGGCCAGGAACGCGTCGCGCGCGACCACGGTCCACAGCGCCAGCCACAGCAGCAGCGCAACGACGGCCCCGCTGGCGACGGTGGTGATCACGGCTGCTTCTCCCGGCGCCGCACCGAGCGGGCGATCAGCTGCGCCACCGCGGCGCTGGACAGCAGCACCAGCAGCCACACCAGCAGCAGCTTGAAGGCCGCCAGCACGCTGTCCACCTGCGGCAACAGGCCGATGACCACCAGCACCAGGCCCAGATTGTCGGCCTTGGTCAGCGCGTGCAGCCGGTTGTAGGCGTCGGGGAAGCGCAGCAGCCCCACCGTGCCGGCCAGGTAGAAAAACGCGCCGGCGACGATCGCAGCGATGCTGAAGATATCGAGCAGCAACCTCATGTCACGTCATGCTCGTCATCGTCCGGCTGGTCCTGGCGCAGCGCGAACTTGACGAAGGCGATCGAGGCGAAGGCGCTCAGCAGCGCCAGCGTCAATGCGACATCGAACACCGCACTGTCGCCGGTGGCCGCACCAAAGAGCAGCAGCGCGCCGGTGGCGCCGGAACCCAGCAACTGTGCGGCCATCATCCGGTCGGCCCGCCCCGGGCCGCGCGCCACGCGCAGCAGGCCGAGCGTGACCATCAGCACGACGAAGGCGCCGGCCGATTGCAGGAAATCAGCCATCGCGCCGCTCCCCATGCAGAGCCGGGGCATAGGCGCTTTCCTCGGCCTCGAGTTGCGCGGCAACCGGCTGGCTCGTGTCCAGGCAGTGATACTCGATATGGCGCTCCCCTTCGTCGCTGACCACCGAGCCCGGCATCAGGCTGGAGATCAGTTCGAAGGCGCTGCGCGCCGAGCCCGGTGGCAGCTGCGTGCGGTACTCGACGAAGCCGGGCTGCAGATCGAGTTGCGGCGCTAGGGCACGCCGCGCGACATCGAAACCCGCCACCAACGACTGCCAGAGGAAGCGCGGCAGCAGCAACAGCAGCGCGCCCAAGCGCACGCGGCCGCGCGCAGGGGGCAGCAGTCTCAGGCTCACCCAGGTGGCGGCCACGGCGGCCAGCACGCCGACCAGCAGGTTGCCGGGCTTGGCGCTCTGGTCGACGACGATCCAGACGCCGAAGAACAGCAGCGCGCGCAGCGCCATCGTGCCGCCACTGCCGCTCATGCAGCACTCCCCGCGGCCGCATCGGCGCCGCGCAGCGTGACCGGCATCGCCGCCAGCCGATCGTACAGCCGCGCGTCGGCACGGATCGGCCACCAGTCGTAGAGGAAGATCTCCATCGGCCGCCACAACGCGACCCAGCCGCCAATGATCAGACTTTCGCTGACCAGCCAGGCGTAACCCTCGTGCTCGATCAGGCTGCCGAGCCACTGCGCCAGCGCGATGGCACCGGCCAGGAACACCAGGCCGATCAGCAGGCTCAGGCGGCCCGTGCGGAACAACTGGCGCAAGTCGCGGCGCCTGACCGCGGCGCGGCGCTCGAAGTACTCGTGCACCGCGTCGCTCAGCAGCGCCGCGGTGCCCTCGTCGGCCGGCTGGCGGCCGAGATGCACCTGCAGCGCCAGTGCCTCGCCGGCCGGCGCCTCGCGGGCGCTGTCGACGATGTACTCGGCCGCCTTCGGATCGAGGTCGCGCTCCCGAAACGGCGCCGGGTCCAGCGAGTCGAACAGCTGGCGCAGTTCGCCGACGTACAGCCGCATTGCGCCTGCCGCGGCTGCCGTCATGCCGCTTGCTCCGCGACGGCCGGGGCGGGCGCCGCATCCTCCTTGCCGAACACCGCCACGTACAGCGTCGGCAACACGACCAGCGTCAGCACCGTGGCCACCAGCAGTCCGCCCATGATGGCGAAGGCCATCGGCCCCCAGAACACCGTGGGCGCGATCGGCAGCAGGCCGAGCACGGTGGACATCGCCGCCAGCATCATCGGCCGGAAGCGGTTGGTGGCGCAGTTCAGCACCGCGTCGAGCACGCCGCGGCCAGCGGCACGCTCCTCCTCGATGCTGACGATCAGGATCACCGCGTTCTTGGCGATCATGCCGATCAGCGCCAGGATGCCGAGGATGGCGACGAAGCCCAGCGGCCGGTTGAACACCAGCAGCGACAGCACCACACCGATCAGCCCCAACGGCATGATCGCCACCACCATCGCCATGCGTCGGAAGCTCACCAGCATGACCATCATCGCCACCAGCATCAGCACGATCATCAGCGGCACCACCGCGAACACCGAGGCCTGCGACACCTGGCTTTCCTCGAACAGACCGCCGGTTGCGATCTTGTAGTCCTTGGGCAGCTTGGCGCTGAACTCGGCGATCTTCGGCGCCAGCGCCTGCACCACGCTGTCTGGCAGCACGCCGCGGTTGACGTCGGCGCGCACCGTGAGGGTCGGCACGCGGTCGCGGCGCCAGACCAGCGGGAACTCCTGCTCCTCGGCGATGGTGGCGAACTGCTTCAGCGGCACCATGCGCCCGCTGGGCGTGG
>ERZ1645185.102-NODE-102-length-37023-cov-4.248864_pt1 | contig 37023 bp, 24 predicted proteins | sample MGYA00575351_ERZ1645185 | MGnify/ENA primary metagenome ERZ1645185 (study PRJEB40838, sample SAMN11284767) | freshwater sediment metagenome | isolation source: river sediment | host: Sediment | place: India: Jana village, Kanpur | collected 2015-12-17 ... | reverse complement strand
AATAGAAACGCAGGTCTTCCTTTGCGAGACCATCGATATGGGCAAGATAGGTCGGATCATCGACCAGTTCCTCGCCGTTCTGCCCGATGATGACGAAATCCCGAGTGTCGCCCATCGCGGCCAGTTTCGCTTCGGCATGCGCGTCGATCGCAGCGACGAATTTGGCCATTTCGGCGCGGTAGTCTATGCCGGTGCCGGGCGCGACCTCTTCCCAGTATTGAAATCCGTCGATGATATCGAGGTAAAGGCCATTGAAACCGTTGGCGACGATCTTATCGACATAGTCAAAGACGATCTTCTGCCATGCGGGGTCCCAATACTTGACCTTGTAGTTGTCGGGCCATTCAGGGTTCGATGCAGACAGGAAAGAGGGCGGCTTGCTGTCCCAGGACGACTGCCAGTAGGGGCGGTAATCCTCGGCTTCGCCGATGCTGAGATAGCTGACAATCAGCTTGTCATCCCCCCCCCTCATTGCATCGAGTTGAGCCGGGGTATATTCGACAGGGGTATCGCCCGACGAGTTGGCGTAATCGATCACAACCAAACCTGCATCAGAAGCTGCAATCTTGGCAGCTTCGGTCGAGTTCACGTCTCCGAGGTGGTAGAGCCACGAAGTGACACTTGAGAGCGGGTTCGTCATCGTCTTTGTCCTCTCCTTGTTGGTGCCATCCTCCGACGCAAACGATGAATGACAGGACACGGCCGGCTATCGTGAGATTGCCGGTTCAAGCAGGTTGTCTGAGTTGATGTTGCCCGAACCTGCCTCTAGTTCGAACATAAGGTTGTATTTGGCCCGAACCGGCCCACCGAATGTGGAGGGTCTGGTCGGGCGGCCCCCGTCTACCATGTCCTGGCCTTTGCCGAAAGCTGCCCTTGGACAATGGGCGGATTTGATCCTTTGATCCTGAGTTCTGCATCTCGGTCCAGATCTTCGGAAGACATTTGGGAGACCGAGGTTTCTGGATGAATCAGGCATTTATGCGGCTTTTTTCGCGCAACGCCGCTTCCGGCGGCAATCCGCCGAACGAGATCGGAGTTCTAGGCGGAAAGCCTACGGTTGCGGATCAGCGAGGACTGCTATTGCCGCACCGCGACAGACGGCCAGCGCGATGCAACTTGCACCGGCGCAACTGAACCCGCGGCGACGACTGGTCGCCGGATATAGTGACCTGGAATTTGAATGAGATCAGTCGTGCCTGAAGGTTCGATTAAGCTGATCCGACAGCGGCTTGGTGAAATAGGAAATGATCGAGCGGTCGCCGGTCTGAATGAAGCTTTCGACAGGCATTCCCGGCACTATCTTGTTGTTTTTCAGCTTGTTCAGTTCGCCCTCGTCTATTGCCAGCCTGACGAGATAGTATTGAACGCCGGTCCGGGGGTCGGTCGTCAAATCCGCCGGGACAAGCGACACTTCGGCCCGGATCTCGGGTGTTGTCCGCTGATTGAATGCGCTGAATCGAAGTATGGCTTCTTGTCCGAGAGAGATCTGATCGATGTCGCTGGGCGAGACCTTGGTCTCGATGCTGAGGACACTATTCGTGGGGGCAATCTGCATGATGGTCGACCCGGCCTCGATGACGCCGCCGACGGTGTGAACGGCAAGGCCCTCGACCACGCCATTGACGGGGGCGGTGATCGACAGCCGCCGCAATTGATCCTGAGCAGCGACCCGCTGCTGTTCGAGGTCGACATATTGCGACTCAAGCTTGCTGAGGTCGTTCGAAACCTCGTCCTGAAGCTCGTTGTCGATCTGGATGATCTGAAGCCGCGTTTCGGTGATCCGTCCCTGGGCTTCGGCTATGCTGGCGATCAGCTGCCCATGTTCCCCTCTTAGTCGGGCCTCTTCGCGCCGGAGTTCGGAGACGCGTTGTTGCGGCACCAGTTTCTTTTCGAAGAGGTCGATAAGACCTTTCAGCTCGTCTCCGATAAGCTTGATCTCGTCGCTTTTCGCGCGGGCTTGCTGGTCGAGTCCTGCGATCTGCTGGTTGATCTGTTCGATCCGTTCCTCGAGCTGGCGCCTTTGCCCCTCTCGTGCGGCGAGCCTGTCAGCGAAAACCTGAGACTCGGCGGCCAGAAACGACGCCAGCACAGGATCCGACTTGGCTTCCGACGCCAGATCCGGAGGTATCTCCATCAGGGGCTTTCCGGCGCGCTCCGCCTCCAGCCGCACCCGTCTTGCTTTCAGCTCGTCCAGGCCCTTGACCACGATTGCACGATTTGCCGCGGCAATGGTCGGGTCCAGTTCAACCAGGACTTGGCCCTCTGATACCCGTTGGCCTTCCTTGACGAGTATCTCCTTCACGACGCCGCCATTGGGATGCTGCACAGCCTTCGCGTAGCCTGCGAAAACGACCGTCCCGCCAGAAACGATCGCGCCGGAAATCCGGAAAGTGGCGCTCATCGCCGCGATGCTGGCGATGAGCACTGCAATCGCAAGGTAGGCAAATAGCGCGTGTCGTCGCATCGAGTGGCGGGCGTCGGACGTCTGTTTTGCTGCAAGGAAGGTCACGACTGCACGACCTTCAGCGACGAGGCCGCCGCGAGCGCCGGGCCAGCGACGCTTGCGAGCTTGACCGTTTCCATGACTTCAGCCGGAGGCCCAAGCTTCTTGAGCGTTCCGTCCGCGATGACAGCCAGCAAATCGACGCCGCCCAGGATGACAGGCTTGTGGCTGATGATTATGGCGATGCCTTTTCTGACGCGAATGTCGGCGATTGCCCTGACCAGGGCCAATTCGCCTGTCAGATCGAGGTTGGAGTTGGGCTCGTCTAGAACCACGAGAAATGGATTGCGGTACAGGGCCCGGGCCAGTCCGATGCGTTGCCGCTGACCGGCAGACAGGACAGCGCCGCCGGTCCCGATCTCGGTGTTGTACCCTTCTGGCATCTGAAGGATCAAATCGTGGACATCGGCGGCCTTTGCTGCAGCAATGACATGGTTCGGGGACGCGTCCGGATCGAAGCGGGCAATGTTCTCGGCAACGGTGCCCGAAAACAGTTCGACGTCCTGCGGCAAGTAGCCGATATGTCTTCCCCGGTCGGCATGGCTCCACTGCTCGAGCGCCGCCCCATCGAGCCGGACCTTGCCGGTGGCTGGCGACCAGACATTTACAAGCGCTCGCGCCAGACTCGATTTCCCAGCCCCGCTCGGGCCGATGATGCCCAGTGCCTGGCCGGCGACGAGGCTGAACGATATGCCCCGGATGATCAGCCTGGACCCTCCGGGGCTCTTGCAGGCAAGGTTCTCGACATCCAGCCGGCTCGTCGGGGCCGGCAAGGGCAGGGTGGAGCCGCCATCGGTCTGCTGCGCCAGTTCCGCGCGGAGCCTCGCCCAAGACTGGCGGGCGGCGATGAAGCCTTTCCAGTTGCCGATCGCGAGTTCGACGGGAGATATCGCGCGGGCCGCGAGGATCGATCCGGCGATCATGATGCCGCCGGTCGCTTCGCCCATGATCACAAGATATGCACCCACAGCCAGAACCAGCGATTGCAGCAGCAACCGCAGCACCTTCGAAATGGCCGACAGGCCGCCTGTCACGTCCGAGGTTCGCCGCTGCTGGGCGCGCAGATCGTCGTTTGCCCGGTTCCAGCGCTTCCGGAGCCGCGGGATCATGCCCATCGCATGGGCCACCTCGGCGTTGCGACGCGCGCTTTCCGAGATCATCTGTCGGTTCATGATTGCACTGACAGTCGCCTTGGTTCCGCGTCTGGTCGCAAAATCCGCGACAACGGTCAGGCTGATAAGGATGAGGGATCCGATCAGGGCGGTCAGGCCTATGAGCGGATGAAGCACGAAGCACATCAGCAAGTAGACGGGAATCCAGGGCAGGTCGAACAATGCCCCGGGGCCAGCGCCCGAGAGGAACCCGCGGATCTGGTCCAGATCCCTTTGCGGCTGGGACGGGTCCGCATCCGGCCGGCTGAGCAATGACCGGTGCAGGACCAGGTCGAAGACTTTCGAGCCCAGTTCTTCGTCAAGGATCATCCCGAGCCGAACAAAGATTCGCGAACGCAAGATGTCAAACAGCGCGAGAAAGGCATAGAGGATGGCGAGGATGGTGACGATGGCCAGCAACGTCTGGATGCTTCGGCTGGGCAGGACGCGGTCATAGACCTCGAGCATGAAGAACGATCCCGACAATGTCAGGATGTTCATGATGCCACTCAGGATCGCGACTGACCCCAGAGATCCGGCCCCGATCCTGAAAAAGCTTGGAGATTCTGGTTTCCCTACCACTTTGTGCGCCCCAGTTCTTCCAGGCCGGTCCGGGCTGCAAAGCCCTCCGACCGGACCACATTGATGCCGTCAGCACATTCAGGGCGTCTCCCGCGATTCCTACAATTCACCAAATGACGTATACCCCTGCGCGTTGGATGCTTCCTTGCAGGCGCGCCGGGTCTGATCGCCTGCAAGAGACTCTAGTTTGCCCGGTTGCCAACCATGCCTTGGTAGCGAGACAGCACGGCAACCTGCGTCCGGTTTCCCGCGCCGAATTTTCGCATCAAATGGCGCACATGAATCTTCACCGTCGCCTCTGCGAGTCCAAGAGCCCGGGCGATTTCCTTGTTCGACATTCCCGCCTGAATCGTCTTCAGCACGTCCATCTGCCTTGGGGAAAGCTGCGCGAGTTCAAAGTCTTTCGGATCCAGAATTGCTTCAGCCGAAAGAAGACGCTCGGTGATTGCGGCCTGCTGATCCAGCGCAAGAAGCGCCTGCCGGGGTTCCTGTACGACAGGCTCTGGCAGGGATCGGGGCGCGGTCGTATCAGGTAATGCTGCGTGCAACGGGGGTTCAGCCTTTGCCAGGTTGACCACCCGTGGGAAGTAGGTTCCGCCCACTAGCGCAACCTCGATTGCGGCTACGGCATTCCTGGCTGGCATGCAGGTCGATATGACCCCGTTTATACCCAAGGAAGAGGCCGTGCCAATTTCTCCGTCCCAGCTGGATTCCAGCAGGACCAACAGGCGGCAATCCCGAAAGAGTTCGCGTAGCCAGCCGATTTCGGCGCGAAGTCCGGCGGACGCAAGTCCAGCCATGCCGCCATTCAGAATGAACAGCGGGGGGGCGCTGACAGGCGGAGCAAGCGACTGCTGGAGGGACGCGAGAGATTCAATCGACCCTCTGTTGAATAGTACGACGTTCATGTCGCTCAGAAGTGGCGCCAAGAGATTGGTAAACGCGACGCGCCGAAATTCATGGCTGTCAATGAGCACAATCGGAGTCAGCTCTACCATTACCAAATACTCCCCGAAAGGCGCTGCGCAGCGAAAGATCAGGTCAAATCCCGTCGCTCACAAAAACCTTCAAACCATCACCATCACATCGCCTAAGTTTTACCACATTTTTGCGTCTGTGGTCGGGAATCTGTTCGATTCTTACAATCTTCCGTCCATCGCCTCTACCTATTCACCGGCGCGGAACTGCGGCCCATCATCTAGTGTTTCCCAATTGTGAACAATTCGCTGCATATCGTCAGCGTGACGAACTTCCAGGGAGCAATTCAACCGAGAAAGGAGTTGATTTAGGTGGGCGCAATCACTGGGGGGCTCTTCATTTTCCCGGTCTCTGCAGGGCATAAAGCGATTCGTTTTCGCCCAACAGAAACAGGTAGTCGTAGGAGGCGAGGGATTGCAGAGCCACAGGCCAAGCTATGGCCGCGGCAATCAGCGATGAGATGAAAAGGGGATAGGCGGTAAATCCGGACGTCTTGATGAATATGACACTCAGGATAAAATTTGCGACGACAAACACGATCTGAATTATCAGGAAATGTCGTGTCCTGCCACATAGCAGCAGAAATATGCAGGCAACATAGGAAATCGAGTAGAGGAAGACCGCGAGCAGGGCGAACCTGAGCACGATGAACTGTTCAAAGTCGAAAGACATGTTCCTGGCGATCCACGGGGCGGTCAGCACCAGCATTCCGGCAATTGTAGCCTGGATGAAGAGTATCTTGCCCCCGCCCGACCAGGCCACGCGCGTCAGAACATCGACCGAGCGTCGAACCGAGCTGTGATTTGAGCGCTCCTGCAACCGCGCCTGCACAGCCTTGAACGACCTCGCCAGATCGGTCTCCCGTATCATCAGCATCGCCGTAAACGTCGGAATCATCGACAAGTGGGCGATGAACATAACGCTGTCATAGCGGCTGTAGTGGAGGTAGCCAGCTGCCGACCGCATGCCTGCGGGGCTCAGCCAGAAGGCCCATTTGTCCGCCCATATTCCGATCAGTGCAAGGGTGACGCCGGCGCCGATCATTCGCCGTTTCCAGATCTCTTCAAGGAGCAGAGATCTGACCTCGGCAAAGGACGAAGGCTCGTCAGACTGCCACGCGCGCATGCTGAGCAGCGACTGGCTTACGCAGGATATCAGGCCGGCCGAAAAGCACATCGTAAGAAGCTGCACCGATGGCGCAAGCCGGACGGCGGCAATCGTTCCAATCACCGACAGCAGGATGCCGCCCAGGAACGCCCCGATGAGTGGACGGAAGAGCTTCATCGCAGACAGAACGGCAAAGCAAACCCAGAGCATGGCCGCAGCACTGCAAAGCAATGCGAAGGACAGCCCCATGCCCGACAAGGGAATACCGAACGCGAATGCAATCGTCAGCGCGATGATTGCCGACGTTCCGCCTGCCAGGACCAGCGCGAGACCGTAGATGTCGAAAACCGGCAGACCGAGATTGTCTTCCTTGGACTGCCTGGCAAGCTCGGCTGCGGCCAGCCCGATCGGACCGGCAGCCAAGGGAGCAACGCAGAAGGAATAGGTCACCGTCAGCCGAAGGTCTTCGAGCCCTTCGCGTCCAAGAAGGGGCGCACTGCTGATCGATATGATCGCGAGGGACAGGACGAAGACAATCCAGGGACCAACGGCGACAAGGGTTGCCGCCGCCAAGCGTCTGACCGGTCCAAGCGCCCCTCCGCCGAACCACCAGTCCAAATGCGCCAGGAAGCCGCCCCGCACACGGTCGACTGAGGGTGTCCCGCTCATTTGCCAAGCTCTCGATAGAGTGCGCGATAGCGGTCCGCTGACAGTCTGGACGTGAATTGATGTTCGACACGCCGCCGCAAGGCCAAGCCGCATTCCTTTCGCAGATCGGGCGACTGCAACAGTTCGACCACCGCCGCGCCGATTGCCTTGCTGTCCATCGGCGGCACGACCCGCCCCCCGGGGCCGAAGTTAGGCTGCTCGTCAGGTGCGCCCTCGATCATCTCCCGGCAGGAGCCGACATCGGTAGCGACGCAAGGAACACGGGCTGCCCCAGCCTCGAGTATGACAAGGGGTTGGGCCTCGCTGATGCTGGTCAGCACCATGACATCGATACGCGGCAAGACTTCGATGATGTTCATCTTGCCCGTAAAGACCACGGTTTCGGACAGGCCGGACTCGGCGACCTTGCGCTTGCAAAGCTCGAAGTATTCCTCATCCTCATCCGTCGGGCCGATCACCAGGATCTCCACATCCGGGATGGCCTTTCTTACTGCCATGGAGGCATCGATGAAGGCCTCGATGTCCTTGATCGGAACAACGCGGCCGATCAATGCCGCAGTCGGCCGGTGTGGCGGAGGAACCTCGGGAATGGCTGCGAACTTTTCCAGCTCGATGCCGTTCGGGATGACCCGCAGGCGCTCAGGCGCGGCACCAAGGGCGCGCTGCATGAACTGGTTCTCGCCATAAAGCGTCGTGACGCGCGAGGACGTGGCATAGCAGATCCGCGCATAGGCTTCGAAAGTCTCGATCCAGAACGTCCTGATATCCTTGCGATCGTCCCGGCCTGTTAGACCCACCTGGATCGTGTCGAAGATCCAGTCGGCCATGATCAGGTCGATCCTGCGCTCGTTGCTGTAGATCCCGTGCTCGGTCAGGACGGTTGGCTTGCCCAGCTCGACCGCAGCCCGGGCTGCGAGCAACCCGGCGTAGCCGGTCGAGATCGTATGGTAGACCGCAGCAGGCGGGATCGGTTCGACAAGAAGCGAGATCATGCTGCCGACAAGGTTCCGCCAGGCCCAGAAGAAATCGGCGCAGGACGCATTCGGACAGACGCGGGCGTAACACCCCATGATCACGTCCCACATCGGCTTTGACCCAAGAAGCTCGTCGTAGCTCATGCGGCGCGGCGCCTGGGCCCAGCCCATCGGGGACCGGCGAACGGGGGTGCCGATCAGTTCGACAAGATGTGCGAATGCATTGACGTCACCGCTTGTCAGCAGGCGGTGAAAGGTTTCGATCATGTCGTCGACATCGATTACCGGTTGCCGAAGTCCTGCCTTCCTGACGGCTCGGGACAGGGGAAGGACCTTGACGTATTTCAGGTTCGACGGCGGCTCGTACTTGCTCTGGCGAGGTCTTTCATCCGTCATGATCGCGACGACGCCAAAGGCCAGATCCGGCTGTTTGCGGATCAGCCAGTCAAGCCACGACGCAACCCCGCCGGCAACGAAGGGATAGCAACCCTCCACGAAGACACAGATGTCGACGGGCTCCAGACTGACGTCGGACTGGATCATCCGAGACCTCCGCAGGAGTACCGCTTCAACCTGGGGCCGGGCTTGCGGACATCCGGCCTTGCTTGCACCAGGGTCCTTGCAAATGGACCCTGATCTGCCAGACGACCATGTGCGTGCAGGCCTCTGGCCTCGATCTCTTCCGCGCGCTGCAAGAGCATCTGGCCCCGTTCGGCATCAACGAAACCAGAGCGGGCCACCCTCAGGAAATCGGCATGATAGGCAGCGGCTTCATCCCGGGTCAGGTTTCCGAGATCGACCTTCAGAAGGCTGTTGGCCGTCTCGCCAAAGGTCCTGCGCAGCTTGGAATAGACCGCTGCGGCCTGAACCTTCAGCGCCGGGCTGTTTGATCCCAGGGCAAGCGACAATGCCGGATACATCTCGGGCTCATAGTTCCGCGAAATCGCCGCGATCACTTCGTTGTGGCGAGACAGGTCGCCGTGGCGCAGCATTTCGACATAGGACTGGGCCTGGGCGGGCGGCTGGACGGACCGGCGGCCCTGATGATGCGCCTCGTAGATTGCATCCGACAGACGAATGTCATCCCCGTTGTCGTCGTCTTCAGGTCCGGTCGTTGCGGCAGGTGATGCTCTCAGCCCGGTTCGGGCGATCCTCAGCACGATCGTTCCCACCGGGCCGGAAAGGACGCAGAGAGCAGCGTCGATCCCCGACTGCAGCGGCACGCCGCGGTGGGCGAGTGCAAGGTAGGCCAGGCAGGCCAAAGCGGAGCCGACATGCAGGAGCAGCAATTCGGGAAGGGTGATCCATTCGGCCAGCCAGAACGACAGTCCGATCGCGTCGACCACTATCAGGGTGTCGAAGATCGAGAAGAAACTCGCGCTGGCCTCGCCGGGGTCGGCCTGTGCCTGCAGATCGCTTTCGAAGGACAAGTCAGCCACGGCGGAAGTTCCTTACCGAATTGCGCTCCGAAGCCTTCGGCGTCACCGCGATCTTCGGGGTGCGGATCCTTGTCAGAACCGGCCCAAGGACTGCCGCAAGGAATTTTGCCGTGTCCGCGGCCTCGCCCGCACCCTTCCGGCTGGCAGCCAGCAGAGCGACCGCGCCATGAAGCGAGCGACGATCGGGCGAGGTGATGCCGACCAGAAGGACGAACTCAAACTCCGGTTTGGCTTCAAACGGGGCCGTCTGATCCATGATCACTTCAGCAGAGGTCCGCAGCGACAGAATTAGCGCGGGATCGAACCTGTCCTCGAGATGCATTTTTCTGAAACGCTCGTCGGCCTCGTCCAGCTCGAATTCGCCTTCGGCATTCATTGTCAGCAGGCTGACCGGCAGCGGCGTACAAATGCGGGCCAATGCGCCGAAATCCGCGCTGAGGTCCGACAGTTGCGACTCCTGCAGCGCAAGGACGCGCCTTACCAGTTCGGCCTGCCCATTTGTCGATGTATCGACGCTCAGCTTTTCGAGCTGCTCGCGGGCAATCTGCGCTTCCAGGTTGACGATGTCGGATGCGAGCACATCGGCGACTTTCTGAAGACGGCCGACCTCTGCCGCCGATGCCTTTGCCTTGCGCAATTCGGTCTGACGGAACAGGCCGATGCAAAGAGCCGCGAGCAGCCATTGGAGCGGGAGCACCGCAATCTGGATGTAATGCGAAGTCACATCGGCGTCCGCAGGGCGCGGCGGCCAATCCATCAGCAGCGTGGCGGCTGCGGCAACTGCCACCCCGACATAAAGGCCATCCTGAACGGCCGCGATCAACACGACGATCCAGAACGGGTGCTGGACGAGTGAAGAGTAGAAGCCCTGGCCGAAGAAAAGCCGCTCCACCCCCATCAATCCGAGCAGCAGGACCACATTTCCCAGCACCGCTCGCAGGAATTCCTTCGTATCGAGCTTTGATCGCCCGGATGACGCAGGGTCGTTGAAACCATCGTTCATGCGTCTTGTCTCACTGTTTTACAACAGGGTCGGAACTCGAACCGGGACTGTCTGGAATGAAACTGGATGCAGTGATCTCCTTGCCGGTCGTGTTTGGCGGGAGTGACACGTTCACCATATCGCCGGGAAAGATCGGCGTCTGCCAAGTCGCGTCGAACCGATAGGCGCCGGCCGGCTCGGTGCGCTGGATTGAAACCTGCAGCGGCAGGATGCGGTCCTCGCCCTGGGTGCCGATACCATGTGCCGCGAGCCTGCTGTCGATCGCCTGCCGCTGAACCTCGAGCAGGCTGATCTGCCCGGCAAGTTCAGCGATATGCCGCGAAAGTTCCTGCCTTTGCTTCTGGACCTCCAGACCGGCATCCTGGCTTGCCAGGGCTAGCTGGGAGGTAAGGTTGCTGCGGTCGGTCTGGAGCTGGAGTTGAATTCGATTCAACTCCATGACGTTCGAGATCAGGGTGTCGAGTTGGGATGCCTGAAGAAGCCCCTTGCTCTTGAGCGTCGCGACTTCATCCAGACGGGACTGCAGGTTCCCAAGCTGATCGGACACCAGCGCGAGCTGCTTTTCGAGGTCAGCCATCTTCTGCTTCAGGCCGTCTACCTCGACCGCCCGCCGTACTTCGTTCATCTTGGTGACAGCGATATCCTGCGTCAGTGCCGCACTTTCGGTCGCCACCAAGTCGTTGATGATCTCTGGCGGCGCTTCGGCAAGGACGCTGTCCGAAAGCTCCAGCTCGGCCCGACCTGCAAGCACTGCCTCTGACCGGCGCATTTCGAGTGTCGCCGTGATTTGCCGACGCATCAGTTCGTCCCGCTGCGCCAGAAGGCCTTCAAACTCCTGCGGCGTGATCGGTCCATCGCTGAAGGTCGCGCCGGACAGGTTGAGCAGGCGATCGACCGTCATGCCCGGCGAGTAGGAATAGGCCCCTGGCGCGCGAACGGCACCGCTGACGGTTACCGGAAGTCGGAACGAATAGGCCGCGGTTACGGCAGACACTGACGCGTCCTGCAAGGCGATGGCATTCGCGATGACGGCTTCCGCGCAAGACAGCGCCTGGCCCGCAAGAGCGACCCTGCCGATCAGTGGCAATGCTGCGGACCCGTCTTCGCCAACCTCGTAGGTTCCGGACAAGTCCAGCCTTTCGAAAGCGACGGGTTCTGCCTTGATCGCATCTCCACCGCCCTCGGCGGTCCTTGGCACGGCGACCGTCGCGAAGAAGCGCAGTTGCAGCCGGTCTCCGATCACGATCGAACCGGGCGCTGGCTCGGAGGTTGCGCAGCCTTGTGGGATCACAGGCAGAGGTTTGGAAGTTTCCGACTGCGCCAGGGTGATCGTCCTTGGAGCGGGCGCCGGTTCCAGTTGTGCAGTCTCGGTCTGAACTGCCGCGATATCCTGTTTCGCGGTGTCGGCATTCTCTGCTGGTTGCGATCTCGAAAAGACCATCCGGACCATCTGCCTCAGATCCGCGGCAGATTGCGATAGGTCTTTTCCCCGGAAGAATTGTGTCAACGAAATTACGACAACGCCGACGATCAGGAAGGCCGCAATTCGAAGCAAACCTGATTTGAACCGAACAGCCAAAACAATTCTCCCGAGTTCGGTACCGTCACGCGATCAAGAACCTTCGAAACAAACGGCAGACGCCGCTCGACTTCACGCGTCCCCGACATAACGAATACCATCACTTGGATTGGCCGGAACTACACCAAAAGGCGTATCCCTCCTGAGGGGGTAGACGGCTATCTCTTCGCGTAGAACCATGATGAGATTAATTGGACGTATTTCCAGTCATTTAGCCGGGGATCGATTGGACAGGGTAATATGTTCAGGTTGGGTCCAGCTCTTGCATTCGCCGCATGTATTTACGGCCTGGCTGCGCAGGGCGCGGTTGTATGCGACCGGGATGCCAAAGGGCTGGTGCCCAGGACGATCCTTGGGCTTTACGATGCACGTCGGGACCCCGATGTTCGTGACACACGCCTGCACAAGTTCATTGAATTTCCACTGAATTTTTTCGGATTCACGGTCCGTTATGTCGATGTGTCGGACGGAAGACTTCCAGAGACAGTCGGCGAAGACGTCGCTGGCGCGGTATCGTGGTTTGATGGACCGCTCGCAGACCCGCATGCATTCGCGTCATGGGCAGGTGCCATTTCGACCGATTGTCCTGACGCATTCAGTTTCATCGTTTTCGGCCAGACGGGTCTACCGGTCGACCGTCCGCTTGATCGAATGGAAGCGGCCTATTTGCGGCGGCTGGGCGTCGAAAGGACCGACCGTTCCGTCCTGCTCGGCGATTTCACCGCGGTGGCCCATGTCGACGGATCGCTTGTCGGCCGCGAGTCGGACTTTGTGTTCAGGCCGGGACGCTATGCCTCGCTTCGTTCGATCTCGCGCGAAGACGCGATGCTTACCGTCGCACGCCCCGGTGCCGGCACCGGGGATGGCATCGATCTTCTGGTGCTGCACGGCCCCAACGCCTATGTCGAAGAAAGCGCAACGCTGGATGCCGACAGCAGGGCGGGGGGGTATTTCTGGATCGTCGATCCGTACGAACTCGTTCGACGAACTCTTTCCCCGGTGCCACGTCCGATCGCCGATGTCACGACGCTGAACGGACGGCGCATCTACTTCGAAACCGTCGGGCCAGAGGGTTGGCTGGCTCAGGCCCCCATCCGCACCTTTGACGAAGATCCCCGTCTGGGCTCCGAGAATCTCAAATCCACGCTGCTGGACCCGTTTCCCAACCTGCCGGTCAGCATTTCGGTCGCGGTCGGCGACATCAGCCCCGATATCGGCGGCAAGCCGGCAGTCAAGGGGCGGGAGGTCGCGAAAGAAATCTATCGCTTGCCCCAGGCCCTTGTGGCGACATCAGGCCGTTCACTGGTCCGGTACTGGAAGGCTGTCGATACTGTTCAACCCGGACCGAAGATCCCCTTGCCTGAGGAAGTGCCGGCCAGTGCGGACGAAACCGGACAGCTTCTTTCCGTGCTTGGCCAAAGCATCCGCGAGGCCTTTTCCGAGCCAGGCGCGCCCGCCGAACCGCAACTTTCGGATGGTGTGAGGAAATACGGCGAGGACGCCTTCGACGTGGACCAAGAGACTGCAGGGGCCCTGGCAACTGTGAAGGCATTGGTCCCTGATGAAGCGGTCATGCCTCTTTTCCTGTGGTCCGGGGATGGAAGGCCGACCACGGCAGCCCTTGCCGCCGTTCATGCGGCCGGAGCAGAGGCGATTGGCGGCGGCGCTGCGACTCTCGGGCAGTCCAACTCCATCTCGGCACTTGCGCCGCTCTCGGCCAGGGTTGGCGGATTGCTCCAGGTCTACAATGCGCTACCGGGCGATCTGTCGGATCCTGGCTATCCCTCTGCCAATGCCCATGCGCTGCACGACCTTGGCCTGCTTCTCGACCGGACCGACAAGCCGCTGCGCTTGAAGCCTGTCCAGATCGCCTATTCGGCCGGTACCGCAAACCAGTTCGGAACGCGCAGCGCGATCGAGCGGCTCAAGACTCTTGTCTCGGGCAGCAACGGGATCATCCCGGTCAGCGCGGCAGAATATGTGCGAATTGTTCGGGGCTTCGAGACAGTTCGTTTCCAATCCGCGGGGGTCAACAGATGGGTCATATCCGAAAGGGGTAGCCTGCAGACCGTCCGATTCGACGATCTTGGTGCGCTTTCACTCGACCTCGATGCAAGCGACGGCGTGGTCGGTGCGCGGAGGATAAACGGATCGATCTACGTGTCCCTCGATCCCGGGGCGCCCTCCGCTGTTGTTGCTCTGGTTCACGACGCCTCTCCATCGGGCATGGTCCTGCGCGAGGGGGACCTGGGGCTGAGTGAGACGAACCTTTCGCTGACATCCACCAAGAAATCTCCTTGCGCGATTGCCCTGACGGGTTCGGGCTGGGGGGCAGGCAGCGCCACCTTCTACGGCGAACCGGATACGACCTATCGTCTGAGCGTCACGGCTGCTCCGCCCGGCGAGGTTGGAGCTGAACTGGCCCAGGCGGATGCCATTTCCGATGCGAAGGGTCGCGTCACATTCGCTGTCCCGACGCTTCAGGGCAGGCCTGAAACGCTGACAATCTGGCAGGAATGTGCGGGCTGAGGGAATGCGCATAGATCACCCCCTTCCGATCGCCCTGGCCCTGTCCTGCTTCGCGGGCCTGTCGTTCGTGCTGCTGCATCCGCGGCCGGCGGTTCAGCTTGAAGGTGAGATTGCCATGCTGGCGCCGGCGGATGCGTTGCGCAAGCTTGACGAGTCGCCTGACAGCGTCAGCCTGCAGCGCAACCTTGCCTTGACGCATGCGGCGCTTGCGCTGAACGCCGGAGAGTTCGCGGTGACCCGGCGCGTTCTTCTTGCGCTCAAATCGTCTGGCGAGGATTCGGTCGAGATAGAAGAGATGCTTGCGGATGCCAGTCGGCTGGCGGGCAATTCACGCGACGAAATTACGTTCCTTGCCAACGCCTATATGCTGGAGCCGTCCCAGTCGCTGCGACAGAAGCTCGGTCTGGCCTATCGGGAACGCCGGCTTCCGACCGAAGAGCGCCAGCTGCTGCTCGCCGTTCCTGCGGAAGACCTGACGGCCTATGAAGCCCATCGCCTGGCGCAACTCTTGCGCCAGACGCGCGATTTCCCGTCACTCGAACGCCTTTATCGAATTCGTGCCGAAGGGGATGCATCTGATGCGAACGAGGCAAAGCAGCAGCTGATCAACTTCGAACTGGAGGCGGGCCAGTCCCAGCAAGCGCAGCGACTGGCCCTTTCCTGGTTCGAGGCGTCGCGCCGCAATCAGGATATCCTGAAGACCGCAATCCCCGCCTTCGTCAACTGGGGCGCCCTGGATGAAGCAATGTCTCTGGCATATGCGGTGCTCGAGATTTCGCCAAAGGGGTCATATCCGCTAATCATCGTCTTTCTGGACGGTGGGCACCAGGATCGCGCCTTCGAGTTCCAATCGGCATGGCTTGCACGAATGGAAGCGGTTCCGGACGAGACCTGGCCAATTCTGATCGACGTGGCCGAAAGGACTGGCAACCTGGCGGGCCTGCGCCTTGCAATGTCGCGAACATCGCCGGGAAAGCTGCCGGCTGACATTCAGGCGCGGGTTCTCCTGCAGTTCCTCAGGTATCAGACGGTCCAGGCGCTTTACCCTTATGCCGCCTACATGAGGAAGGATGTGCTTCTTGCCCAACCCCTGATCGGTGCGGCCTGGTCTGCCTTTCAGGGTAACCAGTCCGAAGCGGCAGTCTACCTGGCGCTGGCGCAGAAACAGGAGATGACGGACTGGGACTGGCTCATCTGGGATCAGCTGGCCAAGACAATGAGGGGCACTCCAGCCTACCAAATACTTCTTGGCACTGTCGCTCCCGGCAGCCGGGCGCAATCCGTGCTCGAGACCGCCTTCATGGCGAAGGTGGATCCGTCTGTTCAAGCGGGACTGGCGCATATAGGCGATTGAACAGCGCATCATCGGCCACATAGGCTGCAAAGCCTTCTGCTGCGGCGCGCTTCGCGACCGTTGCCTTCATTGCGTCCGTGGTTTCGCCCGGTAGCGTCTCGGTGTCGGCGAAATCGATGGCAAGCACCGGGATATCTTCCGACGCGAAATCCTCATGCAGCACCGAAATCGCGCCGGTATCTCCGCCCTGGGCGAAGAGGCTTTCGATCAGGATGCCATCAATGTCGTCCCGGTATGTGTCGAAGGTGGCAGGCAGCGAATCTGCCACTGGTCCCGTGCCGGCGTCACGGCCGATATAGACCCCGTTGTTCACGACGATCAGGGCATTGCAATCATGCTGGCGCGCTCGGCGAACCGCCACGGTAACAAGTTCCATCATCGCCTGAGCAAACGCCTCGCCCGATCGAGGATCGTCCGTCCCCTTGAAGTCGGGGGCCCCCAGGGCCACCGCCCTGGCAAAGGTGTAATACTGCAGAACATCGTCAAGGAAGATGCCGTCGACGTGCAGGGCCATCAGCCGATCGACCCGATCTTCCACGATCTTATGCCATTGAGGCGTCCAGTATCTGGCCAGTGTTCCATCGAGGCCGAGAGAGGGGCCAATCCAGGGTGCATCTTCCGGCGTAAGGGGGGCGCCATTCCTCGCGGTCGCCGCGACCCAATAGTCCCGATAGGGTTCGACCTTGGCAAGGTTGAGGTAACCGAGAACCGGACGCGCGCCATTTCGACCGATCTGCCGGATCTCGTCTGCGGAGAAGAATACTTCGGGGGTGGTCTCGGAGGCTCCGGCCTTGGCCGTCTCAATGATGAGAAGACCGTGGGGAGCCGCGGCCAGATCAGTCACCGTGAAGGAGTCACCCCAGTACTGGACGCCAAACCCGCGGCGAAGACCGTCCTTGATCCTCTGGCGCCGCAACCGGGAGGCAGGGGCTGTCCCGCCCTCGTCGAGCCCGGCGCATTGCGCAATGCCGGCTCCCCCGGAGGAGGCCAGCGCAGCGTCCGGGCCAAGGAAGGTCAGGCCAAGGAAACCTGCGGCAAATCGGAACTGCGTCGCCACCATGCCGACGAGCAAGTTACGCCTGTCCATGCTTTGGCCCGCGTCCGAACGGGTGCCATGAAATCCACATATCAGGAGGTCCAGAGCGCGGGCAACCTGGCGCGCAGAAGTCCAAAGGCAGATCCGCGCCGTTGGTGCGCCGCGGGCCTTTCCTTGGGCTTCGGCGCAAATCTGGTGGAAACGTAGGCCCATTGATCGGCGCACATGCGATCGAGCCCGAGTTGCGCCTTCCAGCCCAGGAGCTTGAGCGCAAGGCTCGGGTCGGCGACCGAGGCGGCCGCGTCTCCTGGCCGGCGCGGCGCCAGTTGATATGGCACGTCAGATCCGCAGGCCCGCGAAAAGGCGCGGATCACCTCCAGGACGGTATGGCCCTCGCCCGTGCCCAGGTTGATCCTGCGATGCCGGGCTCCGGTCTGCGAGGTCATCATCAGGAAATTCACCGCGGCGAGATGGCCTGCCGCAAGATCGACGACGTGAATGTAGTCGCGCAATCCGGTCCCGTCGGGGGTCTCGTAGTCAGAACCGAAGACCTGAACGCAGGGCCGTTCGCCGAGGGCCGTCTGCGCCACATAGGGAAAGAGATTGTTCGGTATGCCTCGGGGATCCTCACCGATCAGGTGGCTGTCGTGGGCACCGACTGGATTGAAGTAGCGGAGCGAAACGACGGCCAGGCCGGGATTGCTTGCCACGCAGTCATCCAGCATTTCTTCGATCATCAGCTTGGTGCGGCCATACGGGTTCGTCACACCGGTCTTGCAGGTTTCGTCGATGGGAAGGTGTTCCGGAACGCCGTAGACTGTGGCGGACGACGAAAAGACCAGGCGATCAACGCCAGCAGCTTGCATCGCTTCAAGCAGGGAAATCGCGCCGGACAGATTGTCATGGAAGTAAAGGAGCGGATCCTTGACGGATTCCCCGACCGCCTTCTTCCCGGCCAGATGGATAACCGCATCGACATGATGCTGTCTGAAGACACGGTCGAGCGTTGCGCGATCCCGCACGTCGCCCCGCACCATGGTCACGCCCTTGCCCGTGATTTCTTCAATCCTGAAGATCACCGACGGATCGGAATTCTCGAAATTGTCCAGAATGATGACGTCGTGCCCTGCATTCAGCAGCTCAACTGCAACATGCGAGCCGATGTATCCTGCGCCTCCGGTTGCAAGTATCGTTTGCGGCAATCCAACCCCCTTCGAAATGAAGTCCACTTTTCTGGTTCAAGGAGGCGGGCCGTACGCGCCTGGCAACGGCCCGCCCGGGAATGCGTCATTCGACAGTTACGGACTTCGCCAGGTTGCGGGGCTGATCGACGTCGGTCCCCTTCGCCGTGGCAACGTGATAGGCAAGAAGCTGGATCGCGACCGCGTAGATGAACGGTGCGACGAGGCCGTCGGCGGCCGGCACCCTGATGCGGCGCCAGAGGTCGGACCCCAGATCGTCGTCATCCCCGAACAGGACGATCCTGCCCTTCCGCGCCAGAACCTCGCGCAGGTTGGAGGTCATCTTTTCGCGCAGCACGTCGCCCGGGGCGAGCGCGATGACCGGTGTCGCTTCATCGACAAGCGCGATCGGGCCATGCTTGAGCTCGCCGGCGGCGTATCCTTCGGCGTGGATGTAGGAAACTTCCTTGAGCTTGAGAGCCCCTTCAAGCGCCATGGGATGCATCGCACCGCGCCCCAGGAACAACACGCTCCTGGCATCGGCCAATTCAGCCGCGACGGCCGCGATTGCCGGTTCCGACTTGAGTGTCTCGGCCATCAGGCGGGGAACTGATGACAGCAGACCAATAAGGTCCTTTTCGCGCTTCTCATCGATATGCCCGCGCTGGCGACCGGCCTGCACCGCCAGCAGTGCCAGGGAAAGCAGTTGCGCCGTAAACGCCTTCGTCGAGGCGACACCGATTTCCGGGCCGGCAAGGATCGGCAGGAATGCCGCCGCTTCCCGCGCCATGGTCGAGGTCGTGACGTTGACCATGGCGAGCGTGGTCTGCCCCTGCGATCGGGCATATCTCAGGGCGGCCAGAGTATCCGCCGTTTCGCCGGACTGGCTGATGACGAGCGTGACCCCGTCGGCCGGCATCGGCGGTTCGCGGTAGCGGAACTCGGATGCGATGTCGGTTTCGACGGGCAGGCGGGCGAGTTGCTCGAACCAGGTCTTGGCAACCTGACCTGCGAGGCAGGCCGTTCCGCAGCCGATCATCGTCAGTCGCGGGACAGCGTTCCAGTCGACCTCCAGGCCGGGATAGGCGACCGTATCGGTATCGCGCGAAATCCAGGTGCCAAGCAGGCGCGCCGCGACGGACGGCTGTTCCTGAATCTCCTTCGCCATGAAGTGGCGATACTTGCCCTTGTCCGCGACGATTGAGTCGATCGACAAGACATGGACGGGTCTGTCGACGATGGTTCCGGTGGCATCGTGGATGCGTTTGGACGTGCGGGTAAGGACTGCCCAGTCACCATCTTCAAGGTAGGTGATACGGTTCGTCAGCGGCGCCAAGGCGATTGCGTCGGAACCGACAAAGGTCTCGTCTTCCCCGAATCCGATGACCAGAGGCGAGCCTTGCCTTGCGCAGATCATGAGGTTGTCCGTGCCTTCGAACATCAGGCACAGTGCAAACGCCCCCTTGAGCCTGCCGAATGTCGCCCCGGCGGCATCTTCGTACTGAAGCCCACGGCGCAACATCGACGCGCATAGCGCGGCAATGACCTCGGTGTCGGTTTCGGATTCAAAGGTCCAGCCTTCGCGCATCAGCTCCTGACGGAGCTGCTGGTAATTCTCGATGATTCCGTTGTGTACGACCGCAACGGGTCCGGACTTGTGGGGATGGGCATTTGCCACGGTTGGCGATCCGTGCGTTGCCCACCGCGTGTGACCAATGCCCGTCGAGCCCTGCAGCGGTTGCTGCTGGAGCAGGGCGGCCAGTTCCGACAGTTTTCCGCTTGCTCGTCGCCGTTCAAGCCGGCCGTCATCGACGGCAGCAATTCCGGCGCTGTCGTAGCCGCGATATTCAAGCCGCCGCAATGCCTCGAGCATGATCGGGGCGGCGGGGCGATTTGCGAGAACTCCGATGATGCCGCACATGCCCAATCCCCTCAGTTGAAGACGGAAACCGGAGGAAGACCGCTGCCATCGGCCCGCGCGCCTGCGGCCACCCAAACCGGATCGGGTGGTTCCGAGGAGAGCAGGTCTTCGGATTGCGACCTGTCTTCCCAGTCGGTCGACAAGGCGGCCTCGATCTCGGCGCAAAGCATGTTGGACAGAAGCGTGATCTCGCTCAGGCTTTCGCCTTCCAGCATCACCCGCAGCAGCGGCTCGGTGCCCGAGGCGCGTACGATCAGGCGACCTTGCGAGCCGAGCTTGCTGCGCAGGTCGGCGATGGCCGCTTCGACTGCGGAGCCATTCAGGGCGAGAGCGCCGTTTTCAAGCCGGATGTTCCGCAGAATCTGGGGCAACGGCTTGAACCGATCAAGCGCTTCGGAGGCCGGACGGCCCGACGCGACAATGCCGGCAAGAACCTGAAGCGCGGCGAGAAGCCCGTCTCCGGTCGTGGCATGGTCAGCCAGGATGATGTGGCCGGACTGCTCTCCGCCAAGATTGCAGCCGCGGTCTCGCATCATCTCGATCACATGACGATCGCCCACCTTGGCGCGCAGCAGTTCGACGCCGCGATCGGCCAGGTATCTCTCAAGCGCCATGTTGGACATGACCGTCGCCACGAGGCACGGCTTGCGCAGACTGCCTCTTGCGAGCATCTGATCGGCAATCAGGGCAAGCATCTGGTCACCGTCGATGACCTTGCCCTGTTCGTCGATCATGATGACCCTGTCGGCATCCCCGTCCAGCGCGATGCCGACATCGGCACCGCAGAGAACCACGGCCTCCTGGCAGCTCTTGGGGTGGGTCGAGCCACAACCAGCATTTATGTTCAGCCCGTCCGGATTGCAGCCGATCGCCACCACGTCGGCGCCCAGGGACGACAGGACCCCGACCGCGCATTTGTAGGCGGCGCCATTGGCCGCATCGACGACGATCTTCAGCCCGAGCAGCGACAGGCTTCGCGGGAAGGTGCGGCGGATCTCGTTCTCGTAGACGCGGGCTGCATCCTCAAATCGGTGCAGGCAACCGATCGCCTCGGGGCTGACCAGATCCACCGGCTTCCGCATGCGGGCCGAAATCGCTCGCTCGGTCGCATCGCTGAGCTTGTAGCCGTCCGGGCCGATCAGCTTGATGCCATTGTCCAGATAGGGATTGTGGGATGCCGAGATCATGACGCCAAGCGACGCATGCATCATCCGCGTAAGCATCGCCACGGCAGGGGTCGGAAGCGTTCCGACCTGCAACACTTCCATCCCGACAGACGTGAAACCGGCAATCATCGCTGTTTCGAGCATGTGTCCTGACAGCCGGGTATCCCTTCCGATCAGAACACGCGCAGGACTATCCTTGCGGCGCAGTTCAATGGCTGTTGCCTGTGCCAGTTTCATGGCCACGTCGGGCGTCATCGGATAGCAGTTCGCGCGACCGCGCACGCCGTCTGTTCCAAAAATACCGTTCAACATAATTTACCCCCTTACGCTTTGTTTTCCCAAGTTCGCCTGCCGGCAGTGAGCTGGAGACAATATTGCTCAACTCGATGATTTATTTGATTTATTACCTCTTCAGTCTGTGCGTCGGTGGCAGACCTCCACCTTTCTTCTGGCGCGGGTTCTCTCACATTCCGTTTCAAACATTTGCTCATCTATCCTGCTGAGCGGAGCTAGAGGACGAAGTCGGAACCGTGCAGGTCGTGAGTTCCGGTGAGCCTGATCTCGAAGTCGACACTGCTGTTGGAGTCGCGGTACCCGAGTATTCGCGTCACACCAGGGACCGAGGTGGTGTCGACCCGCAAACTCCCCGCCACGCCGGCGAAGGCACTCGTCCCGATGAAGGTGAAGGCATCATCGACGCCGGACGAGGAGGTGATTGCGTCGATTGCCGACAGATTGATCTTGTCCGCGCCGTCCTGGAAGTCGGTGATGGTGTCGAAAGTCGAGCCGTTGCTGTCACTGGCGGCGGAGAAGACGAACGAGTCGTTACCATCGCCCCCGGTCATCCGGTCCCTGCCGGCCCCGCCGAGGATCACGTCGTCACCGAAGGATCCGGTGATCGTGTCGTTGCCGGATCCGCCTGCAATCTGGGTGACACCCGTCAGCGTAATGCCGGCCAGGTTGATGGTGTCGGCCGAACTTGATCCGACGAGCCTGAAGCCGCCAAAGCCCCCGGACGACACTTCCTCGATCCCGGTAAAGGTCGTGGAGGTGACGGTCAGCGAGACGTTGTCGGCCGAAGCCTGAACAACGTCGGTCTCTGTCCCGCCATTGAACCTGTCGGTCCCGGCGCCGGTCCCGACCAGGAACAGGTCATTGCCCGCACCGCCGGACAGCGAGTCGTTGCCCGAGCCGCCGATGATGGTGTCGGCCCCCGCAGAGCCGGTGATCGTGTCGTTGCCTCCGCCACCGCTGATTGCCGTCACGCCGGTCAGGATCAGGCTCGACAGGTTCATTGTGTCCGAGGAACCGGACCCGACCAGCCTGAACCCTGCAAAGCCGCCGGACGACACTTCCTCGATCCCGGTGAAGGTCGTGGAATTGACGGTCAGCGAGACGTTGTCGGCCGAAGCCCGAACCACGTCGGTCTCTGTCCCGCCATTGAACCTGTCGGTCCCGGCACCGGTCCCGACCAGGAACAGGTCATTGCCCGCACCGCCGGACAGCGAGTCGTTGTCCGCACCGCCGATGATGGTGTCAGCCCCCGCCGAACCGGTGATCGTGTCGTTGCCTGCACCTCCGTCGATCGCCGTCACGCCGGTCAGGATCAGGCTCGACAGGTTGATGGTATCGGCCGAGCCGGTCCCGACCAACTTGAAGCCAGCAAAGCCGCCGGACGACACTTCCTCGATGGCGGTGAAGGTCGTGGAGGTGACGGTCAGCGAGACGTTGTCGGCCGAAGCCCGAACCACGTCGGTTCCTGTCCCGCCGTTGAACCTGTCGGTCCCGGCGCCCACCCCGACCAGGAACAGGTCGTTGCCGTCGCCGCCGGACAATGTGTCGTTGCCGGTGCCGCCGTCGATCGTGTCGTTCCCCGCTCCGGTCGTAATACTGTCGGCCCCACCCAAGGCGTAGATCAGATAATTGTCGGCTGTCGGTGCGACGTAGGTATTCGCCGAATTGTTCAGCGTCACGGTCACGACAGGTGGGACAATCACAGTGTCCAGCGCGACAGCCTGATCATCGAATTGAAGGGTTTCGACGTACTTCAGGGTTGCAGTCCCGATGTCGCCGTTGCTGGCGTCGATGTCGACAAGTGTGGTGACGCCGTTCGTCGTCGTGATCGAATAGCCTGCGCGGGCGCCCGCCAGCCTGGCGATGTCGAGACCGTCACCGCCATCGACAAGGTCGCCTCCGCCGATATCGAGGAACAGATCCGCTCCGATACCTCCGTTCAGATTGTCCGCGCCGGCGCCGCCGTAGATCGTGTCGTTCCCATCACCGGCGTTGACGTTGTCGACGCCCGAACCGCCCAGGATGATGTCATTGCCCGAGGTTCCGGTCGCCGCAGTCCCTGCGACATAGCTCACCCCGACAGCGTGGGTTCCTTGCGCCGCAAACGCGACGTCAAGACGCGTCGGTTCGAGGACGCCGCTATCGGCCCCGGTCACGATTACCGCCTTGGTCCCCTGCGTCTTGAGCGCGATACCGGCGGTTCCGATACCATCGAAGGCGAAGCTCAGGTTCTCTCCGTCCCCACTTACCGATGTCAGGTCGGCACGCATGGGAAGTTCGACCAGATGGGTTGCGTCCTGGGCAACCGCACCGACGGTGATCTGGAAGGTTCCCCCGGCCTTGGGCAGGAAGACCTTAGTGTCGTCATAGGCATACCAGCTGCCGACACTGGCGATCTTGGCACCATCACCGAGCGTAAGGGCGAACTTGCCCGCGTCGGTCGAAGTCACCGTGGCAGTAACGAGGTCGCCGCTTCGGGTGATCGACAGGTTACTGGAGTCGAATGTCTTGATCCGCCTTGCAAGATCTTCGGCAGTAACAAACTCCGCACCGCTTGCCGCCGCCGCGGCAATCACGGATTCGAACATCGACAGCGTGTAGGTCAGGTGGGTCGGATCGCCGAGATTCCAGTCTGTCACACCGTAGTCGTGCCAAGGCATCGAGATGATCGGCGTCGTCGCATTTGCGGTGATCTTCGACAGCTGATCCAGCCAGGCGGCGGTCGCCTGCTCCGGCGTCATCCCCAACCACCCGATCAGGGTGAAGTCGAACATCATGTTCGGGGCGAAATAGACCGTGTCGGTGTGTTCGGGATCGACATAGCCGAACGCCCCGGGATACCCGGCGCCCTGAGCCGAATACCCTCCGGAGAGGTACTCAAATCCGGGCATTATCTGAAGTGTTGCACCGATCTTCTCTGGCGCACCGGGAACGGCGGCACCCGTGATCGGGATGCCAAGTTCCTTCTCAAGCAGGTATTTTGAGTACTGGAACTGGAACGTGTACGAATTCAGCAGGGCGGTCTGCTCTGCGCTGGTCAGCGTTGAAAGATCAAGCGTATCAAGGTTGGCAATGTCGATCTTCGCCAGCGCCGACGCGAGATTGGGATCATCATTCGTCAGAAGGTTCGTGTTTTCCGGATGGGTCCAGGAGTGGGTGCCGATCGCGCTCCCCATCGCGAGAAGCTGATCGTACACAGGCTTCGAAACCGACCAGTCTGTCGTCTGGTCCGGGGGATTGAGCCCTATGTTGACATAGAAGGTGCCGACGAAATTATAGAGGGTGTGCCAGCTTTCGATGATGGGCAGCATGACATCGTAGATGCCGGGATCGGTCGTCACGACATCCTGGATCTCTTGTGACTGGTCCATGTCCGACCGGGAATCGAACAGTGCGGAACCACGGGTCATTGCCAGCGAGACATCAACCTCGTTACCATTGACGACCCAGTCGATCGCCTCGCCCAGGATGTTGCTGTTGCCCAGGATCGCATCGGACGCAAAGTGCACATTCCGCGCATCGGTCGTCGTCGCGATGACGCCGTTGACCGACGTATCGGCGCCTGCGGTCGGATGAATGACCTGCTGGAAAAGGACTTCGCCTGTTCCCGTTACATCCGTGAAGGATTGATAGCCGGTATTGGTGTAATTCCCGACGACGCCCGACGGCGTGTAGGAATGCAGGATCGGGTTTGACGAAGACCCGGCGACAATATCGATACCGACGGTCGAGCCTGACTCTTGCAGCGTGACGCCCAGAAGCGACTTCATCCGCGCGTAGGAATCCCCCGAGATGGCCGCTCCGGTCTCGGTGTTGGTCATGAAGTTGCCGGCCGCGATCAGGCCGACCCCGTAGACATTGGTCACAGTGGTCAGCGCCGATTCAATCGCGGCGAGCTGGCTGGACTGCACGTTCTGGAAGCCGGGAAAGACGATCGCCTTGTACTGCGACAGCTTCGCGACGTCCGTCAGATCGGATTCGCTCAGAAGGTCGAAAGGCACCCCTGCCTGGGTCGCCTGGTTCTGGGCCGCCATGAACAACTGCCCGTAAGACGTCTTGTCATAGAACGCGTCGGCCGAGGTTGCGGAATAGACAATCGCAATGCGCTGCGACGTTGATGCCGCAGGGCCATCCTCGGCCACCACATAGCTGCTGCCGGCATAATAGGACGGCGCGAAGGATGCGTTGTTGACATCGACATAGGCCCGAACCGCGCCAGGCGTGGCCGTGGTGAGGCCGAGGGCCTCCCTTGGGATGGCCAGTTCAAGTCCCGTGCCGTCGGCATTCATGCGATAGGTGACGTCGGCGACAAATGTTCCGCCTGCGCCCCCGGTATAGAGTTTCGCGACGCCGTCGGCAGTGATGTTCACGTTGAATTCGGCGCCGGTCGTGCCATCGGAAAAGATGTCAAAGCCCGTGCTGCGGTTCACGTCCGTGTCGAGCCAGATCGTCGTGTTGGGACCGATTTTCGTGCCATCGCTCGTAACGACAGCAAACACGAAGTTGCCCGCCTGTGCATCCCCATAGACTGCCAGGTTCGGGTCCGCATTGGTCCCGGAATCAAGCCGCGTGCCCGCGCCCCAGTCCGAAACATCGCCATCCAGCGTAAGGCTGCCGACGTTGACCGGGGGGCGCGTGTCGACGAGGTAGTTGGTGCCGGCATACGAGGTCGGCAAATATTGTGCGTTGTTCACATCGGCATAGACGCGAACCAGATCCGGTGTGCCTGCCAGAAGCGATTTCGGCAGGGCAATCTCGATGACCGAGCTATCCGCGTTCACCGCCGAAGACAGGACCGCAACTTCTGTTTCGCCGGCGCCGCCAGTGTACAGACGGACCACGCCGGAACTGTCAATGTTGATATTGTACTCGGCTCCGGCGGCGCCAAAGACCGAGTAACCGGTCCCGGTGTTCAGATCCGTGTCGATCCAGATCGTGGTGTTCTGCCCGATTGCGACGCCGGCTGGCGCCTCGATCGCGAAATAGAAGTTGTCAGTGTCGCCCTGACCATACAGCCCGTATCCGGGAACGCCGTTGGCTGCGCTATCTAGTCTTGTCGCAGGAGACCAATCGTCGAGCGATCCATTGAGCACCGGTGTCGCCATAGCAAATCTCCACCCCTGAAACTGAAGCAAGCTTTAGAAATCCACTCGATTGTGCATCAGGGCCGGTTTCGGACAACGCGGCAGACGGACTATGCCATTCCGGTCGGAACACCCGGCAGGAAGCCGCTGATAGACCAAAGTGGGTATATTTCCTGGCTCCGGTCTCTGATCGGTTGGCCTGGTCGCTACTCCGAATCGGAGCATACTACCTTCGGGTCGGGGGGAGCCTCGGTAGGAGTGATGCGGCTAGCCACTCGCCTCCGGGCTAGGCTCAGAGGGGGTATTCGGCTGGCGCCCCACTTCCAGGCTTGGTCTCCGGTAGGTGCCGCGTCTCGAGCTGATGGTAGAAAGTGGTCTGTGTGAATCAGCCACAAGCATCAGGGAAGGAGACGCAGCGTGAAGCACTATCCCTGAGCTACCCCCCCCCGAACATCGGACGGCGCATAGGCCGCGGCTTTGTCGCTGCCTGCCAGCGGTAGCCAGTTGGCTTGACGAGCAGGCTGTCCGCAAGGGACACGAACAGCATCCCGGGGCGGCTGGTCGAAATGCTATCGACTAGCCAGCATTCCAGTCGCAGCCCGTTGCGATTAAGCGCAATTGACATGGCGGGCTCATTGGCGGGAAAGGCACAAAATTCCCCAAAAAATTGCAACAAAACAATGATATACGGCGGAGCCTTCAGACGGGTGCCTGACGTCCCCGCCTGCCGATCCGTGCGAGCAGGATCACAGGGGCGATACCCGCCAGGACGATGGCGACAGCAGCCATCGCGCCGTCCTCGTGTGTGCCTCGGGCGGCCTCTCCGTAAAGACGGGTCGCCAGCGTCTCGAAGTTCAGCGGGCGCAGCAGAAGGGTGGCCGACAGTTCCTTCATTGCATCGACGAAGACCAGAAGCGCTGCAGCCGCAAGGGCCGCACGGCTGAGCGGCAGATGCAGCCTGCGAAAGCTTGCCCCCGGCCCATGGCCCAGGCTGCGGGCCGCATGGTCCAGCGAGCGGGGTATCCGGTTGAAGCCCGCCTCGACCGAACCGGCGCCGATCGCCAGGAACCGCACGGTATAGGCATAGGCAAGCGCTGCGCCAGAACCAATCAGGACAAGGCCCAAGGGAAGGCCGAAGGCCAACTTCGCGCCCAGGTCAAGCATCCGGTCCAGCCCTGCCACCGGGATGAGCACGCCGATCGCGATGACGGTTCCGGGCATCGCATAGCCAAGCCCCGCGATCCGCCCGGTCAGGCCGGCTGTCCGACCGGGCAGGGCCCGTCCCGCATAGGCAACCACGGTGCCGCAGACGAGGACAAGTAATGTCGCGACACTGGCCATCAGAAGCGTGTTCCGGGTCTCGAGCAGAAGCGCAGCGGGGATGCCAGCGGTCTGCCAGCGCTGCAGGGCTTCCGAGAACAGGTACAGGGCTGGGGCGCCGAAGCCGATTGCGACCGGCAAGAGGCCAAGGGTCAGCGCTGCGGCGGCCCATGCCCCCGAAAGCCGGCCAGGCACAATGCTGCCGCTGCGCTGTGCATTTCCGGCAAATCTCTGGTTGCGGCGCGCCCATAGCTCGACCGAAAGAAGCAGCACGACGAGGACAAGCAGGGCGAGGGCGATCTGGGCCGCGCCCGACAGGTCCGATCTGGTCACCCAGGTCGTGTAGATCGACACCGTGAGGCTGTTCACCCCAAGGAATTCGGAAGCGCCGATGTCGTTCAGCGCCTCCATCAGGGCCAGTGCGGCCCCCGCAGCGATACCTGGGCGTGCAAGGGGCACCGCAAGCCGCAAGAAGACCGTCCGGCGCGAACAGCCCAGCATCCGGCCGGCTTCGATCAGGTTTGCAGCCTGCATCAGGAACATCGCCCTGACCGGCAGGTAGACATAGGGATAAAGCACGAAGCCAATCAGCAGGATCGCACCCGGCATCGACCTGATGTCAGGCAAACGGAACGCGCGCGGGCTGTCGAAGCCGAGAATGGCGCGCAGGGTTTCCTGCACCGGGCCAAGCGGGTGCAGCAGGTCAAGATAAGCATAGGCGATGATATAGGTCGGCATCGCCAGGGGCAGCAGCAGGGCCCATTCCAGTATGCGACGCCCCGGAAAGTCAAAGGCGGTCACCAGCCAGGCCATGGTGGTGCCAAGGACAATCACCAGAGTCCCGACACCTGCCAGAAGGATAGCGGTCTGCCCCAAGGCCGGCAGCAGCACATAGGCCGCCAGATGGCTCCAGAGCCCGGCCGATCCATGCGCCGCCTGCCAGACGAGTGCGGCCAGCGGCATCAGCACCAGGGCGGAAATTGCCATCGCCGCCCAAAGCAAGCCGCACCCTGCACCTCGCGGGGCAGAGCTCGGGGTGTCCGAGACGGTGGGGCTCAATTCGGCGATTGCCATGCGTGATGCGGGGCGGGAGCAAGCGGCGGCTCCCGCCTCTCCCTTGTCAATTGCCGAGGCCGACCTTCTCGGCCAGCATGCTGGCTTCCTTTCTGTCCTTCACCACTTCGGTCAAGGGGATGGGATCGACCTTCAGCGGCCCGAAGGCGGCAATGGCCGGGGCTGCGGCGATGCCTGGCTTCACCGGATATTCGAAGTTCGCTTCGGCATAGATGCGCTGCGCCTCGTCCGAAACAAGGAACTCCAGCAGCTCTTGCGCCTCGGCCTTGTTCGGCGCATGCTTGGCAATGGCCGCGCCCGAGATGTTCACATGGGTTCCGCCGCCCTCGAAGGTCGGCAGCAGCACCTTGATCGCCTCGGCCCAGGCCTTCTGTTCGGGTTCCTTCTCGTTGGCCTGCATCAGGCCGACGTAGTAGGAATTCGCCACCGCTAGATCGCAGATCCCGCCGAGGATGTCCTTGGCGCCGTCCCGGTCGCCTCCACCCGGCTTGCGCGCCAGATTGGCCTTGAGGCCGGCAAGCCAGGTCTCGGTCGCCTCGGGGCCGTGATGCGCCAGATAGGCTGCAAAGAGCCCGGTGTTATAGGGATGCTGGCCCGAACGGATGCAGATCTTGCCCTGCCACTTCGGATCGCCAAGCTGTTCGTAGGTGATCTCGGTCAGATCGAGGTCCTTTGCCGCATAGACGACGCGGGCCCGCATCGACAGGCCAATCCACTGGTTCTGGGGATCGCGAAGGTCGGCCGGCACTGCCGCCAGGACCAGTTCGGAGTCGATCGGCTGGGTCAATCCGCGTTCGGCCAGGTCCGCTAGATTGCCGGCGTCCACCGCCATGAGGATGTCGGCGGGAGAGCTGGCGCCCTCGGCCTCGACCCGTTCGGCCAACCCGTCCTTCAGGAACACCGTGTTCACCTTCACGCCGCTTTGCGCGGTGAACGCGTCCAGAAGTGGCAGCACCAGCCCCGGCTCGCGTGAGGTATAGATATTGATCTCTGCGGCCAGCGCGACCGTCGCACTTGCAAGAGACATTGCCCCCCCAAGGCAGGCTGCCAGTGTTGAACGGGTCTGAAACATGCTCGGCTCCTGTGTTTGTCCTGTCTGCTTTCGGCAGATGTTCGGACGCTTCAGAGGCAGAAGCCATCTCCGACAGTTTTTGTCAAGTAATAGCCGCGCGAAAGAGTCAGGATTTGGCGCGCTGGTCCCGGGCGAAGATCCGCACCGCGTCGGGATCAAGCCTAAGCCCGACCGCCGCCCCGACCGGGGGGCACGATTCCGGGGGAACTTCGACCCTCACGAGGTCGGAAGAGCCGGCAAGCCGCAGCGTCAAACTTTCCACTTCGCCCCGGAACACGCTGTCGATGACCACTGCCCCTGACCCGTCGCCCGCGGGAAGAAGGTGCAACGCAGTCGGACGGAAAAAGACGGTAACGGCGTCACCTTCGTTCAGATCGGGCGCGGCAAACTGTCCAAGGGGGGTGTCGACCGACCCGGCTTCGACGCTGCCCGCCAGTTCGTTGCCGGGGCCAAGGAAGCGGGCCGCATAAAGGTGGGGCGGGTACTGGTACAGATGTCTTGGCCTGTCGTCGGCAACCACTCGCCCGTTGCGCAACAGCACAAGCCGGTCACTGATTGCCAGGGCCTCCTGGGGCTCATGGGTCACGATGATTGCGGTCGTGCCGAGGCTTCGCAGAAGCCGGAGCGTCTCGGCGCGCACCGTATCGCGCAACCCCTGATCAAGGTTCGAGAACGGCTCGTCCATCAGCAGCAGCGCGGGGCGCGGGGCCAGCGCGCGCGCAAGGGCCACGCGCTGCTGTTCGCCACCGGACAGCATATGCGGGTAACGGTCGGCCAGAGACGCAACACCGGCCACGTCCAGCACTTCGGCAGTCCGTGCCGCCATGGCAGCCCTGCCGATCCCGCGCAGGCCGAAAGCGACATTCTCGGCAACGGTCAGATGGGGGAACAGCGCATAGTCCTGGAACATGAAGCCGATGTTGCGGTCTTCCGGCTCGACGAAGAATTGCGGACCGAAGATCGGGCGTCCACCCAGATCCATCGCGCCGTCATCCGCCTGTTCTATTCCGCCGATCACGCGCAGCAGGGTCGACTTTCCACAGCCTGAGGGACCAAGAAGGCATAGGATCTCGCCCCTGGCCACCTGAAGCGAAACCTGATCCAGCGCGGCGATCGGACCGAAGGCCTTGCAGACGGCGCGAAGCGAAAGAAGTTGAGCTTCTGAAGTTTCCTTCCGCGACATGTCCCCGGGCCTGCGATCAATTACTGACAATTTATATCGTTTATTGGGAGAATCGCTCAAGCACCACCCATTGGTGTCGCGGCGAGCCGCGTACTCGAAAACGAGAACCACTAGTCACCGAAGAAGTGCTTCGTCGCATCCAAATCCAAGGTGCGTTTCGTCCGGCGAAATGTCGCTGGTCGGCCTCTGCAGGTTGGTCCTCCCTTGGAGGAAGCTTTCGCAGAGCTGTGATAGCTGGATATGTTGGTGTCGCAACCCAGTCGGGCGGCCGAGGAAGGGCTTGGGAGGGACTACGGCGTCGACCGTAACCGTGATGTTCGACATTAGTTCGCTTCATGTCCCTGCTTTCCTATCTGTCCGAAAGATAGTCGGCCGACACGTATCCCGACACACTTGGCGCCGTGACGAGGGAGACCCGGCACCAGAGCTGGCCCTCCTCGGTCACACAATCCCGCTGCGTCAGTGGGGTTCCGTCCGGAATCCCGAGAAGCACCTTGTAGCCAAGCCCGGGGCCAGCCCGCAGCTTGAGCAACTCGGTAGGACCTGCACCCCTGACGACGACCCGTTCGCCGAACGGGCCGGCGCAGCCGCCGAGCAGGAGAAGCACGAAGACGCCGCGCGAAAGTAGGCCGGTCATGGCAGGACTCCATTGAATTATTGGTGTGTTATTGGCCCGTCGACGCTGGTTGGAAGATCTCTCCAGCGCCGAGAGCAGCTGCCGGGAAGGAAAGTCGGGACAGCCTCTCCAGCAAGTTCTTGACACTGGAGACATGCCACAGTCCTCCTCAACGTGTCATCACCCCTCGGCGACTAAGCTCCGAGGCAATCGCGCGGAGCGTGCACTGGCCGTCGGTGCGTATCGCGGCGATGACAGGTGCCATGTCCTCGGCGAAGGCCTCCAACTGAGGGATCGAAACCTCTATCGGGTACTCGAGCCGCAAGTGCCTTGAACTTCATTCTGTTCTGTCGGGGAGCACACTTGGAAGCGGCACCGCCCGCGGCCGACGAAATGGTATGGCGAAGGACGGCGGTGTCATGGGCAGAAGCTAGAGTGGCGCCTGCGTATCGGCGCACTCTGCGAGCGTCAGCGGAGCAGTCTGATAGTCTTGCCGGCACACCACCGCTTCGGAACAAGCCGGGCGTTTGGGCGTCTGACAACCGCTGAGCCGTGCGCAAGGTTGCGCAAGCAACTGAGAGATTTGCATCGCGGTAGCGAAAATATTTGCACAAATCCGCGAATCGTGAGCACATCTGCTCGCATAATCGGCTTTGGGAGGGGCCCTTGAACGACTCCGAGCGGCAAGACCGGATTGTTCAGTTGCTGAATGAGCAGCCTTTTGCATCCGTGCGCGACCTTCAGTTGACCATTGGCGTCTCGGGCGCGACGATCCGGCGGGACATCGAAAAGCTCCACGATGCTGGGCGCGTCCGGAAGGTCTATGGGGGAGTCGCTGCCCTGGACGGCGGGCCTCGACGGGCAGCCGCACTCCCCTTTGTCGAGAACCGCGACATCGCTGTTGCCCAGAAACGTGCGATCGCCCGGACGGCCGCAGGCCTCGTCCGCGACGGCAGCCTGATCATCGTCCATGGCGGCTCGACTTGCTTCCATTTCGGCTGCGAGATCGCGCATCGCAATGTTCGGGTCTTCACGAATTCCTTGCCGCTTGCGGGCTATCTCGGCGAGCATGGCACCTGCCAGCTAACGGTCGGCGGCGGCGATCTGCATCGCGAGCCGGGCATCCTTTATGAGACTGGTGGCTCGGGCTACACCTTCTATGCTTCGCAATTCTTCGTCGGCGCGCTCGGCGTCAGCGAAGATGGCATTCTCGAGCAGCACCCACTTCTGGTGCGCTTCACCGCCGAGATGAGCCGGTTGGCCAACGAGATCGTGGTGCTTGTCGACAGCCGCAAGTTCAGCGCCCGGCCACCGACCGTGACCCTGCCGCTCAACCGCATCGGGCGGCTCATTACCGATGACGGGCTCAGCGACGAACATGCCCGCATGCTGGAAGACCACGGCGTCGACTACATCATCGCCCAACGCGGGGGCGAGGCATGACGGCCCCGATCCTGCAGATGCGGAGCATCTCCAAGACCTTCGGAGCTGTGCGGGCGCTTCGGGATGTCAGCTTCGACGTCCAGCCCGGGGAATTGCACGCCCTGATGGGCGAGAACGGCGCGGGCAAGTCGACGCTGATGAAGATCCTGTCGGGGGCCTATGTAGCCGATCCGGGCGGAGAGATCCTGTTCGCCGGCCAGCCGCGCCACGGTCGTGGCGACGGAATCGCGGTCATCTACCAGGAACTGTCCCTGGCACCGAACCTGACGGTGGCCGAGAACATGTTTCTTGGCCGCGAGGGGCAGGCCATGTCGCTCGTGCGCCGCGGGATGCTGGCCGACCGCGCGCAACCGGTGCTCGATCGTCTCGGCGTCGGCTTTTCGGCCCAGACACCGGTCTGGCGGCTGTCACTTGGCGAGCGCCAGATGGTCGAGATCGCCCGAGCGCTGACGAGCGATGCGAAACTGATCGTGATGGATGAGCCGACAACGGCTCTTTCCACCAGGGAAACCGAGCGGCTCTTCGACGTGATCGCCAACCTAAAGGCGCATGGCATCGCGATCATCTACATCAGCCACCGCATGGAAGAGGTTTATGCGCTGGCGGACCGCGTGAGTGTCCTGCGCGATGGCATCTATATCGGGACACTCGACCGCGCCGAACTTTCGGCGGCACGCCTCGTCTCGATGATGGTCGGCCGCGACCTCGGCAGCTTCTACCGCAAGGAGCATCAGGCAAAACCCCCGTCCGGAGCCCCGCTTCTGGAGGTCGCGAACCTGTCAGACGGCAAGCGGGTCAAAGGCTGCAGCCTGTCGCTCTACGCAGGCGAAGTTCTTGGAATCGCGGGTCTTGTGGGATCGGGCCGGACGGAACTCGCACGCTTGATCTTCCGAGCAGATCAGCCGGCGGGCGGGACGGTGATGCTCGGGGGGCGCCCATTCGGCGCCCACAACCCGCGCGAGGCGCTTGCGGCGGGCCTCGCATACCTGACCGAGGATCGGGCAGGCCTGGGCCTGTTCCTGGACATGACGATCTCCGACAATGTCAATGTCGGCGTGATTCAGCGCGATGCGGGGGCGGCAGGGGTGCTCGACCGACGCAAGGCAGCCGAGCGCGCGGGGAGCGCCATCCGCAACCTGGGGATCAAGGCGCCGAGCGCCCGGATCAATGCGGGATCGCTTTCTGGCGGGAACCAGCAGAAGGTGCTCCTCGCCAGGTTGCTCGAAACCCAGCCCAAGGTCGTGATCCTCGACGAGCCGACGCGCGGCGTCGATGTCGGGGCGAAATCCGAAATCTACAAGCTGATCGACACGCTCGTCGGCAAGGGCGTAGGCGTCATCATGATCTCGAGCGAACTGCCAGAGATCATCGGTGTCGCTGACCGCGTGCTGGTCATGCGTGAGGGGCGCATCGCCGGCGAAGTCCGCCCGGAGGCCGGACAGCCGATCAGCCAGGAAGCAATCATGGCCCTGTCGACAGGGGCCGTGCCGATGCAGGAGAAAACGGCATGAGCGAAACGGCAACCAAGGCCTCCGACCCGGGGGCACTGGGTCTGCGGGGGATGATGCAGATCCTGGGCATGCTGCCGGTGCTGATCCTGCTCGCGATCGCCTTTCACCTGATGAGCGGCAAGTTCCTGAGCGTGAACAACCTGTCGATTGTCATGCAGCAGGCCTCGATCAACATCGTGCTGGCTGCGGGCATGACTTTCGTCATCCTGACCGGTGGCATCGATCTGTCGGTGGGTTCGGTGTTGGCTGCCTCGGCCATGATCGCGGTGATCGTGTCGCTGGTCCCCGGCATTGGCTGGCTGGGCGTTCCTGCGGCGATGCTGGCCGGGCTGGTTTGCGGTCTGGCCAACGGGGCGCTGATTGCGGCGCTGAGGCTGCCGCCCTTCATCGTCACCCTCGGGTCGCTTACCGCGGTGCGGGGTGTGGCGCGCCTGCTTGGCGCCGATACGACAGTGTTCAACCCGGATCTTCCCTTCGACGTCATCGGCAACGGCACTCTCTTTGGCATTCCCTGGCTCGCGATCATCGCCGTCGTCGTGATCCTTGGGTCCTGGTTCCTGCTGCGCCGGACGGTCCTAGGTACCTGGATCTACGCTGTCGGTGGCAATCCGGAAGCAGCCCGCCTGACCGGCATCAAGGTTCCGCTGGTATTGCTGTTCGTCTATGGCGCATCGGGGTTCCTCGCTGGCCTTGGCGGGGCAATGTCCGCCGCGCGCCTTTACGCGGCGAACGGGCTGCAACTGGGACAAGCCTACGAGCTTGACGCCATCGCGGCCGTGATCTTGGGCGGCACGAGCTTTGTCGGCGGGGTCGGCTCGATCTGGGGCACACTGGTCGGCGCGCTCATCATCGCGGTCCTGTCGAACGGGCTGATCCTCGTCGGCGTCTCGGACATCTGGCAGTACATCGTCAAGGGACTGGTCATCATCGCCGCCGTGGCGCTCGACCGCTATCGCCTGAAGGGCGGAGCGCGGACATGAGCAGCTTCATCCATCGGAAGACTACCCGATCCGGGGTCCTCCCCGGCACCTACGACCCCACGCACACAACATGGAGGAGAACATGCGCGTGACCAAACTGCTGCTGTCGTCAGTGGCGCTCGGGCTTGCCCTTGCGTCACCGGGCGCGGCAAAGGAGCTCAAGAGCGTCGGCATCTCGGTCGGCCTTCTGGGCAACCCCTTCTTCGTGGCCACCATCAAGGGCATCGAAGACGCCGCAAAGAAGATCAACCCGGATGTGCAGGTTACGTCGGTGTCCGCCGACTATGACCTGAACAAGCAGGTTTCCCAGATCGACAACTTCATCGCGTCCGGCGTGGATATCATCATGCTGAACGCGGTCGATGCCAGCGCCATTGCCCCCGCCGTCAAACGTGCGCAAGACGCTGGCATCGTCGTCGCCGCCTTCGATGTGTCCGCACCAGGCGCCGACGTCACTGTGATGACCAACAACGTCCAGGCCGGCGAGAAAGCCTGCCAGTACATCGTCGACGCCATCGGCGCCAAAGGTAACGTCATCATCATCAACGGTCCACAATCCTCGTCGATCATCGACCGGGTAAAGGGCTGCAAGGATGTGCTGGCGAAGAATCCTGGCATAACAATCCTGTCGGATGACCAGAACGGCCAGGGCTCGCGCGATGGCGGCCTGAACGTGATGCAAAGCCTGCTGACCCGTTTCGACGATATCCAGGCGGTCTTTGCGATCAACGACCCAACGGGAATCGGTGCCGAACTGGCGGCGAAGCAGCTGGGCCGCGCGGGCTTCATCATCACCGCGGTCGATGGTGCGCCAGATGTTGAAAAATCGCTGGCCGACCCGAACTCGATGGTCAAGGCCTCGGCCTCGCAGGACCCTTATGTCATGGCCGGCATGGCACTCGACATGGGCTACAAGGTGCTGCAGGGCGAGAAGCCCGATCCCTCGACCATCCTGCTCGAGCCGGAACTGATCACCGCGGACAACCTGTCCAGCTACAAGGGCTGGACGGCTCCGCGCTGATCCGGCGCCGGGCCGCGCTGCCGCTCCCGCGGCGCGGCCCGCCTTACTTTCCATCTGTTCATGGGTTGATCCATGCCGATCGAAGAACTTCGTCAGGCTGTGCTCGATGCAAACATCGCCACGGTCCGCCACGGTCTTGTTGTCTCGACCTTCGGCAATGCCAGCGGCATCGACCGAGCGAGCGGTCGGATCGTCATCAAACCCTCTGGTGTGCCCTATGATCAGCTCAGCGCCGACAACATGGCGCTGGCCG
>ERZ1645185.101-NODE-101-length-37117-cov-7.116534_pt1 | contig 37117 bp, 30 predicted proteins | sample MGYA00575351_ERZ1645185 | MGnify/ENA primary metagenome ERZ1645185 (study PRJEB40838, sample SAMN11284767) | freshwater sediment metagenome | isolation source: river sediment | host: Sediment | place: India: Jana village, Kanpur | collected 2015-12-17 ... | reverse complement strand
GACGGCAGAAAGCGCATTGGCTAGGGCGAAGCGCACCTCGTTCTGCTGGTGCGGCGGGTAGAACGACAGCACCCGGTTGATGGTCAGGGTGGCGTCGGTCGTGTGGAGCGTGGAAAAAACGAGGTGACCGGTGCCGGCGGCCTTGAGCGCCACCTCGAGCGTTTCGAGGTCGCGAATTTCACCGATCATGATGACGTCGGGGTCCTGCCGCAGCACTCGGCGCAGCGCTTGCGAGAACGAGGCGGTGTCGGTGCCGACTTCGCGCTGATTGATGTGGCAGCGCACATCCCGATGCACGAACTCAATCGGGTCTTCGATCGTGATGACGTTCGCGCTGCGCCGCTCGTTGATGTACTGGATCATGGCAGCCAACGCCGTGCTCTTGCCCGAGCCGGTCACGCCGGTCACCAGCACCAGGCCACGCGGCTTGAGCGCGATCTGCTCGAGCACTGAGGGCAGATTGAGATCGCGAATGCTTGATGCCGCGTGCGCGATGGCACGCATGGCGAATGCGACCGTGCCCTTTTGCTGATACACATTCACGCGGAAGCGCCCGATTCCGGGCACGTTGATCGCGAAATCGCTCTCGCGCATCTCGACGAACTCGCGAAGCTGCGCGGGCGGCAACAAGTGCTCAGCAAGCGCCCGCAGCTCTTCCGGCCGCATGGGCGGCATGTCGAGGGGAACGAGGTCTCCGTGCAGACGCAGCGTGGGCGGGCGCCCGACTTTGAGGTGCAAGTCGGAGGCCCCTTCGCGCACCATGCGCTGCAACGCCGCCTTCAGATCCAGGCCGGAAGCCGGGGCCGCACTGGGGGCGGCGCCGGGTGCCACGCCGGAGACCATCGTCATGTCGTCATGTCTCAGCCGGTCGGATCGATGCGGAAGAGCACCTGTCCGTACTCGACGGCGTGCGTATCGGAGACGTTGATCTCGCGCACCACACCGTCGAATTCGGACTCGAGCTCATTCATGATCTTCATCGCTTCGATAATGCAGACGATCTGTCCCTTGCTGATGCGATCGCCGACCGACACATACGGCTTCGCACCCGGCTCGGGCGCCGCGTAGAACGTCCCCACCATGGGCGACTTGATCTCGAGGGCCGCAGACTTCGGCGCCTCGGCCTTCGGCACCGCCGTCCCCCCCTCCTCTGCAGGACGCACCGCCGCCGCGGCAGGCAACACCGCAGGGGCCGCAACCGGGGCGGGCACCGACATGGCCGGCGCCATTACAGCCGCACGCTGCTGCGGACTCTTCGAGATGCGCAGCTTCATCCCCTTGTCGGAGGAAATCTCGATGGAATCCACCGTGGAGCCGTCGAGCATCTCGATCAGCTTCTTCACGTAGCGCAGGTCGATCATGGCGGGAAAGGCTGGAGAACGCGCGGCCCTCGGATGAGGCGCCAGCGCAGATATCAGGCGATTTCGATGAGATGCCGCGGAAAGGTGGTCAGCACCACCGCGCCATCCTCGGTTAACAACACGTCGTCCTCGATTCTCACCCCGCCCCAACCCGGGCGATAGATGCCCGGTTCGATGGTTACCACCATGCCGGTGGCGAGGGGAGCCTCGATGGTCTTGGCCAAACGTGGCGCTTCGTGTACCTCAAGGCCGATCCCATGGCCCAACGAGTGCCCGAACGCGTCACCATGACCGCAGGCGTCAATGTAGTCTCTTGCGAGCGCATCTGCAGCCATCCCCCGCATTCCAACCCGAATCGCGCCCGAAGCGCGAAGATTGGCCTCGCGAACGACCTCGTAGACCGCCCGCTGGTCAGCGTTCGCGGCCCCCAACACTACGGTGCGGGTGATATCCGAGCAGTATCCGTCGGCCACGGCGCCGAAGTCCAGCAGCACGAAATCCCCTGGCTCGAACGCCCGATCGCTGGCGCGCGCATGCGGCAGGGCGGAACGCGGCCCAGAGGCGACGATCGTGGCGAACGGATAGGCCTCGCTTCCTTCCTCGCGCAGATGGCGCTCCAACAGGCCGGCCGCCGCCGTTTCCGTCATACCAGGCGCGAGCAGCGGCAGCGTCCGTCCAAGGGCGCGCTCGGCCATACCGATGGCGCGCTGTATCGCGGCGACTTCACCGGCATCTTTGATCGCGCGCAGCGACTCGACGAGGTCAACGGTGGGGCGCCACTGCCAACGGCTCCCCTGTTCGAGGAGACGCGCAAAGTCGCGGTGCAGCAAGTGCGCCGACTCGAACCCGACACGCTCGACTCCGGGCAAGCCAGCAATGACGGGCCAGACCCCGTTCCACAAACTCGTACTTTCGATCCGCACTGTCGCCGCGCGGCCGACCTCGTCGCCGACCTGCGCCTCGTACCGAAAGTCGGTGAACAGCACACAGTCGAGTGCGGTGACAAGCAGCAGTGCGCTGCTGCCGGAGAACCCGGTGAGGTACCGGATGTTCGGCAACGCCGTAACGAGTAGCCCGTCTAGATCGGCCTTGCCGAGCGCCTCCCGCAACGCCGCGAGGCGGGTAGGCCGATTATCGGTGGAGAGTGCAGCATCGTCGCGCATGGCGCGATGCTACGCACTCAGCGGCGTGCGCGCAACGTCTCCACGAGGCCGCGGAGGGCCAGCTCGTATCCCAGCGGCCCGAGTCCACACACCAGGCCAATCGCCCCACCGGCAAGCAGCGACCGATGACGCTCCGGTTCGCGGGCATAGATGTTCGACACGTGAACTTCCACGTACGGCAGACTCGTCGCTGCGAACGCATCGCGGAGCGCAAGGCTCGTATGCGTATATGCCCCAGCATTGACCACCACGCCCGCCACGCCGCCCCTCCAGGCGTGCAACTGATCGATCAGCTGTCCTTCCCCATTCGCCTGCATCGCCACGACTTCAATCCCGAGGTCGGCCCCAACTTCAGCGCAGCGCGCAATGATCTGTTCGAGCGTGGTCGTACCGTAAATGGCCGGTTCACGCGTGCCGAGCAGGTTGAGATTGGGGCCGTTCAGAATTCCGATCTTCACGAGTTGCCAAGTCCTTTGAGCCACGCGGAGAATTGCGCCAGGTCGTCGCTGGTACCAGCCCCAGCCTCTATGTTGCCCTCAGCCACCGCCGGCGGCGCGGCTGGCGGTACCGTGGGTGACGAAGCCGGAGTACCCTTGGCAGCGGCTGGTGACGCAGTTGCCGGATCAGGGAAGAAGCGATCGAATGAGAAGTCGCCCGTAGGTGTCGGAACCGACGGCACGACGAGCGCCGGAGTGGGCTGACGCACGGTCCCGTATGCCGGCGTCGGCTCGCGCGATGAATCGCGGTTGCCGAAGAAATGCGTGTCGAACGCGGAGTCCGTCGGCGTATCGAGCGGCACGGGCGCAAAGGCATCGGCCAGTGCCTGGGCCGCGAAATCATCAGACGCCTGTGGCTCTCCGCCAAACAGCGCCGAGAGCGACTCAGCCGGTGTGGGCATGGCCACGCTGCCCCCGTAAGCGGGTGTGGGTACCGCAGGCGTCGACATGGCCGGAGTGAGCGCCGCCGGGAATGACGCGGCCGGTGTAGCTACCGCGGCCGTTGCGATGACCGGTGTACCGATCGGGGTGGCCGCCCGAGCCGGCGTACGTCGCGCAACACGACGCGACGCCAACGTGGCATAACGCTCACGCGCCGTGAAGACGCGAACCGGCTCGGCAATGTCGGCGAGTCCGCGTAGCTCGTCGAGTCGCGCTGATAGCACGGGATCGTAAGGACGCCGACGCACCAGCTCCTCATATACAACGATCGCCCGCTCGACGAAGCCCTGTGCCACAAGCAGTTCGCCCATCGTTTCCGTCACGAAAGCGGGAGGTTCCGAGGCGTCGGAGGACTCGATGTCCTCCGGCTCGTCGAATTCCTCGTGATCACCGAACGCTTCGATGTACTCAACGTCTTCGGCGCCAGTCTCGACATCGTTCTCCGACAACCACGGCAGTTCCTCCGCCGATGCGGCCGTCGCCACGAGTGGCTCCTCCGCGGTCACGTCGAATTCGTCAACGATCGCGACAGGATCGACGATGGCCCTAGACTCCTGCTCGGCGGCCACTTCGACGATCTCCGCCACATCCTCGATATCCGGTTCGGGCTCGGGGAGCGAGGCCTGTACGGGATCGAGCGGTCCGCGCCCAAACGCGTCGGCGACTTCGGCCGTGACCTCGACACTGATCGGGGTCAAATCACGCGGAGTGGGAACCCGCGACGCGAAGTCGACCGCCTCCGGCCATCCAGCAGTGACCAGCCCTTCCTCAAACGCCGCCTCGAGCTCCTCTGGCGCAGCCATGGACGCCGCCTCTTCCAGCGGATCCGCATTGGCAAACGCAAATGGGTCTTCGACCACCAGCGCCGCGCTGTCAGCCCCGTCGACGGCTAGCTCAACTTCCGGCGCCCCATCGGCAGCGAAGTCGACGACTGGCGCCACGAACTCCGGCACATCGACGGCTTCGTCGAAGGCCAGGTCGATGGGCTCGTGCGCCATGGACGGTATTTCGACCGTGGGCAACTCGACATCGATGGTGCTGCCGACCGGCAATTCGGCCGTTTCGTCACCGGCAATCGCCCGCCCGACGGACTCGATGGCTTCGATATCAAAGAATGCCTGCGAGGTTGGATTCTGCAGACTCTCGTTCACCACGTCGAAATCGACCGCCCTCATCGATGCGTCGGGGGTTGGCGCGAGCGGTATGGCACCGATGGCTTCCTGCGCAATCGGCGGCGTCGGAATGGCGCCGAGATCACGTCGTGGCGACAGCGGCCCGTTTTCGAGGAAGGCCAACTCACCATCGAGATCGGTCACCGACGGGGCATCTGCACTCTCGACCGGCACAGCAAACTGGGCCACTGACGGCGTGGGTATGCTCAGTTGAGGCCGCACCGGAGTCGCGAGCATCGCCAACTGCTGCGCGATGTCGTCGTTCCGGGGGTCGGTCTCCAGGGCGCGCTCGTACCATCTGCGCGCGCTCGCGGTGTCGCCCTGTTGTTTCGCGATATGCCCCAAATGGTGCAGCGCGATCAGGTTCTCGGGATCGAGCGCCAGCGCCTGCTCGAATACCACGCGCGACTCGTCGAGCTCAGCGCTCTCATAGAGCGCTTGGCCAAAGACGATGTAGCCACTCATGTGGCCGGGCTGCTTGGGCAGGTGCTCGCGGCACAGCGCGATGGCCTGCGTCAGCTCCCCGGCTTTCCGGAGTTCGTTCGCCAGCGGCGCAAAATAGCGGCGCGGGTTCTCGTCGAACTTTTTCCGGAGCTCTTCGATCCGGGCGGCGGTGCTCATCCGTGCGGTGCCCTCAAGGTGGTATCCCGCGACGCCCCCGCTGTCACGCCGGTGGCATCCGGCTGGTGACTTTGTACAGGGTTGGCGAAGATGGAATTCTTCGCCCGCGAACCGTGGGAAGTCAATCGCGAATAACGGGTGGGAAGTGCTGGCGTGTCTTGCCTTTAGGAGAAGGCGCTGGCTAGGTTTCCGGACTCTGCGGCACACGCCCTTCTTCGGGGAGGTGCGTGTGCCTTTCCGTTTGCCCGTTTTTTCCGACCGAAGGAGTCACGCCCCGTGCTGCAATCGATGCGGAGCGCCGCGAAGTACATCTGGATCATCCTCATCGTGGCGTTCGTCGGCAGCTTCCTGCTGTACGAGACCTCGGGGCTGGCTGGCCGTGCTCCGGTGACCACGACCACGTCCATCGCCACGGTGAATGGCGAGGAGATCCTGCTCACAACGTGGCAGAATGCCGTCACGGCACTCGAGCAGGAGCGCTCGCAGCAGACCGGCAACGCGATTACGCTCGACGAGCGCCAGCAGCTCGAGGAGCGCGCGTTCAACGAGTTGGTCACGGAGCTGCTGCTCCAGCAGGAATACAAGCGTCGGGGCATCACTGTTACTGACGACGAAATCCTTCAGGCGGCACGACTTGCTCCGCCGCCACAGGCCATGCAGTCCCCAGACCTGCAGACGGACGGCAAATTCGATATCCAGAAGTACCAGCGCTTCCTCGCCAGCCCACTCGCCCGGCAGTCGGGCGCGCTGGCTGGCCTCGAGGCGTACTATCGCAACGAGATCCCGAAGCAGAAGCTCTTCGATCAGGTCGCCAGCGGCGCGTACATCTCTGATGAGCGCCTGTGGCAGGTGTACCGTGACCGTCGGGACAGCGCCACCGTGAGTTATGTGGTGCTGAGCCCGGCCACCCTTACGGACACGGCCGTCACTGTCACAGACGCCGAGATCTCGTCGTTCTACGAACGGAACAAGAAGCGATTCGAGCGCCCAGGCCGCGCTGTGGTCTCGTTGCTCACCGTCCCCCGTGCCGTAACGGCCGCCGACTCGGCCGATGCCAAGTTGCGCATCGACGCGTTGCGGGCCGAGATCGTGGGTGGCGCGAAATTCGAAGATGTGGCCACTCGCGCGTCCACCGACTCCATTTCGGCGGCAAACGGCGGTTCGCTCGGGAAGGGGCCGAAGGGCCGCTTCACCCCGAAGTTCGAGGATGCGGCGTACGCCCTGAAGGTGGGCGAACTCTCCCAGCCTGTCCTGACGCCGTTCGGGTGGCATCTCATCCGCGTCGACTCGAAGGCGGGAGACACGCTTGATCTTCGGCACATCCTTGTTGCCATCGGCCAGAGCGATTCGAGTGCTACGCGTACCGACCGCCGTGCCGATTCTCTGGCCGCCAAGGCTGGCAACCAGGAAGACGCGAAGGCGTTCGATGATGCGGCCAAGCAGCTTGGCCTCACCATGGCCAACGTCGTGGTTATCGAGAAGGAGCCGCTGTCGTTTGCCGGTCGCTACGTGCCGAGCGTGAGCGCGTGGGCGTTCTCCGGGGTCCGCGCCGGTGAGTCCAGCGACCTCTTCGACTCGCCCGATGCGTACTACATCGCGCGTCTCGACTCGCTCACGAAGGGTGGTCAGGCGCCACTCAGTGAAGTGAAGGAAGACATTCGCCGCCGGCTTGCTCGCGACAAGCGCGTCGAAAAGCTGCGTCCGATCGGTGAGCAGCTTGCCCAGGCCGCCAAGTCGTCATCCCTCGAAGCGGCGGCAGCCCAGCGCAACCTGCAGGTCGAGAAGTCGGCCCCGTTCACCCGGGTCGATGCAGTTCCGGGGCTCGGACAGTTCTCCCCGGCTATCGGTGCCGCCTTCGCGGCTCCCGTTGGTCAGGTTGCGGGCCCGTTCAATGCCGTCGATGCGATGGTCGTCATGCGCGTCGATGTGCGTACCGACGCGAACCGGCAGGCGTTTGAAGCGGAGAAGAGCATTCAGCGCCAGCAGTATTTGCAGTCGGCTCGCCAGCAAATGGTCGACGAATTCCTCACGAACCTGCGCGAGAGCGTGAAGGTCGATGATCGTCGGAGCGAGGTGCTCTCTGCTCTGCGCCGTCAGTCGGACAGCTGACCGGTCATCGAGTGACACAAGGCCCCCGCGAGCTCAGCTCGCGGGGGCCTTGTGTTTGACCAAACGATCGGGGCAAACAACGACGCCCACCGAGCAAACGGTTGAATGCAGAAGGGCACCGCCTCTCAGCGGTGCCCTTGTTCTGTTCCGGCGCTCCAGCAGGCCGGGTTACTGCAACAGTCGCTTCGGCTCCGGACGTTCTTCCTCACGCGCCGCCGTGACCGGCGTGCCGGGAGCGATCTGCTGCTCCGTGCGAGGTGGCTCCGTGATCTGACGCTGGGCGTCACTGAGATTCCGCTTGAACTCGTTGATGCCCTTACCGAGCGATCCCGCGATCTCCGGAATGCGCTTCGCCCCGAAGAGGAGGAGCACGATCACAAGAATGATCATGATCTCCATGAAACCGAAATTCTGTAGACCCATGGGAAACGCTCCTAGAAGAGGGACCGCGCGATGAGGTAAGCGATCAATACCCCGAGGAGGCTCAACAACGAGACATCCAGGGCGACTGGTCCAACGGCGAACTTCAATATAATCAGGTCCACGGGAAGTGGCCCGATTGCTGGGGTAACCCCGGTGGTGAGGAACTCCTTGACCGCACCGGCAGGGAGGAAAAGCCTCGCCACCTGAGTAAGCAGCCCACCACTGACGAAACCGGACGCCAGTACCAGCAGGTGAAACACCGGTCGGTGCTTCGACGGTCCCTTGGCCATTACCAGCGACGCTCCACCACGTAGCCGATGGAGTCCATCAGCGAGTGCTTGGACGGTCCCTCAGGAAGCTCGGCCAGCGCGTCCTCAGCTTCACGTGAATACTGGTCGGCGCGACGCCGTGCATACTCTAGGCCACCGTGATCGCGAACGATCCCCACGACCTCGGCGATGGCCTCCTCCTCCGGTTCCGGCGACGCAAAGAGCGCGTCGACCCGGGCCCGGGCATCGGCAGGCATTTCCCGCAGTGCGGCGATCAGCGGCAGCGTGACCTTGTGTTCCTTGAGGTCGAGCCCGCTTGGCTTCCCGGTCATCTCCTGCTGCTCGGTGTAGTCGAGCAGGTCGTCGGCCACCTGGAACGCCATCCCCAGTCGCTCGCCGAAGCGAGTAAGCGCCGCGCGGTGCTGCGGGGCGCCGCACTGTGCGCCAACGTCACAGGCGGCCATGAAGAGCGCCGCCGTCTTGGCGCGAATGAGTGTTTCGTAGTCCTTCTCACTGAACGACAGTGCGTCGTACTGCGCCAGCTGCCGGATCTCACCAAGCGTCATTTCGTTCGACGCGAAGGTGATGGCCCGCATGGCCTCGAGGTCACCGATGGTGACAAGTTCTCGCAACGCACGCAGATACAAATAGTCGCCCATGATCACCGACACCTGATGGCTGAACAGCGCGTTCAGCGTCGGCATACCGCGCCGCAGCACGGAGTGATCGACCGCATCGTCGTGGACGAGCGTGGCGAGATGAATGAGTTCGATGATAGCGGCAAAGGTGGTCGCCTTTCTGGGCGACTCGCCGTTGACGCTCGAAGACAGCAGCAGAAGCGTGGGGCGGAAGAGTTTCCCCTTCATGCCCATGAGATGCTCCTGCACGTTCTGTACAAGCGGTACGTCGGCCGAGACGATGCGCCACAACTCCTGCCCCACCGCGTCCAGATCGGAGCGAACGGGGGCTTGGATGTCGCGCAACGCCGCGGCCAGCGCGGACGGGGTCCGCGTGGTCAGCGTCATCGGGATGCCTGCTCGAGTGCCACCAGACGGGCGGCTACGTCACGGAAGTTGATATCGGTCGCGTACACACGCTGAAAATAACTACGTGCCTCGTCCCTGCGCTGTAGGGCCTCGCAAGAATAGGCCAGAAGATAGAGCACGCCCACCCGCTGGTCGTCGTCGAGCCCGGGCTCGTGGAGCGCCCGAGACAGGACCGTAGCCGCCACCTGATAGCGGCCCTGCTCGACGAAACACTGCCCCAGTGCCTCGTAAGCCGGCAACCGGTGCGCGCGACTGCGCAGCGCCTTCTGGAACTCCGCGATCGCGTCGTCGAGCAACCCCATTTCTTTGTAGGCGACGCCAAGATCGTAGTGACTCTCGAAATCGTCCTCCCCGAGTGAACGCGACACCCCCTCCTTGAAGTGCCTGAGGAGTGCGTCAAAATCGGCCTGCTCGTCACCGCTGATGGCCGGCTCGCGCATCCGCATCCGCGTATCGACCGGCTTGTCGTCGTCCCGCAGCCAATCGGCGAGATCGACAAAATTGTCATCAGGACGCGTGGGCGGCGGCGGCGGGGCGGCCGCACCAAGGGCCGCGCGCGCGCGATCGTCGTGCGGATCGATTTCCAGCACTCGCGCGTACACCGCTCTTGCTCGCCCCTCTTCACCAAGCCGCACCAGCGCGTCGGCCAGATCGAGATACGCGAAACGGAGGCGCTGTTGATCATTGGCGCGCACGGCCAATTCGACCCGCTTCTGGTGGTACGCAACCCGGTCCGGACTGACATGCACCAATTCGTCGGCAATGTCGCAGGCCGCCGCGAACTCGCCGTCGTGCACCAGCCCTTGCTGCGCCGTCTCGAGTTCATGCAGTGCGGCATCACGCTCACCGGCCTCGAACAAGGCCTCGGCCAGACGTCGGCGCAGCAACCAATTCTTGGGCAAACGGGCCACGGCCGCGCGAAGCGAATCGCGTCGCGACGAGGCCACGTTCGCCGCCGCTTCAGCCACGGCGGCGATCGGCAGGCTGGGCGTCACACCCACCGGGCGCCGCTGAGGCGTCAGGTCATCCGCTTCGGGCGCTTCGTCAGCATCCGAAACAGCAACGTCTGCGACCGCGTCGACATCAGCATCAGCCTGCTCTGTCTCCACCGGCGAGGCATCGGTTACGGTAGCGACGACCTCGATCTCGGCGGCGGCGGGCTCGACCGGCGACACTTGTTCCGTCAACGAGCGCACCGTCTCGGGTACGTCGGCAACCGTCGCCGCGCTCGAAATGGGCGTGTCTTCTGGTGCCGAAACCGCCACCGGCAGGTCGGTGCCCGTAAGACCCGCGTCCACGACCTCGTCGGCGAGGAGCAGCGGCGGCAGCTCGCCCGGCAGAATGAAGTCGTGCGGATCGAGTCGGAATGGCGGTCGCGTAGGCGGCAGCGCCTCTTCCGCCGCGTCGGCCTCAGCGAGCTCGACCAGCTCTCTTCCGGCCTCGATGGCCGCGTCGAGTTCCGGCACCGGTTCGATATCGAGGGGTTCGATCTCGATGGAATGAGATTCGATCTCGATGGAATGCACGTCGATGTCGGCATCGGGCACAACCGACGGGACGTAGGGCGGCGTAGCGGTGTAAATCGCGCGCACCACCCCCGGATCGTTCGTCGCGTCGTGGAAGTCCTCGCTCACCAACTCGTCGAGCGGCGTCGCAGTGGTCTCCACTTCCGGCGGCAGCACCCAGGTCACATCGCTGGGATGCATGTCCGGATCGACGGCATCGGCCGCCGAAAGCACTTCGTCAGGAGTGAATCCGTTGAGCGGGACGGTGGCCGCCCCATCGGCGAACTCGCCATTGGCCTCAAGCCCTTCGAGCAGCGAGGCTGAGACGGGCGGGGCCATCAGCTCGTCGCTTGCCGCCCCGTACTCAACCAGCGCCTCGAGCGATGCTTCCGCACCGGACACGACAAATGGCGTGTCCTCGACGGTTGGCGCGAGCTCCTGCAACGGTGCCACCGCAGCAGGCGTTTCCTCCACCTGCATGGTGTCCAACCCCTCGATGACAGGCACCGAGAGAGGCGTCAGGACGGGAGGCAGGAAGGGAATCGACGGCGTGGTGAGACGACTCGTGCTCACCGGCGTACGGCGCGACGGCTCGCCATAGTCGATGTCGAGGAAGATCAGGTCCTGAGACTTCTGGTCGCGCACCGCCGCGGACGAAACGGGCGTGGGCACACGGTCGCTGCGCAGAGGCGTCTTCCGACGCGGCAGCGCAATCCCGGAGCGAGTGGCCAAATCCTCGACCATGGTCCGCACATCGTTGAGCTCCGGCATGAGGTCGAGCACTTCGGCCAACGCCCGAATGCCTTCCTCGATCCGCCCCTCCTGCTGCATGCGGGTGGCATATTCGAGGAAGTTGCGGGTAGCGTCCCCCCGCAGCCCTTTGCGGGCCGAAATACGACCCAGCGTGAAGTACACGTTGGCGCGGCCGGGCGCGTTCCGGAGGATTTTGTTGCAGAGCGCGATCGCGTTGTTGAACAGCCCCGAGGTGGCGTAGTGCTCAACCGCCCGCTCGTAGTAGGTGATCGCGTCGGGCACCCGGCCCTGCCGTAGTGCCAGATCGCCGACCTTGTTGTACAGGGCAACGTCGACATCTTCGCCAGCCGACTCGCTTTCCTCGATCGCCTTGACGTAGGACGCGATGGCGCGATCGATCTGCTTGAGCTGCTCGAACTCAGCCGCCTTCTTCCGGTGCTTCGCGGCGTTGGACATGAATTCGAGTCGAGCTCCACAAAACGGGGAAAGGGTCAGGCCAGGTCAGCAGGCCACGAAGCGTCAGAGCTATCTACGGCTCAGGGCGTCACGTGACAAGCACGTGCGCCGCTCCACGACCCCGTGCAAAGACGCTTGCCGAAGCCGTAAGGCAACGCCCAGCCCCCCAGATGGCAGCCACATTTGGGACGAAGCGGGGGGAGTTCCACGCCCTACGTCTCGGTGGGGTGGACGGTCGCCATGACGTCTCGGACCCGTGACGCCAGCCGCAGTGGGGCCTGCGCCTCACCTCGGCACGCGTAATAGCACGCATTGCAGTCGATGGGCTCGTACCCCCGGTAGGACTCCCACGGCCCGTCCGGCTTGAAGTCGGGACAACGCCGCACCTGCCCCTGCGGATCGATGTGAATGGTGGTCGAGCCACTGCGGCAGGGCTCGTTCATCTCGCCGCGCACGTATCGAGGGATCTGTTCGAGGTAGTAGTCGGAGTTGGTGATGACTCCGGCGTGTCGCCGCTTGTAGGCCAGCAAGTCATCCACCACCCGCTGCACCGCGACCGGATCGACGTCCTGCAGCAGGTGATCGGTGTTGCCGTTCTTGAGCGCGGTATACACCGAGAAGTTGACCCCGCCGCCTAGCGCCGCCGCCTTCTTTACGATCGGCAGAATCTGGTCGAGGTTGTCGTTCTTAATGACGGTATTGAAACGCACCCCACCAATGCCGGCCTGCCGCATTCGTGGCACCAGATCGAGGATCTTGTTGGTCAGCCCCGGAATGCCACGAGCCTCATCGTGCCGACCGTCCAGATAGTCCAACGAAATGTTGAACTGATCTACCCCGGCGTCCCACAGCGATTGCGCGCGCTCGAGCGACAGCATCCCCGCATGCGTGATGAGTTGCACGTAGGTGTACCGAACGGCACCACGAACGGCGCGGACAATGTCCTCGAGATCACGCCGCAGCGTGGGTTCGCCACCAGTAAACGTGACGAGCATGGGGCTGAAGTGCCGGGCGATCTCGGCGAAGTTGGCCCATTCGCGTTGTTTCTCGCTCGCCGGCGTCTGCCAGTAATCGCAGAAACCGCAGCGGGCGTTGCAGCGCATGGTGACTTCGAAATTGAGCAATACCGGCCGCCGGCGTGCGCGCAGCCACGCATACTTGGCCAGAAAAATCGGTACGTGGTACGGCTTGTATCGGCTCGACAGCATCAGAAATTGCTCGACCGATACGTTTGGCGATCGTAGTTGAACTTGAGATCCGGTTGCGCCTTCAGCGCGATGAAGAAGTTGAAGGCGAAATTGCCGCTCGGTGTTTGCGAGAAGGAAAACACGGCGTTCCAGTCATGCAATTGGCGCTGCAGGCCGATCTGCTGGCTCGCAAAGCGCGCCCGCTCCACATCGTACTGTGTTGTCCACTGCGCCGACCAGTTGCGGGTGATGCCGAACGACATGCTGGCGTTGACGCTTTGCACGGGCGGCTGACGCACGAACGGCGCGCCAATGGCGCTTTGTCCGGTACCCAGCCCGGTTGGCGGATTGGTCTGGGCATTGATGAAGCACCGCTCGTAGGCGGCGATGCCCTGCACGCGAACCGCCTCACACAACTTCGCCGGATCGGCCTCGATGATAAGCCCGTTGCCGCGGGGCGCACGCTGACGCGCCGCATTGTATTGCAGGTTGAGGTTCCACCCCTGCCCCGACTCCGGCAACGACATCTGCATGCCGCGCATCGACCCGCCTCCGGCCGCATTCATCTGCCGCGACTGCCGGGCGATATCGCTCTGTGCCCCGCGCTGTCCGTTCGCGGTGCTCGCGCTGTCGATGACCGGCGACTTGCCCAGGAGCCGCGCAAGGAAGCCGAAGATGGCCGACTTGCCGTTGAGCGAAAAGGTGACGCCCATGTCCGTGCGATACGGACTGAACGTGGCCGTGTCGGACAGCGGATCGCCCTGGAAGAGATCGTAGCTGGTACGGAAGTCGAGGCCGGGGAGCAGGTCTGTACGCGCGCCGATGGAGAAAAGCTTTTCGGTGAACCCATTGCCCGTGCTGTCCGCGCGGGCAAAATCCCAACTGAGCGGCGAGAAGTTGACCGAGAGCAACTTGATCTTGCGCCCCTGGTCAGGCTCCGAATCGGTGGGCGCCCGCAGTTTGGCTTCGAGATTGGTGGCCAGATTGAGCGAGATACGGTTCTGCGTAAGCGCGCCCAGATAGCCAACGCGCGAGCGACCGATGGCCGACAGATACTCGTCGCTCACCGATGCCTCCGGCGAATAGCTGTAGCTGATAGCCGGCGTTATGGAGTGCCGTAGTCGGGCAATGGGACCCAGCCCTGGCAGCATGGCATACAGCGTGGGCGAAGCGCTCAAGGCGTAGCTGAGTCGCTTGCTCTGTGACACCCACTTGCCACCGCTGCGTTCAGTACGAACGAATAGTCCGCCTTGATCGACATTCGCCACACTGACGGAGGGCGACACGTTCCACGTGCCCTGAAAGAATCGCGGCAGGTTGAACGAGGTGTTCCAGTCGACATTCGTTTCGAACGTACGCGCGAACACCCGAATCGAGCGCTGCGACGTATCTCGCACTCCAACGATTTCGCGCTGTTCCGGATAGTCGCGGAACTGCTCCGTTACCGTGAATGAATTCTGCCACTGGAAATCCCAGAGCTTGATCGGGGTTTCGAAGCCGAACTGCATGTTGCGTCGGCTCGCATTGAATCGCACGCTGTCCGCGACCCCACCGGCCCCCGGATTGTACACGAACGGAAACTGCAAGCCCTGATCGATACGACTTGACCCACTGATGGCGAGCCGCAACGACGGTGTCCACGCAACCGGACCCGCTTCGAGCGTGCCGGTGGTCACGTTGAGCTGCGGGAAGTCCATGTCCACCTGCGGACGCCCTGGATACTGCACCCGTGATCCGCCCACGTTGATCGACGCCGGACCGATCTTCGTCTGGTAGTTGAGCTGAGAGCGGATGGTGGCATTGGCCGCCATCGGATTCACGGTGGTATTCCGCTGAATCTGCGTGTTCTGCACCCAGTTGAGACGCGCCGTGAGCTTGGTATTCTTCGAGAAATCCTGGTTGTGATTCCAGGTCCACGATGTGTTGGTGGTCCCGTTGCGCAGTGCCATGTACGACACGGCCAACTCTCCGGTCACGAACCGGTCCACCCACTTGTAGCGCATGTCGGCGTTGCCGCGAATGAAGCCCGGGTCGAGATCCGAACTGCGCGCGCCGGAGCGCCAATCAAACGACGCTTCGGCGTTCATGTAGTCGTTGATGGCGAAGAAGTAGCCGATGTTCTGCACACTGCGCCGATACGCCGGGCTGTTGCGGAACAATTCGGCGACGCCAAAGTTGGGCGTGAGCATGCCGCTGCGTCGCCCGCTCCGCACGTCCTGGAAGAAAAACGGGATCCAAAATACCGGCACTTCGCCGATGTACAGCACCCCCGGGCGCGCCACCATCACGTTTTGCGACACGAACTTCATATCGCGTGTTGTGAAATGGAAATGCGGCTCCGCGTGGTCGCAGTAGGTGAACGACCCATTCTTGGCGAACACGATGTGTCGCCCGTTCACCACCGAGTCAGACAGAATCGTGCTGCGCTGGGCCGTGAGGAAAAGACGCTGTCCGCTCACCACGGAGGTGGAGAATTGCCCCGTGAGCCCCTGCTTGGTGTCGAGGTCGTACTCGATCTGGCCGTTGGCCACGAAGTCATCGGCGTCCTGCGCCGACGGATCGCGCAGCAGTACCGTGTCACCGGTGGCTACGACTTTTTTGGTCGAGTCATTGTACTGAATGGAGTCGCCGATCAGCATGGTCTCATCACGCTGCACGGCCGACGGCTTGCCCTTGAGAATCAGGATGCGGGTGTTGGCGTTGAACTTCACCGTGTCACCCTGATACTGCACCTTGCGATAGCCTTCCTTGTCGAGCAGGGCGCGCATGGCCGAGTCTGGCGACAGCCACTCGTACACGCGAGAGTCCTTTGACAGGGCGCGCGTGCTGTCTTGCCCGCCCCGCTGTCCGGCTCCAGCAGGCGCCACGGGACGCCCGGCTCGTTGCGCGGCAAGGCTGCCCGCATGCAGGCAGAGCCCAGCCAGCACAGCCAGCCCGGCGCGCCACCAGCCGCGACCGGAGAACCGCTCCGTCACGCGACCTCGGCGGCGAGGCTCCGGTCGCGTCGCCGCGCGATGAGCTTCGACACGGTGATGGACAGCTCGTACAGCCCGTACAGCGGAATCGTCAGCAGCAGCAGCGAAGTCGGGTCGCTGCCGGGCGTAATGACGGCCGCCGCGATGAGACAGCCGACCGCCGCGTGCCGCCGGAACTTCGAGAGGTAGTGAGGCTGCACGATGCCCAGCGCCGAGAGCAGCGCGATCACCACGGGCAATTCGAAGATGGCCCCGAACGCCAAACACATGGAAATGATGAGCCCGATAAACCGATCTACGGTGGGCATCACGATCGCCGCGTCAGTCTGAAACGAGAAGAAGAATGCCAGGGTGACGGGCACCACGTACTTGAACGCCAGTAGCATCCCAAGCAGGAAGAGCACGGCGGCGCTGACCAACGCCGGAATCACAATCTTCTTCTCGTGCGTATACAACGCCGGCGAGAGGAACCCCCAGATCTGCCAGACAATCACTGGCGACGCCGCAATCAGCCCCAGCGTGATGGCCGCGTCCATGGCGATGTCGAACAGATCGCCAGGGGCCGTGACGATCAGAGGCCCTTTGAGATACGGCTGAATGGGTTCGGCCAGAATTGCCACCACGTCGATCTGTTTGCTGAAGATCAACACGAACGACAGCCCGATACCAATGGCCAGCGCCAGCGCCACCTTGAAAAGGCGCCAGCGCAGCTCCTCGAGGTGCTCGAGGAACGGCATTTCCGCAGGGTTGCTACCTGTCATGCGTGACCTGTTGCCTGAAGAACCGTTCGGTCAACGCAGCGTCTTCAGCGTTTCCGCTGCCAGTTCAGCTTCGTCGCTGCGCGGATACTTCGCGACGACCTGCTCGAACAGTTGACGTGCCTGCGCCGTGACGCCCTGCTTGAGGACGAGTTGTGCCCGCTTGTACAAGGCCGTTGGCGCTTTCGGCGAAGTGGGATAGGCGCTCACCACCGCGGCGTACGCGGCGTCGGCTGCCGGCACATTGTTTTCCTTGGCCAGCGATTCGGCAATCCAGAACTGCGCGTCGGCCGCGTAGTCGGACTGCGGATAGTTGGTGATCAACTCCTGAAACGTCATGCGGGCCGTGGCCGTAGCGCCGCGCAAGAGTTGGTCGCGCCCGGTGGTGTAGAGCTGGTTGGGGCCTACCAAGGCGCCGCTCGAGGTATCGGTAGCCGCCGAGGGAGCGCTCGCCGGGGGCGTTCCCGGTCGGGTGCTTCCACCCCGAGTTGGCGCCGGCGGCTGCTCGGTGGTGGTTGCTGCTGGGGGCAGCACGCTGTTGCGCGCCTCGATTTCCGAACGCAGCCGGGCAATCGTAGCCTGACTCTGCCCGAGGAGCGTTTGTACCTGCAGCAACTGCTCGCGGACGGCCCGCATTTCCCCGCGCACATCGCCCTGAATGCCCACCGTGCGCGCACTCACCCGTGCGAGCGAGTCGCTCGCGACCTGCAGGAGACGCTGCGTTTGCGCCAAAGCCTCCCGCTGCTCAAGCTGGTTCTTGAGAACTTCGGTGCGCATGGCGGTAATGTCGCCCTGCAGAATGCGCATGTCGCCGCGCGTCGCAAAACAGCCCCCCGTGGCCGCGAGGGCCACGAGGGGAACAAGGCGCCACACTCGGTGGAAACGCAGTTGCATCATGGTTGTAACTCCAAGTGTGGCGACGTGGTTCAGCTGGCCGGACGCAGATTTTCACCGCCAGCCGTGATTTCGAACTCGTCACGGCGATTCTTCGACCACGCTTCTTCGGTTGTGCCCTGCACCGCGGGACGCTCACGACCGAACGACGACGTTTCGATGCGCGACGCGTCGACACCACGGTCGGTGAGATAACGCTTCGCCGCTTCGGCACGACGACGGCCAAGGGCGATGTTGTACTCGTCGCTGCCGCGCTCGTCGCAGTGGCCTGCCACCCGAATGCGCAGACCGGGATTGGCGTTCAGGATCGCGATCTTGGCGTCAAGCGAGGCGCGCGCGTCGTCGCGGAGTTCGTCGGCATCGTACTCGAAAAAGATGGTCTCGAGCAGGCGCATGCGGGCCGAGGCCACCTTCTCGTTGTACGCGGCCATCGTGTCGACCGGCGCCGCCGTCGGCGTCGTACGCTCAGGCGCACGCTCCGTTGGAGTGGGCGTCGGAGTCGGTGCAGGAGCCGGCTTCTTTTTGCAGGCGCCAAGCACCAGCGAGGAGGACACCAGGACCAGCATCAGACGAGAGGAACGCATCATGTCGAAGGACTCCGAAGCGAAAAGGGGGAGTGAAAACCGCACCTGCTTACTGTGCCGCAAGGCGTGGAGACCACGCGGCCAGACGCGTCTCGGGACCGCGCGTGAGCTGTCGCGCACGACCGGTCTCGATGTCGACGACCCACAACTGCCGAACGCCGCTGCGATTGGAGGTGAGCACGAGATGCCGCGAGTCCGGCGCCCATGACGGGTCGTCGTTGCGGCCATCGTTCGTCACCTGTCGCACCGACTGATCGCGCAGGTTGATGGTCATGATCTGGAAGGTGCCGCCGTTGCGGGACTGAAACGCCACCATCCGACCGTCCGGCGACCAATCCGGGCCCGCTCGGTAGTCACGATCGCCAAACGCTGCTGCCGTCAGCAGTTCCACGTTCGTACCATCCAGATCGCTAATATAAACCTCTGGGTGCCCGGAGCGGTCGGACATGAATGCCAATCGCTGGCCGTCGGGGCTGAATGACGGCTGCGCGCTGGCCCGCCCCCGCCCGACGGTGACCCGGCGCGGCGCGCCGCCCTCGAAGGGCTGCGCGAATAGATCCGTACCGGTATCGGAGCCGCGCGCATACAGCAAAGTCCGGCCGTCTGGCGAAACAGCGGGGGTGGTATGCTCAATGCCCGGTGCGCTGGCGAGAACGCGCTGCGCCCCCGTCGCCAAGTCCGTAAACATCACCGGATTCCGCACGCCATCGAGCACCGTATACACGATGCCACGGCCACTCGGCAGCCACTGCGGCGACATCCCGCTCGGGGTCACCGGCGTCACGTTCGCCCCGTCGCTGTCGACCGTCCATACGCGCCCCGCGCGAGTGAAGGCGATGCGGGTCTGGGCGATACCTCGCTGGCCGGTAATCCACTCCTCCACGGCATCGGCCACACCGTGCACGCCGAGACGCCAGGCAGGGGACAGCGCACCTGAAGGCAGCGGGAAGTCCTTTTGGTTGCGGACACTCTTGAGGCCGACGTCGTGCAGAACGACACGCAACCAACCACTCGGTAGGACCGTGGCCTGCACGATCCCATCGACGCCGAGCTTCGCGAAGAGCGCCCAATTGATCGCCCCCGTTACCGCCGGCGCGGCCGAGGATCCGACCACCGTAAAACGATCACTGAAGTCGAAGTCGCGACTCAGCATGGTGGTAAGCGAATCGCCATTCGCCCCCTTTACGGGCAACACGATCAGTGCCGTCTTCTCGCCGGGCCGGTATTGCAGCCCGAGACTGACCCCCTTGGTGGGCTGAGCCTCGACCTCGCGCACCGCCAAAGGTGCAACCGCAACCGAGGCCAAAAGCGCACAGGCGGTGGCGCGGCAGCAAAGACGAAGTGTGGATCGTACCATCACGAACAGGGAGTGGTGAGAGAATGCCAAGCGCAAACGGTCACTGCGGCCGCAACGCGTAATCGAACGTGAAATAGACCACCAGCACATCGTCGGCCCACCCAGAGGGCAAGGCGCCGAAGCTGCGCGAACTGCCGACGGCCTCAATGGCCCCCATGGCGTCGAGATCGTACAATCGGTCTCCCGATCTTTTCACGACTTCGATGCCGACCACGGTGCCGTCGCGACGAATCATGAACTTGAGTTCCGTAACCAGCGCTGTGGAAACCCGCCGCGGTGACCAATTCAGGGCGATCTGCCGGACGATGTTGGACAGGTACCCGGGATAAGGGAACGCGATCCCATCGGTCCGAACGTTGGCTACATCGGCGCCCTTCGTACCCGTCGCACCAGCGCCTGACTTCGGCGCGGCGTTGTTCTTGGTCGTTGTGGGCGCCGGCGCGTTCCGGGCACCGCCCTTTTTGCTGCGGTCGGTCGACGGCGTAGCCTTGGGCGACGGCAGCACCTTCTTGGCTTTGGACGGTGTGGGGACGGTCTTCTCCTCCTCCACCCGTTCGGCACCGGCCACATCCTGCTTCGACGCTGTGGCTTCGGTTGTGGGCTTCTCCACACCCGCCTGCCGCGGTCCGGCCTGCCCGATCAACTCAACGCGATACACAGGGGGGCGCGCCTCCTCGGGCCGGGATCCCACCCACAAGACCAGCGCCAGCAGTGACCCGTGCACGCCCATCGACACGGCCAGCCCCCGACCGAGGGAGGCGCGCCCGGACTTCGCCGCCGGAGCCGACGCAACAGCGCCCATGGTCAGCGGTTCTCTTCCGGCTCAGCCACCAGCCCGACCTCGGTAATGCCACGAGCCTTCATGGCAGCCACCAGTTTGATCACGGTGCCGTAGTCAACACCGGCATCGGCGCGCACGAAAACGCCGCCCGCGCCTTTGCGGTCTGAAAGCGCCTTGATGCTGCCGGCAAATTCTTCGAAAGTGAGCTTCGTATCGTCGACGAAGATCTGCCCACGCCTGTCGATGGTTACAACCAGGCCGTTCTTCGGCTCGAGCGGCTTCACCTCGGCACTGGGCAACGAGATATCCACGCCGCCTTGCATCATGGGCGCGGTGATCATGAAGATGATCATGAGCAGCATCATGACGTCGATGAGCGACACGACGTTGATTTCGGCGTTCACACCGAGCCGTTCACCGCGGCGGCCTCGACGCATACGTCAGATCCGCCCTTCGCGCACCATGAGCGCGATCAGTTCACTGCCGAAACCTTCGAGTTCGTTATCGAAACGATTGAGGCGGGCGGCAAACACGTTGTAGGCAAAGGCAGCAGGAATGGCCACCGCCAAGGCTGCGGCCGTCGCGATGAGCGCTGTGGCGATACCGGGCGCCACCGCCCCGATGTTGCCGGAGCCTTTCGTCGCGATGCCCTCGAACGCTTCGATGACGCCGAGCACGGTACCGAAGAGCCCGATGAGCGGACTGACGCTGCCAACCGTAGCCAGCCACGGAATGAACCGGCTCAGTTCTTCGCGTTCGCGCCCGGTTTGAGAGTCGAGCACCAATCGCAAGGCCTCGACCTGTGATCCCGACAGTCGTGCCGTGCGATCGGTGGTCGCACCCAGCGCAGGCTTGGTGTCGTTGAGGAACTGAACCGCCCGCGAAAACACCGAGGTGAACGGACTTGGTTTCGAGCGCTGCGCCAGAAGCATGGCATCGTCCATTCCGCGCGCACGTTCGAACTCCCGCACGAAATTGGTCCCGCTCGCCTCGGCTGCACTGAAGGTGCGCCACTTCGCAAACATGATGGCCCACGACAGCAGCGAAAGCACCGCCAGCAGAATGAGAACGGCCTTGGTGACCGGATCGCTGGTCAGCACGAGGTCGACAAATGACCGCGGTGCCCCCCCCCCGCCCTGCGTGGAGAGTTGCAGCAAGAACATCGCGCCAGGAACCACCGCGCCCGCCATCAGGCCGACCCCGCCGCAATTCGCGCACGCCGGTCGGCGAAGAAGCGGAAGGTGTTCGCCAACCCTTCGGCCAAGGGCACTTGTGGAGCCCATCCCAATACGGTGCGTGCTTTGTCCGTCTGCAACGCTGAGCGCGCCAACTCACCGGCGCGTGCCGGCGCATATTCGATGGGAGCCGTGGCGCCGGAGACGCTGCGGAGTGTTTCGGCGAGCGTATTCACCGAAGTCTCAATGCTCGTCCCGACGTTGAACGCACGCGCATCGAGGCGCCCCTTGGCTGGAAGTTCGCTGGTCGCCGCCAGAAAATTGGCACGCGCGACATCGCCAGCGTACACATAGTCACGCGTCTGCTCGCCATCGCCGAATACGGTGAGCGCCCGACCATCGAGCAACCGATTGCAGAAGATGGCAACAACACCGGCCTCGCCGTGTGGATCCTGACGCGGCCCGTACACGTTGCCATAGCGCAAAGCCACGGTGTCGAGTCCGTGCACACGGCCGTAGTACGCGAGATAATACTCGACAGACAGCTTGGCGATCCCGTACGGCGCCTCGGGGTCCTTCGAAAACTGCTCCGTGCTCGGTGGCGGATCGAAATCGCCGTACAGCGCACCGCCCGTAGATGAAAACACTGTACGCGTGGCATGCCCACTCGCGCGCACGGCTTCCAACAGATTGAGCGTCCCGAGGATGTTGCGCGTGGCATCGAATACGGGATCGTTCACACTGCGGCGTACATCGATCTGCGCAGCAAGATGGCACATCACATCGAATCGACCGTCACGAACCAGCGCTGCTGCCTCGGGCGACGTGATGCAGCCTCGAACGAATCGCGCCGCTGCCGGGATATTCTCTTCACGCCCACTCGACAGATCATCGAGAATGGTGACGTCCCAGCCTTCTGCCACGAACCGATCTGCTACGTGGGAGCCGATAAATCCGGCCCCGCCCGTCACCAGCACTGATTTCGCCATGCCGTTCGCTGCCTCGCCTTCAGAGTGATGTGGTGGAATCCGTGAATGTAAACACGCGCCGGGGCCCACGGGGCGCCCGGCGCGTATCGAGTGCTGCAATTTTCATCTCTGTTCTTATGTGAATATCGCAGGTCTGTGATATCACACACACTCACCCAAGGCAACGGCTACCGCGTCAGGGAGCCTTCGCGTACCGCTTGGCAGTCATGCCGAGGCTGATGTCGGTTTGATACTGCTTGGTGATGATCGTCGTGGCGTAATCACGCTCGACACGCACCACGCGCACCAGCGCCGCGACCGTCTCGGTCGTTCCCTTGGCGATGCGGCGATAGATCGCCAGCTCATCACCAGCAGCCAATCCCTTTGCGATGCCTGCACCAAGGACAACAAAGCTCTGCAAGGTGGGCTGCGTCTCGTTCGGATCGAGCCACTTTACCGTGGTGACGATGTCGGGGGCGTCGAGTCGAACGGTCTTGATCCACGGGGCGCTGATGTCAGCGGCGGGAAGTACCTGCTGGCCCGCCTCGATCCGACCGGCCTGACGACGCACGAGGGCAAGTGCCGGCTTTCCAGCCTCGGCCTTCACGACCTCGAGAATACCAGTGGGAATGACCAGCAACTGGGCCTTGTCGACGCGGGCCGGCGCTCCGAACACCACCAACCGGTCGCCCACCTTGAAACTCTGCTTGTCGGCGGCTTCCAGTTCGACCTGATCGGTCTTGATGGCCCGCTGCGGATACCCTTCCGACGATTGCGGCGATCCCACGCGCGCCGCAATGCGGCCCGTCTTCTCCAACGACTTTTCCGCCACCACGAAGGGCGCTGACAAGTACTCGGCAGTGCGCGGCGTCGGCGTATTGGGGCGCAGAACGGCGCGCGTGCGCCGCTCGGCTTCAGCGGCATCCGGCAGATCACGATGGAACACCGTGACCACTTCGGACGCCTTCCGCGAGTTCATCGCCGCTTCCTGATCGGCGAGTCCAATGCGACGAATACCGCGTTCGCCCATCATCGTGCCAACGGTTGGCGTCAAGTTGGCCTTCGACGTATCGGCTGCCACGGCCGGCCCCGACGGCGCGACTGAAGCCGAGGCACTCGGAGCCTGACGCGGCGGGTTCGACGCACGAGCCGCAGGGGCGGCGCCCGCATTCCCCTTGCCCGAGGTTTGCGCCGCGAGCGAACCGCTCGGAGCACGGCTGGCAGTGGCTTCCGGCGCGGGCAACGTTCCTTCACCCGCCTTGGTCAGGGCCACCTTGGGCACAGTGCTATCTGCGGGTGCCGCCGCAACTTCGGCGGCCTTCGCACCACGCACGGTGGGGCGCGCCGGCACCGACAGCCGCATACCGACCTTGAGCGGCGGCTCGTTGGTGATGGGGATGCCGTTGCGGCGGGCCAGGTTCTGCCACTGGTGTCCGTCGCCGTAGTAACGCGCAGCCAGACTCCACAGAGTCTCGCCGGCCTTGACGATATGCGACCGGCTGGATGCTTCCTGTGAAGCCGGGGCTGTGTCCTGCGCATGCAGGAGCGACGGCCGCCACACGGCCAGGAGCGCGAGTGTAGCGACAACCGCAATGAGCAGGCGGGACAGCAAGGCATGCGCCTGGCTGTTCGGCACCGCGGTGGAGGCGTGCGCCCGATTGGCAGCGCGCATCTGCGAACCTCGACAAGGGGAAAGTCATAGCGGCCGACGGGTCGGCCCGCGGGGTTCCTGCGGCGAATCCGATGACAGGGCTCCCACACGGGAGACGCCTGCCCCGTGCTCTCGTAACGCCGAAATTGTTTTGGTATCGGCTCGCATCATTTCAATCCCGGCAATTCCCTCGGCGGCCCCATTAGTGAGGGCCGCCGAGGCCGTGCTCCACACGTCAGAACGGGAGATCGTCGTCGTCGTCGGCGAGTGCGCCAGGGAAATCGTTGAAGTCGTCGCCACCGGCTGCCGGCGCGGCCGCCTTGCGCGCGGCGGGCGCGGCAGAACGACGAGGCGCAGAATCCATGTCGTCACCGCCCATTCCGCCGCCCGGGCGACCGCCGAGCAGCATGAGTTCCTTGACCTTGATCTCGGTGGTGTACTTGGTCTGCCCTTCCTTGTCCTGCCACTGGCGATACTCGATCTCGCCCTCGACATACACCTTTTCACCCTTGCGGACGTACTTCTCGACCACATCGGCAAGCCCGGTGCCGCGGCCGCTGTTCCAAACGACGCAGCGGTGCCACTCGGTCTTCTCCTGCTTGTTGCCACTCTGGTCGGTCCACTGCCGACCAGTGGCGAGTGAGAATGTGGCCACACGACCACCGGTACCGACCGTACGGACTTCGGGCTCTCCCCCGACGTTGCCAATGAGAATGGCCTTGTTCAGGCTGCGGCTCACGATGCCTCCTCGAAAACGAATGAACAGCGATGATGGATCGAACGACGGGATTATACCGACACCGGCTCCGGGCAGTGTCACCCGATTAACGGCGGTCTGATGAATTTTACGCAGGCGGTCCGACAGGAGCTGATGGATGAGACCGCTTCAGCACCAGCGCATCCTCGGTAGGATCTTGATAGTAATGGCGTCGGCGCCCTACGGCGGTGAATCCGCGGCTTTCATAGAGAGCCCGGGCCGCGACGTTGGAGGTACGGACCTCGAGATAGACCGCCATCACCCCGTTGGCGTCAGCGGAGGTGAGGGCATCGTCGAGGAGCCCCCCCCCGAAGCCGCGGCCACGGGCCTCTGGCGACGTGCAGATGTTGGCGATTTCGCCCTCGTCAGCGGCACGCAGAAGGATGCAGTATCCCTGCACTTCAGCGTTCGCGTCCTCGACCACGCGTAGCCGCGCATACGACTGCGCCAGCAGCTCCTCGAAGGCCGAGGCTGGCCACGCGTCGCTGAACGAGCGTGCCTCGATGCTCGCCACGCGCTCGAGATCATCGCCGCGCATGTCCCGGAGCCGGGCGAGGCCCCCCGGTGGTACGTGGGCCACGATGCTCAGCTACGCACAGCAGGCGTGTCGGGCAACGGGAGCCCGGCCCGCTCTTCCCATTTGACTTGGGCCTCCGCCAGCCGGCCGTACGTCGGCTCCCAGCTTTCGAGCGGTACGGGGGCGTCCCGCCACGCACCGGCGAGTCGGGCGAGTTGCGCAGTATCCGGCGCCGCGACGTAGATCTCGTCATCGAATGGCGACGTTACCACGGCAATACGGCCGGTCGGGGGTGCGTCGGTGCGCAACTGCTCGTTCGCAATACGCGCCAGTGGCCCGGCCACTTCCCAGAGCCCGTCCGGTCGCTGCACGACCGCCTGCGCATAGCGCTCGTGCCGCAAAGCATCGGCGTGCACCACGTACGGACCAGGTGGTACGTCCTTGGTCGCCGCCGCGGCAAGCAACAGCGAGGGGACCGCGTAGAGAGGGCAATGGGCTCCGTGGGCCAGCCCTTTCGCCAGCGACGCCGCAATGCGGAGCGACGTGAAGCTCCCTGGGCCTGCCCCGCAGACGATCCCCCCGAGCTCTTTGGGGTGGAGCGCCACGAGTGCGAGCAAACGCTGCATCGCCGGGAAGAGTTGATCCGCACGGCCGGCGCCCATGGGAATGGATTCAGCGCCCACCAGCGCGCCATCTTGCCAAAGCGCCACAGAGCCAGCCACGGTTGAGGCCTCGACGGCCAGCAGCGGAACGGAAAAGGAGAGAGGTGGCACGCGTGGATTCTACCGCGTTGCCTTCGTTCCCCCCAGTCCTCACTGTCGGACCGGGGCCAAAAGCCTCAGGCCACCCGCCCCTTTCGCTCCTCGAAGGACGGCATTGGCACCAGCGCCTGCAACTGCTCGAACCTGTCTTCGGTCACTGCCGACAGCGTCGCGAAGGTCCCCGCTTCTGCCAGTGCCACGGCAGCGTCGAAGATATCGGGATCGAACGCCGTGCCGCGGTCTCTCGACATGATGTCCACCACCTTGTGCACTGGAAGCCCGTCGCGGTACGGACGATTCGCAGTGAGTGCCTCGTATACGTCGGCAACCGCCAGCACACGCGCCATATATGACAACTGGTCGCCAGGCACATGCCAGGGATAGCCGCGGCCATCGAGTCGCTCGTGGTGATGCGCGGCATCGGTCGAGAAATGCCGGAACGCCCCGACGTGCTGAAGAATCTCCAGAGTCCACGTGGGATGCTTGCGGATCTCGGCGAACTCCTCGTCGGTCAGCTTCGCCGGCTTGTCGAGAATGCGGTTCGACACGCCGAGTTTGCCGATGTCATGCAGCAAGCCCGCCCGTAGAATGTCGCGATTGACGACGGCATCGCTCCCCATCGCGCCGGCAATACCCACCGCATAGCGGGCCACGTTGCTCGAATGACGCGCCGTGAACGGCGTCTTGGCATCGATTACGGCGGCGAAGGCGAAGGCAATGCGATCGAGCCGTTCGTCGGTTGCAACCAGCGGGGCGCTACCGGGTTCGAGAGCGATAACCGTGTCGTCGAGCCCATTCAGATCACGTAGCGTGTCCCACCAACCGCCATCCCGACTCCAACGGGAGATGAGGTCGACCAGCGTCGGGTCGAACCACGTGCCTCGACGCTTTTGCGCCATCTCCAGCGCAGCGGCCGTACCGTGCTCGCTCCAGTAGGCTTCGACGGTTTGGGCCAGCAGGATGATGCGCGAGAGCAGCGGAATCTCCTGCCCGGCAATGCCAAACGGATGGCCCAGGCCGCACCAATGCTCGTCGACGTAGAGAATGGCCTCGGAGGTGGCCGCCGGAAATCCCAGCACGTGCGCAATCTGCGCACCGCGCTCACATCGTGTCTGGATGATTTCGCGGGTTAGTGAGGGCGTCTTCGCCACCATGAGGAAATGGCGAATGCGATACACGGGGTTGAGCCCGACGCCGCAACTCCGCGCGGTCCGCATGGCAAGCTTCCAGCGGTCGTGCCAATCGACGAGCCGCATGCTCCGCTTGAGTTCCTGATCGGGACTGCCGAAGAGGGCCGACATGCGGGCCGCATTGCTCGAACACCCCGAGTCCTTGAGCAGCGCGGCGTAATACAGCGCCCCAAGCGCTTCGCGATCGAGCCCGGCCTCTTCGCCCAAGCGCATAGCGATGACGGTACTCCGCAGCGTATGCCCAGGCCGCTGCCCTTCGGTGAGATCGAGGGCATAGGTAAGCGCTGCAATAACGTCGGCCAGACGGACAGTCCCGGGAGGTCCGGGAACACTGGCAACCGAGGAGCGGGGGGTAAGTCGATGCACGTGATCTGGGCAGAAGAACAGCCCCGGCGACGCGCGAGACTCGCGCAACACCGGACACCTTCTAAACGAGTATCGGCCCCAGCCGTTTCGACCTGTTGCGTGGACACGGATTCAAAACGGACGCACCGCAACGCCACGCCTCAAGTTCGGCCGAATACCATGCCGGGCGTGTGACGATCAGCGTCGCAGCGATGACGCCACGCGCAAAACCCGGCGATTCGGATTGGTCGGATCGTGGAGCAGCGAAATGGCAATGACATCGGGTGGCAGTGTGGAGGCAGCCCGCTCTGGCCATTCGATGAGCAGCACTGGCGCCGTCGCCATCAGTTCGTCCCATCCCAGTGCTTCGAGTTCGGCGTCGGTGCGAAGGCGGTAGAGGTCGACATGCACCACCGGCCCTCTCGGCGCATCGTACTGTTGCACGAGTGAGAAGGTGGGACTGGTGACCACTGTGAGATCGGGCACGCCAATCCCGGCGCACAGCGCGCGGGCCAGTGTGGTCTTGCCAGCCCCGAGGTCACCCTCGAGCGTGATGACCACCGGGCGTGGTAGCGCCGCCCCCACCGCGAACCCCCACGCCTCGAGCGTTTCCCGATCGGGTGCCCGCGGAGCCCCGCGCGCGAGCAGATGCCCCAGGGCATCGCCGGCAGCATCAGCGACCACGCTTGCCTCCGGCGCGACGCATGGGAGCGCTCCCGGGCGGACGCTTGGGCGCGGTCGCGTTGCCGCGTGCCTGCGCCGGCGCCTGCCCAAGAGCGGTGCGCACTTCGAACAGCTGATCGCGCAGCCGGGCCGCTGCTTCGAAATCGAGGGCTGTCGCTGCCTCACGCATGGCGATTTCCAGTTCACCCACCAACTGTTCGAGTTCCTCTCTCGAACGTGCCACGTTCTCCGACGGCAACTTCTTGGGCGCCGGAGCCTCTCCTTCCCGTTCTACACGCGCGTCGGCCACGCGCGTGATGAACCGGACTTCGTCGACGCTCTTGCTCACCCCCCTCGGCACAACACCATGCGCCAAGTTGTGTTCGTGCTGCATGGTGCGGCGACGCGTGGTTTCGTCCATGGCACGCTGCATCGAACCGGTAATGCGATCAGCGTACAGAATGGCCATGCCGTGCAGATTGCGCGCTGCGCGCCCAATGGTCTGAATGAGCGAACGATCGCTGCGCAAAAACCCTTCCTGGTCGGCGTCGAGAATGGCCACCAGCGACACCTCGGGCATATCGAGCCCTTCGCGCAACAGATTGATGCCTACCAGCACATCGAATTCGCCCAGCCGCAGCCCGCGCACGATTTCCATGCGCTCGATAGCATCGATATCCGAGTGCATGTAGCGCACACGCACTCCCATCTGCTGCAAATAATCGGTGAGGTCTTCGGACATGCGCTTGGTCAGCGTCGTCACGAGCACGCGCTCGCCTTTTCGCTCTCGCTGGCGAATCTCGTGCAGCAGATCATCAACCTGCCCCTTGACCGGACGCACTTCGAGCACGGGATCGAGCAGTCCAGTTGGACGAATGACCTGCTCCACCACCACGCCTTCCGACAGCTGCAGTTCCAGTTCCCCTGGCGTCGCGGACACATTGATCAGACGCGGTACCAGTTGCATGAACTCGTCGAACACCAAAGGCCGATTGTCGAGTGCACTCGGCAGCCGGAAGCCGTAGTCGACGAGCGTGAGCTTGCGGGCCCGGTCGCCGTTGTACATGGCCCGGACTTGCGGCAGAGTCACATGCGACTCATCGACCACCACCAGATACTCATCGGGGAAGTAGTCGAGCAGACAGGCTGGGCGCTCACCAGACTGGCGGCCACTGATGTGACGCGAATAGTTCTCAATGCCGGCGCAGGTTCCGATTTCGGCCAGCATCTCGAGATCGAAGTTCGTACGCTGCTCGAGTCGCTGCGCTTCGAGCAGCTTTCCCTGCATGCGAAGTTCGGCCAAGCGCTCAGCCAATTCGTCTCGAATGGCCTTCGACGCTCGCTCGATGGTGGGGCGATTGGTGATGAAGTGCTTGGCCGGATAAATGGCCATGCGATCGAGCGTCGCAATGGTCTCACCGGTGACGGGATCGATCTTGCTGATGCGCTCGATTTCATCGCCCCAGAGCTCGAGCCGAACGGCCTGCTCTTCGTAGGCCGGATAGATCTCCACCGTATCGCCACGCACACGGAACGTGCCACGATCGAATGCCACGTCGTTGCGCAAATACTGAATGCCGACCAGCGCGCGCAGGATGTCGTCGCGCGGAATCTGCTGTCCCTTCGCCAACGCGACCATCCTTTCGCGATAGGACACCGGATCGCCGAGGCCATAAATGGCCGATACCGTGGAGACGATAACGACGTCGTCACGCTCCATGAGCGAACTCGTGGCGCGCAGGCGCAACCGATCGATGTCCTCGTTGATACTCGCGTCTTTCTCGATGTACGTGTCGCTCGACGGGACGTACGCTTCGGGCTGATAGTAGTCGTAGTACGAGATGAAGTACTCGACGGCATTGTTCGGGAAGAACGACTTGAGCTCGCCGTACAACTGCGCAGCCAGTGTCTTGTTGTGTGACAAGACCAGCGTTGGACGTCCCCAGTTGGCGATGACATTGGCAATGGTCATCGTCTTGCCAGACCCCGTTACTCCGAGCAGCGTCTGATGGCGGTCGCCACGGGCCAGCCCCGAGGTGAGTTCAGCGATTGCGCGCGGCTGATCGCCGGCGGGGGCAAACGGAGACTGCAGGCGGAAAGGAACGTCCATGCCCGAAATATACACTGATTCGGCTTTTCTTTGGTAGACTGACTCGTCAGGAGAGCGACAAGGCCATTAGGACCGAGATTCCGAAGTAAAGCACTCGGGAAGTACTGCCGATACAACGTGTCGATGTCGAGCGATGCAGCTGCGGCCGGTGACTTCGTCCTATACGCACGAGTATGCAATGTTCTTTCGCCTGCGCAGTACCGCCTCACGATCCATCGCGGTTTCCGACTTCTCCGCAGGTGTCATCCGCGTATCCGATGGCGGCCTGCGCGACCGCATTGCCTTCCTCGGCGTAACGGAGCGCGATCTCGGAATCGTTCGGTACTGGCAGGCAACGTGTATGGAACGGTGCGACCAGATGGTTGACGCCTTCTATGGCAAGATCATGGCGCAACGCGATACACGCGCGATCATTACCGAGCATACGACGATCGAGCGGCAACGCCCCATGATCACTCGGTATCTGCAAACCATGCTGAGTGGCGTGATCGACGACGATTATCTCGCGTACAGACGCAAGGTGGGCGAAATCCACGACCGAATCGATCTTGATTCGAACTGGTTCGTCGCCATGTACGAGGTCATCCGGGAGCACATGCTCGCCGCGGTAGGCGAAGCATCCGGCGACCGTGAGGCGCACGCGCAATTCGCCGGTGCGTTCGGGCGGCTGCTGCAACTCGACATCGCCGTGGTCATCACCGCGCTTACCAGCGCCCGGCAGGGTCGACTCAATGCGACACTCAACGAATCACAGCGATTCCTCGACGCACTCGACGTTGCCCTCACCCGTGTTGCACGACGAGATCTGACCGCACGTGTCGAAGGGCAGTACAACGAGCGCTATACCCGTTTGGTATCGCAGTTCAACCACGCCCTCGATGCGCTGCGGACGGCGTTGCGGGACGTTGGACAAGCCGCCGAGCAGGTTGGAGCCGGCTCCTCGCAAATTGCTGATACGGCCGATCATGTCGCTGACGGGGCCTCACAACAGGCCGCGTCGCTCCAAGAGATCACGGGCGCCATCGAGGCCCTCGCCGGGTCGGCCGGGAGTGCCGACGAGCGCGCTGCACACGCCAGAGCGGCCACGGAGTTGACGAGCGCCGCCTCGCGCGATGGTACCCAGCGTATGGAGAAGCTCACTCAGGTCCTGGACGGAATGCGGGTGTCTGCCGACGCGACCTCGCGCATCGTTCGCACCATTGATGAAATCGCCTTCCAGACCAACCTGCTGGCACTCAACGCCGCTGTCGAAGCGGCCCGCGCCGGTGATGCTGGTCGCGGATTCGCCGTGGTCGCCGAAGAGGTACGAGCACTCGCCGGTCGTTCCGCCACAGCCGCCAAACAGACCGCTGACTTGATCGAGAAGTCGGTCTCGAGCGCCACGGAATCGGCGACCGTCAGCGCCGAAGTCGCTCAAGTACTGCAGTCGATCAACCAGCGGGTCGATGAGGTGCGCCAACTGATGCTTGATATTGCGGCTGGTACCTCCGACCAGCGCCGAAGCATCGGCCAGGTCCGCGAATCCGTCGGTCAGCTCAATCAGGTGACGCAGCGAGCTGCGGCCAGTGCCGAGGAAGCCTCAAGCACAGCCGCCGAACTGAATGGACAAGCGGAGCAACTGGCCCAACTTGTCGAACAGTTCGTCATTGCAGACGGCGTCGAGATTTTCCCTGCGGTGCGGTCTACTCCTCGGCGGTGATCTTCTCGCGACGACTCACGACGGCAATGCCCTTCACACGGCGCGCGGCCTTGATGATGCGTTCGAGGTGGGCAAGGTTTTCCACCTCGACCATCGCCGAGCCCGTCACCTTGCCGTCAGTGGTCTTGAGTTCAAGGCTCTTGATGTCAGTGCCGGTGGCACTCACCGCAGCCGCCACATCGGCGTAGAGACCACGCCGGTCGTTCCCTTCCATAGCCAGCCGTACCACGAAGCGCTCACCCGCCATCTCCTGCCAATCGATCTCGAGTCGACGTTCGGGCTCGTGGACAAGCAGCAACAGATTCGGACAATCACCGCGGTGGATACTCACCCCGCGGCCGCGCGTGACATAGCCGACAACACGGTCGCCAGGTACCGGCTGACAGCACTGCGCATAGCGCACCAGCAGCCCGTCCGCTCCCTGGATTCGGATGCCTTTCCCAGACCCGGTTACGCGATTGACGATGCGCTCGAAAGTACTGGGCTTGGCCGGCTCTGGTGGAGTGGTGTCGAGCAGCGGGTGCAGTGCCTTCAACACCTGGAGTACGTGCACGTCACCAGCACCAATGCTGGCAATGAGGTGCGCCGTATCCTTCAGTTTCAACAGCTTGGCGATCGGATACAGTTCTCCGTCGTCAGCCTTGGGCAGGCGCCGTCGCCGCAGCTCACGCTCGAGAATCTCACGTCCGAGTCGCATGGCCGAGGAGCGCTCTTCGAGCCGCAACAGCTGGCGAATCTTGTGACGCGCCTTCCCGGTGTGCACGTGCGCCAACCAGTCGCGACTTGGCTTCGCGTTTGGGTTGGTAAGAATCTCGACCGTCTCGGAGTTCTTGAGTTCACGAGACAGCGGCGCAATTCGCCCGTTCACCTTGGCACCGGCACAGCGCGCGCCAACCTGCGAGTGCACGGCAAACGCAAAGTCGAGTGGCGTCGCCCCCTTGGGCAACTGAATCACGTCGCCCGTAGGAGTGAACACGAAGATCTCGTCCTGATACAAGTCGAGCTTCAGGAACTCGAGGAACTCCCCAGGCGTCTCCGCGTCCATTTGGAGTTCGAGTACCTGTCGAAACCAGGCGAGCGCCTTGTCCAGTTCGTCGGCGCTCTTCGCGTTCTCCTTGTACAACCAGTGCGCAGCGATGCCGTAGTCGGCGGTGCGATGCATATCGCGCGTGCGAATCTGGATCTCGAACAGTTGCCGCCCCGGGCCGAACACCGTGGTGTGCAGCGACTGGTAGCCGTTGCTCTTGGGCTGGGCGATGTAGTCCTTGATGCGCTCCTGCACCGGTGTCCAGCCATCGTGAATGACACCGAGTGCGTGGTAGCACTCCAACACGTTCGGCACGATCACGCGGATAGCCAGCAGGTCGTAGATGTCCTCATAGGGACGATCGCGCTGCTGCATCTTCTTGTAGATCGACCACAAGTGCTTCGGACGCCCTGTGACTTCCACATCGGCAATGCCGGCTTCGGTCAACCGCTTCTCGAGCGGCTCACGCATCTGGGCAATCAGCTCTTCACGCTGGCCGCGCTTGGCCGCGACCATCTTGGCCAGCGTTTTGTACGCTTCGGGTTCAAGGTGCTTGAACGACAGGTCCTCAAGCTCCCACCGGACCTTCGCCATACCGAAGCGGTGCGCAAGCGGGGCATACAGGTCGCGCGTCTCCTGTGCAATGCGCCGACGCTTTTCCGGTGCAAGCCAGTCGAGCGTGCGCATGTTGTGCAGCCGATCGGCCAGCTTGATCAGAATGACGCGGGCATCTTTGGCAATCGATAGTAGAAGCTTGCGGTAGTTCTCAACCTGTCGTTCCTCTCGCGAGGACATCGGCAGGCTGGCAATCTTGGTCAGCCCATCGACGATCTGTGCGATCTCCGACCCAAACTCACGCGCGACATCTTCGACCGTGATATCGGTATCCTCGACGATGTCGTGCAATAGCCCGCAGGCAACCGTATTCGTATCGAGCTGTAGATCGGCGAGAATGCGCGCCACCTCCACGCAATGCGACACGTACGGTTCACCGGAGTGACGGACCTGCCCGGCGTGTGCCACATCGGAATACTTGTACGCGCGTACGAGTAGTTCATGGTCGAGCCGATCGTAGGCGCCATCGGCGCCTGGCCCGAACCCCGGAATCATCTCGTGCAGCGCGATCGTCGTCACAACAGTCCTGCCTCCGCAAAGCTCACGTATCGTCCACGTCCGACTATGACGTGGTCATGAACGGGGATATCCAACAGGCGCCCCGCCGCCACCAACTGTTCCGTCACCGCGCGATCCTCGGCACTCGGCGTCGGATCACCACTCGGGTGATTGTGCACCAGGATGACTGCCGCCGCGCGTTCGGCGATCGCCTCCCTGAACACTTCTCGCGGATGCACAAGGGACGAGTTGAGGAGACCTCGCGTGACCAGCACATCCCGTTCGAGCCGATGCTGGGCATCAAGAATGGCCACATGAAACTCTTCCACCGGTGCATCCTGCAGCCTCGGCGCGTACGCCGCCGCCACATCACGAGGCCCCCGCAGTGGCTGCCCCGCCTCACGCGCTTCGCCCGCCATACGCCGTCCCAACTCGAGCGCCGCCTGAACTGCCGCCGCCCGCGCCGTTCCTACGCCTCGAACCCGCGTCAATGCCGCAAACGGCATGGACGCGAGCCGTCCTAACGATCCCCCGCTCTGCTCGAAGATCCCGTGTGCACACGAAATGGCCGATGCCCCTTCGTTACCCGAGCCCAGCAGCGTCGCGAGCAGCTCCGTGGTACTGAGCGCCTGCGCACCCAACAATCGTAGGCGTTCACGCGGACGTTCAGTTGAAGGCAGCTCCTTGATCTTAAGACGGGGCTGGGTGGACTGGCTAGTCGAATGAGGCACAGACGCTCCGGGTAAATGATTGCCGACAGGAGCCTCTACAGTAGGAGCGGAGGTGGCAAAACGCGGTACCGCCAAGGTTCCGACTGGTCCATCCGAACGCAGCGCGTGCTGTCGCCATAACTTGCAGCCATGTCCCCTACGCCGAATTCTTCTCCCCACGCAACGACCGACGACATCGGGCGTGCCTCCTTCGACCCGACAACCGACGTCGAGTGGGCGGAGTTGCGAGCGCTCGGGCACCGAATGCTGGACGACCTCTTCGATGCGCAGCAGGCGCTCCCCCATTCGCCGGTCTGGCGACCTCTGCCGACCGACAAGCGCCTCCTGTTCACGGAGAGTGGTCCGGTTGAAGGGAGCGGCGCAGAAGCCGCATATGAGCGGGTACGGCGGCACGTACTGCCCTACGGCCTGGGCAACTGGCATCCACGGTTCTTCGGCTGGGTTCAGGGGAACGGCACCCCGCTGGCCATGCTCGCAGATATGCTGGCGGCCGGCATGAATCCTCATCTTGGTGGGTTCAACCAGGCGCCGGCGTTGGTCGAGCAACAGGTGGTGCGCTGGTTTGCGGACTGGTTCGGCCTATCGGGTGCCAGCGGACTCTTCGTCACCGGCGGCACAATGGCGAACGTGCATGCCCTCGCCTGTGCGCGGGTCACGGTCGCCACCCGTCTTGGGCGGACCATGCGCAAAGATGGCGTGCAGGCATGGCCCGACGCGCCGACACCGTCGCCCTTCGTGTTCTATGGCTCCACCGAGACGCACGGTTGGGCGCACAAGGCCGCAGAATGGTTGGGGCTGGGTGACCGGGCCTTTCGCATGGTTCCCGTCGACACGGCCTATGCTGTGCGCGTCGATGCGCTGACTGAAATGATCGCCGCCGACCGAGCGGCGGGACTCACCCCGTTTTGCGTTATCGGCACGGCCGGCACGGTCAATACCGGGGCGACCGACGATCTCCACGCGCTCGCCGACGTGTGCGCTCGCGAGCAGCTCTGGTTTCATGTTGATGGCGCCTTCGGGGCGTTGGCCGCGCTCTCACCGCTCGTTCGTGATCAGGTGGCCGGGATGGAGCGGGCGGACTCCCTCGCATTCGATCTGCACAAATGGGGGTCAATGCCCTTCGAGTGCGCGTGCGTACTGGTTCGTGACGCCGAAGCGCATCATGCGGCCTTTCGCAACAGTGCTGCGTACCTTGCTCCGAGTGAGCGTGGACCGACGGCGGGCGGCATGTACTTCAACGAACGTGGGCTCGATCTCACTCGCAGCTTCAAGGCACTGAAGGTGTGGATGCAGCTGTACGCCGACGGCGTCACGCACTTCGGTCGTGTCATTACACAGAACGTCCGGCAGGTTCGGCAACTGGTGGCACGCATTGCCGCCACCGACGAACTCGAACTATTGGCCCCGGCGCCACTCAATATCGTGTGCTTTCGCTACCGTCCAAGCGCTGCGACTGAGCTCGAGAGGCCGCGACTCGACCTTGATGCTCTCAACGCGGAATTGCTGACCCGTTTGCAGGAAAGCGGCGAGGCGACGCCATCGAGCACGTGGATCGCGGGACAATTTGCGATTCGCGTAGCGCACGTGAATCACCGCACGCGCGATGAGGATATCGATCGGTTGGTTGACACGATCGTTTCGATTGGTCGATCGCTCGTATCGTCGGGAATGTAAAAAACCCTTTTACAGCGAACCCCCATTGGGGGGTTCAGGCAAAAGCAAACGGGGGCGACCTCTTGGTCGCCCCCGTTTGTAGCATCGCCGTTGGACGTGTTCAGCGCGTTCCGCCAGATCCGCGTGGCTTGGCTGTGCGCCCACCGCCGTCGGACGAACCCGACGAGGCACCGCCGGCTGAGCCGGCTCCGGTTGAACTCCCGCTCCCGCTCGCGCTTCCACGACTGGGCGGAGGATAATACCCGCTGGCGCCACCTGTAGACGGCGGGTTGGCGCGAGTGTACCCACCGCCGCTTACAGCACGGCCGCGCACCGCCCCTCCACCGACGTTGCCGCCGTCACTCGGGATGATGACGACAGGGCCGCCGCCGTAGTACACGCCGT